>Ga0209540_10000027_pt1 | contig 197951 bp, 172 predicted proteins | sample BarGraIncu01121A_FD_184501 | JGI IMG/M metagenome (GOLD analysis project Ga0209540, IMG submission 184501) | Arctic peat soil microbial communities from Barrow, Alaska - Barrow Graham LP Incubations 011-21A (SPAdes) (version 2) | ecosystem: Environmental > Terrestrial > Soil > Wetlands > Peat...
GGATTCAAGTAAAAAATTGTTTGAATTATTCTTGCCAAAAAATAGATTCAACAACCATTTATGCAATTGCAGATAATTACAGCTATGCGTTATTATACAGAACATTTAATAAAGGAGAAACATGGGATAGTGTAGCTATATCCTTTGATAATGGATACAACAGATTATCATTTGTAAATAAAGATACAGGCTGGGTAAGTGGATGGATAAGCGGAGTACCTTATATCTGGAAAACAACAAACGGAGGAGCAAATTTAACTATTCAGGCAGGTTCAAATGTCGGGGGTAATGAAATATTCTTCTACAACCAAAAAGTAAACGGAGAATACATTGGCTGGGTTAATAATTTTAGCGCTCTCTGGAAAACCACAAACAGCGGAAATAACTGGTTTCAGGTTTCCTGTCCGGGTACGGAGTTGTATCAGATCACTTTTGTAAATGAGAACACTGGATGGGTAAGTAATGGCTATAATGGAATTTTCAAATCAACTGATGGAGGAATGAATTGGGTTAATCAACCTTTAGCTCCTTTAGGAGGAAATACTTTACAACGAAGTATTACAAGGTTTTGCATTATTGACAATAATATATTGATAGGTGTCAATGGTTATAGAGATCTGCCAAATTCAAGACTTGGAGCGTTGGTCTGGAAAACGACGAATGGAGGTAATAATTGGGGTTTTCAAGATATTGATACAAGTTTCAGAATTGGTGTTTTATTAAGTGTGGATTTCATAAATTCAAATACAGGATTTGCATTTCAGGGAAATGGAGTTAAAACAATCAACGGTGGCGGAACAATTTTATTTACTTACATCCGAAAAGATGAATCACTTATAAAAGGATATTTTCTTGAGCAAAACTACCCAAATCCCTTTAATCCCATTACAAAAATTCCTTATGAGTTAAAGGAGCCGGGTTATATAGTTTTGAAAGTTTATGATATAACAGGAAGAATAATAAAAGAACTTGTTAACGGAAGGTGGGGAACCGGAAAATACATAGCAGATTTCGACGGAACAGGTCTATCCTCAGGGACATATTTTTACAGAATTGAAATAACAGGTGAAGCGACAAATGAAAGATTTTCAGATTCGAAAAAAATGGTATTAATCAAATAAGGACATCTGTTCTATAAAAAATATTAATTGGAAGATTGACAAGGCTCCTAAACAGGGGTTTAGGAGCCAGAGATTAAAAATTATTATCCGTATATAAAAAAAGCGGGTATCATTGATACCCGCTTTTTAAAAAATAGAAAAAGAGTTTTATACTTTTTTCATCTCTTCAAGTTTCTTTCTTACTTCATTCAATTCTTTATTAATATCATTAAACTCTTCCTGTATTTCATCGTCGAAAATGATATCATCTTCGTTATAGTTTCCTTTAGGAGATTCAATTTCCGGCCGAGACTTACGAAAAGTTTTATATTTGTTTTCCTTAATTCTCTCAAAAAAGACTGTAATGCCTTTTATAATAGCCGAATATGTATTGATAGAATCCATCACAGGGGATTCTATCTTCGTTTGTATTCTCTGTTCAAATTCAAGAACGCTGTCAACAGTATTCTTAATTCTTTCTACAGTCCCCTTTAAAACATCCATATTATCATTTACTTTATCGGTAACATCGTGCAGTATACTGATAAATTTCAGTGTATCATCAATTAACGGTTCAGCATGCGATATAAATTTGTTGACGTCATCCTGAAGTAATTCCACTTTAATCGTAAGTCTTTTTGTGTAACCGAATAGTGAAATCACAAGTACTATCAGAGTTATAAAAAGAATAATCTGAATAAGGATTGAGATAATATTTAAAACTTCCATAATTAGACCCTGTTAATTTTAATATTGAATTGAATTAAGAGTTTTTTGTCTTTTCCTCTTTATAAGCTTCAATACCTGCCTTAAAAGCGTCTTTGATTTTTTCGGATTCGTTAGTTAATTTCACTTTTGCATCTCCGATTTTTTCAGAAGCTTTATCCTTTGCACCGGAAAGGACTTTATTTGCGTCATCGAGAAGGTTACTTGCTTTTTTCTTTGCTTCCTGGATAAGCATTTCTGATTTCTTTTTTCCTTCATTAATCAGTTCATTCGCTTTTGATTTAGCTATCTGCATATATTCAGCAGTATCATCGAGGAACTCGTCTTTTTTCAATTTGATGTCTCCTCTAAGTTCTTTACCTGATTTGGGAGCATATAGCAAAGCTAAAACACTGCCTACAACCGAGCCGGCTAAAAATCCAAGGAATAAACCTTTTACCATTTTGTTGTCTTCCATTTTATTCTCCTTTTTATTGTTAATTTTAAAAGTTTATCCGTTCATTTAGTAATTACAACTGTCTTATAATTACGGAATAACGAATTTAATTTAAATTATCAAGTTTTATTGCATAAGTCAATTTATAAAAAATTCACAGAATATTTTATAATAAATAGAAATTATTGATATTCTAATGAAAAAATCTACATTGTCTCTCCCGTAAAAGACTCAAAGTTTGTAAATAATCATATATTTATTGCTTCTCCATATGCTACTCCTGTTGCTTCCAGAATTGATTCCGAAAGCGTGGGATGAGCATGAATTGTTTTTAATATTGACTCCCCTGTTCCTTCCATTGATTTGAGCAGAACAAGCTCGCCTATCAGTTCCGTTGCTTCCGCCCCGACTATATGAGCACCGAGTAATTCTCCGTATTTTTTATCATATATCAGTTTGACCAATCCGGCAGTTTCACCCATAGCCCGTGATTTTCCATTCGCACTGAAAGGAAATTTTCCGATTTTTACTTCATATCCTTGTTCGAGAGCTTGTTTTTCAGTTAAACCGACTGAAGCGACCTGCGGCTGGCAATATGTACAACCCGGAATATTATCATATTTAATATCCTCAGCATGAAGCCCTTTTATTTTCTCTACGCAATTAATTGCTTCTGCGGAGGCAACATGTGCAAGCCATGGTTTACCTTTCGGGTCAATTAATGCTACATCACCTATTGCATAAATTCCTTCCGATGTGGTTTTATAATCTTTATCGACTTTTATACCGTTTTTATATAACTCAACTCCGATATCTTCAAGTCCTATATTGTTAATATTTGCCTGAATACCGATTGCAAGAAGTACCGCGTCGGACTCTAAAGTCTGATTTGTTTTTCCGGAAACTGTTGTATGAACTTTTCCATTTTTGATATCTACAGATTCCGTTTTTGTATCGGTAAATATTTTAATACCTTTTTTCTTAAATTCCCGGGCAACGGTTTCGGATATTTCTTTATCTTCAATCGGTAAAACTTGCGGCAGCATTTCAATAATAGTAACGTCAGTCCCGTAAGCATTATAGAAATAAGCGAATTCCATTCCAATAGCACCGCTGCCAACAATTACCATTTTAGAGGGAATTTCTTTAAGCAGCATTGCACCTGTTGATGAAAGAATTTTTTCTTCATCAAATTTAATATTACCTAACTGTCTGGGTTTGGCTCCGGTAGCCACTATAGTAAATTTTGATTTAATTTTTTCAATCTCTTTGCCGGAATCATCTTTGATACTGATCATTTTATCTTTATCAAATACACCAAAACCTTTAATAACCGTAATTTTATTTTTCTTCATCAGATATTGAACTCCTTTTTCGGAAGTCTCGGCAACCTTACGGGATCTTTCAATAATTTTCGGAAAATCCACTTTATAATCATTTACCGTAATAGCAAAATCCTTCATATGTTTTATTGAATTTGCAATTTCTGCATTTTTCAGTAAAGCTTTTGTAGGGATGCAACCCCAGTTCAGGCATACACCTCCAAGTCTGTCCCTTTCAACTATTGCAGTTTTAAAACCCAGTTGTGAAGCTCTTATTGCGGCAGTATAACCACCCGGTCCGCTTCCTATTACAGTTAAATCAAATTCTTGCATTATTTTAAATTTAATTTTTCGGAATACTTTTTAAAGTAATAATAATGTTTAATTTACACAATATAATATTTTTTTATTTTTTTCTGTTACCGAAACATTTTTACTCTTTTATACGTTATATTATTCAAGTACAATAATCAACAATTATAATAAAGAATAAATTCAAATTTTAAAGATTTTTAAAATTTTTTATCTTGACTATAAAAAATATTTTGTATATTTTGGAAACTTGAAAAACGAAAACAGTTTCTATTGAGAAAAGAAGAAAAAAATCAAAAGGACCAAAAAGAGAAGGAAAGAATACTTAATTTCATCACACAGAAATTTCACAAAGAAGGATTCTACAAAACTTCTATGGACGAAATAGCAGAAGGTCTGAAAGTAAGCAAGAAGACGCTTTATAAATATTTCCCGTCTAAAGACAGACTCCTCGAATTTATATGCCAAAAGACGTTAGATGATGTTTCAGAGGCTATAAACAGAATTATCTTTGAGGAAGGAGATATTATTACAAAGTTTGTAAAGATTATTAACGTATACAATTCGTTTGTTATTAATATCAGTGACAAATGGATAAGTGATTTAAGGATTCATTCTCCCAACTTAACTAAGAACATTGAGAAGCATCGCAATCAAAAAATTTCAGAGATCCTGGTCAAGCTTTTGGAAAAAGGAAAAAAGGAAAAGTTGATTGAAAGCTTTCCACCATCTATAATAATAAACGCTTATAATGCATCTTTATTTTCTTTGCTTCATACAGATTTTGTCATTAACAGCAAATTTTCCCTGCAGGAAGCTTCAAAATATACTTTTGAACTCATATTAAATGGAATGCTTACGTCAAAAGGTAAAGAAAAATATAAAAGGATAAAAAAAGAAATAGATGAAATGCAAAATTTTAAGAATATAATTTAAAATTCTAAAATGAAAAGAATCAGAAAATTATTAATTATAGTGTTGATAACTTTCAGTACTATTGCAGTGTATGGTCAAAACGTCAGGATATTGACTCTTAAAGATGCATTATCGCTTGCACTTGAAAATAATAGTGAGATAATAAATGCAAAGTACGAACGAGATAAAGCACTAAAAAAAGTATCCGAAACTTATAGCGGGAATCTCATTCCTTCAATAACTTTCAGTTCTCAATACGTACGTTCATTTAAAAAGCAAGTATTTGATATCTTCGGTCAGAAATATGAGATTGGCAACGATAATAGTATTAATAATACTTTAAGTGTTCAACAGACAATCCCCTTTCTTGGTGCTCCTGTTTTTTCAGGAATAAGGATTGCGGAATATTATGCTAAATTGCAGGATGAAATAATAGCATCAACGGAAGCGAAAATAAAAACAGACGTTAAAAAAGCATTTTATGGTGTGATTCTTTTAAAGGAAACAATTTATGTAAATGAACTACTATTAAAGAATGCAGTTGATAATTTAAATGTAGTAGAAGCGCGTTACAGAAACGGTGTCACTACAGAATTCGATTACCTGAGAGCAAAAGTAAAAGTTGATAATATTACACCGGCATTATCACAGTTAAATAACAGTTTGAGTATTTCCAAAATGGCATTAAAAAATGCTATCGGGCTTAAAGATCAATCTGAGATTGATGTTACAGGAGCACTTGAAATTGATTCTCTTGAATCATTCGGTGATATTGATTTGGTTATCAATAAAATTGCAGAGAAAAATGCCGCAATCAGACAGTTGAATCTAAGCCGTCAAATCAGCCAGGAAGTTGTTAGCATTAATAATTCAAATTATTTACCCAAGTTATATCTTTTCGGTCAATATCAGTTAAATGCGAGTGAGAATGACGGAAAAGATTTTTTCAGGTACAGATATTATAATGTTATCAATGCAGGGTTGGGTCTCAGCTGGGATTTGAATATATTCAAGAATTCGAGGGTTGTTGACCAGGCTGAGATAGATGTTAAGAAAGTTGATGAACAAATAATTGACATTAAGCAAAAACTCAGGCTTCAGGCAAAGAGCATTTTGTTAAGAATGGAAGACGCAAAAAAACGTGTGATGTCGCAATTAGAAACTGTTAAGTTAGCAGAAAAAGGATATCAAATAGCAGAAATAAGTTATAGAAACGGGGCGTTAAATCAGATTGACGTTCTCGATGCAGTCGTAATTTTAAATCAAACCCGGCTTGGATACTTACAGGCTGTATATGATTATTTAATAGCGAAAGCAGAATTAGAAGGACTTTTAGAAATTTAATAATCTCTTAATTATTATTATGAAAAAAATATTTTATCTATTATTAGTATTTTTCTTCACCGCAACCATAATTTCCTGCGGCAAGAAAACCGAGACTAAGAATACTCAGAAAAAATTACCCCTAATAAAATATTATGAAACTGTTGGCGAGCCATTCAGCGAGAAATATAAAGTTGTCGGTATAGTAAAACCTTTTGCCAGCGCAAAATTATCCTCAGAGGAAGGCGGATTGATCACATCTCTTACTAAGGATAAGGGTGACAGGGTATCGAGAGGTGAAACTGTAATCAGATTAAAGAAGGATGTTGATGCCGCCGTTTATCAGCAAGCAATGGCACAATACAATTTAGCAAAAGATAATTATGACAGAGCAGAAAGATTGTACAACGAAAACATTGTCACAGAAAGAGATTATATGAACACAAAACTAAGTCTCGAGATTGCGGAAAAGTCGCTGGACTTATATAAAGTCCGTTTATCGAAAGGTTACATTTCTTCCCCGATCAGTGGAGTTGTGGATGCGAAAATGATGAATAAAGGTGAAATGACGAGTCCCGGGTCACCGATACTAAGTATAGTAGATGTATCAAGAGTAAAAATTTCTGTTGGAATTCCTGAAAGATATCTTGCTACTGTAAAGAAAGGAAATACCGTAGGTATTCAATTTGACGTTTTCCCTGAAGAAGAATTTACAGGAGTTATTAGTTATATTTCTCCCGCAATAAATCCAACGAACAGAACTTTTGAAATAGAAATAGTATTAGTTAATAAAGATGGCAGATTAAAACCCGAAATGTCTGCTTCAGTAACCGTAACTAAAGAAACATTGGATAATGCAATCGTACTTGATCAGGATTTAATCGTTGATAATGTTGATGAACAATATGTTTTTGTATTAGAGAACGATATAGCAAAGAAAAAAATAGTGAAATTAGGCGGACGAAACGGTAACAAGGTTTTGATAGAAGAAGGTTTAAATCCCGGTGAAAAACTTATTACTGTCGGATTCCAGGCACTTGCTGACGGCGATAAAGTTCAAGTAGGTAATTAATTAAAAATTTTTAACAGACAGGTAAATGAAATTTTTCAAATTATTAGTTAATAACAAGGTTACAATCTATATCTTAATGCTGATTATAGTTTTAATGGGTACTTTCTCTTACATTAGTTTACCGAAAGAATCTACTCCTTCTGTAAAGATACCTTATGTATTTATAACCACAGTTTATCCCGGAGTAACTCCTCAGGATATTGAAAACCTTGTGACTCAGGAAATTGAAAAAGAAATCAAAGGAATCAGCGGAGTAAAAAAAATAACTTCTGTATCGAGGGAAAGTTTTGCTTCAATTTCCGTTGAATTCAATACCGATATAATAATCGATGATGCTTTACAAAAAGTAAGAGACAAAGTTGGAATTGCTAAAACAAAAATGCCTGCTGACATTAAAGAACCTGTAATTACAGAAATCAACTTCTCGGAATTACCGATGCTTTATATAAATGTAGGAGGCAATGCAGGATTACCAAAACTTAAAGATATAGCAACGAAGTTAAGCGACAAGATAGAAGAAATTCCCGGTGTATTAACCGCTGAAGTAGTCGGCGGAGTTGATCGGGAAGTGAAAATAGATGTTAATCCGGACAGACTCAAATATTACAATATAAGTTTTAATGATTTGATAAATTCCGTCTCAGCTGAAAACCTTAACATACCGGGTGGTTCTGTTGAGATAGGAAAATCAAGTTATCTGATACGTGTTCCCGGAGAATATAAAGATCCCGAAAAGATGGGTGATATAGTTATTAAGTCAAACACTGATCAGCCAATATACGTCAAGGATGTTGCACAGGTAACTTACGGTTTTAAAGACAGAAGCACTTATTCGAGAGTTAACGGAAAAGAGAGTGTAACGATAGTAATAAAGAAAAGAAGCGGGGCGAACATTATTGACATAGCTGACAAGTCAAAAGAAATACTTGAAACAAATAAAGGAATCATTCCGGAAGGCGTGAATATCAGTTTAACAGGTGACCAGTCGAAGATGATAAAAAACACTGTTCATGAACTTGAGAACGGAGTTATAACCGGTATGGTCTTAGTCTGCCTTATACTTTTCTTTTTTATGGGTTTTAAGAATTCGTTTCTTGTTGCTACATCAATCCCGCTTTCATTCCTTATATCATTTACGGTTTTGAATATGATGGGAATAACTTTGAATATGATCGTACTCTTCACTTTAATACTTGTATTGGGAATTATAGTTGACGATGCTATTGTAGTGGTTGAAAATATATATCGCTTGCAGGAGAATGAAAATTACTCACAAGCAGATGCCGCAGTGGAAGGACCAAAAGAAGTATTCGCACCTGTACTGGTTGCAACATTGACAATCATTGCATCATTCTTTCCGTTATTGTTCTTTCCCGGTATAGTCGGAGATTTTATGAAATATTTACCGATTACACTTATCGTATGTCTCTCTTCATCACTTTTTGTTGCGATGGTTATCAGTCCGGTTCAGGCATCGGTATTTATTAATTATAAAAAAGACAAAGAAAAGTCCCAAAAGAAAAAATTCAGACCCATAGGCAGATTTCTCGAACATTTTGATGAGAAGTTTTTTGATACCACATTAAGATATTATGAAAAGGCTTTAAGAAAATCTTTAAAATACAGAAAAACCAGTATTGGATTTGTTTTCGCATTATTGATCATAGTATTTATTATTTACGGTGTTTCTAATAACGGAGTTGAATTTTTTCCGAGTGTAGAACCAAGACAGGCAAATATAAATCTGACATTACCTGTAGGATCGAATATCAAGACCACTAATGATTTATCGAAGCGTCTGGAAGAGAAACTTCCACCGTTTCAAGATATTGAGTTTTACGTGGCTAATATCGGGTCTTCAAATAATCCGCTCGATTTCAGCGGAGAAGGAATTCCGAATAAAGGTACTATTACTTTAAATTTTCTCGATAAATTAGACAGGTCTCAGAGCTCTTTCAAATCAATTGAAGAAGTTCGAACTGCTATTGAGAATATAACCGGCGGGAATATAGAAGTGACAAAGCAAACAATGGGTCCTCCAACAGGACCTCCCATAAACATAGAAATAACAGGGGATGATTTTAGTAAACTCGGAGAGTTGTCCGAAAAAATTAAAAGAGAAATTAAAGATATTTCCGGTTTGGTGGATCTGAAAGATGATTTTGATGAATCAAGTCCTGAAATAAAAGTAACTGTTGATAGGGAAAAAGCAGCATTATATGGTTTAAATACTGCAATGATTGGAATGGCAGTAAGGACGGCAGTCAACGGAACAACAGCAAGCAAATTAAGAGTCGGTGAAGATGAGTATGATGTAACTGTACGTCTCAGCAAAGAAGAAAGGAATAATATAGAAACGATCAATAATTTATTTATTTCTAACAGAGACGGGAAAATGATTCCTATTTCATCTGTTGCAGAAGTGAAAATGTCCGGGGGTATCGGCGCAATAAATAGAAAGGATCTGAAAAGAGTAGTTACTATTTCTGCTAATGCTGAGGGCAGATTAGGAAATGATGTTTTAAAAGATGTTATGAAAAAACTGGAAACATTTAATATGCCTTCCGGTTATACTTTAAAGTACACAGGTGAGCAGGAAGACCAAAAAGAATCCTCGGCTTTTTTAGGAAAGGCGATGATAATTTCTTTGCTTTTGATTTTCTTCCTTATGGTCGTCGAATTCAATTCAGTGAGAATTCCAATTATAATTATGATTTCGGTTGTTCTGTCATTAATCGGGGTTTTAATAGGATTGCTGATTACGGGTACTCCTTTTGGAATTATGATGACAGGAATTGGTGTGATTGCATTGGCAGGAATTGTAGTGAGAAATGCAATAGTGTTACTCGATTTCCATAAGCAACTCGAGAAAAGAGGGTTAAGCCGTGATGAAGCATTAGTCCAGGCTGGAATAATTAGAATGCGGCCTATATTTCTAACGGCAGCAGCAACAATATTAGCAATAGTACCGCTTGCAACCGGAGTTGACTTTGACTGGCGCAGTTTTAGTCTTGTAATAGGCGGAGAAAATTCAGCATTCTGGAGACCGATGGGTATCGCCATTATTTTCGGTTTGGCTTTTGCAACTTTTCTTACATTAGTCATAATTCCAACTATATATTCTGAAATAGATGACATTATACTTAAATTTAAAAGAAAAAAGAAAACAGTAGAAAGTGTGGAACCGGAAGCGGCTGAAGTCTGATATTTATGTTAGTTTATTCTTTAAAGCCGTTTTATTAATAAAACGGCTTTTTTTATGATCTCAAATTAAATCTCTGTACCGTAAACTACCCTATTATGTTATTGAAAAATATAAAAAAAAATAATATCTTATAGTTTATATAAAATTTATTGATAGTAAAATGGCAGAAATACAATTAAAAGCAGAAAAAAGAACAGTATTTAAGAGATCAACAGCCAGATCATACAGGAAAAATGGTTTAATTCCCGGTATTTTCTACGGTATAGGTGAAGGCAATATTCCTATTGCTATCAACGAATTAGCTCTTCGTCCGATAATATATTCCAGCGAATCACACATCGTAAGTCTCGAAATAGAAGGTGAAAGCAAACCTTTAAGCTGTATATTAAAGGACGTGCAGTTTGACCCGATTCATACCCGCCCGTTACATTTTGATTTGATTGCCCTGAAAGAAGGTGAAGTCATTAATATTGAAATTAGTATTAAGTTAATTGGTACTGCACTAGGTCTTAAAGAAGGGGGCATTTTGCAGCAAAGCTTGCATAAACTTGATATAGAATGTCTTCCTCAATATATTCCGTCACACATTGACGTTGATATCTCCGGTCTGAGCATTGGTGATTCTGTAAAAGTTAGCGACCTGAAATTAGAAGGTATTGAGATTTTAAATGATGAAAATGCTGCTATCGTCAGCTTGCTTCCTCCGACAGTTGTTGAAGAAGAAGTTAAACCTGAAGTTACCGAAGAAGCAGCTACAACAGCAGAACCGGAAGTGATTTCTAAAGGCAAAAAAGAAAAAGAAGAGGAATAATCTCCTCATTAATCCGTACATATTTTTTTTACAATTTATGAAGCTTATTGTTGGATTAGGTAATCCCGGTAATAAATATGCTATAACAAGGCACAATATAGGTTTCATAATAATTGACTACATAGCTAATTTCCTTCAAAAGGAATTAAAAGCAGGTAAAGGCGATTGGTACAGTATTGACTGCACTTATAACAATGAGCCGTTTTATCTTATGAAACCAACGACTTTTATGAATAACAGCGGGATTGCTGTTCTTAATTTCATAGTTTCTAATAATATTGATTTAAAAGATGTTCTGATTATTTATGATGATTTTCAGTTATCACTTGGTGCTATCAGAGTACGGATGAAAGGCAGCGACGGCGGACACAACGGAATTTCGAGCGTAATATATCACCTGAACACTTTAGATTTTGCAAGAATGAGAATAGGTATCGGAAACGACGATGTTATTAAAAAAGACGAGTATATTGATTATGTTCTTTCCAACTTTACGGGACCGGAAATGAACAATATAAATGAAATGATGATCCATTATAAAGACTGTGTCCTTAGCTATCTTTCAAATGGTGCTTTTGACACGATGAACAAATTTAACAAAAATTTTCTCGATTCGACAAAAGATATTTCAGAAAATAATTTATAAAACTAAATCTTAATTTATGGAACTAACGTTAATATTTGGAGTTAGTGTCTTCGCATTGCTCTTTGCAGTGTATCTCATAAAAAATGTTATGAAAAGAGATACCGGCACGGATAAGATGCGCGAGATTTCCAACGCTATCAAGGAAGGCGCCGAAGCATTCCTGAAAAGGCAGAACAGAACTATTATTTACCTTGCGATAATAACCACTGCTCTTGTTTTTTTGCTTTATTCTTTCCAGAAACCTGAACTGGCACCCTGGGCAGCATTATCATTCATTCTCGGTGCATTAAGCTCAGTTGTATCAGGTTATATTGGAATGTGGATATCAATCCGTGCAAATATCAGGACTGCCTCTGAAGCAATGAGGTCTCTTAACGGGGCATTGCAAACAGCATTAAGAGCAGGAGCGGTATCAGGATTGTTTATTGTATCAATGTCTCTGTTAGGAGTAGTTGCGTTGTTTTATATAGTATTGAATTTCAGCGGAGAGCAAAGCATAGATAAAATTCCTTTTTATATAGCAGGTTACGGATTCGGAGCAAGCTTTGTAGCATTATTTGCACAGCTTGGCGGAGGAATTTACACTAAAGCTGCTGACGTAGGTGCTGATTTAGTCGGAAAAGTAGAAGCAGGTATTCCTGAAGACGATCCCCGGAACCCTGCCGTAATTGCAGACCTTGTCGGCGATAATGTCGGCGATTGTGCAGGACGTGGTGCCGACCTTTTTGAATCAACCGCCGCAGAAAATATCGGAGCAATGATCCTTGCCGCAATGCTTTACAAATCTAACGCAGGATTTTTCGGGAATAATCCTGAAATTTTATTATCCGTGATATTATTCCCGCTCGTTGCAAGAGCGTTCGGATTGATTTCCTCTATTGTCGGAGTGATGTTCGTTAAGGTAAAAGAAACCGAAGACCCTATGAATGCCCTGAACAGAGGATATTATCTAACAAGTTTTCTGGCAATGATAGGATTCGGTATAGCTTCCTATTCTATATTCGGAACCGGCAGTATAGCCGCAAATGCACCATCTGCGTGGTGGCATTTTTTTCTGTGCGGAATAATCGGAATTTTAACATCAGTATTATTTTTATGGATTACGCAATATTATACGGAGTATAAATACGGTCCTGTTAAATCAATAGCAGATGCCGCAAAAACGGGTCCTGCAACCACTATAATTTCAGGGGTTGCGGTGGGTTTTGAATGTGTTGCACTTCCGGCTATAGTAATAGCAGCGGCAATATTTTCATCATTTGCTCTGGGTAATTCTTCCGGATTAAAAGATGCAGGATTCTTTGCAACTGCAGTTGCTACGATGGGTATGTTAGGACCTGCAGCATTTGTACTTGCCATGGATACTTTCGGACCGATTACGGATAATGCAGGAGGAATAGTGGAAATGTCACAACAGCCGGAAGAAATAAGGAGAAAAACTGATAGACTCGATGCAGTCGGAAATACCACTAAAGCATTGACAAAAGGATATGCAGTAGGTTCAGCAGCACTTGCAGCCTTTTTACTTTATCAGGCGTTCATAGTTGAAATAAAAGAATACGGCGGAAAACTTGATATGGTTGATATTACAAAACCGGCAGTATTTATTGGCGGCCTTATGGGAGCAATGATGGTATTCTTATTCTCATCATGGGCAATAAAAGCTGTAGGTGTTGCAGCGCAGGCAATTATTGAAAACGTGCGGAAGCAATTCAGAGAAAACCCCGGAATTCTTGCGGGAACTTCAAAGCCGGATTACGCACAAAGCGTAGATATAGCAACTAAATCTGCGCTAAAGCAAATGGTAAAACCGGGATTGCTTGTAGTATTGATGCCTGTAGTTATCGGTGTACTATTTAAAATTATATATAAAGCAAACCCGACTGCTCCGGGTGCAGCGTCAGGAGCAGAGGTTGTTGCGGCAATGCTATTGGTCGGAACTATAGTAGGTGTGATAACAGCACTATTCCTTAATAATTCGGGTGGTGCATGGGATAATGCAAAGAAATTTATTGAACTCGAGCCGAGAAATCTTGAAATGAATACCGGTAAGGGTTCAGAGAGACATAAAGCCGGTGTCGTGGGTGATACCGTAGGCGATCCCTTCAAGGATACTGCAGGACCTTCACTTCACGTATTAATAAAATTATTATCTACAATTACATTAGTTCTGGCTCCGTTATTCATTTGATAACTTAATCAGTACAGAAATCATATTTGGAGGGTGCCTATTAAATGCACCCTCTTTTTTTTTATATTTTTGTATTTTCATTAGAATATGCAAACACTAAAAACGTTTTTATCCGAAGAGTTAAATATTAAAAGCGAAGATATTTTCGAATATTTCTTAAGTTATAATAAATATATTCTCGAATGGAATTCTAAAGTGAATTTGATTTCCAGGCAAATGAAATCAATAGAATCGAATGTTCTTAATTCAATATTCTTTCTTAAAAAATTTGATTTAAGCAAATATAAAAAAATTATTGATATTGGAACAGGCGGAGGATTTCCCGGTGTGCCGCTCGCTATATTATATCCCGGGATAGAATTTGTGTTAGCCGATTCAATCAGAAAAAAAAATAATGCATTATCCGATATTATGGGGAAACTAAATTTAAAGAATACTAATACTATTTGGGGTAGAGCTGAAGAGATTTCTAAGCTAAAGAACCACCGTAACAGATATGATTTAGTGATTTCAAAATCAGTTTCTACATTATATAACCTTTTTATCTGGGGTAAGAATTTTTTGAATAAAAAGGGAGCAATTCTGTGCATAAAAGGCGGGGATTTACAAAAAGAATTTGATGAGTTGAAGAAGATAAAAGGTATTAGCTGTGAAGAGATTGGTTTTCAATTCAGGGAATATTACAAAATTGAAAATAAAAGAATTGTTATTATTAAGTTAATAAATTAAAGTATTAAAAATGAAAATCGCAGGAGTTTTAGTTATATTGATTTTGTTAAATATATCTTCTGCCGTATCGCAGAATTACAGAGTCTCCGGAAAACTTATTGATGCAAAAACGAATAAGCCTCTGAGTTTCGGAACAATCAAGTTACTCAACAGCAACTATTCCACAACAGCCAATAATAACGGAGAATTTATTTTACATCTTAATAACGGAAATCATCAATTGACTGCTTCATACATAGGTTATTTTTCAGAAACAGTAGATGTAACGGTAAATGATAAAGATGAGGAAAGGAATATTTACCTTCAGCCGTCAGAGATTCTGACAGAGGAAATTCAGGTTTTTGGTGAAGACCCTGCTTATGAAATAATAAGAAAAGCCGTAAAATACAAGAAAGAGTTCAAGACAAAACTGAATGAATACGATTACAATGCTTTTACAAAATATGTTATCCGGTCAAATGTGAATTCTTCATTTCAAAATAATACTTTCTATGATTCTTCCACAGGAAAAATGGAATACGGAATTTTCGGACTTCTCGAATCGGAAACCAAAGGATTCGTTAAGAAACCCGATATAGAAAAGCAGATTGTAATTTCGAAAAAAGAATCAGCCAATATAAGCAGAGGTTTTGCAATTCCGTTTATAGTTAATTTTTATGATGAGGATATAGATTTCGACGAAATAAAAATTCCTACTCCCCTGTCGGATAATACTTTCGATGAATATGAATTTAAACTGAAAGGGATTAACTATATTGATTCGATGAAGATTTATAAAATACAGGTTATCAATCAATCGGAAAATGTTCCTCAGTTTAAAGGTTTGATTTATATTCTTGACAGTACATTCTCTCTAATGAAAGTGAATCTTTCAACTAATAATGCAGCCACTATGCGGGGTATTGATATGATGAATTTTAACCAGAAATTTACTGAATTCAAGGATAAAAGCAACAGTATATTCTGGCTGCCAACTGACGTTGAGATATTTGCCGAAGGTTCTTTTGCCGGGCTTTTTAAATTCAAAGGAGAAGTTTTCACTATAGTATCAAATTACAATATTAACCAATCGGCGCCTTCAGGCACTTTCGATGAGTTCATCGTAAAGGTTATGCCTGATGCGGAAAAAGATTCCTTATACTGGAAAAACAATCAAAGAATAAAAAACACTGATGAGGAATTGACAGCATATTCGAAAATCAAAAAAACTTCAGAGGAAAAATCAAGTAGTATTTCTATAAGTCCTTTTGGACTGCGAATCGGGAAATATATCAGTTCAAACAGTATAGATTACTATAATTTCAACAGAGTGGAAGGAAGCTCCCTGAGATTCAATTTGAATTATTCCAAAGATTTCGGGAGATACAATGCGTACGGCTTTTACGGATACGGTTTCTCGGATAAAAAATTGAAATATGAACTTAGCGGCTCGATGTCTTTGCTGAAGGATAGAAGCCTTCAGTTAAAAGCAGGTATTTTCAACAGGCTAAGAACGCTTTCTTCACTGCCGACAGCATTCGATGATGCATATAATATTTATGAGTCATTTATTAATAAGAATGACAGGTACGATTATTTCTATTCCTCGGGATTGAATTTTTCAATTTCTAAAAAAATAATTCCTCAGTTCTCTCTCGGTATTAATTATTTTGAAGCCCTAAGAAAATCCGCGGAGAATAATTCCAATTTTAGTATCCTGAAAAAAGGCGAGGATTACAGAATTAATCCGCGAATAAATGATGACTTCAACAGGACTATCGGAACTTTCATAAGAATCGACCCTAACGAATACAAGGCAATTGACTGGGGAGATGGTGATATTTCGAGATTCGGAATTACAAGTTTTCCTGTTATTGACTTTTCATACACAAATTCCTCAAAGAAACTTCTAAGTACATTTGATTTCAGAACATATTCTGCACGTCTGTCGGGAAGGAATTACATAAACAGATTCATCAGGGTTTCGTTCCAACTCGGAGGTTATTTGCTTAACGGTGAAGTTCCTTACCAGAATCTTGCTTACTTAAGAACTTTTGAAGACGGCTCGAATCCTATGATATTCGAAGCAGCAAAATACCAGCAATTCCTCGGGGATAAATTTTATTACTTCAATTTTGAAAATGATTTCGGAAAACTTTTCTGGGGCAATATTCCGTTTTTAAAAGAACTGGATTTGATTGCTGTATTTAACATAGGGCGAACCGAAATATCGGATAAGAACAGAATGCTTTCATCTTTTAATAACTATGAATCAACCGACGGATATTATACTGAAGCCGGATTCAGGATAAGAAATATTCTGAGCTTAATAAACCTGAACTTCACCTGGCGGCTAACTAACCGGAGACCGGGTGAGAATTTTAATTTCTATTTTTCTCTTACAGGATTTTGAATAATAAAATCGCAGCAATAAAAAAATCAAACAATATTTTCATTTTATTTGATTTTTTATACATTTAAATTAATTAATAAATTAAAGTATACTCACTTATGAAAAGACTTATATTTTTACTGGTTTTAATAATTCCTGCATTGATTCAAGCACAGGATTTATATATTCCTGATAATCCTTATGATAAAGCCGATGAAAAAACCGGCAGCAGCAACGCCTTCAATAGAGAGCGTTGGTTTTATGAACAAAGAATGTATCCTTACAACTATATACCTTCAGGGGCTTATGAACGGGCGATGAAACAGCGTAATAATATGCGTGCAACTCAGGGATTTTATTTCGGAAAAAGTTTAACCTGGTCTAATATAGGACCAACTCCCGGGTATTATCTTTCTTATGGAAATATATCCGGAAGAATACCTACTGTGAAATATGACCCTAATAATGCAAATATAATATATTTTGGTGCGGCATTTGGAGGAGTTTGGAAATCAACAAACGGGGGAACAAACTGGACGAGTATGAATTTTGACGAAGTATCGCTTTCTTCAGGTGCACTTGCAATTGACCCGACAAATTCAAATATTATTTATTACGGAACCGGAGAAGCAACATATAGCGCTGCTTCCTATTACGGAAGAGGTTTGTTGAAATCAACAAATGGAGGTTTAAACTGGGTAAATATTACAGCCGGATTTCTTGTAACTAATACATACTTTTCAAGAATAGTGATAAGACCCGGACACAACAATGAAATTTTTGCAGCGATGGGAACAGGTGGTTTGTATAAAAGCGCAAATTCAGGCTTGAACTGGGGACAGTTGATTTCCGGAAGATGTGATGACGTTGTGTTCACTCCGACAGGTGATACAATTTTTATCACGGGAAGCGGAACCGGTTACAGGATATCAACGAACGGCGGCACTACATTCAACACAAATACTTCTGTGACGATGCTGGAAAGAAATCATATAGCAATATGCAAATCAAGTCCTAATGTCCTTTATATAGCTGTTTACGGAAGCAGCAACGTCAATGTTTTTAAATCCACAAACAGCGGTGTGAATTACACTCAAATCGTAACAAATCTTACAGGCGGCGGACAAGCGTGGTATGATTTCTATATGCATTGCAATCCGGTCAATCCTAATTTAGCATATGTAGGAGCGATAGATGTATGGCGTACCACTGATGGCGGGACTAATTTTTTTAATATCACAAATTCATACGGCAGCGGAAGCGTTCATCCTGACCAGCATAATCTGGACTTTAATCCTGCAAATCCTGATGAAATTGTATGTGCAAATGATGGAGGTATATGGAAATCAACTAACCAGGGAACAACGTGGGCAAATATGAATCAGGGATTATCGATAACGCAATTTTACAGGATGACATCTGACCCAAATAATCCTGCACATCTTATCGGTGGGACACAGGATAACGGTTCTCAGAGAACAACCGGAACGCTCAACTGGACAGCAGCATTCGGAGGGGACGGAGGTGAAGATTGTTTTCACGTCAAAAATACGAATTATATGTTAGGCGAATCCCAGAACAACGGATTGATGAGGTCCAGTAATAATGGTGTAACCTGGTATAATGCTACATCAGGATTATCAGGATCCGGTACGTGGGTTGCACCTATAATGTGTCATCCGGATTCAGTTGCAATCTTCTATACTGCAAGAGCGCAAGTATTTAAAACAACTAATATGGGGTCCAATTGGTTTGCTATATCGTCCGGTACGAGCGGGACGATCAGGGAAATGGCAATCAGTAAATCAAAACCCGATATTATGTTTGCCACCGCGGGAAGTGTTGTATTTAAATCTACTAATAGAGGATACACATATACACAGGTATCTTCCGGAATGCCAAACAGGACTATTACAAGCATAAATGTACATCCGGATTCAGCAAATGTTGCAATTGTTACATTCTCGGGATTCGGCGCAGGTAAAATATATAAGACAACTAACGGCGGAACGAACTGGTTCAATATAAGCGGTGATCTTCCTGATTCTCCTACAAATGACGGTATGATTTATTATCCGGGTTACGCTACAAGTTACTATCTTGTAGGAATGGATATAGGAGTATTTATGACTTCCGACTGGGGTGCGAAGTGGATTGAACTTGCGAACGGTTTGCCGAACACAGTTGCAATGCATCTTGATTATAATCTTATGGGAAATAAAATCAGAATCGGCACACACGGAAGAAGTACATACGAGATTTCAGGTTACTTAACTAATATCACAAATTTCAATAACGAAGTTCCGAAGAAATATGTATTATCACAGAATTATCCAAATCCTTTTAATCCGAATACACGGATAAAGTTTTCTGTTGTGAATAATGATTTTGTGTCTCTCGAAGTCTTTGATATTCTCGGAAAAAAAGTAAATACACTTGTGAATAAAGTTTTAGAAGCAGGAAGTTATGAAGTGAATTTTGACGGGAGTAACCTGCCAAGCGGAATTTATATTTACAAGTTGACGACTAATAATTTTTCGGAATCAAAAAAGATGATGTTGACAAAATAAGGAGATTTATTTTGCCACGTTAATGTGAATAATAACAAGCGGAACAGTATAGATGTAAGATTTATTCGGGTGCAGTATTTGGGTTAAAGCCCAATTTAGATAGGTTAGCCGCCCCGCCGTAAACGGCGGGGAAACATAAATAATATTATGTCATATTATTAGATTCAAGATAAGGATTTATTAGCTATAGAAATTCAATGAATGATTTTCAGAAATCGATAAAAGGGAAAATAGCACTTGCTCCGATGGAGGATGTTACTGAGCCGCCTTTCAGGTTGATATGCAAACGGCTTGGTGCGGATTTGTTATATACTGAATTCATATCTGCACAGGCATTGATTCGTGATGCAAAGAAAGCATTAAGAAAGCTTTTTTTTTATGAAGAAGAGAGACCCGTAGGAATTCAGATATTCGGTGAGGATGAAATTGTGATGAGCGACGCTGCCGGAATTTCAGAAGAGGCAGTGCCTGATTTCATTGATATAAACTGCGGATGCTGGGTAAAGGATGTGGCTATGAGAGGAGCCGGTGCAGGTCTTCTTAAAGATTTACCGAAAATGAGATTAATTGCCGAAAGTATTATCAATAAGGTCAAGCTGCCTGTTACTCTGAAAACAAGATTAGGATGGGATGAAAACAATATAGTTATTGTAGAAGTAGCCCGGATAATGGAAGAGATTGGAATACAGGCACTGACAGTGCACTGCAGACTTCGCGGTCAGGCTAATAAAGGTTATGCTGATTGGGATTGGGTAAAAAAGATAAAAGACAGCGGAGTTCAAATACCAATTATAATAAATGGTAATATCAAATCGCCTGAAGATGTAAAATTTGTATTCGATAATTACAATCCCGATGCGGTGATGATAGGACAAGCAGCGATAAATAATCCCTGGATATTCCGCCAGACAAAATATTTTATTGAACACGGAGAACCGGAACCTGAGCCGCCTCTTTCGGAAAGAATAGATGTCTGTTTGGAACACTTAAAACTTGCTGTTGATTTGAAAGATGAAGGTTACGGTGTACTTGAATTCAGAAAACACTATTCGGGATACCTGAGAAATGTAGCGGATGTTGCTAAATTCAGGCTGGAGCTGATGCAATTCAAAGAGTATGCTCCAATCGAAGAAAAATTATTGCAGTATAAGGAACTGCATAAAGGAGAATAACTTATAAATTTGAAGATGAACAAGAAAATTTTATTAATTGCAATTGTTTTATCCATAATTCCATTTTTATCTTTTGATAATCACAGGAAGGATGATACCGGCAAATCCCTGGTTGAGAGTAAATTATCTTCAATGACACTCAGGGAAAAAATCGCTCAGATGGTTATATCTTATTCAGACGGCTTTTCGATTGACAGAAATTCCAAGGAGTATAAGAGATTGACCAATCTTGTAAAGAATCAGAAAATTGGAGGATTTGTTTTTTTTAAAGGCAATTCGATTCAGGAAGCTGAGTTAATAAATGATTTACAATCAATGTCCGGAACTCCCCTGTTAATCTCGGCTGACTTTGAGCGCGGAACAAAAATGCGGCTTGATGACGGCAGTTTATTTCCTAATAATATGGCTATCGGGGCAGCAAGGAATCCTCAGCTTGCTTATAAAATGGGATTGATGATTGCGAAGGAATGCAGGGCATTGGGTATCCATCAGAATTATGCACCTGTACTGGATGTAAACAATAATCCCAAAAATCCTATCATCAATGTCCGCTCTTACGGAGAAGATCCCTTATTGGTTTCTGAAATGGGATTGGCATTTATTAAAGGTATTCAGGATGGAAACGTAATAGCAACAGGAAAACATTTCCCCGGACACGGAGATACTGATATCGACTCTCATAATGATTTACCTGTCATTAATAATGATATGGAAAGGCTTAATAATGTTGAACTTTTACCTTTTAAAAATGCGGTAAACAGCGGTGTAAAATCAATAATGATTGCACATCTATCCTTTCCTGCAATTGAAAATTCTCCTAATGTGCCGGCTTCACTTTCCGGGAAAATTGTCGACGGTATATTAAAAGAACAGCTTGGTTTTTCGGGGCTTATTGTTACCGATGCTCTGAATATGGCAGGAATCACAAAACATTTTTCAACAAAAGAAGTGGCATTAATGTGTGTGAATGCAGGGATAGATTTAATACTAATGCCGCAGGGAGAGGAAGCCACAATCACGGCAATTGAGAAAGCAGTAAAGAAAGGCGACATCAGCGAGGAAAGAATTGATTACTCAGTAATGAAAATACTTGAAACTAAAAGCCGGCTGGGGTTGAATGAGAACAAACTTGTTGATGTAAATAAAGTCGGAGAAATTATAAATTCGCAGGAGGAACAGGATTTATCCCAGCTGATTGCAGATGAGTCAGTTACACTGGTAAAAAATGATAATAACGTAATTCCTATAAAGAAATCAGGGAGCAATGTTCTTTTATTATCACTGAATAACGGAAATGATAAAGGAAATTCAGATTTTTTCATTCAAAAATTAAACGAAAAATCCGGTGCTCTTTTCAACAAGATTAAAGTGGTTGAAAAAAGCGGAGATATAAGCAATACTGAAGATATACTTTCAGATGCAGAGGGATATGATTTTATTCTGATTCCGGTATATGCAAAAGTAAAAATCAAGACCGGTACAGTCGGCTTGCCGGAATCACAAATTAATTTAGTAAAGAGTCTCAGGGCAAACGGGAAAAAAGTGATTGTAATTGCATTTGGAAATCCATATTTACTGCAAGGGTTTGAAGAAATTGATTCTTATATCTGTGCTTATGGAGATGGTGACACTTCAATACTTGCAGTAATTAAGGGAATACTTGGCGAAATAAAATTCAAAGGTAAACTCCCGGTTTCAATCAGCGATAATTTTAAATACGGTGCAGGGATTAACAATTAATATTATATTATTTTCATGAAAGATAATTTTGAAATATCGGATATAAGAAAAGAATATACTCAAAAGGCACTTGACGAAAATAATACCGAAGCAAATCCATTTGACCAGTTTAATATCTGGTTTAAGGAAATGCTGGATTCAAAACTTCATGAGCCGACTGCCGTTATCCTTGCTACGGCAACAAAATATGGAAAACCTTCTGCCAGAGCACTGCTTCTGAAAGGATATAATAAAGATGGATTTATATTCTACAGTAATTACGGCAGCAGAAAAGGCAAAGAAATAGAAGAAAATAATTCCGGTGCTTTGCTTTTTTTCTGGCCTGAACTTGAGCGCCAGATAAGAATTGAGGGCTTTATTGAGAAAGTATCTCAAAAAGCTTCCGATGATTATTTTAAAACAAGGCCATATAAAAGCCGTGTCGGTGCCTGGGCATCAGCACAGAGCAGCGTTATACCGGGAAGATCAGAAATCTTAAAAAAGTTTTTCAAATATTTATTAAAATTTCACAGTAAAAATATTCCGCTTCCTGATTTCTGGGGCGGTTATATACTAATTCCCGAAGTTTTCGAATTCTGGCAGGGAAGAGCAAGCAGGCTTCATGACAGGATACGGTTCAGAAAAGAAAGCAATGATTGGATCAAAGAGAGATTATCCCCGTAGAAAGAGAAATAACTCCCATAGATAAATTTACTTCAATATTAGTATTTTTTTATTATTTTAAAAAAAAATTATCAGCTGATTAAACATTTGGAAATCCAAGACACAAAACCTCCTGTTTTATATGTAGAAGACGACAGAGTTCTTAATCATCTTGTCAAAATATATTTCAGGGATTCGTATGAAACTATAGGAGTTTTCAATGCGGAAAGTGCTATGGAAAAACTTCCCGAATATACATTCCGTTTTTTTCTGCTTGATATAAATCTCGGTGAGGGTATGAACGGCATCGACCTGCTTAAACAAATAAGAAAAATTCCCGGTTATGTAAAAACACCTGCTATTGCAGTGACAGCATATGCTCTTGAAGGTGATCGTGAGTATCTTTTATCAAGCGGATTTGACGGATACATCCCGAAACCGTTCACAAAAAAACAACTTCTGGATTATATGGAAATGTTCTTCAATCATGAAGAAAATACAGACATATAAATACAATAGGATAAAGTCGCCGCTATTTTTTATTCTTCAGGTATTCATCCCTTTTTGCTTCAGCTTCTTTTTTCGCACCTTCAGGTATTAATGATTCAATAAAGTCATAAAGTTTATCCAGACCTGTCTTATATTCTTCTGCAGGATAATAAGGAGCCGTGATCACTCTTGGCGGCTGATCTATGTTAGGGTCAGACTGCTTGAAAACAATTGAAACAAATCTCATCGTTCCTCCTAAAGGGTGTGTGGGATCTGAAGTCATTTCAATGTCCAATATTCTTGATTCTTTCAATAAATTTTTCAATTCATTAAATGATTCTTCTTCAATCAAAAATTCCTTCGTATAGTTGAATTCACCGGAATAGACGTAAAGAAATGAGCAATTTTTATCCGTAGTGATAACAACTGAATAGCTGTATTGATACTGTGGTGAAACCGGTCCCGAACTGAAATTGTAAGATATTGTAGCCCATGTTTCGCTATCCTGATTATCCGCAGGTATTTTTATTTGTGATTTCGAACAGGAAAATGCCAAAAGCAGGAAAACGATTAGAAATAAATTTTTCATTTTGATAATGAATTTAATTTTCAATAAGTTTAGTTATCTCAGCATATGAGTTAGGCGTTTCGAAAATCTTTACAGTTATTGAATAAACATTCTTAACTTTATTTTTCTTTATTCCTTTTACTATCCTGTTTGCAAAATCGGAGCAAATATTCTCAACCGTACCGTAATAATCAGTGACAACTTTTTTCATTTTATTCTCCGAAAGGAAATCAAGAAGTTTTTTGTCATTCTTATAGACAAGAAAAGAATGGTCGAATGCCTCAACGAAAGGTTTAACTATCAGTCCGAGCACATAGAAATCAATTATCATACCGCTTTTAGGGTCAACTTCGCCGGACAGCTCAACTACCATTTTATATGAATGTCCGTGAATATTCTTACAAGCGCCTTTATGATTCGGCAGTCTATGACCCATTTCCCAGCGAAATTCTTTTGCAATTCTCATTATCAATATAAATTAGTGAATAAATACGGATTATTTTTATATAGTTTAGTAAAAAACATTTTTTAAAGCAATTTAAAATTTATTGATTTTAAAGTTTAAATTTACCTTTAAGATGAAATATAATTTTAACATTTTATATTAATTTAAAATAAACGGATGAATAAAATTAATATACTCATAACTTCAATAATTTTATTAATTGCAATTAATGATGCTTTACCCTGCACAACAGCAATAATTTCGGGTAAATTCACTTCGGATGGAAGACCCTTACTGTGGAAAAACCGTGATGCTGACGAAGTGAATAATAAACTGATGTATTTTACAGACGGGAAATATACATATATCGGATTAATGAATTCAAATGATATTACGGGAAATGAAGTTTGGATAGGAATGAACAGCGCCGGTTTTGCAATCATGAATTCAGCATCATATAATCTGAAAATGAATGATACTACTAAACTCTCCGACAGAGAAGGAATAATAATTAAAATGGCATTGCAGCAGTGTGCTTCTCTTGAAGATTTTGAAAACATGATGAATAGCTTACCAAAGCCGTGGGGGCTTGAGGCAAATTTCGGAATAATAGATGCAAACGGCGGCGGAGCATATTATGAAACATCTAACCGGAATTTCAAGAAGTTTGACGTGAATGATATTAATTCAGCCCCGCGGGGATATTTGTTACGCACTAATTTTTCTTTTTCGGGTGAGACTGATAAAGGACAGGGGTATGAAAGGTATGATATGGCAGAGGAACTGTTCTCAGACGCATCCTCAAAAAGTAATCTGAGCTATCAATTCATACTTAAGGAAGGTGCAAGATGCCTGAAGCACGGATTAACAAAAGTAGATCTATCAAACGAAATATCAGATAATGCGGAGAATGTAAAGTTCGTTTCTTTTACAGATTTTATTCCCAGATATTCTACATCTGCATCGATTGTAATTCAGGGAGTAAAAGTTAACCAACCGGCAAATCTAATGACTATGTGGACAGTACTTGGATTTCCACTCTGCTCCGTAGTATATCCTGTCTGGTTGAATGACAGGCACGAATTACCTTCACTTTTAAAAGCAGATGAAACAGGTAAAGCCCCACTATGTACAATGGCTTTACAGTTAAAAGATAAATGTTTTCCGGTAATAAGAGGAAGAGGTACAAATTACATAAACATTAATGCACTAATTAACAAAGACAATTCGGGAATTTATCAAAAACTTCAGTTAACTGAAGCGGACATTTTTTCGATTTCCGGGAAATTTATTTCTAAGATGATAAATGGCAAAACATCATCGGAAGATATCATTAAGTTTTATAATGATATGGATGAAAAGATATCGGCAACCTTTATAAAGATGAAGTAATGGTTTTTTCAAACCATTACTTCATTATTAAAAAATTAATAAATATATATTAATAGACTTTTAATTCAATAAACACGGTTTTCTTACCTCCGCAATAAGGGCAAATCATTTTTTTCTGAACTGCAATTGATGAAGGTCTTGAAGCACCCGGGTTCATTGCTAAAACGAATGATGTCTTAGGAACTGAATTTGAAAAATAGTCTATTGCATAAATCCACCCGGAACCCTGACAATCCTTACAAGTCACTTCTTTTAAAATAATCTTTGTCAGCTTTGCATCCCGCTGAGGATTACTTTTATCGTCCTGAGAATAAGCAAAAAAAACAGGAATCAGAATAAGCATGAATAAAAAAATCAGCTTTTTCATTGCCATACTCCTTTCTTAAGTTTATTTTACATTTCAAATGTATTTTAAAAATATATCTTTGTCAATCATTTAAATCATTACAAACTCATTAATATATACGAGAGCTGAATTAAATAAGTTACAAATTATCAATTAATCTTTATTTATCTATATGATTAATAATGATATAGTTAAACCCCCGCAAAAAAATAAGGTTTTATGTTAACTATGAAAAGAGAAATATTTGTTAAGAGTTTTAATTTTTGTTGCGTGCTGTGAAGAATTTAACTGTAAAATATTTTGAAAACGAGCTTCACCCGGGGAATGATAACCCAATTATCCGGTCAGACGCCAAATTGTCTTAAATAGAAAATTAAGTTATTAAAGTACTGAAATCATTAAGTTTTCAATACTCAAAGAATTTTTTTAACTGTTACTTTGTTAACTTATTTACTTATAAACCAAATATAAAAACTATGAAAAAATTACTTTTGTTACTTCTCATTTTGGTATTTTATACTATAAAATCTTCGGCACAAGACGACCAAATGAAAAAATGGATGGAATACATGACTCCGGGAAAAGAGCATTCGGATTTAGCAAAAATGAACGGAGACTGGTCATTTGTAAATAAATTCTGGATGGACCCGTCTGCACCACCTCAGACATCTGAGGGAACAGCATTTTGTGAAATGCTTCTGGGAGGAAGATATCAGCAAATGAAAGTTACGGGTAAAATGATGGGAATGGACTATAATGGAATAGGTGTTACAGGATTTGATAATGCAAAAAAAGTGTGGGTGAGCAGCTGGATAGATAATTTCGGAACAGGGTTGATGTATATGGAAGGTACCTATGACGATGCCTCTAAAGCGATTGTTTTCAGAGGTAAAATGGTTGATCCGATTTCCGGAAAAGATACTGATGAAAAACAGACCATAAAAATTCTTGATGATAAAACATATGTTATGGAAATGTTTAATGTTGTTAATGGAAAAGATATCAAGAATATGGAAATTACATACACGAAAAAGTAATTTGTTCCCTTAACGGATATTTTTAAAAGCCGGTTTAATGCCGGCTTTTAAAAATATTTTATTTTAGTAATTTATCAAGATTGTCACAAACATCACTTAAATACTTTTTACATTTTAAGTTAGATACATCTTTATCATGAGCAAGTTTCAGCCCCTCTTCGGTACTGATATCAATACCGAGCAAGTTTCTGCAATTGCAATCTCCGTTTTTTTCCCTGAAAGAATCCAATAATTCTCTTGTTTTCGTATAAACTTTTTCCTTCGATTCGGCTGCATTATCTTCGTCAAAATATTTAGCACCAAGCACCATTACCGCTCCCGTTAAAGCTCCGCAGATCTGCTGTGTCTTTCCAATTCCCGAGCCGAAACCAACAGCAATTGCTTTTGCTGCTTTTTCATCAATTCCATACTCATTTCCGTATACAGAAAGAACTGATTGCGCACAATTGAGATCATTGTGAAACACCCAGATAACTTTTTCTTTTTTTGTCATATTTTTTTACCAGCTTTGCTGTGAATTGTTTTGTTATTTGTTATATATTTTATTGCCGAAAGACTTTAATTCTTCTATGCATAAAGCTTCAAGTCCTCTTACTTCCCTGTCGTAATCTACGGACGGCTCCCCTGATTCTTTTAACTCCTGCAGAATTTCATATACAAAATTTTTAGAACCGGATTCATTCCAGTCTATTTGTAATTCCTTATCAGGGTGAATTCCCGTTTCTAATCTGAATTTATGGGAATTCCATACTACGTCTAAATTCGTGCTGCTTCCAATATATATTTTTCCGCTTTTAATATTCCTTATCTGAAATACACCTTTTTTAAATACCTTTTGTTTATATTCTTCTTTGATTTCTTTTTTTGATTTTACACTTCCCATATAAATTATAAAATTATTTGTCTCAATTTCAAATAAACTTATACTATAAGCTTTATTATTACAATACTATTTCAGAAGAATTAATCAGACTTAAACTCACTATTCTCCTCGTTACGACGCTCTAGCGTTGTAACCTCCATAATACTTCTTTCTCCGTTACCACGCTGGAGCGTGGTAACGAGGGGTTGAAAAATATAATGCATTATTTTAGTAAAACATTTGTCAAATGAAATTTTTGCTATTTTGGGAGAGCATTTTCCTGAAGAGTAATCTGTAAATAACTACTTTCATCGATGAAATAAATTAATTTATCGGCTAAATTATAATATCCCGGAACAAAATAAATTTTACCGAAATCAATAAATGTAACAAAGGACCTCATTTTAATCGGGAAACTAATTTTCATCGTATCATATTCACCGCCTTTTTCCCTGTATATATTTATTATATAAAAATTCTCAAAAACATAATCATGATTTCTTAAATTAAAATCTAATACATAGCTTTTCCTTGTAAGAGTACCAATACTCTTGCAATGCGGAGTATCAGGTAAATTATTCCAGTCAATATCAGAAGTATCGTGAGAATAATCTATTTTTTCTTCTCTGAATTCACATTTTTCCATGTCAATAGTATACGTGCTTTCGGAATCAATGCCGTGTGACATTAATTCTTCTAATCTGAATTTAAAAGAAAATGAGGGAGTCTGCGCTAAAGAAGGGAGATACACAGATAAAAACAAAATAAAAGTTAAAATTATTTTCATAATATATTTTCATTTAATATTTATAAAAATGTTTCATTATCGAAGATGAAATTCCGATGAGCAGAATCAGAACTGTTAATCCGGTATATTTCAATATTTTTTTAAATAATCGCATAAGTTTTTACTTCTCGTTATCCACCGCGGTGGACTCCGGCGTTTACTTCTCGTTACGACGCTCCAGCGTTGTAACGCACAATGATTCACTTCTCGTTACGACGCTCCAGCGTTGTAACGCACAATGATTCACTTCTCGTTACGACGCTCCAGCGTTATAACGCACAATGATTTCACCCCTCTCGTTCCCCTATGGTTATACACCGCTGTGGACTCCGGCGTTGTAACGCACATCAATTATCTCTCTTACTATTAACCTCTTTCCAGATATCATCAGGTACGGAATTTTCAATTACTTTATACAATGTATTCAATATAGTTTCATACTTCAATTCGGGATATATGGGAACAGTTTTCAATAATATTACATCTTCGGAAACACCATCATTTTCTACTCCGTAAATTTTTAATTCGTCTGAATGTCCGCCGTCCGGAATTTCCTCGTTCGGGAGTGTTTCAATATCAAGATTCAATACATCGCTTTCCTTGACTGCATTTTTCAGATTTTTAAGTTTTTCATTATCGAGTTCAAATGAATATCTGGAAGTATTTTTATCGTCATATGTATATCCTTTTGTATAAACCAATTCCCCTGCTCCGTCAGTATTTAATGTAATAGTATAAGAGTAATGATAAGGCGGAGGCAAAGACCCGACATTAAAATAGTATTCGAGCTTTGTCCAATTGCTCTGGGCATGCAATTCGCAGGAAAGAAAATACAAAACCGATAATTGGAAAATAATAATTATTACTTTTTTGAAAATACCCGGTTTAATCATAATTTATGGATTTAGTTTATTAATATTATCTTAAGGAATAATATTAATTAATTCAATTCTAAATCCGTTCACTTTAGCAGGTTCATCTTCCCGGTCTGTGTTAATTCACCTTCACTTAATTTGTAAAAATACACACCGTGCGATAATAAAATATAGTTTTAATTATTCAGATATTTATTATTTTGCTTTTGTTAGTATCTTGCTCTAATATATTAAAAAACGATAAATTTTAACTTTTAACCAATAAAATATATAGTATGAAAAAAGCTATACTAATACCTTTAATTTTATTAACACTTTGCCTGAAAGCATTTGGAATTCCCGGAGATACAACATTTACGGCTGTTTTAAATGAAGGCGAAAAGGCAGTAAGAATTTCCGCAATTTTGAATGAGTTTTCCGTTACGATTAATAACAGCGGAAAGCCTCTCAATACAATATCACAGACCTTCACGCTGACAGTAGACGGCAAGTCATTTGCCGATACGCTTCCCTACATAGATTACTTCGGAGTTGAAATTATTGATATTGATAAGAGCGACAAATCAAATGAGATTCTGGTATCTGCAGGAGGCTCCCCCGATTTTGTTTACTGGATTTTTAAATATTCAACTGATTTAACTTTACTTCTGAAAACGGATTTCTATATGGATATTAAAGTTGACGGCTCGGGAAGTTTTATTGCAAACGAATGGTCGGGATTCTGTTATCTGAAAGATGTATTTACATTTTCAAAAGACCGTAATAAACTTGAAAAGGAACCGGTGGATTTTTATCCGATTAAATATACTTTCGATGAAGACGGCAAGGAAAAAGATTATGTTGTAACCGTAGTGAAGCCGTTCAAACTTCTTACAGAAAGGGATTCAAAATCTGCTGTATCAGCCGAAACCAAAGCAGGAGAAAAAATAATTCTTACGGGATATAATGGGACGTACATAAAAAAATACGATATTCAGGAGCAAGCTGAAGTTGACTGGGTATGGGTTCAGATGAAAACCCAGGATGGAAAAACGGGGTGGATTTTAATGAAGGCATTTGACCAGTTATACTGGAATGAGTTTCTTGAAGGAGTGGTGTTCGCAGGATAAAGTTTAATTATTGTTAGACACTCCGGTCCACCGAGTTGGATAACGGGAGGGTGAAATTTTGTCCGTTACTACGCTGGAGCATAGTAACGAGTTTAAAACGGTTAGAATTATCTCTGTTTATTTTTCCCACGGTTAAAGAGCCTGTGTTACAATTCAAAATAAAGAGAGAAGTATAAAGAAAAACGATGAAATAGTACTGGATTCCCGATAAAAAAATTCGGGAATGACAGAGCGAAGGGATTATCACACAGGCTCTAAAACCGCGGGCTACGACTATTTTCACACCTGCTCCGGCACGTTGTAACGGGAGAATCACATTAAAAATCTTTTATTGATTCAAAACTTTTAAGATTTTATCGGCACCACTGACTGCAAAATCCTTATCGTTCATAATATCCCCGGACATATCATAATATATTCCTTTGGTCGTATTCCGCTGACGGCAGTTATTGAATATATCCAGCTGAGCGAGTTCATTTTTGTCCATATCATAGAGAGTTACGACTGTGTGAAGAATGTAACGTCCGTCATCAAAGAAAGTCGGACGATTAACTACAATATTGCCGGCTGAAACTTCAGAGAAAAATATACCTTTGCCTGACAGATTTTCTTTAATAATATTACTTACATTTTTCCCCCGAATTTCCGAATATTGGTATTCGGGATTTGGGAGCATTGAAGAACTGTTCGGACTCAAATATTCCGTAAATGATAATTCATTAACAATTGAACTACTAGTCTGAGCATAAAAACCTGAGGAATCATAACTAATATTCCAGCTTTTAATTCCCTGAATTTTCTGAGTATTGAGGATATTAATAACGGAAGGTTCATAGCTTGAACAGCCGGAAATAAAAAGCAGGATAAGAAGCATTTTTTTCATTTGAAACTCCTTTCAATAAATATTTTAAAAATTTAATATTTTTTCATTGGATAATCCAAGGGAGTTTTTACCCCCTTCGGGGGTTAATATAATAACAGGAAATTAAATATTCAATATCTAAAAGAATGATATTAAAAAAAGTTTCACTCTCGATGCTGCGCCGGAGTCCACCGCGGGGGATAACGAGCGAGAAAATGATATAATTACATTAACATCCTCGTTACAACGCTCCAGCGTTGTAACGTACAATATCTATTCAAATGAATCGATAGATATTAATCCACACTTTTTAACATCCTCGTTACAACGCTCCAGCGTTGTAACGTACAATATCTATTCAAATGAATCGATCGATATTAGTCCACACTTTTTAACATCCTCGTTACAACGCTCCAGCGTTGTAACGTACAATATCTATTCAAATGAATCGATCGATATTAGTCCACACTTTCCTATAATGTAATCCTTAGCTGAGCTATAAACCCATTCTTCTTGATGATTAACTAATTTATTCTTCACCGGATTGTAATGAATATAATCTGCTTTTTGTGAAAACATTTCTTCCGATAATATTTCCTAAGGATGAAATCCCTCATGCCAAATCTGATATCTTCTATCCGTTTTATGTTTTAATTTGCTTTTTTCAAATTGTTCTAATAATCTAACTTCTTTGTCTAACTCAAGTTGGTGTATAATCTTCCTTGCAGAATAGCTTTTAATCGATGACATAACATTCGATAGCTTTTGAGAACTACATATCATATGGAAATGATTGGGCATTATCACATAAGCATATATTTTTAAATCTTTAAATTGTTGATTGTATTTTATCGTTTCAATTAAATGGTAGATGTATTTTTCGGATTTGAAAACTGAAATCCAATTTTGGATTGTTGAAGTTATGAAGTAAGTATTAATATTGTTATCTATTTTAAATCTGCTTCGCATAATTTAATTCAGATTTTCGTTACAACGCTGGAGCATTAAAACTATCAATTGATTTTCGTTACAACGCTGGAGCGTTGTAACGAGGAAAAGAATATTTCTTACACCTTCGTTACGACACCAAAACTTTAGCACCTTCGTTATGACACCAAAACATTAGCACCCTCGTTACTACGCTCCAGCGTAGTAACGCATTAACTCTATCAATTCTGATTTTCGTTACAACGCCGGAGCATTGTAACGAGGAATAAGACTCATAATTATAATTGTATCTGCTGGGAGTTACCTCCCGGCAGGACTTTCAGCTTTCCGATAGACCGGAATCTTCTACCTGACGGGCACGGAACCTGAGCCCCCCGTAATTTATGCCTGACGTGCACGGGAATTCTCATAGATTCTGTACTGATGCGAGTATATTTTTCTTTTGTCCCCCAAGGTATTTTACATCAATTGTTTTTCCTTCCTGAAGCTTTGCAATATTTTCTGTCTTAATCATAATGTTTGTTTCAGCACGGAAGGACTCTCCGCCGGGTTCCTTCACATCAAGCAGAACTTTAAAGAAACTCAGGTTTTTCTTTTCACTTATCAGTGCATATTTCAGGATTGTTGCTTTAGTCCATTTCTTAGGAAAATATTTTATTGTTGCTATAATAGAACGCGATATAGAAACGAGACTGATAATAAAAAAAAACATAAGCACCCAGCACGACACCTGAACGACCCTCCCTTTCGCAGTGCCTGAAAATAAAACGTATCCCGCCAAAAAAATTATCAGCAGAAAAAAGACACAAAACAAAATTCCTTTTATACTTAGTGGACGGTTTAGAATAATTTTGTCTGTAATCCCCCTGAGAAAAGATTCGATAATTTTTTCTGCTTCCGGTTTGCTGATGTTTGCGGCTTTTTGATATATCTCTGTCGCCTCAGATTTTTTCCCTGATAAAATCAATTGCTTGACTTCATTAATCAGTGAAGAGGGGATTTCGGTATGAACGGCACTATGCTCACCTGTTTCTTCGTGTTTATAGATCCGGATACTTGAATTGCAATACGAGCAAAAAGTAATTTCATCTCCCGGTTTTAAGTTCAGCGGTGCCCCGCAATTCGGACAATTCAAGGATTCAATGTGTAATTCCATTTTTTTAATATTTAATTTTATCCGTCAGTAGGTAATCCTCCCGGCAGGACTTTCAGCTTTCCGATAGACCGGAATCTTCGACCCGACGGGCACGGAAAACTGACATCATTTTGATTTTTTAGTATATCGCAAAGTGTTTCCTCTCCCGACATAGGACAATTCGAGTTTAGAATTTGCAGAATTTACAATAAAAAAACACCTGTTGCCGGCAGGATCAAAAACAGTGATATATTTTCCGTTGGGATTGGTTTTTGTTCCGGAGTTTGCAAGACACGAATCTCCCAGGGCGAATTTGAAGGTATCGGTTTTTTCCTTTTCATACATTTCAAGCCATAAGTTACTTTTAACCTGAATAGAAGATTTAGAATCTTCATCTGAAATCCAGAGACCTTCGAGAAGAGTGTTTTTTTGTTCGGTTTCTTTTATGCTTTCTTTCTTTGCCGTTGTATCTTTAGGTGCAGTTGAGTTTTTATTTTCATTTTTAGAACAGGAAAAAAACAGAAGTGATACAGCAATGATGAAGATTAACGAGTTTAAATTTTTCATAATTTTATTGTTTAATATAATCAATTAATTTATAAATGCTTTCGCCGTTAGAGCCGTTAGTTTTGGTGAAGGTTGCTTTGAGCTTAGAAGTCAGTTCGGGTTTTTCCCCGCCGTCAGCACCCCAGTTTTTCGGATTATCGTGCTCATTTCCGGTCCAGCCTGGCTTGCAGTGTAAACGTTTATGTATGCAATATATCTGTCGCCGCCGATATCACTGAGGCTTGTAACCTGAGAGAAAGTGTAGGCTTCGCCATCGGCATTTGGAATAAAATAATAACCGTTCTTATATTTGTAATCCTTTGTTGATTTATGTGCGGAGAAAGTTTTGCCGAAATATTTTTCGATTGATTTGGAAATGAGTGCATCTTTGATTTTAAGTTCGTTCTCACCTGCTTTTTCAAAAAGTCTGAAGTTATTGTTATAATTATGCAGGATGCCGAATTTAATCAGTTCATCGTCGGTGATATTTCCGCTTGTAAACGGTTCAAGGTATGCTTCGGAGAAGTTACTGAAGAAAGTGTTTAACTTCTTTTGTTCATCCGCAGATAGAGTAACGATTTTTCCGGCGGCAGTATTTTCCTTTTTGGTTTCAATGCTATCTTTATTAGAAGTTGTGGTAGTCTTGTTATCCTGATTTGATTCGGGTTTGCCGGATTCTTTATTGCAGGAACCGGCAATAAGCATTATGAAACTCATCAGAAGTGCATAAGGTAATGAGAAATTTTTCATTTTGATTTTTTTCATAAGGTTTAAAAGTAATTAATCAGAACAAACTTAGTATTAACAGACAGAAGATTCAACTCAATACTTTGGGGAAGAGGCTGCGATTGGCGGTGGTAAGCGGCGGGATAAAATAATTTTAGGATGAGCGATTTATGAATTTATAGATTAAGGTTTTGATTTGTATTTTATTGTATAATAAATTAATTTGACACAAAAGGCTATGATTGGTACAGCACAAAAAGCTATGACTGGTTCAGCACAAAAGGCCATGATTGGTACAGCACAAAAAGCTAAGACTGGTACAGCACAAAAGCTAAAACCAAAATATAAATTATAATTATGGCATCACCTAATAAAAAACTTGCAGAGTCACTCGAAGTGTTAAGATTACATCAGAAAGAAAAGGGTTCAGTAATAAAAACATCAGAACTATCAAGGACACATCGGGAGCGTCTTTTGAAAGGCGGCTTTATACAAGAAGTAATACAGGGGTGGTATATAGTTTCACCACCGGATAACAAAAAAGGTGACAGCACGATTTGGTATTCATCATATTGGGAATTCTGTGCAAGATATTTAAATGATTTATTTAAAAATGACTGGTGGATATCAGCAGATCAATCTTTATTATTTCATAGCGGAAATTTAACTATCCCAAAGCAATTATTTGTAAGGTCTCCAAAAGCAACTAACAAATTGACAAAATTAATATATGAGACATCAATATTAAGAGTTAATTCATCATTGCCTGATAATGTCGAAATAGTGGTTAAGGATGGATTGCGATTGTACTCTTTGCCCGGTGCTTTGATAAACTGCGGCGAGAGATTTTTCTTACAAAATTCAACCGATGTGAGAACTGTTTTAGCAATGATACAAGATTCATCTGAGATACTTCAACCGCTTCTTGCCGGAGGGCATAGCGTTATTGCAGGGAGATTAGCGGGGGGATTCCGTAATATAGGGAGAAAGCGAATAGCAATTGATATACTTAAGACAATGCAGGAAGCAGGATATAATGTAAGAGAAACAGACCCATTTAAGGATGAAGTAAATTACGAATTTACGAGAAGAGAAATATCGCCGCAGGTGAATCGTGTAAAAATAATTTGGAATGAAATGCGGTTGACAGTTTTAAAACATTTTCCCGAACCAAAGGGATTGCCAAAAAATATTAATAAATATTTAAAGCAGGTGGATGACATTTTTGTAACAGATGCCTATCACTCTTTATCAATAGAGGGATATAAAGTTACTGCTGAACTTATTGAGAAAGTCAGGAGCGGGAAATGGAATCCTGAACAAAATGAAAAAGATAAAGAACACAGAAATGCAATGGCGGCAAAGGGATATTGGCAGGCGTTTCAATCAGTGAAGAAAAGTATTGGTACGATACTAAAGGGAGAGAATTCAGGAAAGGTGGCTGATGAAGACCACAGAGATTGGTACAGAAAGATGTTTGGACCATCGGTTGAAGCTGGTATTCTGAAAGCATCAGACTTAGCAGGTTACAGAAATAGTCAGGTATATATAAGAAATTCTTCGCATATCCCAATGAAACCGGAGGCATTAAGAGATGTGATACCGGAGTTTTTTGAATTACTGATAAATGAAAAAGAACCGGCAGTTCGGGTTGTTCTTGGGCATTTTATGTTTGTATATATTCATCCATATATGGACGGCAACGGACGTATTGGCAGGTTTTTGATGAATACAATGCTTGCGTCAGGAGGATATCCGTGGACTGTAATACCATTGAATGAGAGGGAAGAATATATGAGCGCGCTTGAGGCAGGAAGTGTGAACAAGAATATTGAACCATTTTCAAGATTTTTGTCAAAGTTAGTAAAAGCAGGGTTGAACGGAAAACCAGTGGCGAAGAGACTTTAAGGATGAGTGGCTTCGTGAGAAAGACCTTCAAGAGGAAAGTTGCGATGAATATCCGGAATCATTTCATCAAAAATCGCACCATAAACCGAATCAATACCGGTTAATAATCCGCATTCTAATCCCTTTTTCGCAATTTCAATTTCTTCTTTGGTTAATTCCCTGCCGAGATTCTCTATTGCTTCATATTGCAAGTCTTCTACTGAGATTGCGAAGACATATTCGGGATTATTATTTGACATTATAAAGTATATTTGTTGTTTTAAATTTCTTCGAAACCGATACTTTTTAAATATTCATAAATACCTTTGTAATAATTGGGATTACTAGTTGGATCTTCTTCATCCCCCGGAGAAATAAAAATAACCATTCCTTGACGAACTCTTGCTAATAAAACACAATATGCATTTTTCAAATATTGCTTTCTTGAAATAAATAATAAGCACACTCAATTTCAAATGTCAAATCGTAAATTGGAACCTGGATATATTTATTTAATTCGATGTTCTCTTAAACCACGGATAAATAATTGTTTTCAAGACATTGTTAAACTGCTTTTCACCTTTTGAATTTACAAAAAAATGGTCAGCATCGGGAATAATTTCAACTGTAAATAAATTATTTTTTTTAAATTTTTCTTTTAAATACAACGCGCTCTCACAAGGTACGCTGAAATCGTTTTCACCCATAATTACCAAAGTCGGTATCTTCAGCTTTTCATAATAATTGTCGATGTCATAATATATGTAGCTATTCCAGTACTTATACGTGTTTCCGAGAAAATACTTTTCTGTGTCAGGATTATCTTTAATCTCTTTCAATAATATATCAAGATCGTCTTTTGACTTAATACCTGATTTAGTCAAGTAACCGTTATAGTTATATTTTTTCTCCTTGTCAAAAAGTATATTAATTTTTTCTACCCCGGAAAGCCCGCCGTTTCCGAGTATAAGAATTCTTTTAATGAGCGCTATTTCATTTGCAAGTTCAGGAGCTAATACTCCTCCCTCACTGTCCGCAAAGAGACAGATTTCCGTAAGATTATTTCCATATACATTTTTAGCAACATCATTAATGGCAAAACTAATATCCTTCATTCTTCTTTCACGGCAATCTGTATTCAAAAACTTAAGCGAATCATCATAAGCATACTTTTCAAGATATAAGACATCATATCCGAACATAGCAGCCTCTGCACCCCAGCCGAACCTTCGTGAAATAGATTCGCGTCCCGAGCCCTGCACGAGAACGAGCAGTTTGCTTTTACCGGCAGAACCATCTTCCGTTCCAATGTAATATTTCAATGAATCATTATCTTCGTTTATGGCAGTATAACTTTTTATTCCCATATTGACACTGTAACCGGTGCAGGCAAAGAAATAAAATGCGAGAAAGATTATTGTTACAAGAAGAAGAATATTTTTGCTTAGATGATTTAAACGTGATTTCCGATGATCATTTGGAATCATTTCATTAAAAATCGCACCATAAACCGAATCAATACCGGTTAACAATCCGCACTCTAATCCCTTTTTGGCAATTTCGATTTCAGCTTCGGTTAATTCCCTGTCGAGTTTTTCATTTTCTTCATGTTGAAGGTCTTCTACTGAGATTGCAAAGACGTATTCGGAATTATTATTAGACATAATAAAATTAATTGTTGTTTTAAATTTCTTCGAAACCGATATTTTTTAAATATTCATAAATTCCTTTATAATAGTCTGGATTTCGCGTCGGATCTTCGACATCACCTGGAGGAATAAATATTACCATTCCTTGACGTGCCCGAGTCAAAAGAACTCGATAAGCATTTTTTTGATATTGTTTCCTTTCGTTTTTGTTAATCTTTTGCCATCTTGAACCTACAAATGAATTAAAATCCCAATTATTATCGATAAACCTTAAATCTGCATCCCAAGCAACACAAGACCAATCTAATTCCAAACCTTGGATATGAAATTCAGTCGCAATATCTTCCAAATAATATGAAGATCGAACGTCATTTTTTCCATCGAGAAACCAATGGATAGGATCCATTGGCGACCTTACATCCATAGCATAAGGTTTTAATCTATACGCTTGAGAAGAAACTACCATTCCATATCTTTCGGAACCACGAGCTTTTTCTTTTAACCATTTTTTTGCTTTTAACAAATCTCGTGTTATTACTATTGGATATTTATCTTTTAATATCTGATAATTTTTTGGGGCTTTTTCAATATTTATATCTATAATATTTTTTACCAACAAAGATAAATTTTCTGCTCTAAAAGAGCGCATTGAAACTGATAAATGTAATTCTTTTTTTAAAGTTATGTTATTATGTTTCTCCAAAATTTTAAGTGAATTTCCTGCTGCATATTCACTATCCGATAATCTATTTGAAATATAAACTTTCCAATGTGGGAAAGAACGATTAATAGAATCAATCCATTCACCAATTCCAGCTTCTCCTCTATAAATTTCTTGTCCACCTCCAACAAGACAAATAATTACTGCCCAATCCTTATGTCTATCTAAGCAAGAAATTAAAAATTCCGATTCAGATTTATCAAAATTATCGATTCCCTTTTTCCTTTTCATAAAAAATGATGTTTGTTCTTTATTCCAAGCTCTTTGTGCTTCATCGAATATAGCAATATTGTCAAATGGTTTTCCTTGATCCCTTAAATATTCATCCCGATAATTATGAACATTTTGAATAATCAACTTAACTTCACCTAATATTTTTCCTTTCTTCACTTTATTACCTTTCATTTTTTCTCTTTTCACTTTATCACGTGTTAATACTTCTCTTAAGATTGCAACGAGTGGTCCATTCCCAGAGAGATAAACACTTCTATTTTTCTTTTCTTCTGAAAGTTGCTTTGTAGCAATATCAAGACCGACAAGAGTTTTTCCAGCACCCGGCACGCCTGTTACGAAGCAAATAGCTTTCACGCTATTGGTTTTTGAGTTTTGAATTATTTGTGATATTACTTCACTAGTTTTAGATAAATTAATCGCATCTGCATCATTTCTAGATATATCAGCTACTGAATGATTATTATATAATGACAGAGCTGCTTCGATAATTGTTGGGGTAGGAGAATACCTACCATTTGACCATTCATTGGGATTAATGTTTTCACCATCTGCAAATTTTAAAACATTCTCAATTACTTCTTTTATCTGGTCTTCATTTGATTTAATTGGGAATAATAAGTTATCATTGTGGGGAGTTGTAGAAACAGTGAAATCAGATCTCTTCGCATTAGTGGCAATCAGAATAGGTGCGATAATTGGTTCGTGACTTGTTTCATGAAAATTTTTCAAATCTAAAGCATAGTCCCATACTTGATCAATACCAGATAGTAAAAAATCTTTCTCCCCTATTTTAAATTCTAAAACAAATATTACATTTTCAATAATTAAAACGACATCAATCCTTCTTCCCATTCTTGGGATTGAATATTCGAAGAATATTGAACCGTCAAATCCTGGAAGTACTTTTTTTAATATTTTTATTTCTTCTTGCCAGGATATTTTCATATTGAGATCATCAGAAAATTGACTATTTTGAGATAACTCTCCTAGAATTTCATTTGAAGTAGAAGTAAGGAAATTCGAAATAGAGTCCGTGTAAAAATAACTATTCATACTGCAATTCCGCCTTTTCGATAGATTGACTCTTTAATTTCTGAAATACAATCGTCGGTGTCTTGTAATTGGGTTGTGGAATAGCGAAGGATACTCCAACCTTTTTTAGTTAGATAGTTGTCACGTTTATTATCTTTAATTGCTTTTTCTTTATTTACGTGATATGAATCTCCATCGCATTCGATATTGAGTGAACCTTTCTTACAGAATGCAGCAAAGTCGAGACAATATAAATTTTTACCGCCAGTAATAAAATATTGTCTTTCTGCAACGATTTTATTTTCTTTCAAACCAATCCAAAGAATATCTTCGAGTGGGCTTTCGTTATATAAATCATTTACTTCGGATGCTGTAAGAAGTTTTTTAAAAGTAGTATTTATAAAAATAATTCCTCTATTTCTTTTGCTTGGGATTGGAGTATCGAGAATATTCATATCTTTCATTTTAATCCTGTAGTATTCATCATTACTTTTCGGATTAGATTTCTCATTAGGAAATAATTCTTGTCGTTTAACAATTTCAATTTTGTCAATCGTTCCGAAATGTTTTATAATATATGCAGATTTGTAAAAAGCATAAGACTGATAGAATGCAAGATATTTTACTTTGTATAAATTTTCCAATTTTGTTTTTACAGGAATCCTGTACCAACCCTCATTTAAAAGGATAGATAAATCGATTTTCTGCTTTAGCCAACAGACGATTGTGTCGGATTTAGTATATTTTAGATTTAACTTTTCCAAAATTTATTTCATTTTCTACCGTCAGGAGGAAACCACTAAAGGTACAGGAAATTTATTTAACACCATTCAATATCAATGCTTTTTTTATCTAATATAATAGTATTACTCAAGATAATACTAAAAGGGCGAAGTGAAAATTTATTCCCTAATATTAACTTTTTATAAAATAAGTAAAGTAATGATTCAATAGTAAAACAATGAAAACCTGGATTGTTAAAGTTCGAAAAACCTCTTGAAATAAATACAGGATAAATATTTTCTTCATCTCGCATCTGTTTTTCATCTTGAACATACTGATTAATAGCTCTTTTGAATTCTTCACGTAATACAAAATCAGTTGAATTTTTACAGTCATATACTAAAGCATATTTATTTCCAAAAGAAGCAACTCCGTCAGCTTTAGCTGCAATAACGTTATGTCCCTTTTGCTTAATATCAAAACCTAAAGCAACAAGTAAAGATGCTGTTATATCCTCAAATTCATCATTATTTAAATTCGAAGTTAATAATTTCTTATAATGGTCTCCAATAAAATCTAAATAATCTGTCTTAACAGGACTATCAGTTACACTTTCGGGGAAATGAATTATCTCGATATTATTATTTTGAATGTTTAACCATTCATTAGGTGGGATAACTCCAATATTTGTGAGTATGTTCAGTAATGTAACTTTGTTGATTGAAGAAAACAATAAATTTTTTATATTATTTGGTAAAGCGTTTATTAAAAGACTACTCTGTATATTTGATCGACTAATAACTTTAAAATCAAAATAAGGAGAATTAGTATTATCATACTTCATACCAACGATTTTTATAAAATTAAAACATTGGTTCGATAGTTGACCTTTATAAATACCTAAAGCAGATAGAGGTAAATTTTCTTTCAATTCTTCCCAGTCTTGCATAATTTTATAATCAAATCCGGGATAAGGAGCTTCTTTATTTGTATTAAAATAATTTGCCCCGTATTTTACTGTACCTAATATTATTGTTTTCATTTTAATTTTGTTACTTTTTCATTTTCTTAATATATTTTTCAACATCATCTTCAATTTTATCATACTCGGAATTATGGATTCTTTTTGATTCAAGGTCTATCTTGATATCTTCAATAAATTTCTTAAAATCCGGATTAGTTTCACTTAGTTTATTCATTGTTTCCCAATCTAATGATTTTTTAGGTGTAGCAGGGAATAGAATTGAGGATGAATCTATATCGTCTAAATCTAATTTTATTATTCCTATAGCAAATGATTGTGTAAGACGAGCAAGTTCTGCTAATAAATCTTCATCATCTTTAATTTCTGAAGCAACAAGATACCCCTCATGAGCCCAAGATGAATTCGAAACTGCCTGAAAAAATGATTCTCTATGATTTCCTCTATTAATTACTTTCTTAACTTCGAATGAAAATAATCTAAGTATATTATTATCAGAGATTCTATTTAATTCTACAATTTCATTATTCCATTCTTCCAAAGGTATGAAAAATCCAACCATGTCCGGGAAAATCCATTCGTTATATCCGCCTTTTTTCGATTTTTCATGATAAATTGTTTTCGAGAGTATTCTTCGACCTCTATTGAAATTAAGATTTGAATACAAATAATATGAAATCACAGGATGTAATTCTCTTTCAGAATAATTATGATTCACTTTTGATTTTTCTGGAATTGCATCAATCTTTTTTAAAACTTGATTATTGATTTCTGAAGAACGTTCTTTTAAAAAGAATCTTGCGGGTCTACTACCTACTTTTATAAACTCAGTATTAATATTATCCCTAACATCAACAAATAATTGTGCACCTAGAGTTTGCCAAGGTGTTTTGCCACTTCCTTTAAGAGTTTTTTCAAGCCCTTTTTTTACAGCTTCTTCCCATATTTCATTATAAGTAAGGGGGATTGGAGATGTCTCTAATACTTTTTTTGCTATATTTTTAAATTGATTTGCCATGTTTTAAGGTTTATAATTCTTTGTAATTTAATAATAAATCAATGCAAAGATATTCAAATGAAGAAATAACATCACCTAATACATTAATTTTATCTTTTGGAATACTTCGATAATCATGAACAATAAAATTTCTTATTGAATACAATTTTTTCTCAATATTTTTAATATCTTTATTATATCTATTCATGTTTGTTAAGAAATTATTACATTTTTCAATAAAATTCTTTCTAATAATATTATTCCCCTTATTAGAATATTCGTTAAATAACTTTCCAATTCTTTTGTCTTCCGGTTCAAAATTTGTAATTTTATCCTTAAATTCGCGAGTGAATATTTCTTTTTCTTTTAGTTGATTTGCTAATTTTAATATTTCATTATTTAATATCTTTTCGATAAGCAATTCAACAACTTGATAAAGCAGATAAAATCGAACAAGATAATGTTTTTCAAATATCAGTTCTTTAAATAACTCATATAAATAACTTTCGCTAATTAATATATTAGGTAATTTTTCAATTACTACTCTTTTACAACCTTTATAAATATCAAAATTATTATAATTTTCAATATATTGGTAGAAATAATTATACAAATATAAACTTGGTAAATAATAATCCAAATTAAAATTTAAACCTTTTACCAAAGCTTTATTAACAATAAATATAATTAAATTATCTTCAAATAATGAATTTTCTCTTTTTAGACCTGTTATATTATAATTATTACCTACTTCAATTTGCGTATCCTTAAGTTGATTTAATAGTAAGAGTTGAAACGCAACAAAAGCATATTTCAAGAAATGAGGATTATTAGATTCAGTATGTAATGTTGAGTTCAATGCATTAATTGGGAATATCCAACCGATTCTTTTCTTTAAACTCTTTTCAATTACCTGATATATCCTGTTTTCAGACATGTCAGTTGAATACAACAGATAAATTTTGTAATCCTCAATTTTATAATCAGATTCAATAGGTAAAACATAATTTACTGTAATTGATCTAAGTGTGTCATATGAATTATAAACTTTAAATTTACTTTCATCTTTCATTAAATCAATTTTATCCAACCTTTTTCTATATTCAGGGTCATAACCAAGATATAACATAAGTATTATACTTTAATTTTATATAATTTGTATGCGTTCTGTATAGCCCCCCCAATATTAAGATATGACTCTGTTTCATTTTTGTTAAATAATTCTTTAAATAGATATCCAAAATATATCCTTTGATAATACCCAATGTTTTTTGCTTTTAATTTAATTTCATCTAAGCAATTCAACAAATCCCAAATTATTTTCTTATTATCACCTCCTACCGTAATTTTTTCGATTGCTTTATTTATTGCATCAAAGTCAGTAATTATTAAATTAAACTTTAATTTGCCAATAGCTGCACCGAAGCCTGTAAGTGCTTGGGATTTGGTGAAAATTTCAAATATATTATTTCCAAAAACATACTTATTTTTATCGTAATCGCTTTCTGTGGTAAAATCCCATTTTTCAAATAATGCATCTAATTTTTTAATAAGATTATTATAAGTAATAATATATTGTCTAAATAAATCCGAACTCTCATTTTCATTAGCAAGTGTTTCCAAATTTTGAATGTTTTCTAATAATTCAGAGCGATTTATTCCTAGTTCATCTCTATCCAAATATGAATTAAAACCTTCTGTTACATCCTTAAAACTATAATCACCAATTTTTGTTATCTTTTTATTATCAACTTCACGATATAAAGAAATTCCCTCGATTTGAGCACTTAAATAATCAGAGTATAAAATTTCTATTTGATGACGGATAGACATTGGAGTTTGTCCAGTATTCAATGTCAACATTCGATAAAGAATTGCAATTTTATTTAATCCCATATAAACTTCAATTCTGAGCGGATGGTCATATAATTTATTCAAATCCTCTTTATTGTTTTTTAACTCATTTATTAAATCAAAAAGAGTAAATGTCCTTTGAAGTCCATCAAGTATTATCAAGTTTTCAGGTTTAATCAAAGCTAAAATTGCTTCATCCTTCATACTATCCGGGTTCAAAACTTTTTGCATTTTTTCAATTCTAATAGCTAAGACTATTGGTGGGATAAGACATCCCAATCTTAAATCCTCTCTTAAAAGCTTATAAACTGTAGAAGAACCTTTAACACGTTTTCTTTGATATTCATTATCTTTAGTTATGGAATGTGCAATTTCAGAATATTCTTTTATTGACATTTCAAATAAAACATTCAGAGCTTGGATTCTTTTGTCGTTTAATTTATTAATTATTTTCATAATTAAATTGTTTTAAGTTTAAATATTTCCGTCAGGGATTGTTCCCGTCGGATGATTTATAATTTTATGGATTCCCGATAAGAATATTCGGGAATGACAAAGAACTTTACTTCTTCAATCTTTCTTCTATCTTATCCAGTTCGGCGGAGAGTTCTTTTGGTAAATGGTCGCCGAAGATTTTATAGTAATCACGCATTTCTATGACTTCTTCTTCCCAGTCTTCTTTTTTGATTTCGAATAACTTCTTTAAGTTTACGGGAGAGATGTCGAGCCCTTCGACATCGAGTGCACCTTCTGCAGGGAGCCTTCCGATTGGGGTATCGATATATTTGCCTGTGCCGGCGACCCTCTCGAGTATCCACTTTAATGCGCGGATATTATCACCGTAACCGTTCCAGATGAATTTTCCTTCGTCGTCTTTGCGGAACCAGTTGACAAAGAATATTTTCGGGAGTTTTTCAGGGAATGTCATTCTTCCGATTTGAATCCAGTGCCCGAAGTAATCGCCCATATTATATCCGCAGAACGGAAGCATTGCGAAGGGGTCGTGGCGTAACTTTCCTACTGCCCCTGATGCGGCAGCTGTGGTTTCGGATGCGGCGGCAGAGCCCATATATACTCCGTGATTCCAGTCGTAAGCTTCGTTTACAAGGGGTACAACACTTCCGCGGCGTCCGCCGAACAGAAATGCACTGATAGGGACGCCTTTGGGATTTTCCCAATCGGCATCGATTACCGGGCATTGCTTTGCAGGTGCGGTGAAGCGTGAGTTTGGATGCGATGATAGTTTTCCCGATTCGGGAGTCCAGTCGTTTTTATTCCAGTCAATTAAGTGCTTTGGTTTTTCGTCTGTCATACCTTCCCACCAGATATCGCCGTCATCGGTAAATGCAACGTTTGTGAAGATGGAATTGGATTCGCAGGAGAGCATTGCGTTTGCATTGGTCTTCATCGATGTTCCGGGAGCAACGCCGAAGAATCCGTATTCAGGATTGATTGCGTGCAAACGACCGTCTTCGCCAAACTTCATCCAGGCAATATCATCACCGACGGTTTCGACCTTCCAGCCGGGAAGCGAAGGAGTGAGCATTGCGAGATTTGTTTTTCCGCAAGCGGACGGGAATGCGGCGGCGACATATTTCTTTTCACCGTTAGGCGGAGTTAAGCCGAGTATAAGCATGTGCTCTGCGAGCCAGCCTTCATCGTGTGCAAGGACTGAGGCGATGCGGAGAGCGAAGCATTTTTTTCCGAGCAGTGCATTTCCGCCGTAACCTGAGCCATAAGACCAGATTGTTCTTTCTTCCGGGAAGTGGCAGATATATTTTGTATCATTGCAGGGCCAGGCAACATCTTTTTTACCGTCCGTGAGCGGATAGCCGACAGAGTGCAGGCAAGGAACGAATTCACCTTCATCACCAAGAATATCGAGTACCGGTTTTCCCATACGGGTCATAATGCGCATATTGACTACGACGTAAATAGAGTCGGAAAGTTCGACGCCGATATGAGCTATTTTAGAGCCGAGCGGACCCATTGAAAACGGGATTACGTACATTGTGCGACCCTTCATACAGTTTTCATAAAGACCGGTCATAATCTTTTTCATTTCGGCGGGAGCCATCCAGTTATTTGTGGGACCTGCGTCTATTTTATTTTCAGAGCAAATGAATGTTTTATCTTCTACACGTGCAACGTCTTTAGGGTCAGAGACGACCCAGAAAGAATTCGGACGTTTTGGGATAGGAACGAAAGAGCCGTTATCGACATTAACTTTGATCAAGCGGTCGTTTTCTTCCTGCGAGCCATCGCACCAGTGGATTTTATCGGGTTTGCAGAGCTTTGCCATTTCATTAACCCAGGCAATGAGTTTCTTGTTGTTTGTCATTTTGTTTTCTTTCTATATTTATGGTTTATAACCGAAAATTTATTTACCGGGAAAATTTAAATCCGCATCCTTATCGACTTTAGAATAAACGACCTCGTTAGACATAAGGATTGCAAGAGGCTGAGTGGTTTCAAACTTGCTGAGAATAATTTTTATCATACTCATAACAGGTACTGACAGAAGCATTCCGACGATTCCCCACATCCATCCCCAGAATACAAGCGAGAAGATAAGAAGAAGAGGGCTAAGGTTGAGCTTATTGCCGAGAACCCTTGGTTCTACAAAGCTGCCCATTGTATATCCCAGCACTATCATAATTATCATTAAAGCTATCGGAGTAAGTATATTATCATACTGAGCAAAAGCAATTAATACAGGAAATACGGTTGCAATGAATGCACCGATTTGCGGAAGCCAGGTCAGAAAGAAAAAGAACAGCCCCCATACGATAGCAAAATCGAGTCCGAATATTAAAAATATAACAGTTAAAATAAAGGCGTGGGAAAAATTAATGAGTGTTTTTCCTACAATGTATTTCCGAAGGTCGATAAAAATATCGCTCAGCGTGTCTGCTATTGTTCTTGCCCCGCCATGCGTGAATGCAGCCAGGATACGCCTTTTAATACTGCTGAATTCGCTTAAGAGAAAAATTATATAAATGAGTATAAGAATGTAATTTGTGAATATTCCGGCAATGCCTGAGATAATAGCTGAAAGCGCTCCGGCAATTTTTTCTCCGCTTAAGAATTTCGAAAAATCGAGAGTTTCTTTTATTTTATCATTTGATATTCCAAGTGTATTCATAAAAACCGTGAAGTTAGAGCCAAGCCCTTCTATTTTCTGAATATATTTCGGAATTCCAACCGTGAAAGAATTGATGCTGGTATAGACGAAGACACTGGCAATATTTGAAATGACAAGGATTACAATTACGACTGCCAAAATTGCAGCCCACGATGGAAATCTTTTCTTTTTAAGCCATTCATATAACGGTTCGAAAAGGAAAGAAATGATAAGCGCTACAAACAGAGGCAGCAGGATAGACTGAAGCTCTTTCAGAATATAGCAGGAAAACCCTACCAGGAATAAAGCCGCTGTTATTTTTTGAAAACTGTTATTTTGATTCTCGTTCATATAATATATTTAAATGATTGCAGATTCATCTTCTTTAGAATTACCGACATCATAAGACATTAATATTGCAAGGGGCTTAGTACTTTCAAACTTGCTAAAAATTATTTTTATCATGCTCATCATAGGAATCGAAAGAAGCATTCCGACAACTCCCCAAATATAACCCCAGAAAACCAAAGAAAATATTAACAAGAGAGGACTGAGATTAAGCTTATCGCCGAGGATTTTCGGCTCGACCAGGTTACCCACAGAATATGCTATAACCGTCATAATTAAGAGCAGAACTATCGGTACAACAATATTATCGTACTGCGCAAGTGCGGTAACGAAGGGAAGAATAGTCGAAATAAAAGCGCCGATATTCGGTATAAAAGTCATAAAGAATGTGAGCAAGCCCCATACGATAGCAAAATCAAGCCCGAATATTAAAAATATAATGGTGATGAGCAATGCGTGTGAGAGATTGATAAGGGTTTTTCCGACGATATATCTCCGGAGGTCAATAAAAATATCACTGAGAATATCCGCTATTTTTCTTGACCTTTCGCGTGAGAATGCAGTGAGAATGCGCCTCTGAATGCTGCTAAATTCAGTTAAAAGAAATATGACATAAATGAGAATAAGAATATAATTTGTAAAGATTCCCGCAATGCTCGATATTACATCCGAAATCATTCCGGCAAGTTTTTCACCGCTCAGGTATTGCGAAAGATTCAGTGATTTTTTTATCTCATCATTTGATATTCCGAGAGCGTTAATGGTATTCGTGGCGGAAACCCCGAGACCTTCGATTTTTTGTACATATCTCGGGAACCCGCTTGTAAAAGAATTTATACTTGTGAAGATAAAGACGCTTGCAATATTTGAAATAATTAAAATAGTTATTACAACAGTCAGAATGGCAGCCCACGTGGGAAATCCTTTCTTCTTGAACCATTCATATAACGGTTCAAAAAGAAAAGAAATAACCAGTGCCAGAAAAAAAGGCATAAGGATGGACTGAAGCTCTTTGAGGATATAGAAAGCAAATCCGACCAAAATCAAAGCGGCTGCTATTTTTAAAAGCCTGAAGTCCTTTTTATCATTCATAAACTGAAGTTAATAATTTTTTTATATTTTATCGGGTCTATTTTTCCTGCCTGCCCGAATCCTCTGAGGCGGAGGGCACAACTGTCACATACACCACAGGCGATATCATTTCTTTTATAGCAAGACCAGGTGAGATGCAAAGGTGATTTTAATGCGATGGATTTAAGGATAATTTCTTTTTTTGATAAATGGATAACAGGAGTTTCAATTTCTATATTGAAATCATTTTTTGTGCCGGATTTTATCATCCTGTTATAATCTTTGAAGAAGACTTTTCTGCAATCGGGATATCCGCTGGAATCCTCTTCTACCGCACCAATGAAAATTTTTTCGGCTTTAATTACCTCTGCCCAGCTCACGGCTATTGCGAGAATATTAGCATTACGGAACGGAACGTAGCTTGAAGGAATATTTTTATTTTTTAATTTGAGATTCTTTCCCGACAGGTAGGAAAAGGCAGCTTCGTTCAGAATGGTAGCATCAGATACCCTGATATTCTTATCGGTAAGAGAAGAGCCGCCGATTTTTTTAAGATAACTAATATCTGCAACGAAACGATCTTTTACATTATAATAATCTGCGATATCATTGAATGCTTTGAGTTCTCTTTTTTGCGTTCTCTGACCGTAGTTAATATGTAAAAAAGCAGGGTGATACTTTTTACAAGCGATGGCAGCAGTTAATGCGCTATCCATTCCCCCGCTTACAAGTATGACAGCTTTTTTCAATTTTTTTGTATTAAATTACCACAACCATTTAAACTCTCTTGCTTTAATTTCGAGTTCTTCCCTGAATTTGGGATGCGAAATATTGATTAAAGCTTTTGTTCTTTCTCTCAAAGTTTTGCCGTATAAATCGGCGATTCCGTATTCTGTAATTACATAATACACATCTGCTCTCGTAGTAACGACGCCGGAGCCGGGAGTTAATGTAGGAACAATTTTTGAGATAGTATCATTCTTTGTAGTAGATGCGAAAGCGATAATAGGTTTTCCGCCTTTACTCCTCATTGCACCGCGGATAAAATCAAGCTGACCTCCGAATCCGGAAAATATCCGTGTTCCCATCGAATCCGAACAAACCTGACCGGAGATATCGACCTGAATAGCGGAATTGATAGAAATCATTTTATCATTTCTTGCAATATTGAAAGGATCATTTACAAACTTTGATGTCCTGAACTCAATGAGCGGATTGTTATGAATATAATCAAAGAGCAATTTTGTACCTATAACGAAAGAGGCAACAACTTTATTCGGGAGAAATGATTTTTTCTCTCCGTTAACAACACCAAGTTCAATCAATTCTATAAGACCATCGGAGAACATTTCCGTGTGAATTCCAAGATTCTTTTTTTCTTTCATGAAAGGCAGGACTGCATCAGGAATGGCACCGATACCCATTTGTAAGGTGGATTCATCTTCAATAAGCGAGGAAATATATTCGGCAATTTTCCGGTAAATCTGTTTCTCTTCTTCGGAGGCATTTGTATCTACCATCGAAACTTCAAGGAGCTGAGCATCTATTTCAACAATATATTTTATTTTACTTACGTGAATAAAATTATCTCCCAGCACCCTCGGCATATTGGGATTCATCTGTGCAATAACTATTTTAGCATTATCAGCCGCAATTTTTGTGCATTCGTTACTTACTCCGAAAGAACAATATCCGTGTTCATCCGGAGGGGACAGATGCAGCATACATACATCAATCGGTATTTTTTTCATTTCAATCAGGTAAGGAATTTCCGACAGGAAAACCGGATAAAAATCTGCCCTGCCTTCATTCACAGCTTTGCGAACATTACCGGCAGTAAAAAGAGCTGTATGTATAAAATGCCCCGCATATTTAGGATCAACATAAGGAGCATTATGGAATGTAGTAAGGTGTGCAACTTTCACATCCTGCAGTTCCCGGTACCTGTCACACATGGCATTTACGAGAATATCAGGATAGGCACTGTTAGCCTGTAAATAAACAGTGTCCCCGGATTTTATTACTTTTACCGCTTCCTCAGGAGATACAATTTTCTGGCTTAAGTTGGATAATGGCGACATATTATTAGTGATAATTAAATTTGATATTGTTTTTAAATGTCCATAAAAATATTATTTTTCTTAATTAATATAAATCCAAAAATTTGACAGGATTAACAGGATAAAAAAATAAGATTAACAGGAAAAAAGAGACGGGATTAACTGGAAAAGAAAAGAGCATTTCACAGAGGGACACGAAGAAAACACGAAGACACACGGAGAAGAACGTGGACAGGATTAACAGGATAAAAAAATAAGATTAACAGGAAAAAAGAGACGGGATTAACTGGAAAAGAAAAGAGCATTTCACAGAGGGACACGAAGAAAACAGAAGACACACGGAGAAGAAGGTGGACAGGATGAACGGGATAAAAAAATAAGATTAACAGGAAAAGAAAGGAACGGTTTCCCTCCAAAAAGAATGTAGGGCTGGCACAGAGATACACGAAGAAAAACGAAGTTACACGGAGAAGAAATCAGGCAGGATTAACAGGATAAAAAAATAAGATTAACAGGAAAAAAGAGACGGGATTAACTGGAAAAGAAAAGAGCATTTCACAGAGGGACACGACGTAGCAAAGCTACAAACAAAAAAAGAGATAAAAAATATTTTAACCCCCCAAAGAGACGGCGGGCAGGCACGAAGGCCACGAAACTCACGAAGAATGACCGGAGTTAAATTGTATAATTTTTAGAACAAAAGATCTTAGCATAATTGTAAAATTACTATAAATGTTTCTTAAAAAGTTTGCTTTTTTTACAACATTATTTTATGTTGTAGCACGAAGAAAACAGAAGACACACGGAGAAGAAGGTGGACAGGATGAACGGGATAAAAAAATAAGATTAACAGGAAAAGAAAGGAACGGTTTCCCTCCAAAAAGAATGTAGGGCTGGCACAGAGATACACGAAGAAAAACGAAGTTACACGGAGAAGAAATCAGGCAGGATTAACAGGATAAAAAAATAAGATTAACAGGAAAAAAGAGACGGGATTAACTGGAAAAGAAAAGAGCATTTCACAGAGGGACACGACGTAGCAAAGCTACAAACAAAAAAAGAGATAAAAAATATTTTAACCCCCCAAAGAGACAACGGGCAGGCACGAAGATCTGTATGAAACCCCGTAGGGGTGAAATATTTGTAGCCAAAGAAATTCTCTCCCATTCCTAACCCCGTCGGGGTGACATTATTTAAATAAAGAGCCTTCACCACGAAGTTCACGACGTAGCAAAGCTACAAACAAAAAAAGAGATAAAAAATATTTTAACACGAAGGCCACGAAACTCACGAAGAAGGACCGGAGTTAAATTGTGTAATTTTTAGAACAAAAGATCTTAGCATAATTGTAAAATTACTATAAATGTTTCTTAAAAAGTTTGCTTTTTTTACAACATTATTTTATGTTGTAGCACGAAGAAAACACGAAGACACACGGAGAAGAAGGTGGACAAAATGAACAGGATAAAAACTTTATGATGATTAATGAATAATGAGTAATGAAGAATCCTTATTTAGGCTAAAGCCCGATTACAGTTTGTATAACAACCCCCGTCGTAAACGACGGGGTAACTAAATTAAATTTCCATTTTCCCCACCGTTTACGGTGGAGTATAATTCCCACAAAAAAATCGGCTTTAGCCAAACAGGAAAGCCTAAAAGAGAAAAATGGATACTCTTTATCAAGGGGGCAAGCCCCCTTGTCTAAAATAGAATTTATTTTACTTTTTCAAATTTCCGACCATTTTTTTCGGGTCGACCTTTGCGGTGAATTCCGCATCATTTAGTAATCCTAATTCTATAGTTGCTTCTCTGAGGGTTTTATTTTCCTTATGAGCCTTTTTTGCAATTTTTGCTGCATTTTCGTATCCAATATGCGGGTTCAGGGCAGTAACCAGCATCAATGAATTTTCAAGATGTTTATTGATATTTACTAAATTTGGTTCAATGCCAACCACGCAATGTTCGCTGAAAGATTCGCAGGCATCTCCGAGAAGCCTTGCAGAATTAAGAACGTTGTGAATCATTACAGGTTTAAATACATTGAGTTCGAAATGTCCGTTAATTCCACCGACACTAACCGCAACATCATTACCTATAACCTGGGCACCAACCATCGTAAGAGCCTCGCATTGTGTAGGATTAACTTTTCCGGGCATTATGGAAGAGCCGGGTTCATTTTCAGGCAGATTCAACTCGCCCAATCCGCATCGCGGACCTGAGCCAAGAAGCCTGATATCACTGGCGATCTTCATAAGGCTGACAGCGAGGGTTTTGAGTGCACCTGAAGTTTCTACCATTGCATCGTGTGCCGCAAGTGATTCAAATTTATTTTCTGCTGTCTTGAATGGAAGACCTGTAAGTTCTGCGATAATTCTTGCGACAATTACATCATAATTAACCGGGACATTCAATCCGGTTCCGACAGCAGAACCGCCGAGAGCAAGTTCGGACAAATGATTCAAAGTATTTATAATTGCCTTTCTGCCGTGGTCAATCTGGGAAACATATCCTGAAAATTCCTGTCCGAGCGTAAGCGGAGTGGCATCCATTAGATGAGTCCGTCCAATCTTTACGATATCCATCCATTTCTTTGACTTTTTTTTAAGTGCCTTCATCAGAATCTCGGATTTCGGAAGAGTATTTTCCCAAATCAGTTTATAAGCGGCAATATGCATTGCAGTCGGGAAAGTATCGTTCGAAGACTGTGATTTATTAACATCATCGTTCGGGTGCAATATTTTCTTAGCATCTTCGAGTTTTCCGCCGTTTAATACGTGTGCCCTGTTGGCGATAACCTCATTGAGATTCATATTAGACTGTGTACCTGAGCCGGTCTGCCATATTACAAGCGGAAACTGGTCATCAAGTTTTCCGGCCAGAATCTCATCACACACTTTAGCAATAAGTTCCATTTTTTCTTTTGGCAGGACTCCGCATTCGAGATTTGCCATAGCTGCAGCTTTTTTAAGAATTGCAAAAGCATAGATTACTTCAACCGGCATTTTCTGATTGCCGATTTTAAAATTTTCTTTTGACCTCTGGGTTTGCGCCCCCCAATATTTATCGGCAGGGACTCTGACATCACCCATTGTGTCATGTTCAATTCGATAGTCCATAACTGTGTTTTTTTAAGTTAATTAAAATTTACATTTTATTTATTTCTTTCCGTGCGCGGCTATTACTGTACTGGTCAATCCGCCTCTGACTGTAAACTCCCCTTTCACTTCCATCCATTTAGGTTTAAGGATGGAAATAAGGTCATCAAGAATTCTGTTTGTTACATTTTCGTAAAAGATACCGTCATTACGGAAAGACTGAAGATATAATTTTAAGGATTTCAGTTCGACACATTTTTTAAAAGCAATATAAGTTATTGTTATTACGCCGAAATCCGGCTGACCAGTCTTCGGGCAGACTGAAGTGAATTCGTTTGTCTTGTGGATGATAGTATAATTCCTGCCCGGATGGGAATTATCGAATGTTTCAAGCAATTTTATTTTATCAGATATTTTATTCATAATTTTTAAAGTAAATCTATTTTCACTTATTATTTGTTTGTTTAAATTCTTTCGGGTCTATCCCGAGTTTAGTAATTTTCTGTCTCAGAGTTACAGGATGGTAATTTATTTCACGGGAAACAGCCGTTACATTTCCCCTGTGGATTTTTAAATACTTGATTAAAAAATTAGTTTCGAACTCCTTTACAATAGCTTGTTTATTTTCCAAAAAATCTTTCGAGGTGACCAGCTCTTTAATTCCATCAACATTGCAAATTTTTGCAGGCAGGTGTTCTTTCATAATCATATTATCTTCGCATAAAATTGTGGCTCTTTCAGCTACATTCCTCAGTTCCAGGATATTTCCGGGCCAACTGTAATTAATAAGTATTTTTTGTACCTGAGGTGAAACAGTTTTTAATTCTTTATCATTTGTATTACAGAATAATTTCACAAAATTGGAAAAGTAAAAAAGAATATCTTCCGGTCTTTCCCTGAGGCTCGGAAGATGAAACTCAAATACGTTAATTTTATAATATAAATTCTGATTAAATTTACCTTCGGCTGCAAGCTTAAGAAGATTTTCCCCCGATGATGCAATAATTCTTGCACTCGTAGAAATTATCCTGTTATCTCTTGGTTTAGTAAAATACCCTTCTTCGAGAACCTGCAGAAGTTTCAACTGCATTATCGGATTCAACTTAGTTATCTCATTCAAAAATATTGTACCGTTATCGGCAATCTCAAGGTATCCGGAATGATTTATGCCTGAATTATCATTATCATTTTTAAATGAACCGAATAATTCATTTTCAATCATATCCTCTGGAATAGATTCACAATCCATGCTAATAAATTGATTATTACTTCTTTTGCTTTTATTGTGTATATATTTCGCAAGATATTCCTTGCCTGTTCCCTTTTCCCCTGTAATTAAGACCATTGAGTCAGAATTAGCAACTGCATTTGCTTCATCGAAGATAACTTTGATTCTGTCATTTTCAGAAATAAATTCAGGTTCCGGCTTTGTTTTCTTAAGCTGCTTTTTAAGCAGGATATTTTCCTTAATGAGGGTTAACTTATCAATTCCGCGATTGACCGATAATATCAGTTCGTTATTATCAATCGGTTTTGTTAGATAATCAAATGCACCTAATTTAATAGCTTCAACGGCTGAACGGATTGTTCCGTATGCGGTGATGAAAATAACAATGAGTTCGGGTTCAACTTCTAAAACTTTTTGCGTGAGTTCAATTCCGTTAAAATGAGGCATATTCAAATCCGTAATCAGGACATCAAATTTCATCTTCTTCACTTTTGTAAAAGCTTCTTTACCATCTGATGCCGTAAATACTTCGAACCCCGAATTCTCGATTACATTTTTTAAGATTCTTTGAATCGTTAAGTCATCATCAACGACCAATATTTTTTTCATATTTAACAGTTTTTTTATCGCTAAATTTTTATTTATCAGTGCATTGAATAAGTAAATATACTAATATCTTTTTCGGTTTTCAAGTATTATTACTGTGTTTTTATAGAGAAAGTTCATTTTAAATAAAAAGTTTAGGCTAAAGCGTGTAAACAGAGGTGTATATTCTAAATTGCTGTTCAAAATAATTTAGAATCATCATTTTAATAGATTGTGCAAATAAACCAAACCCCTTATTCAGCAAATAAGGCAATGATTGATGAAATTCCCTGGTGCTTGCTTTCCACCCCACCCTTAATCCCTCCATCCGACAAATCGGATTCCGAGACCTTGAATGGGGAGGGAAAGTGATGTCATAATGACTTTGAAAAGTTTTATTTTGGGCAGATACATATATTCTATTTGAATCATAACAATAACTGAATTGCAAAAGAAGGAAATCCTTATTAATTTCAAAACTAACGCGGGAGTAATTCAGTGGTAGAATGTCAGCTTCCCAAGCTGGACGTCGCGGGTTCGAGCCCCGTCTCCCGCTCAATAAAATTAGTAATTAATAATTAGTAATTAATAATTCTGAAAACCTCAAAAAGCAAAACTTATTTCACGGTCGGTCCTACACAACTATTTCCTGAAGTAGAAGAATATATAAATTCAGCAATCGAAACAGGTATCTGTTCTATTTACCATCGTTCTGAAGAGTTTATGAAGATTTATGAATCCGTTTATTTATCTTTGAAAATAATGTTAAATTTACCCGAAGGGTTTAAGGTTTTCTTTCTTGGCTCTGCAACGGAATGTATGGATAGAATTATTCAGAATACCGTAATTGGGAGAAGTTTTCATTTTGTTAACGGAGCATTTTCCGAACGGTTTTATAATACAGCTATTGAGCTGAATAAAGACGCTCAAAAAATAAGTGCTGAATACGGAAAAGGGTTTTCGGATTCAGATATCAAAATACCGGACGAAACTGAGTTGATTTGTTTTACACAAAACGAAACAAGTACAGGTGTACAAATTGATTCGAAAAAAATTCATCGGGTAAAGGAAGAGAATCCGGGGAAATTAATTGCGGTAGATATTGTTTCTTCTTTCCCTTATGTGAATTTAGATTTTAAACTGATAGATGCTGCTTTTTTTTCCGTTCAGAAAGGATTAGGATTACCTGCCGGTCTTGCCGTGCTTATTGCCAATGACAGGTGCATTGAAAAGGCAAGATATATTCATGATAACGGAAAAGGAAATATCGGAAGTTATCATAATTTTATTAAACTGAATGAAAATGCCGGGAAATTTCAGACCACGGAAACTCCCAACACATTAGGGATATTTCTTTTAAGTAAAATTTTAGAACAAATAACTGATTCCGGAATTGAAAATATCAGGAACGAAACTGAAGAGAAATCAAATTTACTTTATCAGTTTTTTGATGACTATGAAAAAGCAAATCCTTTTGTGAGAAATCCGGAAGACAGGTCGAAAACTGTTATTGCTGTTGAATCAGATGTGAAAGATATGATCGTGAATAAATTAGATGATGAAGGATATAAAGTAAGTAACGGGTACGGAAAATTTAAAGAGAAACAATTCAGGATAGGAAATTATCCCGTTCATAAAATTGACGATGTAAATAATATTATAGAAATTATTAAGGCGTTATAATGTTTTCATTATTTTAACGGCATCTTTCACTTCTTCCATAGTAACATCCAGATGGAAAACAGCCCTCAACAAATCATAACTTCCTGAGGAAATTAAAACACCTTTTTCTTTTAAAAGCGGTATATAATTCTTTTTAGGGATTTTAGAATATGAAAAGATTACAATATTTGTATGAACATTTTCAGGTGAAACTTCTATACCATCAATTAATGCAATTTCCTTTGAAAAATATTTTGCTTTATCATTATCTTCTTTCAACCTTTCTACATTATTCCCGAGAGCATACATTGCTGCTGCCGCAAGTATCCCGACCTGACGCATTCCTCCTCCGATGATTTTTCTCCATTTATGTGCTCTATCGATAAAATCAGCATCACCGCATAATATTGAACCAACGGGAGCTCCCAATCCTTTTGAGAAACAGAATGATATAGAATCGGTGTAAGAAGCATAATCTTTTACCGATATACCGGTTTCTACACAGGCATTAAAAATTCTTGCCCCATCCATATGAACTTTAATCCCATTTTCACGTGCGAATGAGGAAATTTCTTTAATGTTTTCGATAGGCTGAATCACTCCTCCTGCCCGATTATGAGTATTCTCAAGACAGATTAATCTTGAAACCGGGAAATAGTAATCTTTAGGTCTCATGAATTTTTTAATGTCATTTAAATCCATCACACCATTTTTCCCGGAAATTGTCATTAGCTGAACTCTCGATAAAACAGCAGGAGCGGCCGTTTCATAATTAAATATATGCGACTCCATTTCACAAATAACTTCATCGCCGGGATTTGTATGAGATTTAATTGCAAGCTGGTTGCCCATACAACCGGTAGAAACGAATAATGCTTTTTCCTTGCCGGTGATTTCGGCGCACTTATACTGCAATTCATTGACAGTAGGATCCTCTCCGAATACATCATCTCCGAGTTTTGCATTCATAATTGCTTCAAGCATCGCTTTAGATGGTCTCGTGACAGTATCACTCCGGATATCTATAAATTTCATTTTATGCTATTTTAGATATGAATAAAACACAGGCCGGATATAAAACCAGGCCTGTGTTCTTAATTTAAAATCAAAACAATTTTCCGTTACCGTTAGTTTCTTCTTTATCTTCTTCCGCAATTCTTGCAACTGCCGAAATTATATCGCCTTCTTTTAACCTTATCAGTCTAACGCCTTGAGAATTTCTACCAATCACTCTTATATCTTTCATCTTTTGCCTGATGAGCAATCCTTTCAAAGTAATTATCATAAGGTCATCAGAATCTGTTACTTCTTTAATAGAAATCAGTTTCCCATTTTTTTCATTTGTCTTAATCGTAATAATTCCTTTACCTCCGCGTTTTGTAACTCTGTAATCCGAAAGATCGCTTCTTTTTCCAAATCCTCTGTCGGTAGCAACAAGAATAGTAGCGGACTGCCTTACTACAGCCACGAGTCCGATTACATAATCATCTTTTCCCATTCTTATTGCTTTTACACCCGTCGCCGTTCTTCCCATATCGCGAGCCTGAGATTCATTAAAACGGATTGCCTTGCCTTCGTGAGTTCCTATAACGAGTTCCTGTGAGCCGTTTGTAATTTTTACATCAACCAGGACATCTTTTTCGTTAAGGTTTATTGCATTGATACCGTTTCTTCTGATATTGGAGTATGCTTCGAGTCTTGTTTTCTTTATTAATCCTTTTCTTGTAACCATAGTTACGTATAGATCTTCGGAGAAATCTTTAACCATAACGAATGATGAGATAATTTCATCTTTTTCTTTTTCGATAAGGTTCAGAATTGATTTACCTCTTGATGTCCTTGTACCTTCAGGGATATCATACACTTTCAGCCAGTAACACTTGCCCTTATCGGTAAAGAACATTATGTACTGATGAGTGGAACCTATAAACATATGTTCGACGAAGTCATCATCCTGTGATCCCGTAGTTGCGGCAGTGATTCCCTTGCCTCCCCTGCCCTGCGATTTATACGATGTAACAGGAATCCGTTTAATAAATCCCTTATTGCTGATTGTAATAACAACGTCTTCTTCCTTAACCAGCTCTTTCATCATATCTTCATCGCTCATTTTTCTTACGTCGTATACAATCTGGGTTTTTCTTTCATCACCAAATTTTTCTTTTATCTCTTTTAATTCATCGGAAATGATTTCTCTTCTTAATGCTTCACTTGCAAGTATTCTTTTCAATCTTTCGATTGTTTTAATCAGTTCTTTGTACTCTTCTTCTATTTTCTTTCTTTCAAGTCCGGTAAGTCTTTGCAGTCTCATATCAAGAATTGCCTGCGCCTGCAATTCAGACAGCTTGAACTTCTTCATCAAACCTTCTTTTGCAGCAGGAACGTCTTTCGATTTTTTAATGAGTTTAATTATCTCATCAATATTATCGAGAGCGATAATATAACCTTCTAAAATATGAGCTCTTTTTTCTGCGGCATCGAGATCGTATTTTGTCCTTCTGACAATAACGTCTAATCTGTGCTTAATAAAATGCTCCATCATTTCTTTAAGTGTGAGAACTTTCGGGATACCTTTCACGAGAGCCAGAGAAATAATACCGAAAGTAACCTGCATTGAAGTATGCTTGTAGAGATTGTTAATAACAACGTGGGCATTTCCGTCGCGTTTTAGTCCCACGACAATCCGCATACCATCCCGGTCACTCTCATCATTAATACTTGCAATATCTTCTAACTTTTTATCTCTGACTAAATGTGCAATGTTTTCAATCAGTGTAGCTTTATTCACCTGATAAGGGAGTTCCGTAATAATTATATTTTGCCTGTTATTTTTTTCTGTTTCTATAGAAGCTTTTGCTCTGAGTATAAGTCGTCCTCTGCCTGTTTCATAAGCTTCTCTCACGGGTTCATATCCGTAAATAATTCCGCCTGTGGGGAAATCCGGAGCAGTCACATATTTCATTAATTTTTTAATATCGCACTCAGGATTTTTAATCAGATAAATCAAACCATCGATAATTTCGCTGAGATTATGGGGGGCTATATTTGTAGCCATACCGACGGCAATACCGTTAGAACCATTCACGAGGAGATTTGGAAGTGTTGAAGGAAGCACGGTCGGCTCTTTCAGCGTCTCATCGAAATTTGGAATAAAATCGACCGTATTTTTTTCTAAATCCCTTAAAATTGTTTCCGATATTTTTGCGAGTCTTGCTTCCGTATAACGCATTGCTGCAGGGGAATCTCCATCAACCGAACCGAAATTTCCCTGTCCATCGACGAGCGGATAGCGAAGCGAAAAATCCTGAACCATACGAACCATAGAATCATATACAGCTTTATCTCCGTGCGGATGATACTTACCAAGGACCTCTCCAACTATGCGGGCAGATTTTTTATAAGCCCTGTTTGATGCAAGCCCGAGATCATTCATACCATAAAGGATTCTCCTGTGAACTGGTTTCAATCCGTCCCGGACATCCGGCAAGGCACGGGAGACAATAACTGACATCGAATAGTCAATATAGGACGTTTTCATTTCGTCTTCAATATTGACGGGAATTATTTTTTCTTTGAGCATAAATTACTTTAATTAAACATTTGTGGAGATAACAGGATTCGAACCTGCGACCCCTTCATTGCGAACGAAGTGCTCTACCAACTGAGCTATATCCCCGGGCAATAATATGCTATTTAAACGGTAAATTTACCAAATTTTGAGAAGTTTAACAATGATAGTTTTATTGACTTTTCCGATTTTAAGGGATGTATTTCAGGGTCAGAACAAAAGAATTACTTATCCGGAAATTGTAATTCAAAAAAAAGCCCGCAAAAGCGGGCTTTCAAAACTGAATTTACAACAAAAATTATTTCTGCGGCTGCTCTTGCTGCAGGTTTTGCTGCATATTGTTCATATCCATAAATTCTATATCTTTTGGCGGTTCAAAGATGTCTTCAGCGATTTTGTAATCCGGTTCGAATACTGTTGCTGTCATTGAAACATCTTTAGATACTATTTTCAAAGGGACTTTTTCTTTATAAACAGAAAGAAGGTCGCCTTTTTTATCTTTATAGATATCGCATTTATATCCCATCACATCTTCGCTTCCTGTTTTTTCCATTTCTTTGATTTTATCTTTCGCATCCATCAAAGCGTAGAAATCTTTCATGCTTTCATCATTTGTAACATCGGATTTAAAGCCCATTTTTTTGCCTTCCTGTTCCATTATCGTATACATTGTTTTATCTTTAAGAATCATACCCATATTCATAGATTGTCCGTCTTTAGTCATAGTGATGTTCATTTTTGCATTTTTCCCTTTGTAAATCACGTCGAGCGTTCCGGGTTCTTTTCCAGCCACATCATATTTAATGTGAACCGGAGTATTTTCAGTTAATTCAACATTTGCGCCTTTTTTACCGCAGCCGGTGATGAAGGCAAAACTTAAAACAAAAATTGCCAATAATGTTGTAATGCTTATTTTTTTCATTATGATAAGATTTTAAATTAGATAAAATATTTTAGATGTCGATCTTTTTGTAAAAATAGTTATAATAATTGAATAAATAAATATTAATTTACCGGATATTTGCCCTTGAATAAAAACCAATTTATTTCGTTGTTTAATTTCATTAATGAAAAGATTAATTTTTATTTAAAAATAATATATGGAAATATTTAAACATCTGATCGAAAACCTGAATTTGAAAGAGCATCCCGAGGGAGGATTTTATAAAGAGGTTTTTCGTTCGAACTTAAAGATAAAAAAGGAATTTCTTCCGCTTAAATATAAGAATGACAGATGTTTATTTACTTCTATTTATTTTTTACTTTATGGTAATAAGTTCTCTGCATTTCATAAACTTAAATCTGATGAAATTTGGCATTTCTACGAAGGTACAAGGTTACTGATTCATATTATTGAAAATAAATATTCAGTTAAAACAATCCGTCTCGGAGACGATTTGGAAAATGGTGATACATTCCAAACTGTGATAAAATCCGGTCACTGGTTTGCTGCCGAAGTAGAAGACAAAAATTCATATTCGCTGGTAGGTTGCACTGTATCCCCCGGATTTGAATATGATGATTTTGAATTAGGAAAACGTTCAAGACTTATCAGGTTATATCCAAAACACAAGAAGATAATTGAAAGACTTACCAGGTAAATTAATTTTATTATGTTATGGATTATAATTATTCTTTGATACTTTTCGACGGAGTATGCAATTTCTGCAACTCTTCAGTTAACTTTATAATCAGAAGGGATAAGAAAAACATTTTCAGGTTTGCTTCTCTGCAATCGGAGACCGGTCAAAAATGTTTATCCGAATACAATTTTTACAATACAGAATTCGATACAATTATTTTAATTGAAAAAGGCGAATTATATACCCGTTCGGCAGCAGCATTACGGATTGCAAAAAGTATAAGCGGGATATGGAAGTTATTTTACATATTTATTATTGTTCCACGTCCAATAAGGAATTATTTATATGATTTACTATCGAGAAACAGGTATAAATGGTTCGGGAAAAAAGATGCATGCAGGATTCCTTCTGAAAGTGAAAAAAAGAAATTTATATAATACAATTTCACAGGAGTATAATCGCATTATAAAACGCCTCAAGTTCCCTGTTTTCCGCAAAATAATATTATAGTTAAATTTATAATAATACATTTTTATAAATTTTGATATTAAGTATATTTACAGATGAAAAAGAGAAAAAGATATTTAATAACTGCGGCACTGCCGTATGCAAACGGTTACCTTCATCTTGGACACATTGCGGGAGCATACCTTCCTGCTGATATATTTGTGAGGTTTAAAAAACTGAACAATGAAGATATTATTTTTATATGCGGTTCTGATGAACACGGAACAGCAATAGAAATCTCTGCAATGAAGGAAAAAGTATCTCCGAAAGAGATTATTGACAGATATCATTTTGCAAATAAAGATGCTTTCGAAAAATTAGGGATAAATTTCGATATATTTTCAAGGACTTCGAATGAAATTCACCATAAGACCTCACAAGATTTCTTTTTAAATCTTTACAATAAAGACTTATTAACTCAAAGATCCGAGAAACAGTTATACTCCGAAAAAGATAACCGGTATTTAGCGGACAGATTTGTAGAAGGCACCTGTCCTATCTGCGGATATGAAGAAGCCAGGGGCGACCAGTGCGAAAGCTGCGGGAGCAACCTTACACCGCTTGAACTTATAAATCCGAAATCAAAAATATCAGGCGATACACCTGTGATTAAAGAATCCATTAATTATTATTTTCCTCTTGAAAATTTTCAAAAAAAACTTGAGAACTGGTTCAGGGCAAATACTAATTGGAAACCGAACGTAAAGAATTACTGCGAAGGGTGGTTTAAAACAGGTTTAAAAGACAGGGCAATTACAAGAGACCTCGATTGGGGTGTGCAGGTTCCGATAAAAGGTCAGGAAGGTAAAGTGATTTACGTATGGTTCGAAGCTCCGATTGGCTATATTTCAGCCACAAAAGAATTATTTATTCAAAAAGGTGAACCTGATAAATGGAAAGATTATTGGTGTAAAGATGATACGAGTCTCATACATTTTATAGGAAAAGATAATATAATATTCCACGCAATTGTATTTCCGGCGATGCTAATGGCTCACGGAGAATTTGTCCTTCCGGAAAATGTTCCGGCAAACGAATTTCTAAACCTCGAAGGAGGAAAGCTCTCAAAAAGTAAAGGGCACGGAATACTTGTTAAAGATATTGTAAAGGAATTCAATCCTGATCTTATCAGATATACGCTTGCCTCTAATCTTCCCGAAAATAAAGATTCGGATTTCAGCTGGGATGACTTCCAGATAAAAAATAATAATGAACTTGCGGCTATACTTGGTAACTTCATTAACAGGACTGTAGTATTTGTTAAAACTAAATTTGAAAATATAATTCCCCCGGGGATAGAGGACGAAGGCAAAGATATCTTTGGATATATTAATTCTCAGAAAAACCTGATTTCAGAGTTATATGATAGTTTCAGATTCAGAGATGCTTTAAATGAAACAATGAATATTGTAAGAGCAGCCAATAAATATTTCAATGATTCGGAGCCTTGGAAAGTGATAAAAACTGACAAAGAAAAATGCGGCAGTATAATAAATAATTGCCTTGAGATATGTCATTCAATCGCAATTTCAATATTCCCGATACTGCCATTGACATCAGCTAAAATTCTGAAAATATTAAATAAAGACAAATCGGATTTCAATTGGGACAGGATAGGTAAGTTTTGCCTTCATTCCGGTATTAAGTTAGGAGAAAATGAAATTTTATTCCCTCAATTAGAGATAAAAGCTGAAAAACCTGCTGATACAAAACGGGAAGAGCCGGATAATCTTATTACAATTGATGATTTCAAAAAAATCAATCTAAGAACTGCCGTAATTCTTGAATGCGAGAGAGTGGAAAAGAGCAGGAAATTATTAAAGCTGAAAGTTAAATCCGGTGATAAGGAAAAACAAATTGTTGCGGGTATTGCTGAGCATTATTCCCCAGAAGAACTGAAAGGAAAGACAATAATAATAGTAGATAACCTGAAACCTTCAAAATTAATGGGTATCGAGTCGCAAGGAATGCTGCTTGCAGCCAAGAAAGACGGTAAATTGACATTAGTAAGTACTGAAAAAGAGATTGAAGACGGTGCGGATGTGAGTTAAATGATTTATACATTCCGAAATATTGAATATGATTTAAGTGCACGCACTTACATAATGGGAATACTGAATATTACACCGGATTCTTTTTCAGGTGACGGAAAATATATCGATGGCAAGCTTGATTTGATTAAAGTTATTGAAGATGGAGCGAAGATGGAGAGAGATGGAGCTGATTTTATAGATATAGGAGGAGAATCGACCAGACCGGGAGCAAAAGAAATTTCGATTGATGAAGAACTCGAAAGAGTAATACCCGTAATTTCGGAATTAAAAAAGAGAATTAAGATTCCGATATCGATTGATACTTATAAGAGTGCAGTGGCTGAGGAAGCATTGAAAGCCGGTGCCGAAATAATAAACGATATAAGCGGTTTCAGATTTGACAAGGAGATGCCTGAAATTGCCGGAAGATACAGGGCATCATGCATTTTAATGCACATCAAGGGAATACCAGGAAATATGCAAATAAATCCGGTTTATGAAAATGTTATAGAAGAAATAAAATCATATTTACAAGTATCAATTAATGATGCAAATGAAGCCGGAGTAAAGCAATTAATAATTGATCCGGGAATTGGTTTTGGAAAAAAACTAGAACATAATTTAATAATTTTAAAAAGACTTAAAGAGTTTAGTTCTTTAGGCTTCCCGATTATAATTGGATTATCAAATAAAAGATTTATAGATAACATATTTCCAACACCCGTGAACGAAAGACTTGAGGGAACGATAGCCGCCAATACAGCGGCAATCTTAAACGGTGCGAACATTATTCGGGTACACAATGTTTTAAGCAATAAGAGGGCAGCAAGAATTGCTGACGCTCTCAAAAAATAAAATGGAAAAAGAATTAGAAAAAGATAAACAAACATTAGAGCTTGATGTGCTCGGAATGTCCTGCATTGGATGCGCCAATAGTATCAAAACATATCTTGAAAATACTAAAGGAGTATTTTCTGTAAATATCAACTTTTCCACAGAAGTTGCAGTAATTGAACACAACCCTGATACGAAATCAAAAGACAGCATAATTGCAGATATAAAGAAATTAGGCTATGATGTGATAATGGAAGATGATGAGGAAGCAGCAGAAATTGCCAGGAAGAAACAACTTTCCAATCAGAGAATAAAAATCGGGACTTCAATAATTCTGACAATCGTGATAACTTTTTTTAGCATGTCGGGTCATTTTGATTTTATAAAAAACCTTAATATTCCATATGATATTACATTAGTACTTCTGTTTTTCCTGAGTTCATTTGTTATTTTCTGGTGCGGAGATAAATTCCTGAAAGGTGCGGTTTCTGCATTAAAGAATAAGACTTCGGATATGAACACACTTATTACCGTAGGTGTGATGGCATCATATATTTATAGCATTATAATATCCGCCAATCACCTGTTCAGGTTAAATATTCAAGTTCTTAACAATTCTCACGAAGTGTATTACGAAACTGCAACGATGATAATATCATTCATACTTATAGGAAATTATCTTGAATCAGTATTGAAATCCAAAACACAGACTTCTATTAAGAAACTAAAGGAACTTCAGTCAAAAGTAGTGACTGTAATCAGAAACAATGAAGAGATACAGATATCTTTTAAGAAGGTAAAAGAAGAAGATATAGTCATTATTAAAACAGGTGATAAGATTCCCGTTGACGGTGTGATACAGGAAGGATATTGTGTGGTTGATGAAAGTGCTATGACGGGAGAAAGCCAGTTAATAGAGAAAAAGCCGGAAGATAAACTCATAAGCGGTACCATTCTGAAAAACGGATTCGTAAAAATGAAGGCTGAAAAAGTCGGTAAAGATACAATGCTATCCCGGATTATTACACTTGTTAAGGATGCTTCGAACTCAAAACCTCAAATACAGAGGATTGCAGACAAGGTATCGGCGATATTTGTTCCTGTTGTGATAACAATTGCAATCGTGACATTTTTAATCTGGAATTTAATAATCGGTGCTCCTTTTGACAGATCTCTTTTATATGCAGTTTCGGTATTAATAATTGCCTGTCCCTGTGCATTAGGATTAGCATCTCCTATGGCTGTTGTGATCGGAGTAGGAAGGTCTGCTGAAAACGGAATACTCTTCAATAATGTAGAGGCAATCGAAAAGCTTAATAAGATAGATACTGTGTGCTTTGATAAAACCGGAACATTGACGACAGGAAAGATGGATATTAAGAAGATTACAGTTCTAAATGGATATTCTGAAAATGATTTTATGAAATACGTATATTCAGTAGAAAAGTATTCTAATCATCCGATTGCTAAATCAATAGAAAATTATTGTTTAAATACGGGAATTGATTTAATCGAAGATGTTAAATCTCTTTTGAATGAAGAAGGAATGGGATTATCAGCTGATGTAAACGGAATTCATATTAACATCGGGAATGAGAAGATGATGGAATCTAAAGGAATCAAAAAGACAGATTCATATACCGGAGATAAATCTAATTTATATATTTCATTCAATAATAAACTTGCCGGATATATTGAATTCGAAGATAAGCTTAAACCTGAGTCTAAAGAAACAGTAACCAGATTACTTAATGACAAGAAAAGTGTATTTATGATATCGGGTGATAATGAAATAACTGCCGGAAAAATTGCGGGTGATTTAGGCATTAAAGATTTTTCATTCAAAACCCTTCCGGATGAAAAAGAAAAGTTAGTTTCTTCACTTCAGAATAAAGGTAAGAATGTGGCTATGATTGGAGATGGAATAAATGATGCACCTTCTCTTGCAAAAGCTAACGTTGGTGTGGCTATTGGTACGGGACAGGATATTGCGATTGACTCTGCTGATGTGATTTTAGTAAAGGGTGATTTAAGGAATTTCATAAAAGCAATTAATATTTCCCATAAAACGGTATCAATAATAAAGCAGAATATTTTCTGGGCATTTTTCTACAATGCTCTTGCCATACCTCTTGCAGCAGGAGTGTTGTCTCCGGTTGGAATTGTCGTAACTCCGGTCATGGCTGCAATGTTTATGGCATTCAGCGATGTAATAACTGTAATGGTAAATTCTTTACGTTTAAAATTTGTAAGTATTGACTAATAATTTTCAACTTAATAAATAATTCAAATTATGAGAAGAAACATTTTTGTATTATTTTTGCTTTCATTTTCTTTATTTTTGTTCAGCTGCGGAAAAAGTAATAAGACTACGGCTGATACAAAAAACGCAGGTAACGAAACAGTGGAAACTGTTGAGTTTAAATGTGACGGGATGTTCTGTTCGGGATGCGAGCAAACAATAACGAAGGAAGTAAATAAACTGGACGGAATAAAAGAAGTTGTTGCAGATTCCAAAGCCAAATTCGTCAAAGTGACATTTGCAGGAAATGTAACTAACAAAGATGCAATCAGGAAAGCAATAAACGACGCAGGTTATGATACTGAAGATTCAAAATCTTCTAATCCTCACGAATGCGATACCGACAAAATGAAAGAGAATAACCAATAAAATGTCTGAATGGAAAAAGTAGATTTCGATAAACACGCTGAAGATTATGACAGAGTGCTTGCTGAAGATTTGAGCATGTTTGGAGAAGAGAGCGGATACTTTGCAGAGTATAAGATAAAACTCGTAAGAGAGAAATTATCTGATAAGCCACTGAATATTCTTGATTTTGGGTGCGGTATCGGAAGGAACCTTAAATATTTTAAAAAATTCTTCCCGGAGTCAAATATTTCCGGTTGTGATATATCTGCAAAGAGTATCGAAGTAGCTCTAAAAAATAATCCGGATACGGACTTTTTTATTCTGAATGATGAAAATATAAAAAAACATATTAATAAATTCGATTTGATTTTTACATCATGTGTATTTCATCACATACAACCTGCTCTCCGGACAGTCTCTATGAATCAAATCGACTCAATGCTGAAAACAAAAGGAATATTTTTTATTTTTGAGCATAATCCTTATAATCCGTTAACCAGAAAGATTGTTAAAGATTGTATATGGGATGAAGATGCAATTCTTCTAAAAACCAGCGAGACGTTGGCTTTGACTGAAGGTACAGGATTTAAACTGAAAGAAAAGAAATACACACTTTTTTTTCCTGCATTTCTCAGATTTTTCAGATTTTCAGAGAAGTATTTAGGATCACTACCAATAGGCGGACAATATTACGTGATGGCAGAAAAATAATACAACTTATTGAGTGGATTTAATTTTATTCATTTCAGCCATATATTCTTTCCTGTATTGAAATATTTCTTTTATTGTCCTTATAATGACCGAGGGTCTTGCAGCTGTTGAAATACCATCGACACGGGGCAAATGCATTACTCCTAATTCCGTGGATGAATATCCAAGCAGTTTTGCTTTTAACATTATTTCAGCATCGATAAAGGCATCAATAGAATTAATTTTTATTTTTCTAAATAAATCTGTCTTAAACAACTTAAAGGCACAATCAATATCCCAGTACCTGATATCGAATACCAGCCTTAAAAGATAATTATAACATAGCGAAGTAAATTTCCTGTATAGAGAATATTGTTTTGTTTTTCTATATCCTACGACAATATCCGAAAAAGGGATTAAGGCAACAAATTTTTTCAGTTCATCAAGATCAAATTGATTATCCCCATCTGTATAAAAAACATAGTCCATTTTTGCACTTATAAAACCATCCTTTAATGTAGCACCATATCCCATATTCTTTTCATGGTGAATAACTTTCACTTTTCCGAATTTTCTTGCAAGTCCGTCTGCGATTTCTCCGGTTTTATCCGGGCTTCCGTCTTCTATTATAATTACTTCATAATCTTTTAATTTAAGTTCTTCGAGAACCTCAATTGCTTTTGTAACAACTTTATCTATATTTTTCTCATCATAATAAGCAGGGAAAAAAACAGAGAGTGTAATATTTGAATTATCGGACATTTAAAATAACTATTTAATAACTTTTTTTAAATAATTGTAAGTATTTTCAATTCCGATTTTAATATCCGTAACAGGATGCCAGTTAAATGTTTCAACGGCCAGAGAATTATCAAGAATACTGACAGGTACATCAATATCCCTTCCTTTTTTATGAATTACTTCAGGGTTAACTTTTGTGATATTTTTTATTATTGATATAATCTGATTCAGAGAATAACCAATGGAAGAAGAGAGGTTAAAAACTTTTGAAGATGAATTCATATTAATTGATTTTACAATCAGTTCGACAGCATCTTTGATATAGATATAATCGCGGGTAACTTCCCCGTCACCCCAGATTTCAATTTTTTCATTTTTAATAATTTTTCTCAGGAAGACCGGAATTACACCCTGTGCAACGAATGGATTTTGCCTTTCACCATATGGATTAGACAAACGAAAAACATTATATTCCAAGCCATAAATTTTATTGAACATAAAAAGATAATCTTCAATTGTCTTTTTGATAATTCCATAAGAGCAAATAGGATGGAGGGAATGTGTTTCCTTTACCGGAAGTTTTTCCGGAATTCCATAAATAGTACCGCCGGAAGAGATAAAAATAGTTTTTTTTACATTATTCTTAATGCATTCGTCAAAAAGAAGCAGAGAAGATATCAAATTTGTTTGGATATCATATACAGGATTATCATTCGAATTAGCAGGGAGAGTTGAGCTTACAAGGTGAAAAACTATATCCTGTCCTTTAATAGATTCTTTTAAATCAATTTCGTTGTTGAAATCTCCTTCTATAATGCGAATTTTATTAAGTAAGGGGGATAAGTTGGATTTGTTGAAGTATAATTTATCGAAGACTGTAACATCATACCCTTTATCAACTAATTCTTCAGATAGATGGGAACCAATAAAACCTCCACCCCCGAACACTATACATTTTTTCTTATCTTTACTATTCATTAGTTATATCTTTTGATAAATATTCGTCAATAATAAAAACAGGACGCTTCCTGGTTTCATCCAGAATCCGCCATAAATATTCCCCAATTATTCCCAGCATAATCAATTGAATACCTCCTAAGAAAAGAACAATCACAATTAAAGCGGTTATACCCTGAATTAAGTTTTTATTTATCAGGCGATCATACATTAAGAAGATTGCATATAAAAATCCCGTTATAGATATTATAAATCCTATAATTGTCATAAACCTTATCGGTGTAAAAGAAAATGCAACAAATGAATCAATAAAATATTTCAGTTTTTTGGTAAATATCCACATTGACTTTCCATAAGGACGTGCTTTCCTATTATAGTATAATATACTTCGTTTAAATCCCGTCCATAATATTAAACCCATTAAAGAAGTATTTTTTTCTTTAGTTTCACACAGGATATTAACAATTTTCCTGTCAATCAGAACAAAATCAAATCCTCCTTCAGGCATATCCTTTAAAGCCAATTTTCTAAGAAATTTATAGTATATCTTAGCAAACAATTTAGTAATAATCGGATCCTGCCGGGAATTTCTTGCTGCCATAACAACCTGATTACCTTTTTTCCATTCAGATATCATAGTTGCAATAAGTTCCGGCGGATCCTGAAGATCGGCTGCAATTATTACAGAACAATCTCCTTTGGATTTTGATAAGCCAGCGAGAGCAGCATTAAACGAGCCGTGGTTCTTGGATAATCTTATGATTTTTATGTTTTTATCAGATGTATCAAATATTGTCTTTAAGACAGAATAAGAACTATCTCCGGAATTATCATCAACAAAAATGAATTCAAAATCATACAGTCCGTTTTCTTCCGCTAACTTACAAAACCTTGTATATAATTCCAGCAGACTGCCTTCATTATGATAAACAGGCACAACTACGGAGACCATTTTTTTTGTATCAATCATAAAATTCTCTGATAGTTTCTATAATATATTTTATTTCTTCCTCTTTCAATTGTGAAGAGATAGGGAGACTAAGTATTTTTCCGGCATTCTCCTCTGCAACAGGGAAATCACCAGTCTTATATCCAAGATATTCGTATGCTTTTTGAATATGACAGGGAACGGGATAGTGTATTAAAGTATCTATACCTTTTTCTGACAATAGTTTCTGCAACTTTTCTCTATCTTTTACTTTTACAATATATAAATGATATACAGAACTTGTATTCTTATCGAATACAAGAGGAATTATATTAGTATTATTAGAAAACCCTTCATCATATATTTTTGCGATCTCCCTCCTGCGCTCATTCCATCGCTCCAGATATTTCAATTTTACATTCAATACAGCTGCCTGAATTTCATCGAGTCTTGAATTCAATCCGTGAACGGAATGATAATATCTTTTATCCTGACCATAATTTCTTAAAAGAATTAACTTCTTATAAAGATCAGTATCACTGGTAATCACTGCTCCGCCATCTCCGTAACATCCAAGGTTTTTAGTAGGATAGAAACTGAAACATCCCATTATACCGAAGGTTCCTGTATATCTTCCACCATATGACGAACCATGAGACTGAGCGCAATCTTCAATAACAGGAATTGAATATTTCCCGGAAATTTTCATAATCTTGTCAAAATCGGCACTTGCTCCGAAAAGATTTACCGGTAACAATGCTTTCGTTTTATCGCAAATTTTTGATTCAACATCAAATGGATTTATCATTAAGGAATTTTCAAGCACATCACAAAAAACAGGTTTGGCTCCTGAATTTACTATTCCACATACAGTCGGAACGCACGTGTTGGTTTGAGTAATAACTTCATCATCCTGTTGTATACCTAATGCCCTTAACGCGAGAGTGATTGCTTCTGTACCGTTTGCACAACCAACAGTAAACTTTGATCCGGTATATTCTGAAAAGTTTTTTTCAAAAAGCTCCAGATTCTTACCAAGTATATACCAACCGGAACGTACCGTTTCAGAAATGACACTATCTATTTCTGATGATATCTCGTTATATTCTCTTTTTAGATTCCCAAAAGGAATAATCATAATTTTACCGGATTTTATCCTTCAATAGTTTATATATTTTTTCCAAAGAATTGCCGGAATCTATCTCATCTGTACTGAAATTTACTCTAAAAGACTCCTGTAAAGCTAAAAAAAGTTTAAGATGTGCAAGCGAATCCCATTCGTCAAGATTTGATTTTGATGCAGATAATGATATTTTTTCTTTCTTCACATTAAAAGTATCACTCATTATATCTATTATGCTTTTTTGTAATTCTTTTTCATTCATTTATAATTTCTCCGTCATATAGTGTTTTATTTTCAAGAAATATTATTAATTTTTCATAATCGACAGAGTAATCTATTTTATTTTCTGTAAATAATCCTGCATCGCTATAAAATGATTCCGCAATACCGTTTTTTTTCGTTTTGATATATACTGCATTTACTTTTTTAATATTTTTCTCTTTAAATGTTTCAAGAACTTTTAATAAAAATACAAATTCCGCATCCCTCCCGATTATTCTACAACTTAAAAGAAAAGTATCAATTTCAAGTGATTCGCCGTCATTTAAAATTATTACCAGACCTACAATCCCCTCATTATTAAATTTATCTTCATATCCAAGTGCAAATACTGTATAATTGTCACTATTAATAAATCTTTCAATATCAGTTTCAGTATATCTTTTAGTTCTGAGGTTAAACTGATTAGTTTTTTGAGTAAGTTGAGCAATTCTTTGCTTATATTTAGAGAGATTAATATAAATTTTTATTTTAATATTTAAACTTTTAATAAAATCTTCAATAGACAGCGATTTTGAAAGTTTTTTTCTTTCAGCATTAGCTAAATACTGAAAAGTTTTATTTTTATCCTCATGCGTAAAATAAACTTTAGCAAAATATTTATATATAACTTCTTCAAGAAACCATGACTTCACGTAAGAAATATCGGATGGAAAGTCAGGAACACAAACTTCCGGAAGATTTTCTTTAATTAATTGGCGTTCGACCGGATTATCATCTATAAACACAAATGAATCAAGACCGAGGTCGAGATCCGAGGCGATTTCAATCAGGTTTTGAACTTTATTATTCCAGTTAATTTTACGCACTATAAAATCATCATATTTAAGAATCATCATATTATTCTTTTGGAATATTTCATCGATATCTGATTCATTATTTTTAGAGTTTATAGCAAGTATAACTCCAATTTCTTTGAGAGATTTAATGAGTTTTTGAAAATCCCTGAATGCTTTACCGATTCCATCTTCGGAAATTTTTATACCATTTAATCCATCCTCCCCTGCAATTCCTCCCCAGAGAGTATTATCAAGATCAAGGATTAAAACTTTTTTGGTTTTCCCTTTATAGGAATTAATGAGGTTAGAAAATTCGTCTGATAATAATTTAAATGCTTTATTATTAAGTTTCATTCTTCCGAGATACCAAAACTTAGGGTCAAAAAGGTTATTAATTCCTTCATTCAGGACAATTCTTTCCCAGTCAAGAACAAGAGCATTAGAAAAATCTGATTTTAGTTGTTTTAATTTATTGTTATAAATTTTGACAAAATCTCTAAATGTAACATTGGGTGAATTAGTATCGAGATAAGAGATAAAAGTAGCGGAAATAAAAGGCACATTATTAATAACTAAAACTGCATTATTTCTTTTTATCAAAAGCTGATATATGAAGCTGAATATTTCATCCAAATTATTTTCAAACACGGATAACGAGTTATCAGACGGATACTTAAATAACATATCTCCTAATAGTTCTTCTATATCAAGAAATAAAAATATTTTATCAATTTCATCACTGTATAAAACTGATTTATGGTTAAGAATATCGGCTATATAAGTATTATAACCTGTAAATATAGATTCATCACTTTTTAAAAATCCCCTTATAGGTTCAATATTTATATTACTTAGCAGAGCAATCATGTTTTTTCTTCTAAAAGTTCTATCAAACCGGTTTCCGTGAACAGGAAGGCAACCAATCTATTGCCAAATAAAGGTGCTGGTTTAGGAGAACTGATTAATAATACTCCATTGTGTACGAGTTTGTTAATTTCAAAATAAATATCATTTACTTCAAAACAAATGTGATAAATATTAATCCCTTTACTAATAAGTCCTTCCACCTTCAAACCGGAAATAAGTTCGATACAGATGCCGTTCTCTGTTTCAACAAGACAAACCTTGGCATTCTGGTTTTCATCAAAAAGTATTTCACTAATAAATTTAACATCATAAATCTTTTTAAGATTATCGATGCTTTGATTAATATTCTTGCTTACTATGCCAATATGATGAAATTTCATTGAGAAGTTAGTCTTTTAATCAATTCAAAATTGATAGATCTGATCTTTTCATAAGATTTATTATCTGTTTCATAAATTATTAATTTTTGATCGTCCTTAAATACATTGGTTTTATTTTCTATCAACTTAGCTCCAAATCTTTTGTGGAAATTGAGAACTTTTAAGTTTTTTTCGAGAGTTCGAGAATATATTTTATTTAATTTTAATATTTTGAAACCAAAATCATGTAATAAAATAACAGATTCAAGCGATTGCAGCGACGATCCCGTACATATCCATCTTCCAAATTCACCGCTATTACCGTGAATATTATAAAGAGAGATTGTTCCTTTCGGAGTTCCCGTTAAATCTTTAATCAGAAAATAATAATCTCCTTCTCTTTTTTTTTGCTCTGTAATCCAGTTAGTTTGTTTTGATACATCGTTGTCAACCTTATTCAAAAATTTGGAGATGTAATTATCGAGCCTCAAACTAAGTATATATGAAGCATATTCTTCGCTTACAATTTCAAGTTCTACAGTAATACCTGTAATTTTTTTCTTATATAACAAAATTTACAATTATTTCGAAGCAATTATATAAATCATAGCAGCAATATCGGGATACCTTTCTCCCAACATCATAAAAGAATTCACCATATCATCAGTCCAATATTTTTCAATTTGAATGTTAGAAATTGGTTTTAGCCAAAAACCGCCGAAATAATCGATTTTTAATCCGGATTTTTTAAATTCGTATCTAAACATTTCGGGATTATAGATTCTACGATGACCGTGGTGGATATCCATTTCATTTAATGTATCCTCATTATCAAGAAGGTTTATAATCACTGCTGCCTGTCTATGAATACTTCTTGAGTTAGGAACTGCAACTAAAACGACACCATTATCATCCAGCCAATCTCTGCAATTTTTCAATAATAAATGGGGATCTAAGACGTGTTCTAAAATATGTCCTAATATAATATTTTTAAATTTTCTATCCGGTTTATAGCATTCAAATAATGAGTTTTCAACTTTTATTGACGGATATTTATTTTTTAGATTATTGCAGAATATCTCAGAACCTTCAACAACTGTAACATCGGAAAAATCATTTATTAATAAATTAGTCATCACGCCTTCGGCAGGTCCCAATTCCAGTACGGAACCTTTATTTAAAAATCGTTTGAATACTTTGTAACAATATTTAATTGTTTGTTCATTCACACCAAAGCCATAAAGACTATTTTGAGCGATATCTTCAAGTCTTTTATTTTCTAGTTTACCCATAAAAATAAAATTATTTCACCAGTAATGTTTTTTATTTAATTTGTAATACTTAATAGTTTCCTTTAAACCGTCCTGAAGTTTAACTTTTGGTTCCCATCCAGTATAAGATTTTATTTTGGAAATATCCGAATAATAATCCCCGGGTTCTTGAGCTGCTCTCTCCGATGAGAAGGGAGTATATTTCCATTTTGCATCTTTTTCGAGAATGCATAGTGTCTCGGCTAAATCAAGAAAACAAGATGGTTTATCATTACCAACATTAAAAATTTCACCATAACATTTTTCTTCTTTTGCTGTACAAATTATTGCATCAACCGTATCGTCAATATTTAGAAAATCTCTTTTGATTTTCCCGTTTCCGAAGACTTTGATGATTTCTTTATCGATTGCAAGGCGAATAAACCAATTAACAACTCCATAATGAGAATTTTTCATCTGTGCCCGCGGTCCATAAATATTAGTTAGTCTTAGCATTACACATCTGATACCATGAATATCATTATATACCTTCATCATTTTTTCAGATGTCAGTAAAGATATTTCATAAATTCCTTTCGGATTAGTCGGGGCATCTTCTTTAACCGGCAATATCTTAGTATCTCCGTACTGCCCTCTTGTTCCAGTTCTTATAATAACAGCTTTTTTATTATATTTTTTACAAGCTTCAAGAAGTATTGCTGTTCCTTTAATGTTAATATCAATATCCGGAAAAGGGTCGGTAAGACTCATAATGTGAGAGACTTGTGATGCAAGATGAAAAATAAAGTCCATATCTCTGACAATATAATTCATTACATGATGATCGCGGATATCTGCGAAGTTAATTTTTACTTTATTTTTTATACTTTCAACATTAAATAGATTACCGCCATAATCTTCTATCATTGCATCTAAAATCGTAACATCGGCACCGAGTTTAACTAATTTAATGGCTAAATTACTACCAATAAAACCAAGACCGCCGGTAATTAACACTTTTTTATTTCGGAAGTTCATCTTGTTTATCATTATTTTCAATTTTCTCAAATATTGCGGTATAGAAACGATTATCGGATGCAGTAAAATCCTTTAATAATTTAAAATTTGAGTTGTTTTTCAAATATTCCAGTTTTGTATCTGTATTAAAGAAATCAGTCCTGTTGCTATATTGCGAATCCCAGATAAATATTGATCCTAAAGGAGCATCTTTAAGAGTAATTAATTTTAAAGTAGTTCTGTTTGCTACTCTACCACCGTTAATTATATAATAGAATAGAAAAGTACTATGATTATTAAAAAATTTTCTATCCTTATACTCGGAATTTGTAATCCATACTGCGGCTGATTTATTAGCTAAGTTATTAGGAGACAGTTTTAATGGTTCCAGCTTTTGATTCAAGTATACGATACTTAATAAGATAATAATTATAAAATAAAAACCCTGAGTTTGTTTATTTCTTAAGAAATTTAAAACGAAGAAGGATATCGTGATAATAAGTATGATAAAAAATTTTAAGTATTCTGTTCGACCTGTCATCATCCAGTTGTCGTAATCTTTTGACGTAATTGCTAACGTAAAAAGAGACAATATAATTAATAAACTCAGATTAAATAATTTATACTCTTTTTTGAAGAAATTATTAAAACCAATTAAAGCAAAGATTGAGGCGAAAGGAGCTAATGGCACGAGATATCTTTGAGCACCCCCGTTTGTTCCGTGCCAGACAAGAAGACATTGCGTAAGAAAGTAAATACCAAAAACGATATAAACGATATCGTATTTAAAGAAGATGGATTTCAGTTGTTCCTTTTTTCTTAATAGTGAAAAGAATCCAAGTATAAGAAAAGCAAAAGTTACAGGTCCTACAATAAAAATATACATCTTAAAATAGAAAAAGAAATCCCGTTCAGTACCTTTGTTAAAATCTATTGAACTCTGCATCCCAATATCTTTAACCATCCACATAAAATTATTATGTGCAATTGTTCCTGCTATTTGAAGCAAAATTGGAAATATGGCAATAAAGAGAATAGGAATATATTGTTTTTTATAAAAGAAATAAATAATCAAGACGATAATTATTAGAATAGTTTCCTGCCGAAGCAGAAAGATGTATCCGCTTAATAACATCACCGTTTTGTATTTTTTATTAATGAAGAGCAAACAAATTAAAAGCATTATCATTGATAAAAATATTTCCGCATAACACCTGAAAGAAATAAGTACGAATGTATACTGAGCACCCAGAAAAAAAACGATTAAAAAAGTATTTTTTAATCCGAGTTTATTAGCAAGTATAATCGATAAATAAATTGTAAGACCGGCAAAAAGACAATTTATGAATATGACGAAATTATAGCCTAAAAGTGCCGGAAAGGCCATTAGAATCTTCCATCCGGGTTTATTCCAGTTATCAAATATAGAGGCCGGGTCGTTCCAGAAGTTAACCATTGTAACAAAATGCCCTACTTCATCATCCTGATAAAAACCGGTTGAATAATAACTATAAATAAAATAGATAATTGTGAATAAAGGAATAGCTACCCAGTAAAACTTACTATATTTTTCATCAATGTTTATCGAATTAATAAATTTATCCGATTTGTTTATCGTATCTTTTTTGTTTTTTGACATTTCGGTTATGGAAAATTTCCTTAATTGTAAATGAATTTAAGGTTTTTTTAATAAAATAAATATGAAATTAATGATATTACTAGATTCTCGCATTGCCTCATTTATAATGTAAACATGAGTCAACTGGTTCGTTCAGAATTTATACCTATGTTTCCAATATCAACGATAAATGGAGAGTGTAAACTTGACTTATATAGCGATCTTAAATCGATTGACAAACAACTTTGAAAGTAATTATAGAGGAACACAAAGGTATTTTCAAAACATATATTGAATTATTAGAACTTGGGAATATGTTAGAATAATTATCCAAAACAGACAAAATTTATCCCTGTAATAGAGTGATAGGATAAACCGGGAATTTGGAAAAACTACGGTAAATATAATCCTAATATTTCTATGTGTGTTTTTCTATATATTCTCGTTTTTATTTTTTGCTAATAATTATTACCGGTTTTCACTGTGATTTTACTGTTATATTAATCATCAGGTAAGGATTAATTTTTCATATTCTACGGTTAATTTATTTATGATGCAATGCAACAATATAATATTATCTTGCATTCCATTATTATTTTGATTAAAATCTTAATACATTAATAAGATACCGGGTTTTGTTTTAAACATTTTTAAATGTTTTGCAAAAAAATTCAAGGAGAAACAAATGAAAAAACATTTACTTTTTTTGTTTTTAACACTTTTTCTTTCAGGTTCTTGTTTATCTCAGACCGGGTGGTATACACAATATAGTCCAACATCTGATGATTTGCGTAGTGTTTTATTCGTAAATCAACAAACCGGGTGGGTTGGAGGATTTCTAAATACATTATTAAAAACTACAAATGCAGGAAATAGTTGGTTGACCCAAAACTGGTTTTCTCAGCAAAGTGTAATGTCATTTTATTTTGTAAATGAACAGACAGGTTGGGCTGCAGGTGGAACAGGTAATCAAAATATAACCCTAATTACTAAGACTTCAGATGGGGGTCAAAATTGGAATACACAGTATTATTCTATATCGACAGGAATGGTAATGAAGTTATCATTTTCGAATGCAAATACCGGATGGGCTGCGACTCTTAATGGAAATGTTTTGAAAACAACAAATGGAGGTATGAACTGGAATGTTATTTTTACTCTTACTTCAGGTGTATTTACAAGCTGCTGTTTTGTAAATCAAAATACGGGATGGGTTATTGGCATTTCAGGTACAATTCTGAAAACCACAGATGGCGGAAATTATTGGACTTCACAAATTAGCAACACTACTCAAGACCTTGAAGGAATGCATTTTATAAATTCTACTACGGGATTCATTGTGGGTTATAATGGTATAATACTTAAGACAACAAATGCAGGTATTAATTGGATATCAAAACCAAGCGGAACAAATTTATGGATAAATTCTATATTTTTTGTTAATGACAATACGGGTTGGACAGCAGGTGGTAATTACGGTAATTCAGCTTCCTTAATATTAAAGACCACTAATAGAGGAGATAACTGGACACCTCAAAGTTCCCCTACTAATAATTGGTTAGGTGATGTCTTTTTTATTAATGCTCTGACAGGCTGGGCTGTTGGGAGAAATGGAACAATAATTAAAACAACAACAGGTGGTGTATCTCCCCCAGCTTTACCTATACTTGTATCTCCTCCAAATAATTCAACAGATATTTCAGTTACTCCCACAATGGTATGGAATGCTTCTTCAGGAGCAACAAATTATAAAATTCAAATTTCTACGGTAGCAAATTTTTTAGTTGTTACTGATTCAGCCACTATTTCAAATACTCAGTATATTGTTACACCTGAAATACTTTCAGGCGGATATACTTATTTTTGGAGAGTAAATGCTTCGAACTCTCAGGGAACAAGTTCCTGGTCAAGTGTCTGGAGTTTTTCAACTGCTTTATTACCTTCTGCTCCCACACTTATATCCCCTTCGAATGGCACGATAGGAACTAGTACAACTCCAACATTAACATGGAGTAATCTACCAAGTATTATTAATTATAAAATTCAAATTTCAAGAGTTCCAAACTTTACCATAATAATAGATTCTACTTCAGTAGTTACAAACCAGTATATTGTTCCACCGGGTAAGCTATTTGATAATATCACATATTTCTGGAGAGTAAATGCAACTAATGCTTTCGGTTCGGGACCCTGGTCATCGGTCTGGAGTTTTACACCACAGCCTACGAATTTTAGTTTAACAGGGAATGAAATACCTAAGGAAACTAAACTGTACAATAATTATCCAAATCCATTTAATCCCGTGACAAAAATCAGATTTGATGTATCTATTTCGGGTCCGGTGAATTTGAAAGTGTTTAATATTCAAGGCAAGGAAGTTGCAATACTCGTGAATAGTATGTTATCAGCCGGAAGTTATGAAACGATTTTGAACGCTTCATCTTTTCCAAGCGGAGTTTATTATTACAGAATTCAAACCGGTGAATTCAGTATGACAAAAAGAATGGTATTAGTGAAATAAGGAATTTTATTTCACCCTAATTTTGAATTAAATTATTTTTTAGTGACCCTATACTTTCATTAAGTTTAGGGTCATTTTTTTTATCAATTCACGTTTAATCTTACAAACTTATACTCCATCGATTACTTGTAATTCTCAAAAGGTAAATTAAAAATGTATATTTATTATTCACTTTAATAAACTTATGTATAATGCTATATTTAAAGGTTATAGTGGATATGAGTATATTATTATTAGGAAATTCAATACAGATTAAAGAACTCAACGAGACCATCAAGCAGGTGGCTCCTACGAATATCGGTGTTCTGATAACCGGAGAGAGCGGAACAGGCAAGGAACTCGTGGCGAATTCTATTCACTTTTTCAGCAAGAGAAAGAATAAACCTCTGGTGAAAGTAAATTGCGGAGCAATTCCTGAAGGTATTATAGAAAGTGAACTATTCGGACATCAGAAAGGTTCATTTACGGGAGCGATTGAGGACAGGAAAGGGTATTTTGAAATGGCTGATGACGGAACAATCTTTCTTGATGAAATCGGGGAAATGCCGTTATCTACTCAGGTGAAAATATTAAGAGTGCTTGAAACAGGTGAATTCATGCGCGTTGGAGGAAATAAGAATATGACAGTAAATGTGAGGGTGATTGCAGCAACAAACAGGAACCTCGAAAAAGATGTTCTGAACAATAATTTCAGGGAAGATTTATATTACAGACTGAAATCTATAAATCTCCATATCCCTCCGCTGAGGGAAAGAAAGTCCGATGTAAAATTACTTTTTAATTATTTCGTTGAATTATTCTGCAAGGAAAATAATATTTCATTCAAAGGCATCAATGAAGAAGCGATGGACTTTCTTATTAACTTTGACTGGAAAGGAAACGCGAGAGAATTACGTAACTTTTGTGAAAGCGTGATAGTTTTATACCCTGAAAAAAGATTGGATATTGAAGACATAAAAAAACATTTACAGATTGAAAGCAGCGGTTCAAGGCAACTGCCTGCATTAGCATCATATATGAAGAAAGATGATTTTGAAAAGGATTTTTTATTCAGAGCATTATTGGAAATTAAATCCGACCTGGTGGAAGTAAAAGACCTGTTCCGGAACAGAGACGAAACAGTACATAACATACAAACAGTGAATGAAGACGACTTTCAATTAAAAAAGAATGAAATAAACAATATGAATTCCGAAGATATAGATAAAAGGATATTGGAATACCTGCTTAATATAAATAACTGGGATATAAATTCAGTATCAGAGAAACTCGGACAAACTACAAGAAATATTTATAGAAAAATCAGGAAGTATAATTTAAAAAGAAACAGATTTTGAAAATTTTTTATCAATTTTTTTTACTGTTTTCCCTCCTGAATATAAGCTGCGGAGTATATAGTTTCAGAGGTAACAATCCTCCTGAGGGGATAAAAACAATTGCTGTTCCCCTCTTTAATGATATAAGCGGCTTTGCAGAAGCGAGATTAAAAGAGAATTTTACTGATAAACTGAAAAGTATAATCATCAGTGACAATACTTTTTTAATTACCGATAAAAGCAAAGCTGATGGAGTACTGAACTGCACTGTTGTAAGTGTAAAAGACGATCCGCTTGTAATAAGCGGTAACGATAACGTAACAAAAAGGAAGATTACAATTTCAGTCAGAGTTGATTTCCAAAATATGAAAAAGCAAAAGCAAATATGGGAAAGGACTTACGAAAACTGGGGTGAATATGATTCTTCGAATAATACTTTTTCCGCAAGAGAGACAGGGGTTACCACATCCTTAGATAAAATTTGCGAAGACATTTTAAATGATATAACATCTAACTGGTGAAAAAGACAGAAACATAAAAATATGAGAATCGAAACAATTATTTTAATAACATACATAGTTTCACTATCGATACTTTTTTTCTTTGGAGCACATGGATTTTCAATGATTTATTATTATTTTAAAACATTCAAAAAGAGAAAAGAAGATCTCTCACCGGAGGAACTTACTTTAAAAGAATTTCCGTTAGTAACAATTCAACTTCCTTTGTATAATGAACGATATGTAATTAACAGATTGATCGATGCCGTAATAAGGATAGAGTATCCGAAAGACAGAGTTGAATTTCAGATATTAGATGACTCGACTGACGATTCGACAGAGATAATTCAAAAGCACATCAAAAAGTATCTCGAGCAAGGATATGATATAAAACATATACACAGGACGAACAGAAATGGATATAAAGCAGGAGCACTAAAAAAAGGTCTTGAAGTAGCAACAGGAGAATTTGTGGCTATATTTGATGCCGATTTTATTCCAAGAAAAAAATTCTTGTTAAGAACACTTCCTTATTTCTTCCAAAATCCTAAGATTGGATTAGTTCAAACAAGGTGGGAGCACTTAAATCAGGATTACAGCCTGATGACAAAGACTGAAGCGATAGCACTTGACGGACACTTTGTGATTGAGCAAGCAGTTAGAAACAGGGCGGGATTTTTTATTAATTTCAACGGTACCGGTGGGATATGGAGAAAGGAATGCATTTTCGATGCAGGTAATTGGGAAGCTGATACGCTAACTGAAGATCTTGATTTATCTTACAGGGCTCAGATGAAAGGATGGAAATTTAAGTACCTGATAAATTTCACTTCTCCCGCAGAACTACCCGTTGAAATCAATTCTCTCAAATCCCAGCAATTCCGATGGACAAAAGGAGCCATTGAAACCTCGAAAAAGATTTATCCAAAAGTTTTGAGATCCAATATGTCACTGAAAATGAAATTTCAGTCATTCATCCATTTATACAGTAATCTGGCATATCCGTTTATTTTACTTGCCGCAATATTGAATGTACCAATTTTACTTATAAAGCAAACAGGTGAATATGATGATGTCTTTAAGTTTATGTCAATATTTATCTTTGCTTTTGTAAGCTCATTTTTATTTTATTTGTACTCACAGAAAGATGTTTATCCTGATTGGCAAAAAAGAATTATGTATTTTCCTGTATTTATGGCCGGCAGTATGGGCTTTTCAGTCAATAACACAAAAGCGGTTTTTGAAGGATTGATAAATAAGAAGAGTGAGTTTGTGAGAACTCCCAAATTTAAAATAACGAGTGATAAACATTCCTGGCAGGATAAGAAATATTTGACCAAAAAAATTTCTATATCAACTATTATTGAAGTATTTCTTACTTTATATTGTTCCACAGGTGTTGTACTTGCAATTGCTTTTGTGCAGATTGCGGCTTTACCATTTCAATTAATGTTCGCTTTTGGATTTGGAATGATCTCTTTTTTGTCAATCAGACAGGTTGTCTTGTATAATCGTGCTGTAAAGAACCGAATTAAATAATGGTCAATAGCTTAGAAAAATATATTGAAGAATTAAAATCGCAGCTGAATGAATCAGTTTTTTCACCTCATTTTACACGACTCGCTAATTTATATTATCTAAACGGACAGTATGAAGAGTGCGCAGATATTTGTAAAACAGGGCTGGATATTTACCCTTATTATTTAACTGCAAAAATAATTCTTCTTAAAGCACTAATAAAGCTTGAATATTTAGGCGATGCTGAAAATCTGCTGAATGCTATTTCTCTGAAGATTAAGAATTATCAGATTTTGAATAATTACAGAGTTACATTATCCGAGTTAAAGAAATTAGCAAAACAGGAAAAAATAAACTACCCGACTAAGATATCTTCGATCACAGAATATGAGGAGATACAGATGGAAAAAACGACCGAGGCTAAATCTGATATAATAATTGATGAATTATTAAATCTGTGGTCTAAGAATGAAGAGAGCAAATTAATTGATAAAATTGAATTTAAAAAATTTGAGGACAAGTATAATAATTACAAACTGAAAAGAACATTCCATAAAAAGAATGAACCTTCATCAAAACAAATTAAATCCAACGGTATCGAAGAAACCCTGCATTTTCTTAAGATAAAAATGGTGACGGAAACATTTGCTGATTTACTTGCAGGGCAGGGATTTTATAAAGAAGCATTCAATATTTACAATTCATTGATGGACAACGAGAATGCAAACAAGAAAAGACTTCTGGAAAAACTCACAGAATTGGAAAGAAATTTTATCTAATCAGAATTTAATACCGGTCAAGGAAACTTATCATCTCTCAGAACATTAATTAAGAAATATCATCAAAACCTTCAGGTAATTTTGGCTTTACAAAAATTACTTTTTCCCGTTCCATCACTACAGATCCCTCCTTAAAGCCTTTTCTCTTTTTTATAAATTTCTTAAGGCAAAAAGCTACAGGTACTGTTCCTGCATTACGCGCTTTTGAATAATAGGCACAGATTGATGCTGCAGTTTCTATTATATGTTTATCAATATTCGCGTTCTTATTACCTGTTTTTAGAACCGTATGCGAACCGCTCGTACCGCGGATATGGAACCAAAGGTCATTCGGAGCAGTATATTTCACGGTGAGAAGGTCGTTAGACTTGCTGTCTTTTCCAACCCATACCTGATAATCTTCGTTTAGGATGAATTTTCTGAACTTTGATGTTTCGTCAGGATTTTTATCTTTAATTAATGATTTAGATATTTTTTTAATTTCTTTTAAATCCGACATTGAATTAAATTTATTTATTTCAGCAGATATAGTTTGTTTTTCTTTTTTTAATTTATCAATTTTAGTTTTTAACAAAGAAATCGACTCCTTCTGTCTTTTATACTTTTGATAATATTTCTGTGCATTCATTGAGGGAGAAGCAGAAGTATTTAATCTAATTTTTGTTTTAGAATCACCGCTATATACTTCAAGAAATTCCTGACCGGGAAAAATATCATTTAAATGCTCCAGAATAGAATTACCATAATCCATAAATTTTACCGAACCGAGAGATTCATTGTACCTTACTGTGAGATTGTTTATCTTAGAATCAATTTTCCTGAGTTTTGACTCAAGTTCGGTTAACTTCTTATTTTTTGTATTTGTTAAAAATTTCTGTTTTTGTTTTCTTTTATAAAATTCACTAATGAGATCAATAATATTTTCAAATTGGATTTTTTTGTAACTATTTTCATAATATTCTAAAGGAGTCAAAGACATTATCATATCATTTTGATTCGTATATATAATAAATTCGGGAGTACAAAACCTATCGAGAAGGATTAGAAATTCAGTATCAACATTACTTTTCAATGTATCATTTAAAACTGTTTCAAGGGTTATTTTCAAACGAAACGATATTTCTTTGAAATATGATTTTCCAAATCTGATATATTTATTTTTAAAATATTCTTTAACTGTTCCCGACTCCGGTATCGTTGCCGGTTGAAACAAAAAATGATTATTCAGAGAAGTTCCTTTTAAAGCTGAATTTTCTTTAAAAGACTCCAGAATAATATTATTATCCGTTATAAAGAAATTCTCTTTTCCTGAAGCGAAAGAGCATATAAGATTCAAATTATTTTCAGTTTTAAAATAAATCAGTCTATCGGATATATCAATAAATATTTTAGATACCGATATTTCTTTCAGAGATTGAAACAGAGTTGCAGTATTTTGTTTAGCTTTGCTGTAATTATCTCTCAAAAGGAGAGAGGAATTATTTCTTATACATGAAAACAACAGGTATTTTGTATTTCCATCTTTTGAGAAAGATATTACGAGTTGATCTTTCTCCTGTGAAAAACATCCGGATATTTTAAAATAAGATAATTCTTTATCGAGATGATTTGCTAACTCTTTTAAGATGTAATAATTATTCAGCATTTAATAATTATAGTCAAAAGGAATAAATTCAGAAAAATTAAGTCGGAATATTATCCTTCTTTAAGAGCTTCTGCACCCGAAACGATTTCCAGAAGTTCTTTTGTAATAGATTCCTGTCTTGCCTTATTATAGCTAAGCTCCAGGAATTGTATCATATCCGATGCATTATTTGTGGCTGTCTCCATGGCAGTCATTCTTGCGGCTTCTGCGGCAGCATTGGATTCAAGAAGGGTTTTGAGAAATTGAATATTCAGCTGTTTAGGAATTAAATCATTAAGAATCTCTATTTCCGATGGCTCATAAATATAATCAACCATGGAAGATTTTGTTTTTTCTTCAGGTTTGATTTCAAAATTAAGAGGAAGGAATCTTTCAGAAACTAAATTTTGTTTTGCAATGGATTTAAATTCATTAAAGACAACATCAACCGAATCATATTCATCATTTAAATAACCGTCAATGATATGCTTAACAATGTCATTCACCAACTGGGGAGAAAGAACTCCTAAAATATTATTATATGAATTGAGAATATTATAATTATATTTTTTAAAATAATCCGTTGCTTTTTTTCCGATAGTGATTAGTTTAACCTTTTTTCCTGAATTTTTAATTAGGTTTACGGTGTATTTCATTATATTAGTGTTAAAGGAACCGCACAAGCCTCTATCAGAAGAAATCACTACGATGAGATTAGAATTTATTTCACGGGGTTGCATCAAAACATTAATATTTTTATCTGCAACTTTCAACAAATGAGATAATAATTCGTTCATTTTTAAAGCATAAGGTCTGGTGGCAATGATTTTATCCTGAGCGCGACGAAGTTTTGCAGCTGAAACCATTTTCATGGCTTTAGTTATCTTCTGAGTGCTTTTTATAGCTCCGATTCTTGTTTTAATTTCCTTTAATGTGGCCACTTATATAAAAAATAATATTTATTAATATCAGCTCTTTACAATTCCGCGTTCTTCAAAAAGTCCGGATATTTTTTTTCCGAGTTCGGGATAATCCATTTTAGAAGACCTTGGATCTGCCTGATCTATTGCATCCATGAAATCCGTAATTTCATTATCCATATACATATTAAGACAGAAACCCAGTCTGTACCTTTCGTTATCGACTGGAATAATTTCTTTTAATTCGTCAACTACTGAATATATTTTTTTAACGAGGCTATCTTCACTCGCATAGTTTATTTCAGACGGCGGTTTTGTTGTCATATCAGTAAATTTTTTATTTTAACGATGTTTTATATCTTTGAGTAAAATCAGAGATCACTTCATCCAATTTCTTTGTTATTTCAACAGTTAAATCTTTTTTTGCAGCGATATCATTTAACAGATTCTTATGGAGGTTTTCCATTTCACTTAAGAGATCTGATTCATATTTAGAAATGAATTCTACTGCAATTTCATCGAGATGACCATTAGTAGCAGCATAAATAATAACTACCTGCTTTTCGACATCCATCGGAACGAACTGGTTTTGTTTTAATACTTCGACTAACCTTTCACCTCTTTTTAACTGCTGTAAAGTAGATTTATCAAGATCTGAGCCAAATTTTGCAAATGCTTCAATTTCACGGTACTGAGCAAGATCCAGTCTTAAAGTACCCGCAATTTTTTTCATAGCTTTAATCTGAGCATTACCGCCCACTCTGGAAACCGAAATACCCACATTGATAGCCGGTCGTACACCCACATTAAATAAATCAGGTTCCAGATAAATCTGACCATCTGTAATCGAGATTACGTTAGTCGGGATATAAGCTGATACGTCCCCCGCTTTCGTCTCAATTACCGGTAAGGCTGTCAGACTTCCTCCTCCGAGTTCGTCTGAAAGTTTTGAAGCTCTTTCCAGAAGCCTTGAGTGAAGATAGAACACGTCTCCCGGATATGCTTCCCTTCCGGGAGGTCTTCTCAAGAGCAAGGATACTTCACGGTATGCTGCTGCCTGCTTGGTTAAATCATCGTAGATACAAAGCGAATGGCGTCCACTATCACGGAAGTATTCCCCTAATGCAGCTCCGGAATATGGAGCAATATATTGAAGCGGTGCCGGGTCCGAAGCAGTAGCAGAAATAACTGTGGTATATTCCATTGCTCCTGCATCCTGTAAGTTTTTAACAACCTGAGCTACAGTAGAACCTTTTTGTCCGATTGCAACATAAACACAAAAAACATCTTTTCCTTTTTGATTAATAATTGTATCAATAGCAATTGCAGTTTTTCCGGTCTGTCTGTCGCCGATAATTAATTCTCTTTGTCCCCTTCCGATAGGAATCATAGCATCAATTGCTTTAATACCTGTCTGGAGAGGTTCTTTAACAGGTTGTCTTTGTATGACACCGAGAGCTTTTTTTTCTATAGGATTAAATTTTACACCTTTAATTTCACCTTTCCCATCAAGAGGAATTCCGAGGGGATTTATTACTCTTCCAAGAAATGCTTCCCCTACAGGTATCGAAGCAATCCTTCCCAATCTTTTAACCTGATCACCTTCTTTTACCAGTGAAGTTTCTCCGAACAGAATACATCCTACGTTATCCTCTTCGAGGTTGAGGGCAATTCCAATCACCCCATTAGGAAATTCAATAAGTTCGCTTGCCATACAGTTATTCAAACCATAGACTCTTGCAACTCCATCCCCAACATATAAGACCGTTCCGACTTCATAAATATCTACTTCATTTTCAAAACCTGTTAACTGCTGCAACAAGATTGCAGATACTTCATCGGGTTTTACCAAATTCATTTAAATTTCTCCTATTATAAAATATTTTTTCTTTTAAATTAATTTTTTGCAAAAATATTTGCCTCTTTAAACTTAGTTTTAAGGTTATCAAGTTGTCTTTTAATGCTTGCATCGACTATCGTGTCTTTCACCTGGACAGTAAATCCACCAATCACATTTTTATCTATTACAAAATTTGCTATAATTTTTTTCTTTGTAAATATTTCCATCTCCCTGATGATTTTTTCCTTCTCATAGTCATTCATTTCAACGGCTGTACGGATATTGATATCAACAATTCCCTTTTTTTCTTTAGTAAGAAAAATAAAATCTTCAAGTAAAGTTCTAATAATATTTTCCCTTTTATGCTTAATAAGCAGGAATATAAATTCGAGAGATAATTTTTCAATTTTATTCCCGAATAATTCCGTTACTGACTTTTTTTTACGAACAGGACTGATAATTGGACTTTTGAAAAAAAGTTCAAGCTGTCGTGAAGAATTCAAAAGGCTGAGAATCATATCAACATCAGCGATTACAGATTCAAGCCTGCCGCTTTTCACTGCGGCATCATAAAGTGCCAGAGAATATCTTCGGGAAACTCTTAATACCATTATTTATAATTATTCAAAATTATATGTTAAATCAATTTTTACTTACACGCGTTAAAAAATCATCTATGATTTTCTTTTGCTTCGGCTCATCAAGATTCTCATTAATTATTTTCCCGGCTGCTTTAATTACGAGATCAGATATTTGATCTCTCATTTGCTCAATTGCGGATTCTTTTTCATTTTCAATATCCTGCTTTGCCCGGACAATTAATTTATTTGCTTCCTCCCCGGCTTTGGAAATAATACCATCTTTTTCTTTCTTCGCCATTTCCTTAGCTTCGTTTATGATTTCCATAGATTGCTTTGTTGCCTCATCAAGATTCTTTTTATTCTGTTCCATAAGTTCTTTTGCTTCTTTATTAAGCCTCTCAGCATTATCAAGGGCATTTTTAATAGTATCTTCCCTGTTATTAAGAGCTTTCAGAAGAGGTTTCCATGCATATTTACGAAGGACGAGCAATACGAGAATAAAAATAATAATCGTCCAGATTATCAATCCGGGATTGACCGTAAGTAAGCCGAATTCCTTATGTCCTTCGCTTCCGGAAAAAAGGAACACCAGATTATGTCCTACAAAAGATAAAATACCTGTCATTATATTTCATTAAATAAATGTTCTAAAATAAACCTTAATAAATTTACGAAAGGTTTACAGAATTAAATTATGCTTTAATTGCAAGCAAGATGCAGATTACAAGCCCAAAGAGCGCAACACCTTCAATAAGTGCGGCAGCAATAATCATTGAAGTTCTTATATCCCCTAATGCTTCGGGATTTCTTCCGCTTGCATCCATTGCAGAGCCTGCTAATTTACCGATACCGAATGCTGCACCGATAACTACAAGACCCGCTCCAATACCTGCTGCTAAGTAAGCTAATGCTAAATTTGTCATAAGTTAGATTTCTCCTTTTAAATTAAAATGAATTCTGTTTGTTAATTAATAAAATTAATGTTCCTGATGAACCGCCATATTAATAAATATGACAGATAGTATCGTAAAAATATAAGCCTGTAAAACGGCTACAAAAATTTCGAGCATATAAATAAAGATTGCAAAAGGTACCGCAATTATGATTCCCGCATACGACATTATAAAAATAAGACCTATTAAAGATAAAATAATAATTGAACCGGCATTAATGTTCGCAAATAGACGCATAAGGAGTGCAAAAGGTTTTGTGAACAACCCTATAAACTCGACTATTATCATGATAGGCAAAACGAACACGGGAATTCCCGAAGGAACCAGCCCTCTAAAATATCCCCACACACCGTATTTCTTCATCCCGGATACCTGAATCATTGAAAATGCGATTATGGCAAGAGCAGACGTTACATTAATGTTTTTAGTAGGCTGAGCCATAAAAGGAATTAAACCAAGAAGATTAGCGAAAAGAATAAAGAAAAAAATTGTGAGGAAGAAAGGAAGCATTTTAAGACCTTGCTTTCCCATATTCGGCATTACAATTTCGTCTCTAATGAAAATAATTATTGTTTCAACAAAATTACCGATACCTTTAGGCACCCTGTTCTTAGTGTTAATTGATGCAGCTCTCAGGAGCACTAAAATCAAAATTACAGATGAAACTAACATCATAAACATACTCTTTGTAACGGACATATCAATCGTTAATCCACCTAAATGAATAGGTTCAAATTGAGGGAGAGGTAATTTACCGAAGAAATAGAAATCGACATAATCGTGGTCAACTACTTTCTCAATAATGTCAAACTTCTCTTCTTTTTCTATTTCTTGTCCACTTTCTGACTTAGCAGAATCTACAGTGTGCGGAACATTTTTTGTATCCTCGGTTGATTTTTCCTGTGAATGCTGAGAATAAACAGAACTGTACAATAAAAGAAAAATAACAGTGACAATAAGAGTTAAAATTCTATTATGAATATTCCTGTTTAAAGGTCTCAAATTTTCTATGCAGATAATTTTTTTATTTTCGAAAAACAGTTAAGAAAAATAATTTCAATTGCTATAAATGCAAAATAAAAACCGAATAAAGAAAAAACGAAGAACATTTCATTCAACTTAAAAACAAGCAACCCGATAAGCACAAAAATCAATGTTACAAATAATCTCACTACCATACTTCCAAAAAGAATGGTAAAAAATCTTTTGTTATCTTTATCTATCGCTTTAACAATAAACTTTGTACCAAGTAAAACATTTGCAAGACTTAAAATCCATCCGGAAAAAACAGAAATCGGTTCAATTTTATATTGAGTAAACAAGTTAAGCAATACAACTGTTAAAAGTGAAATAGAACTGAGAATCACAATAGAATAGATGAAGTTCCTTTTACATACGAAATTTACCATAATTACATCTTCTTTTGCTTATCTTTTTTATCATCTTCAGTAAGTCTTTTAATCGTAAGATAAAAGCTATAAAAGCCGCCTCCGAACCCCATGAAAGTGAGTATAAGGGTAAAGATAAACTCAGTTTTAAATGTTCTATCGAGCCATACTCCGATGAATAAAAACACTAAAATTGTAACGGCAAGCTGAATACCAAGTCCGGAATACTGAATCGCTTTAGAATCAGCTTTAATTAAAGGTTTCGTTAAAAAATCTTTAAAAGAACTATTTTTTTTATCATTTAGCATCAAAAATACAATTTTAAAATTAAGAAAATTTAGACTTAAAATCAATCCAACTTAAAGCATGAAAATTGAAAAGTGAGAAAGTTAAAAGGACAAAGGGTAAGAAAAGGAAACCTGAACCTGAATTTAGATGATTAAGGGATTGGTATGTTTAAAAGAAAAGGATTCCCCCCTCCACGGAGCGCAAGTGCTGTGAATAACCAGTGAGATTGCATTCCCAATGATGACTTAGGGAATGAGGGGAAAGAAGAGGGAAAAATAAAATAGATTTATAATGGAATGTTGCCGTGTTTTTTCATCGGATTTGTATCCACCTTATTTTCAATTAGTTCGAAGTATTTAATTAATTTCTTTCGTGTGTCTTTAGGTTCTATAATATCATCTATATAACCTTTTTCGGCTGCAATATATGGATTTGCAAACTTTTCCGTGAATTCCGAAATCTTTTCTTCTAGTGCTTTTTGTTTGTTTGAAGCAGACTCAATTTCCTTTTTAAAAATTATTTCGGCTGCTCCTTTCGCACCCATAACTGCAATTTCTGCATTGGGCCATGCGAGATTTACATCGCCCCGGACGTGTTTTGAGTTCATAACACAATATGCACCACCGTAGGCTTTCCGGACAATGACCGTGATTTTCGGGACTGTTGCTTCACAGAAAGCATATAATAATTTAGCGCCGTGTCTTATAACTCCTCTCCACTCCTGATCTGTGCCGGGTAAGAAACCGGGAACATCTTCAAGTACAAGAAGCGGAATATTGAAAGCATCGCAGAATCTCACGAAGCGGGCTCCTTTAATAGATGAATTAAGACAAAGAACGCCTGCAAGAACGAGAGGCTGATTTGCAACAATACCTATCGAACGTCCTCCTAACCTACCAAATCCGACTATGATATTATCCGCATAATCTTTGTGAACTTCAAAAAAACTATCCGGGTCGAGAAGTTTATAAATCAAATCCTTCATATCATACGGTTTATTCGGATTATCAGGAATAAATGTATTCAGTTCTTCAAGATCAGTTTCATTAGAAAGATCATATACATAATTAGGTGGATTTTCAGAATTATTAAGGGGCATATATGAAAGTAATTTCCTGATCTTCTGGAAACAATCAATTTCATTTTCACAGGTAAAATGGCTGACTCCGCTTTTCGTAGAATGTGTAGCGGCTCCGCCGAGTTCGTCAAATGTAACATCTTCATTAGTGACAGCTTTTATTACATTAGGACCGGTTATGAACATATGTGATATTTTATCAACCATAAAAATAAAATCTGTTATAGCCGGAGAATATACTGCACCTCCAGCACATGGACCTACAACAGCAGAAATCTGGGGAATTAAACCGCTTGAAAGAGTATTACGAAGGAAAATATCAGCATAGCCTGCGAGAGAGAGTACACCTTCCTGAATACGGGCACCGCCGCTATCGTTGATTCCAATGACAGGGATTCCTACTTTCATAGCAAAATCCATTATCTTTACAACTTTTTTTGCATATGATTCAGACAACGAACCACCGAGTATTGTAAAATCTTGTGAGAAAACACAGACATTCCTGCCATCAATCTTGCCGGTTCCTGTAATTACTCCATCTGTGTAAAACCTCTGTTCCTGTAATCCAAAATCGCAAGACTGGTGTTTGACAAATAAATCCCATTCCTCAAAAGTACCTTTGTCGAGTAATAATTCAATTCTTTCTCTCGCAGTAAGTTTTCCGAGCTTATGCTGTGCTTCAATTCTTTTTATACCGCCGCCCTGCTGGCCTTCGTTCCTGAGTTTTCTAAGTTCTTCAATTTTATTTTTTTCCATATTAATAAATTCTATTTAGTTTGGAACTTATACAAGATTCGATTGAAAACTGAATTATATTGGAAATATTTTAAGCTCTGATTATATCAACACCGAGATATCTTAACTTAGCATCAATATCTTCATATCCCCTGTCAATATAGACTGCTCCATTAACAATTGTTTCACCCTTTGCAATAACACCGGCAATCAGATACGAGAAGCCGGCTCTTAAATCCGGGATATCAATTTCAGATGACTTTAATTCTGTAGGTCCTTTTATTACGGCACTATGATAATAATCTGAATTAGCAAACCTGCATTGAAGTCCTCCAAGACAGGTATTATATAATTCGATTTCCGCACCCATTTTTTTCAGGGCTTCTACATAACCAAATCTTTTTTCATATACAGTTTCGTGGATTATTGATATTCCGGTTGCCTGAGTGAGAAGTATCACGAATGGCTGCTGCCAGTCAGTCATAAATCCAGGATGAACATTTGTTTCAATTGCGATTGATTTGAAAGGACCATCATAATAAAACCTGATGCCTTTATCTTCAACCTCAAATTTACCACCCACACGCCTGACAGTATTGAGGAAAGTGATTAATTCATCTTGAATGGCGTTTTCGACAAATACATCACCTTTTGATGCAAGTCCTACACAGGCAAATGAAGCCGCCTGATTTCTGTCGGGTATTATGGAGTGACAGGCACCGGTCAGTTTATCCACTCCTTCGATTGAAATTTTTCTATCAGTACTGATCTCAATTATAGCCCCCATTTTCTGGAGAAACTTAATCAAGTCTAGAATTTCAGGTTCGACAGCAGCGTTAGTAAGCACGGTTCTTCCTTTTGCAAGAGTTGCGGCAATAATAATATTTTCAGTAGCGCCAACACTCGGATAATCAAGATGGATATTATTTCCTTTCAGGGTGTCTGCATTTAAAATATAATAAAATTCATTATTCTCAACATGACATCCTAATTTTTTCAAACCCTCGATGTGAAAATTCACCGGTCTGCTTCCGATTTTACAACCTCCGGGTATAGGGATTTCTGCTTTGCCGGTGCGATGTAACAGAGGACCTGCGAGGAGTACTGCTATTCTGTTAGCGTTTCCCAGTTCACTCGGGATTTTATGAGTTTTAATTTTACCTGTCTTAATAGTAAGTTTATCTTCTCTAAATGAAATATCACTACCCAGATGAGTGCAAATCTCTTTTGTGATAATAACGTCGCTGATTTTATTCGGAGAATTATAAAAGGAACATTCATCGGAAGTTAGCAATGAGGCAACTATTATTTTAGTCGCTGAATTTTTTGCCCCTGTCACTTTCACTTTTCCGTGAAGAGGATTCCCGCCTTTAATGATAAATCTGGAATTTAATTCATTCAATATAAATACGAAAATTTAATTTAACACAAAATAAAATTACTCTTTAAAGTAACCCATTTTATCGAATTTTTTTATCCTGTTATCGAGTAATTTATCTTTTTTGATTTTCTTCACCGATGCGATTTCCTCAATTAAAGTATTTTTTAAAATATTTGCTGCTTCCTGGTGATTCCGATGAGCTCCTCCTGCGGGTTCTTCAACAATTCTATCAATGATTCCAAGTTTTAAAAGATCTGTTGCGGTTAATTTAAGGGCTTCAGCTGCCTGTTCTTTGAAATCCCAGCTTCTCCATAGTATTGAAGAACATGATTCCGGAGAAATCACAGAATACCAGCAATATTTCAGCATAAGAACTCTATCACCTATACCAATACCTAATGCTCCGCCTGATGCACCTTCACCGATAATTACAACGATAATTGGAACCTGAAGCCGGGACATTTCAAGCAGATTACGTGCAATAGCTTCTGCCTGTCCTCTTTCTTCCGCTTCAATACCCGGGAATGCTCCGGGAGTATCAAGGAAAGTTATCACGGGTTTATTGAATTTTTCCGCAAGTTTCATCAGTCGAAGTGCTTTTCTATACCCTTCCGGATTCATCATACCGAAATTCCTGTAAAGATTAGATTTTGTATCTCTTCCTTTTTGTTGTCCTATAATCATAACAGTATCATCACCTAAATTTGCAAAGCCTCCGACAACGGCTTTATCATCTCCGTAATGTCTGTCACCGTGAAGTTCAATAAAGTTATCGGTCATAAGGTATATATAATCCAGAGTATAGGGTCTTTCAGGATGTCTTGCGAGCTGAACAATTTGCCATGGGGTAAGGTTATCGAATACATTTTTTCTGAGTTCATTTACTTTCGATTCGAGTTTGTTTATTTCCGCAGAAATATCGAGAGTATCTGCCATTTTTCTCATTTCATCAATTTTTTTCTCCAAATCAATGATCGGCTTTTCGAAATCTAAAATTGCGTTTAACATAAATTAATTAATATTTTTAAAAATTGAAAAAACTGTTTTTAATAGAATTTCTATATCTAACATAAGTGACTGGTTCTTTGCATAAAAAAGACTATAAATTTCCAGTTCTTCACCTGTTATGCCTTTATACTGATTCACCTGAATTAATCCGGTCAATCCTTTCTTTCCTAGATACTCATTATTCTTAGCTTCTAACCATAAAGGTATCCCCACAAGGCTGTACTTTCCGATAAAAACTTTTGGAAGAAGCATAAGTTTCGAAACGTTTCTTGATGACCTATTTCGAGAGAGTATACTGTATAAAAATACAAAAGGATAAATAACAATCAAGAGAATAAGAGAAATGGATAAATCAAATACCCTTTTTAAAAATATATTCATTTTATTATTAATATTGTACTCAATTTCTATTAAAGAAATATCCTCGAGATTTGAATGTAATTTTGATAAAATAAGCTCTTTTCCTGTGGGAAGAATTTTAAAATGCAGGTTTTTTTCCCTGAAATTCCACATCAGGCTTAATATTTCCTGATTTGAGAAATAATCACCGGAAAAAATAACTTCCTTTATATTATTAATTTGTATTATTTCTTCTAATTCAGACAGAGTTTTTTTACTTGAAATCCGGTTGAAAAATAACACGTTATATTTTGAAACAAGCTTTTCTTCTATATCCTGGTTTAATTCCTTATCTCCTACTACCAGTAAATCAATTTTATGAAGCATAATATTCTTCTTTTTAAAGAAGACCGAGATATTAACTATCCCTCTCCATAAAATCATTATTAATAAAGAAAGGACTGTAGAAGTTAGGATAACCTCTCTTGAATAAGCATACTGATTAAAAAAATATGTTATGGAAGAGTTAATGAAAAATCCTGAAATGATTGCATTGAAAGTTCGCTTTATCGAGAAACGGTTCTTGACAATATAAAGACCAAAGAGAGCGAGTAATGAAAGCCAGATCAGGACATATATTGATATAATTAATAAATACCCTTTGTTGGGAAATATATTAAAACGGATATACACTGATGCAACTAATGAGAGATAGATAATTACAGCATCAATCAGGGGGAAGAGAAGAATTCTTAAAATTCTTTTTATGTAACCAAAAAAAGAACGGTTATAAATACCAAACTGAGCAACTAATGAAAGTATCCTCGGAACTCCAGTGAAATTTTTCTGAATAAAGATTCGCATCGCTCCATAAAAGTTATTAACATAAGACAGGTGCGTTTTTCGTGTACTTTCACCCTTATAATGTATTGTTGTCACTTCCGGATAATAATATACTTTAAATCCGTTTTTTTTAATTTTGAAACAAAGGTCAAGATCCTCTCCATACATAAAATAATCTTCGTCGAAAAATCCGGTTACATCGAGGATTTTTTTGGGTATAAACATAAAAGCACCGCAAATAGAATCTACTTCGTAAGTTTTATTTTCATCAAGATATGTGAGATTGTATTTACCAAATATTTTACTTTTCGGAAATAATTTTGAAAGTCCAAAAATGCGAGGTAAAGCAACCGGAAATGTCGGAAAACTTCTTTTACAGGCAGAATCGAGTTTACCATTTGATAAAATCAGTTTTGAAGTAACTGCTCCGGTGTCTTTATTCTGTTCACAAAAATCAATCATTTTGCTGAAAGTACCTTCTTCTAAAACAGTATCAGGATTAAGTATCAAAATGTATTTTCCCGAAGCTTGTTTTAAAGCAATGTTGTTTGCTTTAGAAAAACCGATATTTCTGTCATTTGATATTGCTTTTACCTCAGGATATTTTTCTTTTATATATTTAACACTACCATCAATTGAATTATTATCTACAAAAAATATTTCAATTTTGTGGTTTTTATTATTTGCAGAGTAAATTGAGGAAATACAATTATCCACAAGATCTCTTACATTGTAGTTTACAATAACTATCGATACATCATACATATATCCGATGTTTGTATTCATAATTTATAAATTTCCGAATATAGATTTGAATTTTAATTTCCAAACCATAAAATAAGCTTCATAAACGACTTTACGGGACATTTTGGATTCTCCTGCTCTTCTATCAATGAATAAAATCGGAATTTCAAAAAGCCTGAATCCTTTTTTGTAGAACTTAAATTTCATTTCAATCTGGAAAGAGTATCCATTTGATTTTATATTATCAAGATTCAATTGAGATAATGCCGTAACACGGTAGCATGTAAAGCCGGCTGTAGTATCCTTTACGTGAAGTCCTGTTACAATTCGGGTGTAAATATTTGCAAAATAACTGAGCAATAGTCTTCTTAATGGCCAGTTTACTACTGAGACTCCTTTAATATATCTAGAACCAATTACAAGATCATATCCTTCATTAATTTTTTCAACAAACTTTTTCAAATATTTTGGATCGTGTGAAAAGTCGGCATCCATTTCGAAGACCATATCATAACCATTTTCTATGGCATATTTAAAACCGGTAACATAAGCAGTTCCCAGCCCCATTTTCTTTTCTCTTTTTAGTAATCTAACAGATGGATTATTCATTTTTTCAACGAGCATAGCAGTTCCATCGGGTGAGTTATCATCAATAACCAGAATATTGTAACTATTTTGCACATCAGAATTAAGCAGTACCTCAGGAATTATTTTCTCAATATTTTCCGACTCGTTAAAAGTTGGAATTATTACTAATATTTTATTCATTAATTAATGTCCCTTCATTAATAATACAACAAAAACTGTATTTATCATTATTTTAAAATCAAGAGCAAGGCTCATATTTTCAATGTAAAAAAAATCATATTGTACCTTTGTTTTAACATCATCAATCGAAGAATCATAAGTATGTTTAACCTGTGCCCAGCCGGTAATGCCCGGTTTTAGAGATAATCTTTTAATATAATATGGCAATTCTTTTTTCAATTGCTCAACAAAATAAGGTCTCTCCGGTCTTGGACCTACGACACTCATTTCGTTTTTTAAAACATTGAAAAACTGGGGTATTTCGTCCAGTCTTGTTCGGCGCATAAATCTCCCGAATGGAGTGACCCGCGGATCATCGAGTTCAGCCCAGATAGGATCACCTTTTTCGGCATCGTAAATCATAGAACGGAATTTATACATTTTATAGATTTTGCCTTTTCTACCGACTCTAATTTGAGAATAAAATACTGAACCATGGGAAGTTATCTTAATTATAATAGCAGAAATAATTAATATCGGAGAAAGAAGAATTAAAATAAATGATGAGAAAGAAACATCAATAATTCTTTTTATAATTCTGGAACTAATTGGTAAGAGTTCCGGTGTTACTTCGATTAAAGGAACACCGTATATTTGACTCGTCTTTGCCATTCCGCTTACAATTTCATACATATCCGGTAATATTTTGAGATGCACATTCAGTTCCGAGCAATAATTGATTATCTGAATTAAAATATCCTTATCTTTTGATTCAAGTGCAACAAGAATTTCAGTAATTTCCTGTTCCTGAACTATTTTGGGGATTTCATAGACCTCACCGAGTTCATTTTCTACTTTCTTGTCTGACTCTAAACCAATGAATCCCAGAATTTTATAACCCAATCTCGGATACCTTTTGACCATTTCATTCAGATATAAAGCACGTTCACCTGTACCGATAATCACTGTATTTCTTAACCCTATTCCGTTCTGGAGCAGTTGCATCTGAAATCTCCGTATAAATATTCTACCAAGTGAAGCAAAAAAAACAAGTAGAAACCAATAAATTAATATTAAGAATCTTGATACTATAACAGCATCTTTGGAAAAGTCATCCAAGAATATCGCAAAGAAAAGTATCAGACATCCTAACGAAATCACTTTTAAAATCGAAGAAAATTCATCAAATCTTGAACGAACAAACCAATGCTCATACATACCTGTAAAAGAAAAAATCAGAAGCCAATAAAAATATATTACGATCATAGGCATAAGGAAATTCGGCGGATTCGTGTATAGAATCCATCCAGATTCAACCCTGATCAAGTAATATAAAGTCCATGCCAGATTAATAGATATTAGGTCTGAGGCTAAGAGTAATATTTTTTCTTTCCTTTTAGTCACAAGATTCCGGAATCGTTTTTATTATTATTAAATTTTATAACCAGCTTTATATGCATCGTTGTAAAACATTTTAACAGTGTCAAGGGAAAGTTCTTTTAAGTCTTTGCCGACCATTTTAAGTTTTTTCAATATATCATTTGTGATAGTTATAATATCGCATCCGCATTCTTCTGCCTGAAACAGATTAAGTAATTCCCTTGAGCTTGCCCATAGAAGTTCTACATTCTTCTTTTTCGAGACTAATTCCTTTGCTTTTTGAATATAGGGCACAGGATCTCTTCCTGTATCGGCAATTCTTCCTGCAAATACCGAAATTATTGAGGCAATTTTTTCATTAAGTACTTTCATAACCTGTTGAACCTGCTCCAATGTTAAGATTGCAGTTATATTAAGAGATAAACCATCATTTGATAATTTTTCAATTAATGGAACTGAAGATTCCCCTTTTGTATTTGTTATTGGAATTTTAACTACTACATTTTTGCCCCAGGAGGATATCTTCCTTGCTTCCTTTTCCATAGATTCAAAATCATCGGAAAACACTTCGAAAGAAATTGGAAAATCCTTTATTTCTGATAATATTTCTTTCGCAAATTTTTCATAATCGTTAACTCCATCTTTTCGCATTAATGTAGGATTAGTTGTAAATCCCTGAACTATACCGGAACGGTATAATTCAACCATTTCTTTTACATTTGCACCATCAGCAAAGATCTTAATCTTTAAATTTTTTGAAGAATTCATTTTTGTTAATTAATTAAAAAAATCACCTGATTTCTGTCTAAACATATAAAATATATTATATTTAATATTATTAAAACTTATAAATTCAATTATCAAAAAAAAACCGGAATGTTGCTATTTGACTATTAATTCGACAGCTTCTCTGAGATTGTTGGCTACAAAGTCAGGATTTGTATTTCCCGTAAAATTAGCACTTTCAGGATTTAATATAAGAATTGTATTTAATCCTGAATTTTTACCGCATAATATATCGGAGTCCCTGTCTCCTATGAGCCAGGAATTATTTAAATCAATATTGAATTCGGTCGTTGATTTATCAATAAAATATGTTTTGGGTTTTCTGCATTCGCAATCAAATGAAAAATCTTCCATAATTCCCTGCGGATGATGATAACAATAGTTGAAAGAGCTAAAAAAAATTGCATTTTTTTCCAATTCTCTCTCGAAATAAGAATGTACTGATTTTAAATTTTCTAGTGAAGTTTTTCCTTTTGCAAAATCAGGCTGATTTGAAACCAGAAAAAGTTTGAAACCATTTGTGAAAAGTAACTTAAGGGAATCTATTGTAAATTCAAAGAATTTAAAATCTTCAGGAAAATGAGGCGGTTCATATTCTTTAGTTTGGGAATTAAAGACAAGTTTGTTTATGACTCCATCCCTGTCAAGGAAAACAGCTTTGTTCACTTAGTTGACTCCCACTTCATCTCATTTGCTTTTATATCAGGATGCGATACAATTAAATGCCATATCACAGCCTGAAAAGCTTCTGAATGAGGAGTAATTGAATCGTGATTGACGACAGGAATGATCAAACAGTAATCTGCGATTTTAGCAGTATAACCACCGTCTTTCCCAACCACACCAACTATCTTCGTACCTTTTTCCTTCGAATAATCAAGGGCATGAATCAAATTAACACTTAAATTCTTTTTTTTATTACCTCCACCTACAGAAAAAACAAATATACAATCGTTTTCATTTATCTTATTGCATTTCAACCAGTTTACGAATACAGATTCCCAGCCATCATCATTTGTTCTTGCCGTTAATTCCGAGACATTATCTGTAGGAGTGTAAGATTCAATCCCTGCGATTTTCCTGAAATCATTAACAGCATGGGAAGCATTTGCTGCGCTTCCACCAACACCAAGAAAAAATATCCTGCCATTATTTTTCTTAATATTTACTATAATTTTTATGATACCTTCGATATTTTTTCTATCAATCGAATCAATAATTTTTTTTGATTCTTCAAGATGTTTTTCGATATAATCCATATTAATTTTTTATTTGTTATTAAAATAATCTCTGGTTTCATTCAAGCCTTCGAGTGAACCAATTTCATAAAATCTTTCAAACACTTCGTATCCTCCAAGTTCATTATTTTTAATCAAGGTCTTATACACTTCTTCAAGATCGAAGTGTGATTTTCCGGAAAAATACCTTTCAAATACAGATTTCTTAAGAATGCCAAGACCGTAATCAATGTAATGCATTTTTTCATTCTTATCTTTTTTGTCATATTGAATAATCTTATCATCTTCAAACCATACATTGCTTTTATCCCATTTATTTTTATTTTTAAAAACAGTCATAAGCCCTGAAAAATTCAAAGGCTTAAAACTATCTATTATTAATTTATAATCGACATTGAGATAAGAATCCCCGTACAATACAAAGAATGTATCACTTACAAGATTGGATGCTTTTTTTAAAGCGCCTCCGGTTCCGAGAAGAGTCTTTCCATCGAAAGAGTATTCTATATTAAGTTCATATTCTTTTCCATCTTTAATAAACTCTTTTATTCTTTCACCGAGAAAACCGGCGCAAATTATGATATTTTGAAATCCTTTATTTTTCAATAACTCGAGTTGTCTGGTGATAAAAGGTTTACCTGATATATCGAGAAGTGATTTTGGTATTTTTTCCGTTGCAGGACGTAACCTTGTTGCAAGCCCACCTGAAAGAATAACTATTTTTTCTTTTATGTAACTCAAGAGAGGTTATTTTGATAATACAATTTTCGCACCTTCGTTCTCAAAGGATAGATATGATGGATGCAAATTTAACTTCGACATTGCAGAAATCAATTTTGATTTACTTTTGGGGCAATAGAACAAAAGGAAACCCCCTCCTCCGGCACCTACAACTTTTCCTCCGGTAGCACCATTTTTCAATGCCAGTTCATAAGCTTCATCTATAAAAGGATCTGATATTTTATCTGAAAGACCTTTCTTCGTTATCCAATGATTATGCAGTATTTCACCAAACTCATCAATTTTACCTTCTTCCAAAATTTTCTTTGTATACTGTCCGATTTCTTTTATTTTATGAAGTCTATCAATTGTATTTTTATCTTTTTCCTTACTCTTTTTGTTCTGTATTTTCAGTACCTGACTTGCGGACCTTTCTTTGTTCAGATAGAAAAGGAAAAGATTGCTTTGCATTTCCATTAATAATTCTTCGCGTATATTTACAGGTTCAATATTTACCGAACCATCCTGATTAAAGTAATATGCATTGAATCCTCCAAAAGCCGATGCATATTGGTCCTGCTTACCTATTGGTTCTTTCAGAATGTCAATTTCGATATGACAGGCGGTTTCTGCTAGTTTTTCAAGAGAATGATATTTTTTCTTAAAACTAAAAAGAGCATTAAGCAGAGAGACAGTAAAAGTAGAAGAAGTTCCAAGACCGCAATTTGAAGGTACATCAGCAACAGATGCAAGTTCCACCTGCTCATATATACCTGTTAATTTGAGTGCTTCACGAAAAATATTGTGTTCAATTTTATCAACACTGTCAACGATTTCGGTTTTAGAATATGAAAGACGGATTGATCTTTCAAATCTTTTATTACATAGGACATAAACATATTTATTTATGGCAGCGGAAAGCAGGAAACCTCCGAATTCTTCATAATATGATGCGAGATCGGTACCGCCTCCTCCCATTGACAGCCTCACCGGTGCACGGGATATGATCATTTCACTTCCCCTTTCCAGCCGAATTTATTGAGAAGAGCATCCTGATACATCGACTTAACTGATTCATTAATCGCCTGATATGCATTAAACCTGTTTTTCCATCCAAGTTTTCTTATCTTTTCCGAATTAAGACGGACTATTGGAACATCGCCTTTCCATCCCCTATCCCCGCCTGTATGTTTGAACTTTACATTTTTCAGATTCATTATATTTATTACTATATCGGCTATTTCATTTACAGTAATATAGTCTTCGGTAGCTACATTGTAATATGAATAACCTTTTAGATAATTTCCCTCAACTGTTTGCAAAGCGTCAATTATATCATAGACATAGATATACGACTTGCTCTGACTTCCATCACCTAAAATTTCGAGTTGATTTTTATCATCTAAAAGTTTTCTTATAAAATCATAACCAACTCCATGTGTCTGATGAGGTCCTACAACGTTAGCGAACCTGAATGCAGCAGCGTTTATATCGAACATAAAGCAATAAGAACTTATTAACGCCTCACATGCAAGCTTGCTTGCACCGTAAGTAGAAATAGGAAGTAATGGTGAATAATCTTCAGCAGTTTCTATATAGCCTATATCTCCGTAAACGCCACTTCCGGAAGCATATATAAGATTTTTCACTTTATTTATCCTCATAGCTTCAATTACGTTATTCGTAAGATATGTTCCTTCCCAAAAATCAATATCCGGTTGTTTGATTGCTTTTGAAATATCCGGATTCGAAGCAAAATGAAATACTACATCCGAACCCTTCATAGAATCGGTCAACTGCTGTAACTCTTTTACATCGGCTTTTACTATGTCAAAATTCGGGTTGCCAACAATTTCTTCAAGATGGAACATCTTCCCGGAAGAAAAATTATCATATATTCTGACGAATACATCGGCTTCCTGTAAAAGTTTTTTGGAAAGATGGCTTCCTATGAATCCTGCACCTCCAACTATAAAATATTTTTTTAACAATTTATTCCGATTTTATTAAAAATAATTTCTTTTAAGATAAATCATAAATGAATGAAACCGTAACTTAAAACTTTTTGGTAAGAATGAATAAAAATATTGGGTAGAATTTAGTAAGAATCCTTTTGCATATTTGGGGTAATCTTTCCTGTATTTTTTAATGATCCTTAATATTTCTCTCGATTGTGGTCTTTGCTTAATGAAAGAAGTATTTTGACCTGCAGAAAGATAGCAAGTAAAATGTCTCTGAAAATTATACATTTTCCCAATCTTACCCAGTTTCAACCATAAATCCCAATCTTCTGCATATGGTAAATTCGCATAACCACCTATAGACATAACCACATCTTTGCGGAACATCGCTGTAGTATGAACGAACGGATTTGCCATTAATGCATTATTTCTGATATCTTCATCCTTTTCACATTTCGTATATTTAAATAAATGGTCGCCATTTTCATTTACAATTATTGCAGCCCCCCCAACAACAATATAGTCTGCATGTGAATCGAGAAACTCAACCTGAATTTTAAGAACATCATTATCCATCCAGTAATCATCATCATCGAGCCGGGAGATATATTTACCCTTCGCAACTTCGAGCCCGTAATTCAGATATTTTGTAATGCCCGGTTCTTTGTCGACAGGAATTCTATAATATTTGATTCTTGCGTCCTTTTTTGAGTATTCATTCATCATAGCTTCAGTATTATCTGTTGAAATATCATCAACAACAATCAGTTCCCAAAGCTGATAAGATTGGGTTAATACGCTATCTACCATTTTCTTAAGCAAATTAGCTCTGTTACAAGTAGGCGCTACAATACTAACAACCGGCGTATTATCTGCTATATCCAACAATTATTATACGATAAATATATAAATTTAAAAATATTCAAATTTTAATACAATTACTATATAAAACAGTGAGATACGAAGGCTGCACTAATTATATATATTGAAAGGAAAATCCCGTCAGGCCTAATTATTACCTGCAACTACGCAGAAAAGCTTTCCGACTTTGTCAATTTTAATTCGTTTAAAACCGGCTTCATTTAATAATTTTTCTACTTTAGATTTCGTATAAAAATTCACACTGCATCGTTTGAATGATAGGCGTATTTTTCTGATTGGCGCCCTCCATGTCCAGAATCTTGGGAAAGCAAATATCGCTCTGTCCTTTGAAATTTCACGCATTTTTTTTATGACAGGGAGTGGTTCTTTTATGTAATCAAACAAGCCGATACCAAAACTGACATCAATATCCTTATCCGGATTATATTCTAGTAAATCAGACTGGAGGAATACACATATTTCCTGAACATTATTCTTTTCTGCTTCTTTTTTTGATATCTCCACCATATTTTCGGCGATATCTATTCCGATTACTTTGCGTGCTCCTTTTTTTGCAAGTTCTATTGAATATAATCCAGTACCGCATCCGATATCAAGAAATATTCTGCCACTAATCGGCTCGCAATTTTCTATTGTATATTCAAATCTTTCAAACATATCTTTCCTGAAAACTTTATCAAGGAATACGGAGAGTCTTGATTTCTTTTTAGAATATATCGCTTCAAAATCATCTGCTGTTTTATTCCAATAATCTCTTTGAGCTTTTAATTCTGTGTCCATTTTGAACATAAATTTTTTAATGTGGTGAACTGAAAGTCATTTAACAAACGATCAAATCTTTTCTCGGTTTTATTTAGATTATTATAATGTCTGAATTTATTAAGCATCGGTAATTTCATTTTCGGCTGCCCAGGGTCGATTTCCCAAGGATGAAGATAAAATATTACTGGTCTTCCTTCCCTGTTTACTTTTCCGAAAAGATATTTTGTAATGAAGTAAGGGAATAATCTGAAGTACCCTCCGCCGCCGAATGGGATTTTTTTCCCGAAAAAGAGTGCTACACTCATTGGAAATTCAAGAATTCCTTTTGTGATTTTATATGGACTTAACGGAACATCTCCTATACCGTAATCCGGATGAAAACTCACGGGAAAAACAGATGAATCATATTTGAAATTATTTTTCTCGAGTATTTCAAGTGCCCATTTTGTTTTATCGACAATAGTAAAGGAGGGCGCCCTGAATCCTAAAATCTCCTGAGTTACACCTGTTTTTTTAATCGCTTCAACTCCTCGTTTCAAATCTGATTCGAACTCTTCAGGTGTTAGTGAAGTAATCAGTGTATGATAATATCCATGTGAAGCAATTTCGTGTCCACGATTTTCAATTTCTTTGATTAGTTGCGGGGATTTTTCTGCAATCCAACCGAGGACAAAGAATGTCGCCTTTGTATTATACTTATCCAGTAAATCCAATATTTTCGAGGAATTCTTTTCGACTCTGTATTCGCATTTATCCCAATCTTCTTTTTTGATAACTGAGCTAAGGTTATGAACACAGAACCAATCTTCGAGATCTATACTTAATGCGTTAAGCATAATTAACTATAAATAATTAAAATTAATTGGATATATTATACAGAGAATTGTATTTAAATACCATTTCTTCTTCGGATAATTTTGTTTTTACAAATTCTCTTCCCTTCTTTCTGATGTTTCCAAATTCATCATAGTTACTTATTACATATTTCAGAACTTTTGTTAATGATTCAACATTTTTATTTTCAAAAATAAAGCCGTTAACGCTATCCTCAATGAGTTCTTTGAATGGAGCAATATCAGAAAATATGCAAAGTTTCTCGGCAAGCATAGCTTCATAAGCCGCCAAACCAAATCCCTCAGTAATCGAACACATCACGAACAAATCAAGCATATTATATATTTTATTAACTTCTTTTATTGTATCAACAAATTTAACATATTCGCCAAGATTATTTTCCTTAACAAAATTCACCATTTCCTCATAAACATTAAGTTCGTGGTCTCTAATACTTCCGACTAATGCTAGTTTTAAATTTTTTTGGTTTACTAAAAGATTTTTAAAAGCATTAAGCAAATATATCTGACCTTTTCTCACTGAATAAACTCCGACATTACAAAGCACAAAATCGTTTTCAGCATAGTCTAAAATTTTTCTTTGAGAATCTCTTAAATTTCTATCTGGAAAAAACTCTGCAGAATTAAGTCCGTTGTATATTACCACAAATTTATCTTCTTTAATTTTTTCTCTTATTATCGCATAATCCTTTACAGATTTTGTAACACAGACAATATTATCAGTAATACGTGATAACTCTCTGTTTATAAAATGATGTAAAGGCTTGAGCCAGTAATAAATATTGTGATAAGTAATAAATAATCTTTTAGGTTTATAAAAGAAAAGTCTGCTTATTATCACAGAAATCCTTGTTATAAGGGCGGGGAAAAAGTCATGAGAGTGTATAATATCAAACTTATTCTTTGCTATATAGCGGGCAAGCTTAAATGTAAAATGAATATTTCTGATGAAATCAAATATTCCTACATTTTTATTTTTAAAATTTAAGAACAACCAATTACTGCAAATCTTTTTAAAACCCTGAGTGATAAATTTATCAGGCGGGATAGTCAGCGAGCAGATATTCAGGTCGTACTTTTCCCTGTCTAGTGATTTATAAATCCTGTAAACCAGGATTTCCAGCCCACCGTCATCTATAGTCGAAACTATATTTAAAACTTTAATTTTTCTTCGCATTGATATTCAATTTGTTCCTAAGCGTTTCTAATATTTTAAAATGTTGTGAACAAACTTCATCCCAAGGAACAAAACCGGATGCTTTTTTAAGAGCATTTAATGACATTTGTTTTCTTAATTCGTTGTCATCGAGTAGTAAATCAATTTTTTCAGTTATTTTATTTATATCGTTTAAATCAACATAGTATCCGTTATATCCATCATCCAGTAAAGGTTCAAGCGAAGGAAGTCTGGAAGCAATCACAGGTACTCCAAAAGATGATGCCTCCGCCACTACCATTCCGTATCCCTCCCAGATAGAGAGAAAAATAAATAAGTGTGATGTTCTGTAAAGTTCTTTTAATTTTTCATCCGATACTTTACCAAGGAAATTAACTTTATCCTCGATATTATATTCCCTGATTTTTTCAATTAATAAATCATAATATTCATTACTGAATATTTTACCGGCAATGTTTAACTCAAAATTTCTGTGTTTTAATTTGTTCATAACTTCAATCACATAAATTAATCCTTTTCGTTCCTCTATAGAGCCAACACATAATAACTTATAAATATTTTCGTCTCTTTCAGGAAGATAATAGAGTGCTTTATATTCAATTCCCGGAGGAATCACTTCGATTTTTTTATTGATCAATTTATTTTCAAAAAGGGTTATTTCAGTAGTTTCGCTGATAGTAGTGAGATAATCAGCTTTTCTAATAAAAATATGTTCCACGAAATCCCTGAGAAATTTTTTGTTTTCCATGCTCGTCAGGTGGCATATGATCATATAATAAAAATGTTTTTTCCAGAACCCAAATAAAATCCGGGGAAGCAGGAAGTAAATATGCTCGGTATTTGTTGCGACAATTATTGATTTTCGCGGTATTTTAGAAATATAATGAAAGCCGATAAGTAATTTGAGTATTCTGCTTTTTCTTGTAATCTTGACAAACCTGAATTCGCCAAACTTTTCAATGCCTCTCGCTTTCTTCTTTGCATACTCATAAATCTTCTGCTGATACATTATTCCGCCCGTGGAATATTCAGGATAATCAGGCAGAAAAAAATAAATATCTCTCATTTAATAATTTCTTTTACAATTTGATAATCATGCATTGAGAGCCGGACAACTCTATAACAGTTTCAGGTTTATCTTTAAAAAAATCATCAATTGCTTTTTTAACACTTGCAACATCTATATAATCGTGTGAAAGGATTATTCCTCCTTTATTCATTCTTTCATAAAAAAAGTTTAAACAAGATTCTGTCGATTCATATATATCTACATCAATATTTACAAACGAAAACTTTTTATCTTTAATTAGATCTGCAGTATTTGGGAATAACCCTTTATAAAAATATACATCCGAATAATCTTTAAGATAATTTTTTACTTCATCAATATTCACCTCCATTGCTCCTTTTTGAAACATTACTTTATCATCCATTTCGAATAATTCAGGTAAACCTTCAAAAGTGTCAAATAAATGCAAGGACTTATTTTTTTTGGCTTCACAAATTAATTTTGCTGAACCACCCTTAAATACTCCGACTTCTGCAAAGTCACCATCAATTTTATTTGAAGCTTTTGCCAACATATAGACTTGAGAAGCTTCGTTTAATCTTAACACAATTTTGTCTTCTTTCTTAATTTGTTTTATCAAATCAATAACTTTTTTCTAAAAGGTTCATTATAAAAAACCAATGCACCATTCATATTTGTAAAGAAATTTGCAATTTTAACACGAATAAATGTGTATTTTCTATTACCAATTAGCCATTTGAACATTTTCAAAATAAATTATTTTATACAAAAATATTGTTTAACATCACCTTTATCAACAGATTAACAAATATTGATATTGATTAACTTTTCAGCTGTTTATTTCTTTACACTTATACATTCATTGAATATTTCAAGATGCTCTTCCAGAGCTTTTTGCAGATTAAAATTGGCTCTGAATGTTTTCAAAGCATTTTCTTTTATTTTATCATAAAGAATTTTATCAGACATCAATTCTTCTATAGCTGATGAAAGAGAATAAGGATTCTGTGAATCAACAATAATTCCGTTTTCCCCATTTGTAATTATTTCAGGTATTATACCAACTTTAGTTGAGATAACGGGTTTTTCGAAATACAAAGCTTCGACTAATACAAGCGACATCCCTTCTTCTTTTGAAGTAATTACGACAGCATCAGAATTAATATATTCTGAGATAATCTCTTTTTTCCTCATCGCTCCATGAAATTCTATGACATTATTAAGCTCATACTCATCAATTTTTTTTAATAATTTTTCCTTATATTTATTATCAGCAACGAAACCAATGAATTTTACTAAAACGGATTCTTTATTTTTCAGTTTATTAATTGCCTCCACGAGTAATATCTGATTTTTTAGTCCGTATATCTGACCTACGTTTAGGATTACAAATTTATTTTTGTTTTTCTGAACATTAATATCTGATTTATACTTATTATAAATGTCTTCATCTATAGAAGTTCTGATTATTTTGATTTCTTTTTTCTTTATTGTTTCTTTTAACAATTTGTAAAGGAAATTCGAAATAACTATTACTTTTGATGCGGAGTTATCAATTAGTTTGTGAACATATTTTCTCACTAAACCCGGGTTAATTTTTTCTTTTACAGATACTACATAAGGTATCTTAAAAAACTTAAGCAATCGCATTTCAACAAAGCAAACAGAAGAATTCACAAAGCACAAATTAATATTTTTTTTATTCTTTCTGAGAAATGGAATAAGTACGAATAATTTCTTAATTGTAAAGTATATATAAGCCAGAAATTGTTTAAAACGGAATTTATTAACCGGATAAGGTCTATTTGGAATAATTAAATACTTATTGCTTAACGGTATAAATTCTGCTGCCCGAGCATCATCAGGAAAAGCAGAATAGATAACGAATTTTCCCTGCAGAAACTTCAGTAATCTGAAGAAATCGTCTTCACCCCCGCCTACTGCGGCGCTTGAATGCGAAATTAATAATATTGTCTTCAATTTTTTTCAGTTTTTATTATGAAGCTTTCGGGTAATATCAATTTTTTTATGTTTTGTTTGTTCAATTTAGAAAATAACTTTCCACAGTATTTTCGGGATATTTTAAAAATTTCAAGCGATTGTTTCCTCAGATTTTTTCTTGTTAGTGTATTTTCATAATCCCTGTAAAATGCGAAATTCTTATCCACAAAATAAGGATCAGTAATCTTTAACATTCTGATAAATAGTTCATAATCAAATGCGAATTTAAGATCCTCATCTAAAAAGCCTGTTTTTTTCAGAAGCCTCTTAGTAAAGAAAGTAGAAGGCTGCCTTACTACATCAGCTGAATAATTAATCAAATAGTCTAGATCATAATTATGAGTCTTATCTTCCAGAAGAATATTTTTATTTTCATCAATATATGTCAGATTACCGCAAATAAAATCTAATTCACTTTTTAGTGAAAATAATTCATTTACTTTTTCAAAAACACCGGAGTCATAATAATCATCGGAATTTAACCATGTTACAACATCGCCACTTGTTAATTTTAATCCTTTATTAATAGCATTTGCGGCTCCTTTGTCAGGTTCGGAAATCCATCTAATATGTTTATACGATTTAAGTATATCTAAAGTACCATCATTTGAATTGCCGTCAATAACAATGTGCTCGAAATTTTTATAATTTTGATTCAAAACAGATTCAATAGTATCTGTGATATACCGAGCTTGATTCAGCGTTGGGGTAACAATCGATATTTTAATGTTGTCTTTTATCAATCTTTTATCAAGAAAGTTTTTACTCTGTTTATGATCATCAAATAGAAATAGGAAATGAAATTATAGAACAAAATACAATATAAGATGAAAAAACCTGACAAAATGTAAATGAAATAATTCTGAAATGACAAGATAGCAAATACTTCCATAATAAGAATTATGTTCAATAGAAAGAGTTTGTTCATTTTGACTTTCGAAAAGAATGGTTTTATCCGGAATTCGTATTGTTTTACAAAAATAATCAAAATGATTATTATACTCAAAATTGTCGCAACATAATAGCCAGCTAATCCAACGTAAGATTTGACCATAGACAGAGAAAGATAAAGTGATGAAGAAATAAGTATAAGATTCAGTGTCTGAATAATTAAAAGTTTTACTCCTTTACCTTCAACCATAAGAACCGTGTATAAACATCCCCCGAAATTTATCAAAGAATAAGGGAGAAATAAAATGAGCATTATTACTGCCGATTCAAAACTTTTGAACCAAACGAAAGTGAATATAAATATTAGCGGATTTAATATGCCATATATAAGAATTGAATAATAATTTGACATCTTTGAATATACAAATATCTCGTTATTAATGTATTCTTTAAGTTTACCTACCGCATTGTTTTCACTCAGTTTATTTATTAAACCTTTTTGGATAGAAAAAATAAGTCCATTTGACAGATCAATAATTTTCTTTGCTGTTTCATAAAAAGTCACATAATTTAATCCAAGAAAATTACCGCTGAGAAATTTTATAACCGGATCTACAAAACTTCCGATCAGAAAAGATAACTGCAAATTAATGCTGTAAGCTGCATATTTTTTTAGAATCCGAAAACTGAAAAATGATAGTTTGAATTGCAGTTCAGGCAACTTTAAAAGAGATATCGTGAAAAGAGTACTTAGAGTTAAGAAACTATTAATGAACATAAATAACGCCAGGTAAGTAATATTAAGTTTAAATGTGAAGATAGCCACGACTGAAAAGAAATAGGAAAAAGCCAATACAAGATTTATTTTACCCAACAGTACAAACTGTGCATATCCTTCAAATATTTTAGTAACAAAATTAGAAATATATTTCAAAAAAAATGAAACTGTGAGAAGAACATAGATTATGTTTGTTTTATCTCTATCATTATTAAGAAAAAAATCTGTTTTTGAGAAGAATAAGAAATAATAGAAAACATATACTCCAACAAGAATTGTTGATATCATAATAAAAAATCCAAAGAACGAAATAAAAATAGAATTAACAAGTTTTGGATCATTATTTTTGCGAGCTTCAGATATAAGTTTTATTGTAGATACTCCGAATCCAAAATCCAAAGCATATCCGATTCCGAAAATAGAATTAATAAGAATAAACAGCCCGAATTCAGAATTCGGGAAGGAATTGTAATTTAGTGTAAAATTTACAAAACTTAATAAAGATATCAGAGTAAATGTCATTCCATTCCATAATGCATTAATTTTATCTGTTCTGTTTAACATAGTAACAGTTAATTAAGATTTGTTGTAAAATCTTTTTCTAAATATTTATATTTAAGAATTGAATAATTTGCAACTGCCAGTGCAAGCAAATAGTAAAGTAAATATGCTATTTGTGCCAGAGTAAAAGCTCCTGAATATATACTGTGCAAAATAATAAAAAAAAGATAAATATTTAATATTACACTTACCTTTTTTTCTGAAATAGTTTTTGAAAGTTTTATCGATTTAAAAGTCAGCCTGTAGATTATGACAAGAAAAGTAATAAAAGAAAGAAATCCTACAATTCCTGTTTCTGTAAGAAAATTCAAGTAGGTTGTATGAGCATCAAGATTTTTTACAAAAATATCGAAAATAAAATCAGGAAGGATATTATAATTGCTCGATACTTCGCTGAACATAAGGTAACCCACACCAGTAACCGGATTAGAAAGAAATGCATTACCTGCAACAATCCAGATAAATATTCTTGACTCCAGAGAATTGGAAACCAATGTTTCCGAATCAGAATCAAATTGGAATAAATTTGTACTAAAATCAGAGAGCCTGGATGTTATTATATTAAATAATCCAAAAGCAATAAACAGGATAATTACAATGATCGATACAAAAACAAAAAATGAAAATTTTTGTTTAATAAAAGCACGTCTATCTTTATCATACAGGGTCGATATTATCAGTCCATACACAAGTGAAACAGCCAAACTAATCCACATAGTTCTTGTTAGTGAAGTTACAATAACAATACTGATCACACCGAAAATAATATAAATTTTTAGTTTAGGTTTCCCAAAAATAAAATAACTAAATACCAATGTAATCATTGCAAAGGCACAATAATCAGCAAATCCTATTCCTGCATAAACAAATGAGCGTAATCTTCCTGTATAAATAATTTGCAGAATAATTAATACTCCGGTAATAAAAGTGAAAAAGACAAAAAAATTCAACAGTTTCTCTAAATTTTCAGTGGTTTTAATAGTTCTGAAAACCACATAAAAAGTCAAAATCATCGAAAGCATAATAAATCCGAAATAAACACTTTGAAATGATACGTGAGGAGAGTTAATTTCAGAAACAAAGACCGCGATTATAAGAATAACAGCTGAATTTCTAACGGTTTTTGGTAATGATAACTTAGAAAAATAACCTGAATCGTAGGCAGTAATAAAAAAAAAAATCATAGCATAGCTGATCAATGAGACAGGCATTATTCTTAAATCCCAAAACAGATAATTTTTTAAAAATAATGTAACAATGAAATAATAGATAAAATACTTTTCAAAATAAATCAGTGCGATTAATAGCACAGGAATAGAAAAGAGTGCAATAAAGATTAAATTTTTTCCGGAATAAAGAAAAAATAACGCAGATAACGAAATCAATGCAAAAACTATAAAATAAGGTAACTTTAGCTTTTCATGTAATTCTTGATAATTCAACTGCTAATGTTTTTGTAATTTTCTTTAAACTTTTTATAAAACGTATGGTAAAAAATTGAAGCGACTGACGCCATTATTAACGTAACAAAAATACTTATCAGGATGCTTGTTACTCTTTTTGGTTTTATTTTATGCTCAGGAAGAAAAGGATTATCAAGTACAATTATTGAAGGAGTTTCTCTTTTTTCTTCAATTTTACCCTGTTCGAAAATTGGGAGCAAAGTTGCAAGAATTTTATTCTGAATTTCAACTCCCCTTAACAGCCGATAATAATTCAAAAGGACATCCGGTTTACCCTTGAGTCTTAAATTAGTAGAAAGATCTGTTGAAGTTTGAATTTGAAAAAGCTGTTCCTGCATAGCAGAGATTTTTGCTTCCTGCTGTTTAACTTCAGACTGATCCGGGGATAATATTTTTTTCAGTAATTCGAGTTTCACTTTTTCGGCTTGAATTTCGGCTTCCAGTGTAATTTCAGATTGGGCGACAACTTTCACCTGAATATCCGGAGCCATTCCATATATATCCTGAAAATTTTTCAAGCTGTCTTCAGCTTTTTTTAAGTCCGCAATAGCCATATTGTATCTGGTTTCAATGAATTCCTTATTACTTTTGGCATTTTGAATATTCATTTCTGTATTAATCTTATTCAACTGATAAATAAGGAAATCGGTAATATCTTTTGCCCTTTGAGGATCAACATCATAAACACCAAGTAATATAGTACCCGCGATTTTATCTCTTTTAACATCCAGAATTTCTTCCCTAAAATATTTTATTGCATCCTGCATATATTTATAATCCCATTCATCCATAAGTTTAAACTTAATAATCGTTTCTTCAAGACATCTTCTGCTCATAATAATATTTTCATAAAGTGCGAGTTCTTTTGAAGAAGTGCCACCACCTGTCAAATCACTTAATCCCCCAATATCCGGTACACTTCCCCCTCCAAGCATTCCAGCCAATCCTGATGAAGATTTATTAGTAGTTTTTATCGTTCCCGAGGAATAGAAAATGGGCATAATAATGAAAAACACTATAAAGGCAACTATGAGACCTACCGAAAGTGTAGAAATGAGAATAAACTTTTTATATGAAAAAATAATTTTCAAATACACAACTAACTGCATCGTTGATTCCTGCTTACCAGAGTCAGTATTTTGTTTAATAATATCGGTCATTATTATTCTATATTGCTATTTATTTTTTAAAAAGTAAGTAAGTTGTAAGGACTCCAAGTATCACTCCGGCGATCTGGGCAATAAGTGAAATTTTTTCAGTAAATGTTTTTTTCTCATATTTCGGAACGTAAATATAATCACCTGAATTAATCCCGGTATCTTCAGGTTTATACCAACCTCTTGAATTAAATTTAATTATCCGAGTATTTCCATCATCTGCGCTTAATGAGTATCCACCGGCTTTTTCAATGTAATATTCATATTCTTTACCTGCTACAAAGGGAACATATCCTTCATTATTCACTTGACCATAAACATACACAATTTTCTTGTCATCATTGATGTAGATAATATCTTTATCCTCTAAAAGTGCATTCTGGCTCTGGTCATTGTTTATTATTAATTTTTCGAAATCAACTACCACTCGATTACGTCTCGAGAATATATCTGTTTCAAAATTCCTTTTTTCAACCGGAGTAATCAATACATCATTTGCCCGCATATTAATCATAATTTCCGTAGAATCTCTCCTTGTATATTCCTCATCATATTTTCTAAATAGTATGCATAACGGCAGATATGCATTTTCCCTGAATCCACCTGCCATATCTATGACATCTTTTAATCTTGTATTTTTGAAGGAAATCGGATAATAACCGGGTCTTTGAACTTCACCCAAGACAAGGACAGAGATATTTTTCTGGTAATCGGTTTTATTTTTAACAAATATTCTGTCAAAATTATTAATTTGATAATTTTTATCCGCAGGATAAGAAAGATTCACAAGATCAAATCCTTTAGAGTCGCCATAAGGTCTAAATAATATAATACTATCTTGTTCTGCATTTGCTTCAAATCCTCTACCTAAACCGATTGCGGTTTCAAGGTCATCACCTTCTGAATACTCATATGTGCCGGGTAATTGGACTGCTCCATCAATGGAAATAAATGTCTTAGCGATGAGATTATAAGGTATTTTAAGAAAATCGCCTTCAGACAAAAAAGGATTATATTTATCCTCTTTGGTCATATAGAATTTATATAAATCAACCTTTACTACCGACCCATTTTTTCTTTTCAGTTCAATGTTTCGCAAAGAAGGACTACTATCAAAAAACTTTTCCGGACGGGTATCGAGCTTCGTCTGTAAATTATATATTAGATTTGAAGAATCCAACATCAATACATAATGAACAAGTGACGAAACCCTCATTACCGGGCTTGCTTCGTATGTACCCTGTTTTAACCCGGATACTGTAATCAGGAATGTCCGGGGTACTGTAAGTGTCAAGCTTACATCACTCGAATAATACCGCTTTTTAACTGCTGACGTAACATTATTTCTTAATTCCGTAATTGTATATCCGGATGCTTTTATCTGACCGATAGTCGGTATGACTAAATAACCTTCCGGGGATACTACCAATGGTAATTGCTGATTAATATAACCATAAAGTCCTACCTCAAATTGATCGTTCGGGCCTACTAAATAAGTGTCAGAGTTAATGGCACCTTCAAGAGCGATTAACTTAAAATTTGCAGAGTTATATGGATTTTGATTCTGAAGATTGCTTAATATATCGAGTCCATCAGAATTAATTTTCAAATTAGAACTTGTATTAGTGGTTTTTTGGTCCTGAGCAGTTAATGATGAAATTATCAGGAAAAAAACAAAAACAAATATTTTAATTATTTTAAACATTTAGTAATTACAAATTAAAATTTTCAATTACAGAATTTAAAATTTTAACAGTTTCATCTTTATCATACGTTTCACAATAAAATCTTAGAAGAGGTTCCGTTCCCGAAGCCCTGACGATTACCCAACCGTTGACAAAATTAAATTTAAATCCATCCAGATTTCCTATTTCGAGAATGGTTACTGAACCGATTTTATCTCCCTTATTCAATGATTTGCATTTTTCAAGTGTGGCTAATTTTTTTTCTTCTGTTGTATGAACATCTATTCTATTATAGAAAAATATTCCAAATTCATCTTCAATTTCCTGCTTTAATTGACAAATACTTTTTCCTGTCGCAGCAAGCATTTCAAGATAAAGCAGGCCGTTAAATATTCCATCTCTTTCAGGCAGATGACCTTTTATTCCTATACCTCCGCTTTCCTCAGCACCAATCATTACATCTTCGTTTATCATAAGATTGGAGATATACTTAAATCCTATCCGGACTGTATCCAGGGCAAGATTATATTTATCGCAGTATTTTTTAATCAAATCGCTTGAGGAATATCCCCTGACTACTTTACCGGTAAATTTTTTATACTGGTGTAAATATTTAAGAAGAAGTGCAAATGTTTTTTGTGCATCAAGGAAATCTCCTTTTTCATCAATAATCGCAATCCTATCAGCATCTCCATCAGTAACTATTCCGATATCATATTTTCCATTTTTAATTACATTACACGTTCCTATTATATTTTTGAAAACAGGTTCAGGAGCACCGCCTTCGAAATATGGATTTACAACTCCGTGAATTTCTTCAACTTTCAACAAAGTTGATATTGTATTCTGTCCGGCTCCGAACATAGCATCATATAAGACAGAAAGTTTTGCTCTTTTAATTTTTTCTAAATCAATTTTTTTTATAAGATTATTGATATAATATTCCCTGCCGTCAATAAATTCAACAACTCCCGACTCAATTAATTCCTGCAAAGATTTATAATCTTCAACTTTTTTTATACCCAAGAGTTTTGCTTCAAGTTTTGCAATTTCAACCGGGCTCATAGAACCTCCGAATTCATCTTTAAGTTTATAGCCGTTGTATTTATATGGGTTATGAGAGGCGGTAATTATTACTCCAAAAGCAAGATTCTTATCTCTTGATAAAAGTGATATAGCAGGTGTGGTAACAAAAGAATTCGTGAGAAAAACTTTTATATTTTGCGAGCCGAAAATTTCCGCGGCACAGTGGGCAAACTCTTTTCCGAGAAAGCGTGTATCGTAACCGATCACTATACCATTTCTAATCTTAGGGTGGTCTGCAAATGCAAGAGCGGCTGCCAGAGATACTCTTCTTACGTTTTCAAAATTATAGTCTTCAGCAATGACAGCCCTCCAGCCATCAGTTCCAAACTTAATTGGCTCAATCATATTTTGCATCTAAATATTTTAATTTTATATTCCAGGTCTGCTATTAGTTGTTTCTGTTTTTACCAACCCAATCTTTAACATAATCAATAGTTTCAAATGTTGGTGTACCGGGAGTGAAGAGTGTTCCGACTCCGATTTTCTTAAGATCTTCGATATCCTGTTCAGGAATGATTCCACCCCCGAAAAGAAGGACATCATTTAAACCTTTTTCTTCCATTAACTTTTTTATTTTTGGGAATACAGTCATATGAGCTCCGCTTAGAATGCTTATACCGATCGCATCTACATCTTCCTGCAAAGCAGCTTCGACAATTGTCTCTGCTGTCTGCCTTAATCCTGTATATATAACTTCAATTCCTGCATCCCGGAAAGCTGCAGCAATGACTTTTGCACCTCTATCGTGACCATCCAATCCGACTTTTCCAATCAGAACCCTGATTTTCCTGTTAATATCCTTATTTTCTTCCATATTTTATTATTTAATATATAATTTATAGTATATATAAATATTCTTCAAGTGATTTTGAATTCTGTTTTTATCTTACGTTGAATCAGATTAATAATTAATAAATTTGTCTTGATAATGTAATAAAAAAATTTGAATTTATTATAAATTACAGTTTTTCCTAAAGAATAATTTTTTTATGAAAAAAACAAGCTTGATTTCCTTTTCAATATTATTCATTTTATTTATTTTACTGACACAATGTTCATTTTCTCAGTCAAACTCGCGAAAATCCAGGAGATTTTTTCAGAAAACTCAAAATCCAAATTCTTATATCTATCCAGCCGATTCATCGGTAATCAGTAAACTTGATTGGTGGAAAGGTCTTAAAGTTGGATTAATGCTTACATGGGGAACGTATGTAGAATGGGGAATCATTGAGTCGTGGACACTTATTTCAGAGGATATGAGCTGGAATCACAGAGTAGGTCCATATGCTGATGATTATGCTGTATACAAAAAAGAATACGAAAGGAATCAAACCTTTTTTAACCCTGTAAATTTTAATCCTGATACATGGGCTACGGCAGCAAAAAATGCCGGAATACGCTATGTGGTTTTCACTACAAAACATCATGACGGCTTTTGCATGTTTGATACGAAACAAACTGATTACAGCGTTACAGACATTAAATGTCCTTTTTCAAACGACCCACGAGCAAATATTACAAAAGAAGTATTTAAGGCCTTCAGAAATAAAGGAATAGGCATAGGAGCATACTTTTCGAAACCTGACTGGTATAACAATAATTTCTGGTGGAGATATTTTGTACCCGGAGAGATTTATCCGAATTACAGCACTACCAAATATCCGAATGTTTGGAAAAATTTTAAAAATTTTACATTCAATCAAATCAAAGAACTGATGATAGAATACGGTTCTATCGATATATTATGGCTTGATGGTGGCTGGATTTGTCCGCGCACACCTTATGACATAAATATGCCCGCTATTGCAAATATGGCGCGTTCTTATCAGCAAGGATTAATTATGGTTGACCGTTACGCTGTGGATTTTGAAGATTATCTTACACCAGAAGATACAATTCCACCTGCACCTCTCGGGGTTCCCTGGGAAACCTGCAGACCTATAGCCGTTTCGTGGCCCTGGACACCCTACAATGTTTTTAAACCAACATTCAGGCTTATACACAATTTAATAGAAGTCGTTGCAAAAGGAGGTAATATACTATTTGCAACAGGACCGGACCCTAACGGAGAACTTGATACTGCTACTTGTAACAGACTTCAGCAAATCGGGGAATGGATGGATGTTAATAAAAGTGGAATATATGAAACATCTTATACGACACCTTTCAGCAGCCCCCCAAAGATTTATTTTACTGCTAAAAATGACACAATGTTTGCATTCTATCTGGCAGATTCTTTACAAAATATAATTCCACCGCAAATAACCTGGAATAATATATACCCTGAAGCAAACTCTCATGTTTATTTGCTGGGATACGAGCAACCGTTACACTGGACTATAAATGGAAATACCACTACAGTAACTATTCCTCCTAATCTGCAGACAAATCCTCCCTGCTTATACGCTTGGACTTTCATGTTTAAAAGAGGAACAGTTAATATAAGAAACATTACTTCAGAAATTCCTAAAACATATAAGTTGTATCAAAATTATCCGAACCCGTTTAATCCTTCTACGAATATTAATTTTGATTTACCTACCGGTAAAAATGTCCAGATTAAGATATTTGATATCCTTGGTAAGGAAGTAACAACATTAGCAAACGAAAAATTAAATGCAGGTTCTTATAGTGTTATATGGGAAGCTGTAAATTATCCGAGCGGAACCTATTTCTGTCAGTTAAAGTCGGGCAATTATTCAGAGATTATTAAAATGATATTAATAAAATAAAAATTATTCAATCTTAAAAGAACAGTTAAAGAATAAAACCTAAGTCAGATATCCTCTAATTTGTGATGAGATGTTTTTTGATAAATGAATATTGCAAATATCCCAATTATAACTGCAAACCATAGTGTTGCAACTCTTATAATGATTGTTGAAGCTACAGAGATATCCTTCGGAATCTTAAGAAAAACAAGCAAGCCTGTAATCGACGCCTCAGTTGCGCCGAGACCTCCCGGCAGCATAGCAATTGCCCCTATCAAAGTTGAAAATCCATAAATAAAGGTGGCAATCAGCAAACTGATACTGACCATCTCCACCGAATAGGAAAAAACTTTCAATACAACATAAAATCCCACGCATTCAAAAAACCAGGATACAATGCTTATGAGAAATGCTATTATTAAGGGTTTTAATTTCAGCATAAGATAAATGCTCTCATATGCAGTATGAAATTTGGAAATGAATTTTTTTAAAAACCTGATTCTTTCAAAAAGGCTTATAATTTTCAAAGATAATCTTTGTGAACTCAGGATTAAGACACATAATACAAATACCAAACCTGCGGTAATAATAATCTCGAGCCCATAATTGAAAACATAAGCTCCCAGTATGCAGAGAAAAACAATCGAAAGGAAATCTGTTAACCTTTCCGCAAAAATTATAGGTGCAGACTTACTTACCGGGGTACCGGTTTCTTCTTTCAGAAGAAATGACTTCAGTACTTCGCCCATTTTTCCAGGGGTAACACTCATCACAAAAGAAGAAAGAAAGATAAGAAAACTTCTTCCTGCCCGAATTTTAATATCAAGCAGTCTTGTGTAATATTGCCATTTTAAAAAACGAAAAAAATAATTACCAAATGAAAGGAGCAGAATGACGGGAAACCACCACCAATTAAATTTACCGAAAGCGGAAATCAGTTTATCGAAATCGGCATAAATGCTAAATCCAAGAAAAACGATTGCTCCGAAAGCAGCAGACAGCAGTATTTTCTTTTTATATTTCGAGAACAATTATTTTGATTTAATTACTTTCAACAGCATTTCATATAGTTTCACCAGCGGCAAACCTACGACATTATAATAATCGCCGTTAATTTTATCGATGAAGAGGCAGCCGAAATCATCCTGTATTCCATATGCTCCGGCTTTATCAAGCGGTGAATGATTTTTGATATAATAACTGATTTCTTCAGGATTTAATTTTCTGAAATAAACATCAGTTTTAGTAAAATCGAACAATGATTTTTTGTTAATAGTATTTATTACTGTAATACCGGTATAAACGATATGCTTTTTCCCGCTAAGAAATCTGAGAAATTTGGCAGCCTGTTCTTTATTTTCAGGTTTATTCAATATGTTTCTGTTAATAGTAACAATCGTATCCGCAGCGATAATAATATTTCCCGGATATTTCTTTGAGACAATTCCTGCTTTAGCGGAAGAATTATGTTCAATCAAATTAATCGGTTTATATTTGTTTCCCTGTATTTCGTCATAATTACTGTCAACTGAAATAAAATCAAGACCTATTTGTTTTAATAGTTTTACACGTCTTGGTGATTTAGAAGCGAGAACATATTTATAATTAAATATATCGGAAATATTCAAATGCTAAAATAATTTTATGTTATATTAATAATTTTTTTACTTTTGACAGTAAATCAGACTTATTGCAGAGAATCCTTTCCTGAGTTTTCCGTATTTTTATTTCGATATTATTGTTTTTCAAATTTTTTTCTCCTACAACAATCTGTAACGGAATACCTATCAAATCAGCATCTTTAAATTTAAATCCCGGACGAACTTCCTGTCTGTCATCATAAAGAACCTCGATATTATTATTGATTAATTCAGTATAAATTTCTTCAGATGTTTTATATACAGTTTCATTCTGAGAATTTACTGATACAAGCATTACCTGAAAAGGAGCTATCTCCCCATTCCAAATAATACCATCTTTATCGTTATTTTGCTCTATATGCGAAGCTGCAATTCTTTCAATGCCGATTCCATAACTTCCCATAATTAAAGGATTTTCTTTCCCATCTTTATCAAGAAATATTGCATGCAGAGCTTCAGCATATTTTGTTCCGAGTTTGAATATATGCCCAACTTCAATCGCGCGGGTTACTCTTATTTTGCTTTTGCCATCGGTTGTAAATTCACCTTCTTTGACGACTCTCAAATCGTAATATTTAATGTCCGGCACATCACGCTTAAAGTCGATATTTTTTATATGATAATCGTTTTTATTTGCTCCGCTTATTAGTTCATCAGAATCCTGAAGCCTTAAGTCTGCAACAATAGTAAAATCCTTATTTTTTAATCCAATCGGTCCGATGCTGCCGGCATCAGCGCCTGTAATATCTAGCAGCTCATCCGGATGACCTGGACGAACTGCAGGACCAAACACATTCTGCATCTTGGAATCATTTACTTCATCATCTCCGCAAACAAATACAAGTATATATTCATCTTTTCCATCCTCTTCTTTTGCGGGATTTACAAATACACGGGATTTAGCAAGATGAGTTTTATCATTAACATTCAGAAAAACAGCCAGCTCATCTATTGTTTTAATATTTGGAGTGTGTAATTCTTCATAGGGAAGATTCAAATCTTTTCGCTTAACTATTTCAACTTTTGAAACTGCAACTTCAATATTTGAAGCATATGAACCATCTTCACTAATTACTACAATATCTTCACCGGCTTCTGATTCAACCATAAACTCTTCTGACTCGCTGCCGCCCATTGCTCCGCTGAAAGCAGTAACTGCAAAAAATTTCAACCCGCATCGGGTGAATATTGCTTTATACGCTTTATCTTGAAGCTTATAAGAAACATCAAGACCTTCCCAGGAGGAATCAAATGAATAAGCATCTTTCATCGTGAATTGCCTGCCTCTTAATACTCCCGAACGAGGACGCGCTTCATTCCTGAACTTGGTTTGAATCTGATACCACATCTGCGGAAGATCCTTATATGACATCAGGTTTGGTTTTGCTATAGAAGTAAACACCTCTTCGTGTGTGGGTGCAAGAACAAGTTCACGGTTCTTTATCCTGAAAATTGTATCGCCATAATCATCAAGTCTCCCGGTCGAAGCCCATAACTCATTGGGTGAAAGTGCGGGAAGGTAAAATTCATTACCTCCTATGGCATTCATTTCCTCACGGATTATTTTTTCTATTTTTTTAAATACAATTAATCCGAAGGGCAAATAAGAATAAACTCCGGAAGTTAGTTGCCTTATCATTCCCGCTCTAAGCATTAGTTTATGCGAGGTTACAACAGCGTCAGCCGGGTCCTCTTTTAAGGTCGGCAAAAAGAATTTTGTCAGTCTCATAAATAGTTAAAATATTTTATAAGTTAAAAATATAATGCATTCAATACAATTCAATTTTTGGATATGTTTTCACTCTGGTTACTATGCTCCAGCGTAGTGACCCGTCATATTCTCGTTACGAAGCCCCTGCTTCGTAACGTTTCCCCATTCATTCGTTACAACGCTGGAGCATTGTAACGAGAGTTTAAGGAAACTAAAAAATAATCTTCCCTCTCCTTTCCAGGTCTCGGAATCCCGACTTGTCGGATAGAGGGACTGAGGGTGAGGTGTAAATTGTCATTGAGTATATTTGTTATGATATAAATACCAATTTTTTAAATATTTCACACCCCACCCCTTCCCCTCCCCTTGAATTGGGAGGGAGCATTTAGGTATGCCCCAACGAGTAATAAATTTGTTCTAAGCAACGGTTTCAAATGCAGGTATAATTAGTCGGAAGAGTATAACAGTTTTCCAAATAAGAACTTTGATTTGAAGGGTTTCTTATTTACTAATTTTTATATATAAGAACATCATTTATTATTTTGTTCAATAATTTTTTTCGTCGTTTCCAGGTATTGGGTACCCCAAATTATATCTGGTTCTAAATAGTTGCCTTCAGCCCATTCGTTCCAGGATTTCAGAAATATCAGTTTTTTATTATCAGGTTTTTTCTCTAATAATTTAACTGCATCCGATAAGTGTTTGCCGAATGATTCTGGTGTTGAGCCCTGCAAAACAGTCCCGTTTCTTCCACAGCGAGGTGTATTATCCCAGTTTGGAAGTACAGAAGGAAAGTGGTCATCATCCAATTCATAATCACTGAAAGCATATTTAATACACTCTTTATAATCTAAGATATTCGGTTTTATTTGGGCTTTATACAAATAATTTCTGATTTTTTCAACCGGTATAATTTTTTTGACATTCGATTTCATTACAGGTACAAATCCATCAACTGAAATTTTTTTTCCCTTATAACGTGAAGTCATCTGGTCAGGATTAGTAGCAATAAAACCATCAAACCCTGAATCTCTTTTATTGACCTTCAATACCTCCTCAGAATTCAAAGAACCTATGAAATAGATACCTGAAAAACCAATTTTAACAGCCATTTCTCTCCAAAAATCCAAAATAAATTTTGAATCCGGAAGGTATGAAGGTCTGTAGATTACAAATATCGGTTTATTATCTATTTTGATATATCTTGAATCGGTAAAAGCTTTTTCGAGATATTTGAAATGGTTAATAAGGTCATTTTTACCACCATAAGTTTGTTCAATTAATAACTTATCATGAGCACCATACCAAATTCCTGTCCAAGATTCATTCGCCCAGGCGAGGCAAAAAGGGAAATCCGGTTTCCCGCTTTGCAAAACTTCATCAAAAGGTCTTTCTAAAAGTCTTTTTCCATTAAACCAGTAATGCCAGTAACAAAATCCATATATACCGTTTTTCCTTGCCATTTCAGCTTGCTGTTCCCGTATTTCAGGAAGTCTTAAGTCATAAAAGCCTAAATCAGCAGGTACTTTAGGTTGTTGATGTCCTTTAAAAAGCGGTTTTGCTTTTGCTACATTTGTCCATTCTGTAAAACCTTTCCCCCACCATTTATCATTTTCAGGAATTGGATGATACTGAGGTAAATAATGAGCTATGCATTTAATTTTCACGAAATTCTACTTTAAATTATTTTATTATTCAAAGATATAGTAAGATTTACAGATAGAGGGAGCAAATACTCCCTCTGTCTGTAAAATAATTTTTAATTTCACGATAGCAAATAATCTTTTATCAACTATGAGAAACTATCTTTCATCAAAAATCCCATCGACTTAGTTATTCCAATCTGTTTGAATAACTTCTGTAGATTATAAATTATTATTACTTTTCTTTTAATAATTTAAAAATAAATAAATTTCAAACAAATATCTATTCTTTAGATGACTGATAATAAAATTTTAGTACACGACAGTAAATTAACAGGGTTGTGAAATTCATTTAAATAATCATTTATACAAAAAATTATTTTTTGCAGATATTTAATACCTTGGTCAAAACTAATCTTTATTCCTAAATTATTATGAATTGAGTCATCTAATCGTTTGAAATTGCCTTGCATGATTAGTACTCCTTTCGATATTAATCTTTAATTTTTGTATTAACTTATAACATTTGAGTACTTTTTTTTTATCATGTGCATAGATAACAAAGTTAGACATCAAAGTTCACTTTCATATTTTACACCGGATGATTATATTATTAAAAAGAGAAGGGAAAAGTTGGATGAAAGGAGAAAGAAATTAGCTTAAAGCAAAAATTTAAATATATTTATTTCATATGACAGTTTCAAAATACCTTTAATTCAACTGACCCATTTGTCATTTTTGGCTGAACCAGTATACTAATTTACATTTTATGTTAAAAATTCTGAGGAAAACAAAAAATATTATTGTCTCAAGCGATTTATTTAAAAGAATTGTTAAAAATTTTATAGGGGGAATTAACTTTAAAATCAAAATTAAGGTTAATAATAAAAAGTTTATCATTCCGATAATCAAAAATATTGGTTTAAGTAATCTAACACTTGATGAAATATGGTTTCCGGATTTAATATCTAAATTATTAACACTAAGAAATGGTGTCTTTATAGATATTGGCGCAAATACAGGACAAACTTTACTTGCGTTAAGGTCTGTTAACTCAGATACTGTATATTATGGTTTCGAACCAAATCCTTCGTGTGTATTTTATTGTTTAAATCTTATCAAATCAAATAAAATCAAGAATTCTTTTGTAATTCCGGTTGGTATATTTTCAGAGAATAAAATATTAAATATTCATTTATTTTCTGATGCAGATTCAGGTGGTACAATCATAGAGGATTTAAGGCCCGGATATCCAATCAATGAAAAATATTTTATACCTGTTATGAATTTCAATGATGTTCAAAAAACACTTAATCTTACCGGTGTTTCTGTAATCAAAATTGATGTTGAAGGTTCTGAACTCAAAGTTATAAATAGTTTGGAGAATATTATATATGAGTTTAAACCCGTAATAATATGTGAAATTCTATGGGCTCATAATGAAGAAAAACTTTTATATAACAGAGAAAATAATATGAAAATATTAGAAATTATGAAAAGTTTAGAGTATAAGGTTTTTAGGCTAATCAAATCTGATAAAAATGATAAAATATTATCTTTAGAACACATAGAAGAAATTGAAAATTTTGTTTATTCTCGAGAAAACATGGAACTTTGTGATTATATTATGATTCATAAAGACGTTGAAATTAAAGTGATAAATATTATTAACAATTAAGTTTTGAGGAATCAATTTAATAAACCAATATTCGTTACATAGATAATTGTTAAATTAATAAATCAATTTTACCGCATTTCAAATTTATATTTGTAAAATATTAACAACTCGATTTTTGATAAGGAAAAGGCGTAAATCTCTTAAAAACGCATGTTGTACAAAATTTTAGACAAATATTTAGATAAAAATTAAAATTAATTCTTTTACCTATACACAAAACAATAAATTAACAGGGTTATGAAATTCTTTTAGTAATTATTTATACTAAAAAATTATTATTCGCAGATATTTAAGTCCTTGGTCAAAACTGTTCTTGATTAAGGTTTGTAACGAATCTGATCTTATATGAATGTTTCGATATCTCTCCTAAAAAAAATGACCACGCAAATGCTATGCTTACTAATCCAATCAATTTTTTCTAATTTATTAAAGCTTTTCATCTGGGTTACTTATAAATTAAATCCTCTGGTTTTGAACTTATTAAATAATTTCTCAATAAGAGTACTTTTTTTTATTAACGCATCTTTTCCGTCGCGTGCATAGATTGATTATTAATAAAACCTTAGTTCACGAAAAATATTGATATTTATTAAAATCACATGTAAATTGACTCAAAATTATGTGTTCAAGATTTGAAAATAAAGAAACCGGCATTTCAATATTCGAAAAATTGAAAAAAGATTCCATGGGTAACTTTGTATATGAAGTAACGGAAGATACGAATAAAATAAATATATCTCCTACAAATTCCATAATTTCAGTCATAAGGAATAAAAAGACGGAATATTCGATAAAAAATATATACTGGGGTATACAGTTTGACAAGCAAAACGAATCTCCTCTCATATTTAATTCAAGAATAGAAACTATCTCCGGGAAAAAATACTGGAAGCAGCTTTTTGCAAAGAACAGGTGTATTATACCGGCTACAGCATTTTATGAGTGGAAAGAAATTGAAAAAACAAAGATACCTCATAGAATATCACTTAAAAATAAGGAATTATTTTTCATAGCATCAATATTTTTAATACAGGAAGATTTGACTTTTTCTTCGATGATAACGACCGTTCCCAATAAATTTGTAAGACAGATTCACAATAGAATGCCTGTACTATTAAATCAGAATGAGGCTATTGATTTCCTGAATGCGGATACAGAAGAAGCATTAAAATTCTGTAAACCGCTGCCGGATAATGACGAAATGGATATTTCTGTTGCGGAAGATATCCTGACTCAAAGGCAGAGGGACTTACTTGCAAAGCATAAATAATAAAATTACTTTGAAAAATAATTTTTTTGTATTGAATTATACAAATATATTAATCATTATTGAGACGGAAAGGATGGCATATATTAAACGAGAATACACTTTTTAAAATTAAAATAATTTATTTTAAAATGCGTAAGCTAAAAAAAATAAAATATCTGTTCTTAGCATTAGCTCTGGTTTCTTTTGCTAATGTATATTCACAAGGTTCAGGTAATAAATATGCAGGGGAGTTTCTTGCAATTGGAGTAGGCGGAAGACCATTAGGTATGGGAGGAGCATTTGTGGCACTCGTGAATGATGTAACAGCCGGATACTGGAATCCTGCTTTACTTTCAAAACTCAACTATCCTCAATTATCCTTGATGCATGATGCGAGATTTTCCCAGCTTGTAAATTATGATTATGGTTCCGTCGGAATACCATTCGGAAAAAATGCATCATTGGGATTTAGTATTATAAGAATGGGTATTGACGATATTGCCGATACACGAAATGCCCTCATAGATTTAAACGGAAATGGAAGAATAGACCCGGGTGAAAGGCTTGATCCGGATAAAATTACGAGATTCAGTACAACCGATTATGCTTTTTATCTTACTTATTCAAAAAAGCATAATGATAAAATATCTTATGGCGCAAACCTGAAAGTTATCAGGAGAAATATAGCAGAAGAATCCGCCTGGGGATTAGGTTTTGACGTGGGTGTAGCTTATAGTCCTTTCAGCAGATTACTTCTCGGGGCAAATCTAATGGATATAACTACAACATATTTATCCTGGAGTACAGGAAAGAAAGAATTAATTTCCCCTACAGCAAAAATAGGAACTGCTTATCAGATCCCGTTTTTCAAAGGTACTATAACTCCCGCTGTAGATTTTGATGTCCGTTTCGAGAACAGAAAGTCGTCAGCAAATGCCCATATTGGTCCGGTTTCATTTGATATGCATGCGGGACTTGAATATAACTTTCAGAACCTCTTTGCTATCAGAGTGGGACGTAATGAATTAGGAAATCTTACACTCGGTGCCGGTGTTAAATTACCAAAAATTAATATAGATTATTCTTTCGCAAAATTTGATGGTGATGAGTCATTAGGAAATACACACAGGATATCATTGGTATTCACGCTTGAAGAAGATAAGTATATGAGAAAGTAAATTTTTCGTTTTTAAATTTTCAAAAAGGGATATGAGAAATCATATTCCTTTTTTTTATTTTCTTTTCAGGACTTCAGTATTGACTAATCCTTCGGGGATTTTGCCATTGAAATAATCTATAATATTCTGAGCTGCTTTATATGACATAAGCTGCCGGGTTTGAATTGTTGCACTTGCAATATGCGGTGTCATTACAATATTATCGAGTTTTTCCAATCCTTTAACAAACCTTGGTTCATCTTCGTAAACATCAATCGCCGCACCTGCTATTCTTTTTTCTTTCAGAGCATTGTACAAAGCATTTTCATCTACAACCGGTCCGCGGGATGTATTGATCAGGAATGCAGTCTTCTTCATCATATTTAATTCCCTTTCTCCAATCAAATGATAAGTATCTTCTTTAAGCGGTACATTTATTGTTACAAAATCAGATTCAGTAAGTAAAGTATCGAAGTCAACATTTTCAGCACCGAATTTCAGTTGTTTTGTATCAATGAATTTATCGCTGTAAATTACTTTCATAAGAAACCCGTAGTAAGCGATTCTACCGACCGCCTTGCCAATGTTACCCATACCGACAATACCGAGTGTTGAATTATATACATCGAAGCCCAGGAAATCCATGGCTCCCCAGCCCCCGAACTTACCTGTTCGCATAAAATTATCAGATTCAACTACACGTCTTGAGATTGAAAGGATAAGGGCAAAAATAAAATCTGCGGTCGTTTCATCGAGTGTGCGGGGGGTATTTGTAACATATATTCCTTTTGCTGTGGCTGTTTTCAAATCTATATTATTAAATCCTACAGCATAATTAGAAATGATTTTCAAATTTCTGCATTCTTCTATTACTTCAGAATCGATAGAATCGGATAACAGAGAAAGGAGAACATCTTTATCTCTTGCCATTTCAATAAGTTTTTTTTTATCCAGGATGCCATGATAGTCATTAAGTTCCACATCATATTTATTTCTGAGCATTTTTATTCCGCTATCCGGTATGGGGTGCGTAATTAAAATCTTAGGTTTCATAAAACAATTATTTTTTTATTTACATCTGCTGAATTTATAACATCACGGCAAAACTTTTCAGCCGCTTCTTTAAGTTTATTTTTTGCATTTAATTTCAGATATTTTAAATCATATTTTGCATTTCCGAAACAACTGTAGATAGTATCAATCTCTTTTCCGAGAAATTCCGATGCACTGTCATCAGTTCGTCCGTTAATTGCTATAACTTTTTTAGTAAATTTTTTTGCAAGTTTTGCAATACCAAGCGGAGCTTTTCCGAAGGCAGATTGGTGATCCATAGAACCCTCACCTGTAATTACAATATCACAGTCCTTAATCTTCTTATCTATGTTTAGAATTTCAATTATACCGTCGATACCGGAAATGATTTCTGCATTTAAAAAAATCTTCAAAGCAGCACCCAAGCCTCCGGCAGCTCCGGCTCCCGGAAAATCCGGATAAATTTTTGTTTGTTTGTATATCACATCGCCAAAATATTCAAGAGAATCTTCAAGTTTATACATCATATTCTCACTTGCTCCTTTTTGAGGCGAGTAGATGAAAGATGCTCCGTTTTCACCGTAAAGAGGATTAGTCACATCGCATAGAACGATAAATTTAACATCACAAAATAAATCTTTTAATATCCTGCTATCGAAACTGAAAATTTTCTGCAAAACACCGGGACCATATCCTTCCTTTTTTCTTTCAGATATTTCTTTACCTGCATCATTATAAAATTTTACACCAAATGCCTGAAGCATTCCTATCCCGAGATCATTTGTGGCTGTTCCGCCGATACCTAAATAATTTTTTTTTGAACCGTTTGAAACAGCATCTAAAATTAATTGTCCGAAACCATAAGTAGATGCTATCCACGGGTTCAATTCACTTTTATTAAGCAAATTTAACCCTGAAGCCTGAGCTGCTTCGACAAAAGCAATTTCACCCTGAACACCATAATAAGCATCAATCTCTCTGCCGAGCGGGTCTTTTACTTTTATCTCCTTTTTTTCGCAGTCAATACCGAATAATATCGAATCGAGCGTTCCTTCGCCTCCGTCACCAACAGGAACAGAAACAAAATCAAATCCGTTTTGTGATAAAATTTTACATATTGTTTTTGAGACTTCCAAAGAAGATAAAGTCCCTTTGAAAGAATCCGGTGCTACTAATATTTTCATATTAAATAAAAAAACCACGAAAGATAGTTTCTTTCGTAGTTTTTAACAAAAATAATTAATTAAAAGTTAATCAGAAATGTGAAGGTTTCTTTTTAACAAGATAATCAATAAAAGCTTTTGCATCTTTATATATGCTATCTGCATCTAAACCTGCCTGATGCATGACACTTTCTGCATTTCCTGAACCGAGATAGAATCCTTTTTTGAAAGGATGTAATATTCTGTTTCTGGACTCAGAACTTTTTACCCATTTATACATTGTCGGCAAAGTGAAACCCGTTATTCCCATAATTTCATTTCCAATCTCATCGGGGTAGATTTTTTCTTTTTCTTTTTCAGGAAGAAGATCGAATAATTCTGAACTTGCTACATAATAAACGTTTACATTAATTCCTTCCGCATCGAGTTTTGGAAGTACTTTTGTAATAAATTCGATTGTTACTCCGCTTTCCTGCAATATGAAGTTTGCATCAACTTTATTTTTTTTATTAGCTTTTCTTAACAGATATAGACCCTTTACGGAATCTGAAGCCGGAGCGAGATTCATAGCTTTTCTATCCGTAACTATTTCATTTGGTCTTGTAACAAATGGTGAAAGAACTGCCGGTCTCTTTTTTAATCCTGCGATAAGCAGATTCCATACTTCTGCGGGTTCCCATGGTGTTAATGTTATCATGACACCCTGAGGAAAATTTCCCTGTAACAACTGCAGGCATTGAGGATCAGCGTGTGTAGGTCCATCTTCTCCGGTTTTTAATCCGGCGTGAGCATTAATGAGAATCCAGGTGTTATAGTTACCGCCGAAATGCTGCGTTTTATTCTGTTCACCTATACCGTGCAGACGTGCAGCGGTGTGTTCCATTGCGGAGATAAATGCTCCATAAGAAGAACTTACTCCGATATTTTTTCCGTAAGCAGAGAGTCCTGCCATCATGCCGCCCATTGCATCTTCGCAAATACCACCTATTGAAAGTATTCTTGATTCAGAATTATCTATTGAATCGAAGAAACCTTCAGGAAAGCCTTTATCCAACAGATTAACACTCGTTGAGCCGAGTAAGTCTGCTGCAACACCAAGGAATGCTCCTTCAGTAATTTTATTAAGATATCCGAGTGATGAGCCAAGAACTGCCCTGAGAGTTGTGGATGAACCGACTTTGACGCCGAGCTCTTCGGGTATAACTTTCTCAGAAATCTCCTTAGATGTATACAGGTTTTCAAGTTTCGGATGTTTTTCGCGAGGTATGCGTTTTAAATCCTGATATCTCCTTTTTGATTCTAAAATTGAAGTTGAGAAATATTTTAATTCATTATGATTTTCAATTACATTCCTGATAGTCATCAAAGTATCATAGAAACATTTTTCTACATTCTCCGGAGAAGCGTCACCGGAGAAGTGCGGAATAGTAACTTTGAATTCATTTTCGAATTCTTTCATTGCATTATAATATCCTTCAGATGCAAACTTATGTCCGGCACCATGTGAAGCCCTTCCTTCAATTCCATATTTCCAACCTTTTACAGTTCTATAAATAATCGCTGTCGGCATTTGATTTGTCAGAGTTTTTGCAAAGGATTGTGCTGCAAGAACTTTATTGAAATCCTTTCCATCATCAACGGAAATTACATTGAAATCGTGAAGATAGCAAAGTTCAGCAGGATTCCATTGGACATAATCTCCTTTTAATTCGCCTTCACGGCAGACTCTATTGCTATCAATTGAAGCCTGATTAAAATCCAAATGGAAAAATACGTTATATAATCTCATTGCAGATGCGGCGGCAAGAGCTTCAGCAACTCTACCCGGAGTCATTCCGCCTTCGCCTTCTATAACGTGAACTTTCGGTGCATTTTTTCCATAATAATCAAGCGCTCCAAGAGCTAAACCGAATGAAGCGGGATCACCTACTCCACTGGCACCTGTTGCAACTTTTACAAAAGGAACAGCCGGTGTAGGATGCCCGTCAAGTGCTTTAACATTGAATTTTTTGAACAAAGGTAATTCCGTCGTCGGGTTTTTTCTGAAACCAAGAAGGTCTTCGAATCTCATCTGGAATTTTTCTTCAGATAATTCTTTTATTGCGAAAGCTCTGACCAATTCATTTCTTAAAGCCCACATAGTGTATAATCCCAGAGCCTTATGTCCAGCAGCATATACTACCATATCATTGTCATCTGCGAATGGATTCTTTATATCATAATCTGCGATTTTATATAATATAGATTCTACGATTCTTCCTGAAGAAATTGAACCTCCCGGGTGACCGCTCGTCGGAACAAAATTATACATAACAGCACAAAGAGTTCTGTAAATCAGATCAAGTTTTTCAAAACCATTCAATTCTTGTGATTTAAGAAAAGATTTTCCTTCCATAATATCGTTTATATCGTAAAAATTTCCTCTTCTCGGTCCGTAAGTAAATGCTTTGGATTTTACGTTTTTAAAATCAAAATTTATCATTTTTTTCTCCGTGATAATTTTTTAATAAAACTTTTTTTTAGAAGTAAGTTTGTATCCTAATCGCCAAAAGATGATGTAAATCTATATAAAATTAAGTGAAATTTAATGCAAATAAAAGATGAAAATAATTCAAATTTCCCTCAAATAATTGTAAAGGGGAATAAAGTAGTATTATAATTTCTTTTGTTCTTTAAGTTTCGAAACAATTTTTTCCATTTCTGAAACCATACGGTCAAATCTGTTAAAGGCGGCTGAATATGGTTCAGGTTGAGTCATATCAACTCCGGCTTTTTTAAGTATTTCCATAGGATAATCATTTCCGCCGGATTTTAGCATAGTAAGATATTTATCTCTGTATTCTGCCGGATTATTAAGGACATAATCACTCATAGCCATAGAAGCTATAATACCTGTGCTATACTGGAACACGTAAAAGTTCATATAGAAATGCGGAATACGGCTCCATTCATTTTGAATATAATCCCCTACCTCACATACCCCTTCATCGTGTCCGTAATATTCACGAGTAAGTTCCAGATATTTGTTATTAAGCCAGTCTGCGGTTAATGTCTGACCTGATTCTACGCGTTCATGCATAGCAAGTTCAAATTCAGCAAATAATGTCTGACGATATAAGGTACCTCTTACCTGGTCAAGGTAGCTGTCGAGTATAAAAAGTTTGAACATATCATCATTATCATTTTTCAGGAGATAATCCATTAGCATATTTTCATTAAATGTAGATGCAATTTCTGCAAGGAATATTGTATAGCCGGATAAAGGAAAAGGCTGGTATTTATTTGAAAAATAAGAGTGCATCGCATGTCCGAGTTCGTGCGCTAAGGTTGAAATTGCATTATAACTTCCGTCGTAATTAATTTTCACGAAAGGATGAACTCCGTAAATTCCTCCTGAGTAAGCACCGCTTTGTTTACCTTTATTTGGATAAATATCAATCCACCTGTTATCAAATGATAACTTAAGAGCATCCTGATACTCGCTTCCCATTGGTTTCATTATTTCGAGGACTGTCTGTTCAGCTTCGTCGAATGTAAAAACTTTTTCGACTGAAGGAACTGCCAAAGCATAAATATCCTCATATAAAAATTTGTCCAATCCGAGAAGTTCTTTTTTTAGTTTTAAATATCTGTGCATCGGAGAAAGATTTTCCTTAACCGATTTTATCAGCTGAAGGTATACTTCTTTAGGAATATTATCCCCGAAAAGTTTTGCAGACAGGCAATCAGGATACTTTCTTATTTTTGAAGAGAACAGATGCTGTTTTATTGCTCCATCCTGAAGTATAGCGAGAGTATTCTCAAATTTCTTTTGATTTTTCCAAAACTCGTTCATTACCATTCTGCGGTCTGCTGTAATTTTAGATGCTCTGTATTTCATATAATTTGCATAGTTCAAAATAACCTTCTGTCCGGTGCTGAGCGTTACTTCTGCTGAGGGAAGTTCCATATCATTAAGCATATTAGCTGCACGGTTTGTCGAGCCGGAAAAAAGACCTGTAAGAGATGCAATTTTTTGTTGGTCTTCCGGTAATATATGGTCTTTGCTTCTGAAAATATCTTCTGCCATAAAGCGATAGATTTCCAGCTTCGGTTCTGTCGTTACATATTCACCGAATTTTTCATACCCAAGTGCGATAATATCTGGATTCAGGAAAGAGAGTTTTGAACTCATCTGCACAAAAATTGACTGTAATTCTCCCTGCATACTTTGATATTGTGTGTTACTCATATCGGTATTTGCCTGATGGCTTGCAAAAGAAAAAAGTTTTGATGACTTAAGATTAATTTCATTAAGCAAGTCAAGTAAAGCAAGCATTTTCGAGGATGAGCTTGTCCATCCCGCAGCGGTTTCATCTATTTTTGAAATTAGTTCAACAGCCGCCTCTTTATCTGTTTTCCAGGCTTCCATTGATGGATATATATCCTCGATTTTCCATGTATAGTCAACAGGAATATCTTTTCTGTCGGTAAGCGAATAATCGGGAATCTTTTTTTCCTGTGCGAATATAGCGGTAGAAATCATAAATATTAAAATAAATATATAAGTAAAAAGTATTGAGTTTTTCATAAAATAATATTTAATTATCAGATATAAGTAAAATCCAAAAAAAAATTATTATTTAAAATATAAAAATTTTGAGCAATAAAAGATTATAGACCAAAATAATTGAATCTTAAATGGATAGAATTCATTAAATTTAAAAAGAAAAAAGGAGAGAAAAATGAATTTAAAAAAATTCAATAACGTCCATCATCAAGGAAATAAGCAGAAGAACCAAAAAGAAATAGAATACGGAAGATTTTTATAAGAAAGTGTTACCTGATTGATATCCAATAAAACCTATCTTATATATATTTAACGCTGTTATAGTGTTATTCAGGGGTTAGTTCCCCAGATTTCAATATCTTTTATTAAGGCTCTTTGAGGCAGAGCGATTGCGGATACTATTGAATCCGCCACATCTTCTGCTCGCATATATATTCCCTTGCCGGTTTCCTTTTGTTCCTTGATTGGTTTTTCTTTTGTATCCACCATCGAGGGGCTTATCGTGACCACTCTAATATTATGCTCTCTAACTTCTTTAATGAGGCATTCCGAGAATCCGTTGAGCGCAAACTTGGATGCAGTATATGCCGAGCCGCCCGGATAGCCGCGCTTTCCTGCCGTTGATGAAATATTTACAATCGTTCCGCTGCTTTGCTTAATCATAAAAGGAAGAGTGAGTTTTGTGAGTATGAAAACTCCTCTGATATTTGTTGCGAATACCCTGTCGAAATCTTCGATATCCATTTTTTCGATTTTACCGTGTGCAAACTGTGCCGCATTATTTATCAGCACATCAATCGTTCCGAACTTTGCAGCAGCTTCACTAACGATTCTTTGGCAGTCTTCTTCGACAGATACATTTGCACCGATAAGCAGCAGATTTGAATCAATAACGCTGAATTCCTTCCTGATTTTTTCGAGGTCATTAATATTTCTCGAAACAAGTATGAGTTTCGGGTTTAATCCGGATAATTTTTTTGCGGTAACTTTGCCAATTCCTTTTGATGCTCCGGTCAAAAGTATGACTTGATTTTCTATTCTATTCATAATCTAAATTTTTATTTATATCAAAATATATATTTACAATTAAAAAAAAAACATTTAAGTTTGATTAATCTTCATTCATAAAGTGTAATCGAAGCAAGATGAAAATAACATATATTATTTTATTTGCAATCCTGATAGGGATTTTAATAACAGGTATTATTTTGAGTTAATAAAAAAGTCTCAGGTATCTAATATTTACATATTAAGAGATACCCGAATCAAAAGAAATAAAAGTCTTTAAAATTTTTTTGCAATATTTCCAAGGTGATGATCAAATTATTTGAAAATCCGGATGTCATTTCTTTAAAAATAAACCCGGAGATAACTATCAGCATTTTGGGAAATAATACCACAAAATCCTTCAAGAAAAAAAAATCCAGATTTATTAGGGGTCAATATAGTTTATTTTACGAATTTCTTGAGACGAAATTTGCAGATTATGAAATAAAAATCGCTGACGAGAAAGAATTGGTAAGTTGAAAAGTTTGACTTACATTTGCAATTAAGTAAACAATCCTCAAATAAACCGGCTGAAATATTTTTAAACGAAATCTCCGAATTTTGTGGGCACAAGTTCATCCAATGCAATTTTTCCCTGTTCGTCATCAGGAGGAACGCCGTGCCATCGGTAATCACCTTCCATAAATGAAACTCCTTTTCCCATTATTGTATGTGCTATTATAACGGATGGTTTTCCTTTAAATTTTTTTGCCTGCCTGAGAGTTTCGAGAATTTCTTCCATATTATTTCCATTAATATCAAAAACTTCCCAGTTAAAAGCTTTAAATTTATCAGCGAGAGGCATAATATTCATCACATTGTGTACATTTCCATCAATCTGGCAATCATTAGAATCAATTATCATTGTAAGGTTATCCACTTTATGATGAGCGGCTGTCATTACAGCTTCCCAAATCTGACCTTCCTGCAATTCACCATCTCCATTTATACAATAAACATAATTTTCTTTTTTATCCAGTCTCAAGCCGAGGGCAGCACCAACGGCAACGGATAAACCCTGCCCGAGTGAACCCGAGGCAATTTCAACACCGGGAACACCGTGAGTTTTAAGAGGTGCAGGATGCCCCTGTAATCTGGAATTTATTTTCCGGAGTGTTTTTAATTCTTCCAGAGGGAAATATCCCCTGCGAGCAAGAGCAGCATACCAGACCGGAGCAACATGACCGATGGAAACAAACAGATAATCGCGTTCCTTCCAATATGATTTTTCATTATCAATATTAAGTAAATTAAAATATAAGGCTGTGAATACGTCTGCAAGCCCTAGCGGTCCTCCTGAATGACCGGATTTTGAGATAAGAAGCATATTGATAATATCACGTCTTAACTGGCGGGACATTTCATTCAGTTCTTCTATACTATCTAACTGTGGATTTTTACTCATTTATTATTTCTTTTTTATTTTTCGTCTCCCTTATCAGCTCTATCAAAGGTTTTATATGCTTAATCATTATCAAAATACAAATAGATGCACTTAAAGTGAAAAGCAAATTAAAATTATAATGGACATCATCATTATATAATCCAAAATCGTAATTGTACTTTACAATAAAATCTGAAATAAAAATTATCACAAGAGGCATCAGTATGGTTGCGGCAATATTTCCTAAATGGACATTTCTCCTTACTGCAAAAATTACGAGGAATAAAACACCCCAGATTATGAAAATCCAAAAATTGACGACCACAAAAATACCTGCAGTTGTTGCAAGTCCCCTACCGCCTTTGAATTTAATCCATATGGAAAAATTATGTCCTGCTACAAGAAGCAGCAGGGGAAAGATTGCAAGGTACAAAGGCATTGTAAATATTTTTGCCAGCAGAAAAGCCGGAATAAATCCCTTTAGGAAATCGAGAACCAATACCAGAATACCGATTGTTTTTGATTTCGTAACTTCATAACTATTAAGTGCCCCTACATTTCCCGAACCTGCTTTAGTGATATCTATTTTCCTGCTTCTTACAATTAGATATGCACTCGGTATCGAACCTATAATATAAAAAAGGAGGCATATTAAAATGTAATTTAGAATAAAAGGAGGCATACTTTAAATCATTATAAATTTAATTCCATAGGGCGTGCAACGATAATCCCCGTTTGCTTTTTATTTCCCATTAAGTATTCTTTCAATTCAACCTCCGTGATAATCACTTCTTTTTTAACAATTGAAGCGTGAAGGAAATATGTTCCGGAATCATCTTTGTAAATATAACCGGTATGTGTGACATCGAGACCGTTTATATCAGTGGTAGTAGCAATTATATCACCCGTCTTTAATGCATCATAATATTTATCAACCGAACTTTTGGGAACATAATACAATTGCCTTTGATTAATTTCATCTTCTATTGCCTGCAATGAGTTTACATATTCGGGATTATTTTTTAATTGCTTATAAGAACCGGTATGGGTAGTCATAAAATTAATATTCTTATCATATCTTTTGCCTCCAATTTCTTTAGTAATATCTTCCACAATTCCTTTCCTTTGGTTATCGTAAATCCAGTCCGTAAAATAATGAAGGCGTGAAGGGTAATTATCAATAATTCCATCCCTATATCTTATCAGTTTTAATTCGTTTTTAAATACATCAAAGCTTGCATCCCCTTTTTTAATAAGCCGGGACATAGCAAGAGTGTTTTCTACAAACGTGACACAATCGAGACTTGTAACTTTTATTATCAGTTCTTCATTATTAACATTAACATCCAGAGTTCCTGCTTCGTATGGTATGCCAATAAAGCTTTTCCCTACATATGATATAATTTCGTTTACAGGAAAATTTTTATATGATAAATCCAGCGAAGCAAGTTTTTCCTTGCATTTTTTGATTTCATAATCATCGTCTAACCCGAGTAAACCTCGGAAGTTAATTGACTTCGGCAGCAGAAAGCCGGCTGAAGAAAGGAAAAAAGATGATTTTAAAAAATTTCTTCTGTTCATTTACATTTAATTTTCATAAATTTATGCAATATTAAATTCATATAAAATTGTAAAATGAATTATTCGATAAGAAAAGCAATTAGAAGTGATTCAAAAGAGATAATTAATTTGATAAACGAACTTGCTCATTTTGAAAAGTTAACCCCTCCGGGTAATGAGGCATCGAGAAGACTTATAAATGAAGCATTTTCAAGAAATCCACGGTTCAGAATTTTAGTGGCTGAATATGATAAAAAATTAATTGCATATGCTTTTTATTTTTTTTCATATTCGACATTCCTGGCAAAACCCACACTTTATCTCGAGGATATTTATATTTCGAAAAATTTCAGAAGCAAAGGACTTGGAAAAAGTTTTTTCACAGAACTGAAGAAAACAGCAAAAAAAGAAAAATGCGGAAGAATAGAATGGGTAGTACTCGACTGGAATAAAAGTGCAATTAAATTCTACGAAAATCTTGGAGCCAGAGCTATGAAAGAATGGATATTTTTCAGATTAAGTTTATGAAAGTTAACTTCCATCCTTTGGCTTTATTAATGCCGCCTGAATAAAATAATTATGATTTTAGAAATTACGGTCATCATCGCCTGTATCAACAGGTAAATCAATTACCGGAGCAACTATAAGGTTCTCAAATTTTGCATATTCGTATTTGAATACAAGTTCAAGATCTCCGACAGGACCGTTTCTTTGTTTGCCAATAATTACTTCTGCTTTTCTAGACATAGTTGAATAATCAGGATCCTCTTTTTCCATCTTCATCCCCATAATAGGTCTGTGGATGAATATTACTACGTCCGCATCCTGCTCTATGGCACCGGATTCCCTGAGGTCTGATAACTGAGGACGTCTTTCTTTCCCCCGCTGTTCAATTCCTCTATTAAGCTGTGAACAGGCAACTACAGGAATATCGAGTTCCTTTGCAAGGGCTTTCAAACTTCTGGAAACATAAGCTACTTCGAGGTCCCTTCTTTCATGATAATCCTGACCTCTCAAAAGCTGGAGATAATCGACAATAATCATATCAATATTATATTCCTGCTTCATCCTTCTTGCTTTGGCACGAAGTTCAAGGATTGAGAGTTCGCTTGTATCGTCTATATATAAATTTGTTTTAAGGTTAGGGTAAAATTTTGCAACTTTTGCCCATTCTTCGTGTGAAACTCTGCCGGTTTTTAATTTCTGACCATCAACTAATGCTTCTGAGGCGAGAAGCCTGAGTATTAATTCCCTGAAAGCCATTTCAAGAGAGAAGAATGCAACACTTTTTTTATACTTCACGGCGGCGTTTCTTGCTATATTAAGGGCTAAAGCTGTTTTTCCATGCGAGGGTCTTCCAGCGATAATAATCAATTCTGATTTCTGGAAACCTGATGTAAGGTCGTCCAGCTTGTGATAACCGGTTGGCACTCCGATAATATTATCCTTTTCACCTCTGCGCTTTTGCAGATCTTTGATGACATCATCCAATACATCCTTTAACGCTATATCTTTTTTCTTTGAATAAATTTCATTCACTTCCATTATTTTGTGTTCGGCATCATCGAGCACAGAAAAAGGACTATTGGTAGGATCAAAACATTTTGTCGTGATCTGTCCTGAAATCGAAATTAGGCGGCGCAGGATATATTTTTCAAAAACAATTCTTGTATAATGTTCCGCATTTGCTGAACTTGTCACATTAGTAGTCAGATCAATTATATATTCCACTCCTCCGACTTCGGCAAGTTTCCCCATCCTTTGCAGTTCTTCCTTAACTGTATTTGCATCTATCGGTTCATTTCTGCCGTCAAGCTGAATCATTGCCTGAAAAATAGTTCCGTTTGCTTTTTTATAGAAATATTTCTGACTAAGAAGCTGTAAAATATCATTGATGATATCATTATCAATCAGTATAGCCCCTAATATCTGGTTCTCGACTTCTTCTGCATTCGGCGGTATTTTTCCGCCGTAATCTTCAATTGTTTCATTTACAATTTCCAGTGACGATTTTTTTGGTTTTCTTGGATTCATAAACTTTTATTTTGAATATATTAAATCGTATTCTTTTCTGAACAGCTGAACATCTTCCCAGGTTGGTCTTCTCCAGTTCGGGTTTCTTAATAAAGCAGCCGGGTGGAAAGTTACAAGTAACTTAATCTTATTTCCGTTACTTTCAAAATCATGAAATGTTCCTCTCAGTTTTCCGAGGGGCAAACTGGTTTTAAGCAATGTTTGAGCGGCAAAGGTACCGAGAGCAAGTATAAGAGATGGTTTAATTAACTCAAGCTGTTTAAAAAGATAAGGTTCACATTTCTGAATTTCATCAGGCAGAGGATTCCTGTTATCAGGTGGTCTGCATTTTAGAATATTACATATGAAGACATCCTCCCTTGCGAATTTTATAGCAGCAAGAATTTCCGTAAGTTTTTTCCCTGCCCTGCCCACAAAAGGTTTACCTTCTCTATCTTCATCTCCACCGGGTGCCTCACCTACTACAACAACTCTTGCTTCAGGATTTCCCGTACCAAATACAAAATTATTTCTTAGTTTCCCGAGGCTGCATTTTTTACAATTGCAAATAAGGCTATTCAGTTCATCAATGTTTTTAGCTTTTTGCCATAGTTCAGAAGATTTTACGGAATTGTTACTTTCCTTAACAAAACTTGCTTCGGATTTTTTTGGTTTCACAGTTTCATTTGTTGTTTCAGTTTCAAAGATTAAATTATCGTTATCTGATAATACAATTTTTTCATCATAGAAATATAAATTTCCGTAATCACGCTGAAATTTCAGGTAGTCAACCGTATTTTTTAAAATTTCAGATAAACTTTTGCTCATAAATTATGTAAGAGAAAAAAATGAATGTTCAGGAAAGAAAGTTATAAATTATCTTTGATAAAACAAAGATAATATTTTTAAGATTTATTTTTAATATAATAGTCTAAGATTGCATTTCCAGCTTCATATTTCGAAAGTAAAGGCAGCTTTTTAACAGATTTCTTATCAATGAGAGTTATAATATTTGTGTCTGTTCCGAATCCTGCACCTTTTTCTTTAGGGTTATTGAGGACTATCATATCGAGATTTTTTGAAATGAGTTTATCTTTTGCATTTTGAATGCCTTCATCTGTTTCAAGAGCAAAACCGATGAGGAAAATGTTTCTTTTATTTTCACCAAGATATTTCAAAATATCCTGAGTGCGGGTAAGTTCAAGATTAAAGGTCTTTCCTGTTTTTTCTTTTTTAACTTTTTTATCAAAAACTTTAACGGGTTTAAAATCGGCAACAGCGGCGGACATAATAATGATATCTTTGTTTTTCATATTCATTCGGACAGCATTGAACATTTCTGAGGTTGAAGATACATCAATTCTTTTGACCGAACCGGGGGTATCAAGATTCACCGGACCTGTTATGAGTGTAACATCGGCACCCCGTTCTGCAGCTGCACGGGCAATTTCAAAGCCCATTTTACCGGAAGAATAATTTGAAATGAAGCGGACGGAATCCACGGGTTCAACAGTGGGACCTGCGGTTATTAGAATTTTTTTACCTGAGAGGTCTTTTTTTTTTATCAGTTTGTTTCTTACAAACTCAAATATCGTTTCCGGCTCAGCCATTTTTCCATATCCAAACAAGCCGCTTGCAAGTTCACCTTCAATTGGGTCTATAATATCGTAATTCAATTCTTTTATCTTTTTCAGATTGCTTTGAGTCACTTTATTCCTGTACATATCTTCATCCATAGTGGGAGCAACTATCAAAGGACACCTTGAAGCAAGAACTGTTGACAACAAAAAGTTATCACTGATACCGCATACAATTTTAGCAATTGTATTTGCGGTTGCAGGGGCGATAACAAATATATCTGCCCATAGACCATAACTGATATGCCATGTTTTTGCAATAACTGATTCTGCTTGTTCCAAATTATCTCCGGCGGGAAACATATTAATAACAACTTCATTTTTTGAGAGTACAGATAATGTCAGAGGTGAAACAAATTTTGCGGCAGAAGGAGTCATAATCACTTTTACTTCGGCACCTGCTTTAACGAATAAACGGACCAAATTGCAAATCTTATAAGCCGCAATTCCGCCCGTTATTCCTAATAATATCTTTTTGCCCTTAAGCATAGAAAAGATTACTTAGCGTCTCTGTACCTGAAAGTTATCTCATCATTGAGTACTTCATCGATAGCCTGGATAGAAGGTTTATTTCTTTTTTCAAATTCGAGAGAAATATTCATCTTATCCTGGTTCATAATAGTATCATCTTCGGTTTCCTTTGCGATAATCGGTTCCAGGCGCTGATTAAGTTCCATCTTAATCTCATCATTCACCTGCCTTGCTCTTTTAGAAGCGACTACCACTGCTTCGTAAATGTTTGCAGCACCTTTTTCAAATTTTTCTAAATCTATTGTTTTTACAGACATTTATTGCTCCTTTATATTTTACTTTCTTTATTTTTAAACTTCACGATTAATTCATTTACATGCTTTACAGCATCTATTAAGTTATCATTTAAAACAATGTAATCAAACTCATTTATTTTGGACATTTCTAATTCGAATCTTGCCAGTCTTCTGTTAATCTGTTCATCAGTTTCCGTTCCCCGATTTCTGAGGCGATTTATCACACATTCTTTATCAGGCGGAGTTATAAAAATTAAAACAATAAAATCTTTATAATAATTTTTGAGGGAAATCGCACCGTTTACATCCAAATCAAATATAACATTTGTTTTGTTTTTAATAAAACCATCAACAACGGATTTCAAAGTTCCGTAATAGTCATTGCCGAAAACAACTTCATACTCAATAAATTCACCATTTTTAATTTTTTGTTTAAAGTCATCTTCGCTGATAAAAAAATAATCTTTTCCGTCTATCTCATTTTCACGTTTTATCCTCGTTGTTGCGGAAACCGAAAAAACCAGATCCTGATTTTGAGACAAAATCTCTTTAACAATAGATGTTTTTCCGGTGCCCGAGGGCGCTGCTACAGCAAATAACATTTTACCTAATCCGTATTAAATTATTCAACATTTTGAATTTGTTCTCTTATTTTTTCGAGCTCTTCCTTGAGCAGAGATACTTTTTGAGAAATTTCCGCATCCATTGATTTTGAAGCCATTGTATTAATTTCGCGGTTCATCTCCTGCAACAAAAAATTCAGCCTTCTTCCGGAGTTTTCATTTGATTCAACACACTCGGAAAAGAATTTAAGATGACTTTTTAATCTAATGGATTCTTCCGTGATATCAATTTTTTCAGATAAAAGTATCAGTTCCATCTCAAGACGATTTTCATCAATCTTGCTTTTATCCGCAATCAGAGAATCAATTTTTTCCTTTAGTCTTATCCTTTCCTGAGGTATCCTGGATGAAGAAATCTCCCTTATAATTTCATTTTCGGAATCAATATGATTCAATCTGGTAAGGATATCATTTTTAATATAATCACCTTCTTTATTTTTCATTGCCGTCAGATCATCGATAGCAGTATTCAGAATGCTTTTGATAAAATTGAATTCTTCTTCGGAAATTTCTCCGCTTGCTTCCGTTGTGAAAATTTCAGTGAAATGAAGAATATGCTCGAGCTTTATTTTTTCCTTAGAGCCGATTTCTTTTCTTACAGTTTTAAGCAGTTTAGTATAACTCTTCAGCACTTCTGCATCTATAGTGAGTTGATTCTGAACAGAAGAACCATTTTCAACGTTCAAATTTACATTTACTTTACCCCTTGAAATTTTTTGCCTGAGGATTTCTTTGAATTCATTATCCCGGGAAGTCATATACTTCGGATATTTAAAAGAAATCTCTGCAAATCTGCTGTTAACAGACCTTATTTCGATAACGAATTTTTTATTTTCAAAATTTCCTTCGGCTTTGCCGAAACCAGTCATACTTAGTATCATAAGTTGTTTTTACTTTAAGATTTAACGTAATGTTTACTTAATTCTTTTTTAAGATAATTAAATGCTTCCTGAGGTGTATTAGCAAATTTGAACAGATTCAAATCTGCCTTAGAAATCATATTCGTTTCTACGAGCACATCAAGATTGATAATTTTATCCCAGAATTCTTTTCCGTAAATTACAATGGACATTTTCTTTCTCAGTTTATTAGTTTGAACTAATGTAAGCACTTCCATTAATTCATCCAGAGTTCCATATCCTCCCGGCATAATGATTATTGCTTTCGCAAGGTAAGCGAACCAGAATTTTCTCATAAAGAAATAGTGGAATTCGAAATTCAGTTCGGGGGTAATGAATTTATTAGGATATTGTTCAAACGGAAGGGAAATGTTCAGACCCATTGACAGACCTTTGGCTTTATGAGCGCCCTTGTTAGCGGCTTCCATAATTCCGGGTCCGCCTCCTGAGCATACAACAAACTTATTTCCTTTTTTCAGCTTCTTCGACCATTTAGTAATAAGATATGCGAGTTCGACCGTATCCTCATAATACTTTGACATCTGGAGATGCTGCTCCGCTATAAAAAGTTCATCTTTAATTTTCTTTGTTAATTTGTTATTCTTCTTCGCGGAATTATAGCGTTTTTTTACATCTTCATAATCTTTTTGTGCCTGTTCTTCCGGTAAAATTCTTGCACTTCCGAAAAATACGATAGTATCTTTTATATCGACATATTTCATTCTTGCATAAGGTTCTATATATTCAGTCAAGAGCCTGACCGGACGGGCAAAAGGCGAATTCATGAAATCCAGATTATGATATGCCTTTGGTGCTTTTTCTAAGTGATCCATTAAATTTATTCTTTTTAAATTTATTAATATTTATACAATGCTTCTGCCTCCATCGACCACAAAAGTCTGTCCGGTAATATATTCATTTTTATCAACCAGATATTCAATGAGGGATGTAATGTCATTAGCTTTAGCAAATCTTTTCAGAGGATATTTTTTTTCCTCATTAAAATCCACGGTTTCATTTTTATCATTCTCAATCAGTATTGTACCGGGAGCGATGGTATTTACAAGAATTTTCGGAGCCAACCTTTTTGCCATAAGCTGAGTAAGTTTAATAACACCGGATTTTGAGACAGAATAAGGGATATAGCCCTGCCAGTTTAGTATTCCTCCGAGAGAAGCGATATTAATTATCCTGCAGGTTTTTTCCTTAGACTTCAGCATAATTTTTGAAGCTTCAATAGAGCAGAACAGAACACTTTTCAGATTAGTACTGATAAATTCGTCAAATATTTTCTCGTTAATTTTTAGAAAATCAATATGTTTAAATATCGCAGCATTATTTACAAGAACATCAAGAGTACCGAACTCTTTTTTCACAGCAGAAAACATCTGGTTTATATCATCAACACTTTTTAAATCTGCTTTTAAGGTCAGGATTTTCACACCTGTGAGCCTTAGTTTTTTCAAAGTATCATCAAGAGCTTTCGCAGGTGAATTATTATAATGTAATGCAATATCAAATCCGAGATTTGCGAGAGATAATGCGATAGATCTACCGAGTCTTCTTGCTGAACCTGTAACGAGGGCGACCTTATTTTTCCCTGATTTTCTTATCCTTTATTGTCTTTTTTTTAACAAAAAATACTTAAAATCGTGCCCTTGGGATGACTCGAACATCCGACACGCAGTTTAGGAAACTGCTGCTCTATCCACCTGAGCTACAAGGGCAATAAAGCTAATTAACATATAATTTAATCAAAGGGTTAAAGAAATTCAATGTAAGTATAAATACAATTAATAATGAATAACGAAAGAGAAAAAAAAGAGCAATTATAAGTTGTTACACGAAGTTCAAGAAGAAAAACTGAAGATAAATTTTATAATTTATAAGAACAAAATAACTTAGCATTAATGTGAAAATCACCACAGTAGTTTGTTGAATAGTTTGCTAAAAAAACAAACTTTTTTTATGTAGTAGCACGGCGTAGCAAAGCTACAAACAAAAAAAGAAATAAAAAATATTTTAACACGAAGGCCACGAAACTCACGAAGAAGGACCGGAGTAAAATTGTATAATTTTTAGAACAAAAGATCTTAGCATAATTGTAAAATTACTATAAATGTTTCTTAAAAAGTTTGCTTTTTTTACAACATTATTTTATGTTGTAGCACTAAGAAAAGATGAAAACCTCGAAGGGGTGGAATAAGAAACAATTTACAATTAGAAATTAATAATTAACAATAAAGAACAAAGAAAGTGTCACTATTTGGTGACAAAACATAAAAATAGATTTATTAGAAAAACAAGAGTTTATGTCAAAGAGTGATTTTTTTTGTCACCGGCGGAAAAATAATTAGTTTGTTTTATCAATTGTTTATCGTTTTATGTGACAGGGAAATTTCATTGGTGACAAAACAGTTCCCCGATTCACAGGTTCATCGGGATCTACGCTTCGCTTCGACAATGCGCAATTAATAATGAAGGAGAAAAATATAAAAATAAATGTCTGAACCTTGATTAAAGGATTAAAAGATTTACTTGACATTATGAAAAACCCCGATGGGGTGGAATTATTGTAGCGAGAAATATTGCCCTTTGCTCTATTAACCCCGACGGGGTGACATAATTCACTGACATTTTGAGAAAATTGTTATTCTGTAAAAAATAATAGTTTATGTTAAAGAGCTTTACAGAAATGTCATAGGAAAAAGACTAAATTAAAAAATTACAGGAGTTTACAAAAACAAAAAAATATCATGACAAAAGGATGACAAAACAATACACAAAAGTCAAAAGTAAAAAGTCAAAGGTCAAAAGTAAAACGAAGACCGGATTAACGGGATAAAGAACCGGATTAACTGGAAAAAAATTTAAGAACAGGCACGCAGATTTAACAGATGAAACAGATTTACTCAGATAATTAATTTGGGTTAAGAACAAAATAAAATAAAACGGAAAACGTAAGACAGGATTAACGGGATAAAAAAAGTTTATTGAGTTTATTAAGTTCATTAAGTTTGTTAAGCATATAGAATAAAAATTAATCATCTTTTCTTTGTTTTTTGTTTGTCATTCTGAATTTATTTCAGAATCTGTTTTGCAAATATTAGACCCTGAAACGAGTTCAGGGTGACAAATATATCGTTTGAAATCATTTATCATCGTCGGATTCTTTCTGATTAAAGAGATTTAGTTCTTTGTTCAGTTGTTTTTCGGAATTGATTGCATCGAGGATAAGAGGGTTTTTGGTTAAATCCTTTTCAGTACTATTTATAATTTTTTCAATATGTTCATCGGAATCATAGTCATCATCAGGACCTGAATTAGGATATTCATCGGAACTATAGGTACCATAATAAGAATCAAATTTTGATAATTCGTTAATAAACTTTACTTTAAGATTCAGCATATCTGAAAGATGAAGACTACTAAATGATTCTTTTTTAATTGCTTTATTGAGTTCCTCTAAGTCAGAGGCGAGCATACGCAGTCTCCCACCTGAATTAACCTTGAGTGATTCCATAAGAGCTTCGAAGGCAGTATCTTTGAGTATGGTTATAGCTTCGGAATTATTCTTAGCCCACCTGAAGAGGGTTCTGACGGGTAAATTCAATTTTTGGCTGATTTTTTCGAAGGAATGCCCCTGAGCACGGAGGATAAGGAATTCATTTTTTTGATTATCGGTATACATAGTTAAAAACCCTTATAATTTAACGTTTACCATAATTATCTATGGCTAATGCAAATATAATATGAATAAACTAAAAAGTCAATAGTGCAGTAAAATAAATTAAACACTTAGGACACAAGGACACTAAACAATTAATAAATCAAGAAAGTAAAACGTCAAAAGTGAAATCCCGACTGGTCGGGACAGGCTGTGAGAGGGAAAATTTGTCTGAACCTTGATTCATAGGATTGAAAGATTAAGAGGATGGATCTTTGACAAGGGGTTCCCGACAAGCCGGGATTTTCAACTCGACCCCTTGCGTTTTTGTCATTCCAAACTTGATTTGGAATCCAGAAGGTATGTTGGTGATCCCGAGGAAAAAGGAATGGGATTCCGATAAATCGGAATTTCACTTCGTTCAACAGGCTTCTATGTTAAAACCTCAGGAAAGATTGGAGGACTGTGAGCACCAACAAAGGCACTGAATGGTTTACATAAACTCAAAGTTTCATTAATTGTTTTGCCTTCTCATATGAATATTATTATCTTTCATTAATTTTTCCACAAGAAATGTTAATAACGGGAAAGAGCTTTTCACAATTCTATCATCATTTTTATCCCAGGGGGGTTTCTCACCATGAAATATATTACATCTGATTTGGTATAGAACTTTTTTTATAGTTTTTAAATTATTTTCTTCACATAGAATAATGATATTTCTTTCATTCATTTCCTCAATATTGTTCCATGAACTATATTCCTTAATTCTTGACATATCGTTTACATAACTTCTTTCTATACCATTCTGTGATTTAATTAATGATCGTTTTAATTCTAAAAACAATGGGAATGTAATTTGTTGTTCTTTATTATACCAAGTTTGATATTCTTTAACAAATAAATTATAAATGATATCCTCAGTATATTTTCTTGTAATAGAGAAGAATATTCTCTCAGGAAATTCTAAATCAATTTCCAATTTACCATTCTTCGCTTTAATAATTGCAGTTCCTTTTTTAATATTATTTAAACTCAACTGTTCTTCAATTTCCGACAATTTAGATTTATCTCTATTGATATTTGCTCTTTCTATTGTAGCGGCCTCATAATATAGATTATAACAAATAGCATTAAAGGCTATCCATTCTGACATAAAAGCCATATAGCTACCATCTGTTCTTTTCGATATTTTATGCCAAGAATTAATTAAATCTTTTTGTTTATCATCAAAAGATCTCATAATATAAATTATATTTTATAATTTTAATTAATTTTATGCGGCTTCGGTAGTCCAGATGTCGGCGAGCATTTCTGCCTGCTTTAATACTGTAATTACTGCTTTTTCCTGTTTATCGGGTGGATAGCCGTATTTTCTTAATATACGCTTCACTATCACACGCATTCTTGCTTTTACATTTTCCTTGATTGTCCAGTCAATCGACGTGCTTGCTTTTACTTTATCTACTAATTCATGTGCAATGGTTTTAAGTATATCATCACCCAACACTTTTACTGCACTGTCATTAACTTCGAGAGCATCATAAAATGCAAGTTCATCTTCGCTAAGGTTCAGTTTCTCTCCTCTTGAATTGGCATCTTTAATGTGTTTTGCTAATTCAATCAATTCATTTATTATTTCCGTTGCTGTCAGCAGGTTATTTTGATATTTCTTGACTGCATCGGCAAGCATTTCAGAAAATGTTTTGCTTTGCACAATGTTCCGCTTTCCTTTGAATGTAATTTCATCAGATAATAATTTTTTTAATAATTCGATTGAAATATTTTTCCGTTTCATATTGCGGATTTCGTTCAGAAAATCTTCTGAGAGTATCGAAATATCAGGTTTTTTTATTCCTGCGGCATCAAAAATATCTACTACACCATCGGCAACTACCGCTTTATCTATCAATTGTCTGATAGCTGTTTCTATTTCTTCATCGGTTTTTCCCTGTCCTTGTGGAGTGAATTTTGTTAGTCTTGCTTTTACTGCCTGAAAAAATGCAACTTCTTCGTTTATTTCTGCGGCTTCTTTTGTTGATTTCGCAAGAGCAAAAGCACTGGATAAGGCTGTTACTTCATTAAGGTATCTTTCTTTCCCCTTTTCCAATCCTAAGATGTGTTCTTCGGCAGAAAGAATAATATTTAATTTTTCTTTTATATTTGCTTTGAAATATTGAGTATAATCATATCCATGGAAAATTCCTTTTACAATTTCATATTTTTCAAGCATAACATTTATGGCTTCTCTGATATCAAAAGTAGGATTTCCCTTTCCGCCATTTTCCGTATATGTTCTAAGTGCACTTCTTAGTTCAGAAGCAAAGCCTATATAATCAACGATCAATCCACCGGGTTTATCTTTATAAATCCTGTTAACTCTTGCAATGGCTTGCATCAGATTATGACCTTTCATTGGTTTATCGACATACATAGTATGAAGACAAGGTACATCAAAACCTGTCAGCCACATATCCCTTACTATTACAAGTTTAAGTTCATCCTTCGGATCTTTCATCCTTTCGGCAATTGCTTTCCGTCGCTCTTTATTTCTTATATGGGGCTGCATTTTTTCCGGGTCGGATGATGAACCTGTCATAACAACTTTCAGTACTCCTTTATTGTCTTCTTCGTTGTGCCATTCGGGACGGAGTTTGATAAGTGCATCATATAAGTCAACGGCAATCCTTCTGCTCATTGATACAATTAACGCTTTACCTTCGAATGCCTGCTGTCTCGATTCGAAATGATTAATTATATCTTTTGCTACTTCTTTTATCCTGTTTTCATTTCCGACAATTGCTTCAATCCTTGCCCATTTAGTTTTTGCTTTTTGTTTCTCAGTTAATTCTTTATCCTCTGTGATTTCTTCAAATTCGTCATCAATCAATTTTCTTGAATTTTCATCGAGATTCACTTTAGCAAGTCTGCTTTCATAATAAATCCTTACTGTTGCTTTATCTTCAACTGCCTGTTGAATATCATAGATGTCAATGTAATCACCAAAAACTATTCTTGTGTTTCTGTCTGTAAGTTCTACCGGAGTCCCTGTAAATCCAATGAAAGTAGCATTCGGAAGTGCATCTCGAATATGCTTTGCAAATCCGTAACCGATTTTCGAACCTATAACATTTCCATTTTCATCTTTTACATCCTGCATTTTGGCTTCAAATCCATATTGAGTTCTGTGAGCCTCATCAGCAATTACTATTATATTTTTTCTTTTTGAAAGTTCAGGGAAAGAAATTTCTTCGTTGTCGGGAAAAAATTTTTGTATGGTTGTAAATATAATTCCTCCGCCTGCAATTCTAAGTTTATCTCTTAAATCGCACCTGCTATCCGCCTGTAAAGGGTCCTGCCTTAATAGCTGTCTGCATCCTGCGAAAGTATCAAATAATTGTCCGTCAAGGTCATTTCTGTCTGTGATGATAACAATTGTCGGATTATCCATATTCAGAACAAGTTTACCCGCATAGAAAACCATAGAAAGAGATTTTCCGCTTCCCTGAGTATGCCAGACAACTCCTCCTTTTCTGTTCCCATCCATTGCAGATGCTTCAATTGTAGAAAGAACGGCTTTTTTCACAGCAAAGAACTGATGATATGCCGCAAGTTTCTTTTCTGTTTGTACAAGTGTAAGTTTTGTATTAGGGTCTTCCTTTTTTGTTTTTTCGAATACGGTGAAATGCCGTATTAAATCAAGCAGGTTTTCTTTATTCAACATACCCTGTATCAATGTTATCATTTGACTTACAAGGTGTGATGCTTCTTTAGTTCTGTCAACTGATTTCCAAGCCATAAACCGGCTGAACTGTGAAGAAATTGTTCCTGCTTTTGCCTCTAATCCATCCGAAGCAATGAGAAAAGCATTATAATAAAATAAAGAAGGAATTGCAGATTTGTAATTTTGTAGTTGAGTGAAAGCTTTCTGAACAGTTGCCTTATCATCAGCAGGATTTTTAAGCTCAATGATAACTAAAGGAATACCATTTATAAATAAAACAACATCAGATCTTTTATTATTTTGGTTTTCAATAACCGTAAACTGATTAACGATAAGAAAATCGTTATTACTCAAATTTTCATAATCTATAAGATTTACTAAATCCCCTCTGATACCATCAGGAGTTTGATAATCTACATTAATTCCGTTTGTCAGATAATCATGAAAAGTTTCGTTGCTTTGAATTAAATCAGTCGAAGGAATTCGAAGGACATTATTAAATGCTTCATCCAGAACCTCTGTAGGAAGTTTTTTGTTTATTCTTTTGATTGCAGATTTAAGCCTGCCTTTGAGAATCACATCCTGATAATTCTCTCTTTCAGGATGAGCACCATCAAAGGCTATATCGGGACCGTAAACATAGTTCCATTCGAGCTCTTCGAGTTCATCAATTGCTAAGAGTTCTATGTCGGTTTCGGTGATTTTAGACATCAAATATTGTCACATAATAATAACATAATAGAAAATGTTTATTGAATTATATAAATAATTAGATTAAATATAAGGTTCTTCTAATATTTCGTTAAGTTTATTAATTTCCTTTTCTTTTTCAGATAAATATCTTTTTTGAATTTCTAAATTAGATTCAAATTCACTTAATTTATCTTTTAATAATATTTGTTCCTTTCGTTTATTCTCATAATCATCATTATCACTTTTTGATGTTGGGTTTTCGCTTATAATTGATTTATTTTTTTCAAATTTGAAATAAACAATAATGGACAATATTGTCAAAACAATAAATCCCATCACTGAAAGAGAAAGAATATCTTTGTTGAAAAAACCAAAAATCAGTGATAACACTGAAAGAGCAAATATTATTATTGTAAAAATCGGATAGTTTTTTGTTTCGGCCTTTTTTACTGTTATGCTATTGATAATCGGTTTTAATTCTGGTTGATTCAAATTTGTGGATAATTCCTGTAGTTTTTTTGTCAATATGTAGATTTGTTTATTATCATTATCAATCGATTTAGTAATGTTTTCTCTGTCTTTTTCTAATAAATCAATTTTATCACTTAATTCAGCTTTCTTTTTATCCCATGCTTCACTTATCAGTCTCAATTGATCAGTTAACCAAATCGGTTCGGTATATTTTTTATACGCTAAAAATTTATTCCGATAATCAACTAACATCGAGAATGAATGTTTGTTTTTTCTGAAATAAATATTGTTTTGATTAACAAAGTCATTTATTTCGAATGCATCTATTTCAGATAAAAGACTATACGATATTTGATTAAAGTTTTTAAACAATGAAAGATTAGACATTTTTTTCCTAATTGAAATATCATTAAACTCTTTAATGATGTAATTGTGAAGCTCAACTTTTTTATTGTACTCCTGGAATAAGTCAGGTGACCTTAATTCGGTAGATCTACGTAAAACCATTTTTATAATTGGATGAATTGATAGATTTTCTGACGCTTTATCCGATAAATGTGTCACTTCATGGCATTCTTTTAAAAATTCAAATACTTCAACTACATCATTTGGAAAAAATAATTTTAGTGAATCAACATTAATTGAATCCAAAAAAGCAGAAGCTCGAATCCATTCCTTTTGTTGTTCAGTTTTCCACCAGAAAATTCGATTTTCTGCCTGAGAATAATTCAATGAATTATTTCCTTTATCACACCACATTTCTACAAGATACGGTAAACCATCTGTATCATAGGAGATTTCATCAACAAGCTCTATATTCAAATTTCTTTTTTTGAGATATGCTATAATTTCGTCTGTATTAAAATGTTTTATATCCTTTTCAAGTAAATCATTTTTATAAATATCCCATCTTCTATAATAATCTGTTAAAATCAACGGTTCACGACCGGAAATAACAAATCGAAAATCATATTCTATTTTAAAACTATTAATATTTTTCATAAATGTTAATAGCCATTCATTTACATCATCACTAATTTTTTCATAAGTGTCAATAATAATAATGATTTTTACAGGCATTAAATCTTTATTTCTTCTCCATATTTTTTTAGGATATACAGATTCTTTAAGTCCATCAATAAAACATCTATTTATTATAGGAATAGGATTTATTAAAAATTTTTGAGTTTCTGCATCGTCATATCTCGATTCAATAATTCGCTTCTTTTCTTGTTCATATTCTTTCTGATAAGCTTCATAAGATTTTTCTACGTCTTTTTCATTTTTTTGATAAGACCCTAAATCAAATTCCGCATCACCATACTTAAATTTACCTATAGTCCATTTTCCTTTTCCCTTATTTTTAATTGCTTTATCCATCTTTTTCGTTATATCATCTAATCTTTTCTTTTCTTCGGGACTTATTCCACTTTCAATCTCCCCGACAGCTTTTTGATAAAAAATAGTTTTTTCATGTAAAAATCTAAAATCATTATCTATTTTTAAGTTATTAGAAGCTATCGTTTTCGATAGTTCATCAATAAAAACAGGAATATTTTTATATAAAATATTCTCATTTACTCTAAAAAAAACAAATCTATGATACCCCAAACAAAGATTTTCCATTATCTTATCAAGCAATGTCGTTTTTCCAACCCCACCGATACCATATAAGTTTATTATTCTTTTAAGATTTTCGCTTGAATAAGATTTTTCTAATTCAGTTAAAATCTCATTGATTTCTATTTCTCTGCTTACAAAATACGAAGTTCCCATATTATATATTAGATTTTATTGATTTAATTTTATTCTCTAAAATTATTCACCCTAACCTCACCACTCATCGACTTAGAAAATAATTTATCACGAAGTTGTGTGAGAATGGTGATTAAATTTAATTTTAATTTTGATTCTGATTCTGATTCTATTTTTTTCATTTCGACACATTCCCATTCCTGCGACTGTAAAATTTCAATCATTAATTTGTCAGTTTTATTTTTTATAATGGGATTCATTTATGGAATAGGTAATAATTGAATAAGAGAGTTTATAGAATTAGTTAATTCTGTTTCAGTAAACTTAGGATTAGTCGTATTCTCAGGATGATGAATTGAGTTTCTTATGTAAGTTGGTAGAGTTGCATTTTCAGGTGGTTGTGGGTTACCATTACTTATTTTTATCCAACTTTTATTTTTTTGAATACCTCTTTGTAAAAGATAAGTTTCCATATCACTGATGGTAAAATTTTGAGTTGTCTCTTGAATAAAACCATACAATTCATTATGAAATTCTATAGTCGCTAATCCGTAAGCATGATAATTTATTTCACCCCAAGAGGGACTCCATGGAAATTTACCCCAACCACTTATATTGGCATAATTTAAAAGAATTTTGTTATCTTCATCTCTACTAAGTATGATAAAGTTAACATCATTCATCATACAATTTTTAAATATATATGGGGATTGAGTAGAAAGAATAATTTGCTTATCTTTTGACTCCTTCAATAAAAGTTCAAGTAATTTATCTTGTGCTCTGGGATGAAGATGTAGTTCGGGTTCATCAATCAAATATATTATTGAACCTTTTGATTCACCCGCAATGCTTTTAAGAAGTAAAAGCGTAAGAATCATTTCTACGCCTGAACCAAGGTCCTTGGTTTTTATTTGTTTTAGCTCATCATCTTTTCTTAAAGCAAAAAATGCATTTGAAAATGGGTGAAGTAAATCAACCAATTCAATTTTCAAGTTTTTATATTCATCGTCGCTGAAAAACTCACTTAGTTCTTCCGCTAACTTTTCGCCTGTCCCTTTTTGGGCTGTTTCAATTATATTCTTGAAATACTCTCCGCTAATATTTGCAACTAACTTATCAATCGTTGTAGCATCAACTTCTTTAGAGAACTTCCAGTTCAAATCTTCACAAATTCTATCAAAAGTTGTTTTGAAAGTACCTGTATTTATCTGTCTTGTTCTATTTTTATCAAATAAGAAAACATGGATTTCACCATCCTTTATATTTTCATTTGAAAACAACTTATACAAACTTTGAATGTCCTTTCCTGAATCTTCCCCTTTATTGTTTTTATAATGAGGAATCTTATTCATAAATGAGTTACTTATTTGAAAAGGTGGTGATAGTAATTTTCCAGGTGCTTTTCTTTCTCTGTTTTTAGCTTTGAACTCAATTCCATTTGCATCGAAGTAATTTTCTGCCCAAGGCATTTTACATTTAAAATCATCTGTCTCGGCCTTAATAATTATATCTTTATTCTTGTCATAAAAATCATTGATGCTAAGTTTATTTTCAGATGAGTAAGTACTTTGTGTTATATAATTTATTGCTTCTAATATAGTTGTCTTTCCATTACCATTTTCACCAATTAGAATATTTAATCCACTTCCTTCATTTGTTCCATCTGGAACATTCAAATCGATGTCTTGATTTTCAAAACATTTGAGATTCTGTATCGTAATTTTTTTGAAGAATAGGTTTGCCATATCTCTAATTAATTTTTACCCTCACCTCACCACTCATCAGCTTTGGTAATAGTATATCACGAAGTTGTGTGAGAGTGCGGATTTGGACTGTGTTTGATTTAATTTTTTGAAATGAATCTTTTGTCCTTCTATCATATTTTTCAATTAAACTTATTGGAGGTTTTCCGAAAGTGAGATTGAATATATCTTGTGGATTTACTCTTTGATGACTTCCGCTTGTACCACTTGCGGCTCCCGTTAATTCTTGGGTTACTTGATATGATTTGAGAAAGCAGTATATAAAACTAAACCATACAACGTCTTTTGGTTTTACAATTTGAAATTCTGTAGAACAAATTGCATTTTCCTCATCAATACTTCCGAATAATCCCCAAATTCTTGGTGTTCGAGGATTTAACTTTGATACCAAAATTGAATTTGAAATAACTTGATACTTTCCACTTAAAATATCTTTTCCAATTTCTTTTTTTGGTTCTTTCCCCTCATCAAAAGATGGTAAACTGTAATGCTTAAAAATTATATCAGGGCTTTTTGATGGGTTAACATTTTGTTTAAAATGAATTGCAATATCAGAAAGAGAAACATCCGTCCAACTATCCTCCGCCTCTTCCACAAACCACTGCCGGAAAAGTGTTTCGGCTAATTGCTCAAGGGTTTTATTTTGGCGGTGCAGCAAATCTATTTTATCATCTAAGCTGCTAAGGATGCTGGCGATTTGGATTTGTTCTTCGTTATCAGGTAATTCCAAATTCAAATTATCAAAACAATTTTTCGGAACTCTTTGTCTTCCCGATGTTCCTTCAAAATTTCCTTCTGCAAAACCTCTTACTTCGTCCCATCTTGATAAATAAAAAACAAAATCATTATCAGAAACATTTTCTTTACCCCTGAAAACCAAAAATTCAGTTGAACCAAAACCGATTCCATTTTTTAATCCTCTTACCTGACAAATCTTTCCGTTCTCTAAGCATGGAGTAATTTTTGCAAATAGTGTGTCTTTTTCTTGAAATCTTGCTCCGCTTGTAGGTTTACGTTCAGTACTTGGAAAACAAAATTTATTTCCATCTTGCAAATCTTTCATTTCAACAAATGAATATTCATTACCCGCTTTCAGATTTACAGATGGGTTAATATTTACAAAATTCGAAAATTTATATTCTTGCCAATCTCTCATAATATTATTTAATTTTTAGATATACAAATAGCGGATGTTTTTTCTTGGATTTCCAACATCTTATTTTCATTACTTATCCATTTATCTTTATCCCAATAATATATTTCTAATTTTCTCATTACTTCATTAAGAACATTGGAGACTATACAAATTCGATAATGTTTTTTATTTATTCTACTATTACTATACTCATTAGGCGTTAGTTCAATAGCTGTAAAATCTGCTGAAAGCCCTTTTACTTCAAGTAATAATGCTTGGTTTCTTAATGAAGCTTCTAAATCCCACCCTAAATTATCTTTACATTTATTTTGTACAATAAAGTTTCTATCTTCAAAATATTCAGTAACTGTGTTGATTGCTTTTATTTCAACTTCTTTTTTTAATTCAATATCTTTTTGCCAAGGCTGATGAATATGTATATACCTTTTTTTCTTTCTAAAAATATAATTAACTGGGTCATTAATATAATTTTGAACTTCTTTTAAATATTCTGGGTTTTTGTAGTTTTCTATATACCATGCATTTGTTTGACCAGGACCATCAACAGGTATCTCAAAAAATCTATCATAATCAGGAATTAAGTAAGAATCATTCTCTAAAGTTTGAGCAAGATATTCAACTCGATTTAGTCTCAATCCATTTTGTAATCTTTGCACTTCTCGATATAATTTTGCGTTTTTATACCAACCTACGATATATTGACCGCCTGTTTGGGGATTTTTGGCAAAAAATACTATCGTAATATTATCTACATAATTTTCTTGGGGCTTTGCTCCTAATCTTTCTAATGTTAATTTTCTATCATTTTGAATTCTTGCAAATCCGTAATATCGACCTTCGAAGGGTAAAAAATTATATACTTCTCCACCATCATGATGTTCCTCAACCCAAGAACCAGCTCCAGTGGGAATATCATCAACTTTAACTCCTTGATAATATTTCATCCATGCAATTCTTAAAAAGATATATTTTCCCATATTTTTAAAATTTTATTTATAAAACATTTTTTATATATAAATTTTAATTAATATTGTTATTTTACAAATCCTTTTTGAGGTCACATTTTGTGACCTCAAGTTTAAGGTAGCATCTTGTGAACTTAGGAATTCCCATTCGGTTTTAGTCAATTGAAACATGAAATCCTCAGGAAAACGGTCAACGTTACGCTTTACAGCCTGATTTAGTACCTTAGTTAAAACCCCATAAATCATTGCCAAATCGCTATCAAGCATTACTCTTTGTCCATGGATAACATAAACTAAATGTTCTATTTGTAAAGGAATAGATGAAATCTTTTTCATATTTTCTTTATTTAAAGCAAAAAAATTATTGTTTTAATGTACATCCAACTTAATTGTCTCTACACTGTGGAGACAATTTGCTTTTCCGTAAAAACCTTAGAAAATTGTATCATTCTGAGTAAATTTTTCTCTTCAAAACTATTACCATATTCAAGAACTAATTGTCGTGACAGCGTAACGACAATTTGATTATCATATTCTGCCCTATTAATTCTTAACTTGATGCCGCATTTTGCGACCTCAAGAATACATCATTATCTAAGGTCACATTTTGTGACCTCAAAATATTATTCTCTTTTAAGGTGCCAAATTGGAACCTCAATGATTTCAATTCTTTCCACTCACTCATTATCATTGTTAATGTCGAATATTTGCACAATTTTTATGATATATTGTGCATATAATAATATATATGCACAACAAATGTGCACGTTTACATATTCGCACACAGTATTTCTTGTTTTTTGTGCATATATCCAATGTCATGGATAATGATTGTGCACGTTTAAACATTGTTGCACAAAATAAAAGAATTATTGTGCATATTTTTAACTATCAGATAATATTTTAATTAGAGAAACGTTTTTAAAAAGTTTCTCTTTTCCGACGACTTCTGAGCTTAAAATACCAATATCTTCAAGTCTCTTCAAATATTTACTTGCTGTATTTCTGGAAGCGATTTTTTTCTGCTCAAGAATTGCTATTTTACAATATGGTTGACTGAAAATAACTTCTATTAATTCATGAGAATAAATATCATTCGCTTCTTTTTTAATTTTTTCAATTGTTTCTATGTAATAGTCATAAATTGCATTTACCTTTTTAAGGGTTAAAATTGAAGTTATTCTTATTGCTTCAAGCATATAAATAATCCAATTTTTCCAAATTCCAGCTTCAGTAACTTCTCTGATTAAACGATAATAATCACTTTTATTATTTAAAATATAATTTGAAATGTAAATGACCGGAATATCAATAAGTTTTTCTAAACAAAGATATATAACATTCAGAATTCTTCCTGTTCTGCCATTCCCATCACTAAAAGGATGAATAGCTTCAAACTGATAATGTAAAATTGCCATCTTAATAAGCGGATCTATTTCAATACTGCTATCAATTGCGATATCAAACCAATTATTTAGTTTATCGAAAAGTATTTTCCCGGGTTCGGGAGGAGTGTATATTACTTGCTGACTATTTCCGATATAAACCTGGCTAATCCGAATTTCTTCTTCTTTTTGTGTTAGAGTTTTAAAAATTTTAACTGCAAGTTCTTTTGAAAAATCTTCTTTTTTATGCAAGCCGGAAAATGCAGCCCATAAAGCTTCTCTATAACGTAATACTTCTTTAGTAGCGGGGTCAATATTGTGTAAATTAGATGAAAATGCTTTATATAATTTATCATTAGTTGTAAAAATATTTTCTATTGTCGAACTGTCTTTGGCTTCCTGAATCACAAGAGTATTTATTAGCATAAGAGGATTTGGGATAATATGCATTCTTCCTTTTAATTCCGCTAATGTAGCACGTGCATCTTTAAGTTTTTTATAAATGCCAATTTCTTCCCATACATTCTCAGAAGGAAGCAGTAATGGTAAATCATTGTATGGCAGATTTTTATCGTAACTCATTTTTTTGCAATAAATATTTTTGAAAGATTTTCTTTAATTTTATTATTAAGATTTACTTCCTCATTAATTTGTTTTTCTAATTCCGTTTTTAATGATGTAAAGCGTTCTTCAAAATTAAAATCGTCTTCATCATCAGGTAAGCCAACAAACCTTCCGGGTGTAACTACATAGTTCAGTGCTTTTACTTCTTCAATACTTACGCTTTTGCAAAAGCCCTGTACGTCAGAATATTCTTCCCACTTGCCCTCTCCAGAGGGGGAATAACGCCAGTTATGGTAAGTGCTTGCTACCTTTGCAATATCCTCATCGGTAAACTCAAGATTTTTCCGTGTCTTTAAAAAGCCAAGGTTGCGAGCATCGATAAAAAGAATTTCGCGTTTGCGTTTTTGTTTGCTGCGGCTCAGGAACCAAAGGCAAGCGGGTATCTGTGTATTCAGAAATAATTTTGAGGGAAGATTTACAATGCAATCAATCAAATCATTTTCAATAAGTGCTTTTCGTATTTCGCCTTCGTTGCTTGTTTTAGTAGTTAGCGAACCTTTCGCCAAGACAAAACCTGCTTTACCGGTTGGTGATAAGTGATAAAGGAAATGTTGAATCCAGGCATAGTTGGCATTTCCTGCGGGTGGAACTCCATATTTCCATCTGCCATCTTTTGCAAGGAGTTCACCGCTCCAATCGCTGTCATTAAAAGGAGGATTTGCAAGAACGAAATCTGCTCTTAAATCCGGATGAGCATCACGCAGAAAAGAACCTTCGTTATTCCAAACTACCTGTGAGCTTTCCATATGCCTTAAAGCGAGATTCATCTTACATAAACGCCAGGTTGTCTGGTTGCTTTCCTGTCCGTAAATATGGATATCATCAATTTTTCCCTGATGAGCTAAAACAAACTTTTCACTATGAACAAACATACCGCCTGAGCCATTGCAAGGGTCAAATATACGTCCTTTAAAAGGCTCAAGCATTTCCACAAGAAGTTTCACAACACAGCCGGGAGTATAGAATTGACCGCCTTTTTTACCTTCGGCAAGTGCAAATTCTCCGAGGAAATATTCATATATATGCCCGAGTAAATCCCTGCTTTTTTCTGCTGAAGCTCCGAGTGTTAAATTACTGAATAATTCTATAAGTCCGCCAAGTGATGCAGGGTCAAGACTTGCTCTGGCATATTGTTTAGGTAAAACTCCTTTAAGCAAATCAGGATTAATTCTTTCAATTTCATCCATAGCAGAATCAACAAGCAAACCTATATTGGGTTTACGCGCATTAGCAAGCAGAAAATTCCACCGTGCATCAGCCGGTACATAAAAGACATTCTCAGCTTTATATTCATCGAGGTCTTCCGGGTCTGCACCTTCGTGAACTCCCTCATTAACTTTAAGTTTGTAATATAAATCATCAAAATTATCGGAAATGTATTTCAGGAATATAAGACCCATAACGATATGCTTATATTCAGCGGCATCCATATTTTTTCTGAGCTTATCGGCGGCTTTCCAGAGTGTTTTTTCGAAGGACTCCTGTTTATTATTATTTTTATTGTTTTTGGGCACTTTAGAAAATTAGAAATTTTGAAAGAAATTCTTAATATTAATTGACAATATATAAAAGATATTTAGGCTTTTCTTCATAGATATTCCGAAATCATTTCTCTTGAGTTAAAATTTTTCCTCGCGAAAACCCTAATGTTAAGTTATGAATAAAGATTAATTTAATAAAGGATTTAAAACAATCTTAAGAACTGAATTTCAACATTCCAACGCTGGAGCATTGGAACGAGAAGGGGAATGAGCAATAAATAATGAATAATGTAAAAATTATTTTTTTCCCCGATAAAAATCGGGATTTCACTATGCTCAACATAATATTAAATTTATTTAAGCAAGATTAATTTTTTAGTCTCAGAAAAATCTTCTGTTTGTAATCTATAAAAATACACCCCGCTTGAGAAGTTTGTGGCATTCCAATTTGTTTGATATGTACCTGCCTGAAGTTGTTCATTCACGAGCACTTCAATTTCTTTTCCTGTTACATCGTAAACTGCTATTTTCACATTTGATAATTTTGGTATATCGAATTTAATTGTGGTTGTTGGATTGAAAGGATTCGGATAATTTTGATCAAGAATAAATAAAGTTGGGATATCAGTAGTGATATTTCTTACATTAACTAGTTCAGAAAGAGGACGGCGCCACAAACCATTTTGATATGCCCCTGCATAAACAAAATCATTTGATATAAAAACCGATCTTATATAAACTCCCGATAAATTCTGACTGCAATTAGTCCACGTATTTCCGTAATCCTGCGAAAAAACCAACCCATAAAGACCACCAACTAATACATAACGATTGTACGAATGAATTTTATAATAATTTCCTGTATCTAATGTAGATTGAACCCAGTTTTCACCCTGGTTTGTAGAATAACAAACTCCGTGTGTTGTTAAAGCATATAAATTTGTACCATTACTACTTAATGCCCGAATAGATCCGCTGTTTAAGGAAGATTGGTGCCAGTTATCACCATTATTTGTTGAAACCCAAACTCCGCCAGCACAACCTGCGATTACTCTATTACCGAAAACTTCAATTCCATAAACATAAATTGAATCTATTGAGGTTCTGGACCAATTATTTCCGTTATTTGAAGATTTCCACAATCCACCCCCATCCATACATCCAATATAAATATTATTATTATAAGCATTAATACAAGTTAACCTATAATTATTGTTTTGAAATATTGTTTGCCAGTTATTTCCCATATCTGTTGAACTATATGCTAAACCATAAGTACCTCCGTTTGCAGAATAATCACAAACATACAATGTATTACCAGACGATGAAAATCCAGTAATAGTTCTTCTTCTGATAGATAATTGATTAAAGCTAACTCCGTTATTTGTAGAAATGAATACACCCCCATCACCTTCGACCTCATGATTACCAGAAAATAAATTATTATTAAACTTATAAAAAGATTCAACACTCTCATTTGCATTTAAATATTTAGTCCAGTTCAAACCATTATTGCTGGAATGATATATTCCAAGATGTCTGACACCCGCATATACATGATTTCCGTCTTTTAGAAATGAAATAACATCATCCCAATTTAAAATGAGCGATATAGTCTGTAACCACGTTTGTCCATAATCTGAAGATACATAAATTTCACCTGAAGTACCTGCGAATATATAAGAATCCTGAGAATATAGAGTTAAAATTGTTTTATTATTCAAAGAAGTTTGAATCCAATTTTGACCATAATTTGTACTATAAAAAACACCACGGTTACTACTGCTGCAACCGGCAAAAACATAATTACCGGTCGAGGTTAATGCATTGGTCGAATATGAAAACTTGAGACTCCAGTTTGCTCCTTCATTCGAAGAAACATATATTCCTCCTTCAAAATAGGGGCTTTCAGGATTATAACCTGCAAACAGATATGCATTATTATAAGTTAAAGACGTTATTGGAATGTTGTTCAAACTCGTTGCAATCCAATTGGTTCCGTTATTAGATGTATACCAAACACCATAAGAACTTACACAACCAGCAAAAAGTTTTGTCCCATTATCTGCAAATGAACTAACATATTTATTAAAATATGTTCTAACCCAGTTATCTCCATTATTAGTAGAAAATAAAATATCTAAAGGATCTATCCCCGCAACAAATAATCTTGAATTAAACGAATATAATTTTTCCGCATCTTTTACTTCTGTAGAAGTCGAATCCCAATGAATACCGGCGTTACTGGTTCTATAAATATGTCCTTTATAGCCCCAAAAACCAGAGAATATAAATGAATTATGTTTAACGATTGATTGAGCATCCGTATTATCATATAACCCACAAGAAATATTAACCCATTGCGCATTTGCAATGATTAGTGAACAATGAATAATGAATAATGTAAAAATTATTTTTTTCATATACACCTTCTTTCAACATTCCAACGCTGGAGCATTGGAACGAGAGGGGGAAAAATAAATGAATTATGTTTAACGATTGATTGAGCATCCGTATTATCATATAACCCACAAGAAATATTAACCCATTGCGCATTTGCAATGATTAATGAGCAATGAATAAAGAGTATTGTAAAAATTATTTTTCTCATAAATATTTCTCCTAATTTTTACTTATATAATATTAATGAATTTATGTAATATAATATAGCTATTTTTGATTATGGTTTTAGTTTACGTTCCAACGCCGGAGCATTGGAACGAGATGCCGACTCGTTTCCAATTTTAGACTTTTGTTCAAGATGTATTTTCTTTAATTTGAATTTTAAAAAATCGAATTAATTAGTTGTCTATGGGCGAGGGACAAAGTACTTTACGATTTAAGTCTTCTATCGTTGTTCTTACCACTTTGTTTTTTATGTGGGGATTTATTACAAGTTTGAATGACGTATTAACACCTTTTCTGAAAGGAGTTTTTGAACTTACGCATTTTCAGGCAAACCTTGTTCAGTTTGCATTCTTCGGAGCATATTTTATAGGCTCATTGATATATTTCATATCATCAATTACAATAGGAGACCCGATTTCGAAAATAGGATACAAAAATGGAATAATCGGAGGACTGGTGCTTTCCGCTATAGGTTGCTTTCTTTTTTATCCATCAGCAGTATATTCATCATTTGGATTTTTTCTGGGTGCACTGGCGTGTATAAGTTTTGGTTTAACAATTTTACAAATAGCTGCAAACCCTTATGTTGCCTTGCTTGGAAAGCCGGAAACAGCTTCAAGCAGATTGAACCTCGCTCAGGGATTTAATTCCTTTGGACACACAATAGCACCGGTAATAGGAGGCTTTTTAATTTTTAAGTTTTTTCTTACAGATGAAAACCCGGGAGCAAATTCCGTTAAAGTCCCTTACCTGATTTTTGGAGGAGCATTTTTGCTTCTTGCCTTATTCATAGCGTTTGCACATTTACCTGCATTTACAGGAAGCGAGAAGATAGAAAGTAAACCGGAAGCACTGAAGCATAGAAATCTATTCTGGGGAATATTTGCGGTCTTTTTTTATGTTGGTGCAGAGGTGTCGATAGGAAGCAATATGGTGGCATACCTGAAATTGCCTGATGTTGCAGGATTTACAGATGCTGATGCAAGTAAATATCTTGCGTTCTACTGGGGAGGTGCGATGATAGGCAGGTTTATGGGTTCGATTTCATTGAGCGAAATAAAGGGACTTAAAAAATATTTCTCGATGGCAGGAGTAGCAGTAGTATTGTTTATAATAATTTTTCTTATTACTAAAATTGATTTCTTTTTAGTCTGGTACTTTCTGATATTTTTAGTAGTAAATTATTTTGCATTTATGCTTGGAAAATCATTGCCGGCGAGGACATTAACAATTTTTGCTTTATTTGTTATGGCTCTTTTAATATTGGGTATTTTCACGTCCGGAAAAATTGCAATGTGGTCTATGATTGGAATTGGTTTGTTCAATTCCATAATGTGGTCAAATATATTTACTCTTGCAATTGCAGGGCTTAAGAAATTCACTTCGCAGGGTTCATCTTTGCTTGTGATGATGATTGTGGGAGGTGCAATATTGCCATTGATGCAAGGACTTTTAGCAGATGCCGCGGGTGTTCATTATTCTCTCTTTATTCCATTGCTTGCTTATTTATATCTGTTATTTTATGGAATTAGCGGATATAAACCGGTAATGAAGGGTTCTGAAGTGTCTTTCTGAACAAAGTGAAAGATCTAGCGTAATGGTTATCGAGATTCTTCGCTACGCTCAGAATGACAAGAGTACGCTCAGAATGACAAGAGTACGCTCAGAATGACAGTGTGAAGTGGGTTTGAGATTCTTCGCTACGCTCAGAATGTGACTAAGGTATGGGAGATTAAAGTTACATTAATAATGAAAAATTATTATGTTTACATATTGACGAATAAGAGTAATAAAGTTCTTTACACAGGTGTAACAAATAATTTATCTCGAAGGGTTTATGAACATAAACATAAATTAGTTAAAGGTTTTACAAGTAAATATAATGTAAATAAACTTGTTTATTATGAAATTACGAATTATGTGGCTGCTGCGATACAAAGAGAAAAACAAATAAAGGGATGGCTACGAAAAAAGAAGATAGATTTAATTGAATCTTTAAATCCAAAATGGGAAGATTTGGGTAAATATGATGTTGAATGATGTTTATTAAAAAAACATAGAATTAAACTGAGTTCTTTCATTTTGGGATTCTTCGCTACGCTCAGAATGACAAGGGTGGGGTGGGTTTTGAGATTCTTCGCTACGCTCAGAATGACAAGGGTGGGCTCAGAATGACAAGCTGGGTTCTGTCATCCTGAACAAAGTGAAGGATCTGTTCAGTGACTATTGGGATTCTTCGCTAACGCTCAGAATGACAGTGTGGGGTGGGTGTTGGGATTCTTCGCTACGCTCAGAATGACAAGGGTGGGCTCAGAATGACTAGAGTGGAGCTGAGAATGACAAGCTGGGTTCTGTCATCCTGAACGAAGTGAAGGGTGACTATTGGGATTCTTCGCTACGCTCAGAATGACAAAATAAATATTAAAGAAATTAAATAAAATTTATGATTGAAGCGGCTATTGGAATAGATATCGGTGGGACGAATTCTGTATTCGGGATTGTTGATAAAGACGGGAATTGCCTATCCGAAAATTCTATTAAGACAAATAAATATGAAGACGTAAATGACTTCGTAAAAGAATTGTCAGACGAAATAAAGAAACTAATAAAAAATTTAAACGAAAATATTGCAATCAAAGGGATCGGAATCGGTGCACCAAACGGGAATTACTTCAAGGGAACAATCGAGTTTGCACCTAATCTAAGATGGAAAGGCATAATTAACTTTGCTAATTTATTCAAAGGTCATTTTAATTATCCTGTAATTCTTACTAATGATGCAAATGCAGCGGCAATAGGAGAAATGATTTACGGTGCTGCGAAAGGATTGAAAGATTTTTTCATTGTCACACTCGGAACCGGCTTGGGCAGTGGTTTTGTGGCAAACGGAGAGATGATTTACGGTCATGATGGTTTCGCCGGTGAACTGGGACATACTATTGCTGTATTTGACGGAAGACAATGCGGATGCGGAAGAAAAGGATGCCTCGAGCAATATGCATCAGCAACAGGTATAGTAATTACAGTAAAAGAAATGCTTGAGAATAAAAACATTGATAGCTTATTGAGGAATTCAGATATCGGGGAAATTACTTCAAAGAAAATTCACGAGGCAGCGAAAAAAGGCGATTTACTTGCACTCGATGCATTTGATTACACAGGTAAGATACTCGGAAGAAGTCTTGCAGATGCTATAGCAATCACGAGTCCTGAAGCTATAATATTATTCGGAGGTCTGGCTCTTGCGGGTGATTATATTTTTAAACCGACAAAAAAATATATGGAAGAGTATATGCTGAATATTTTCAAGAATAAAGTAAAACTATTGCCTTCAAGAATAGTCGGTAAGAATGCTGCAGTTCTCGGGGCAAGTGCACTGGTATGGAAAGATTTACTGTGATTTTAAGTTTTTAACTATTTTAATAAAGAAATTATTTTTTAATAATTATAATAATTAATCATGGAAAACAAACATGTAAATGTAAATTCCGCACATAAGAAAAGTCTTAGCACTGTAGAAAAATTTGCGGTTTTTATTACTGATAAAGTCGGCACGATGGGATTTTTCTTTATTATTTTTATTTGGACCGTCATCTGGATGGGATGGAATCTTTTTGCACCGGAAACCAGCAAATTTGATCCTTTCCCCGCATTTGTAACGTGGCTTTTTATCTCTAATGTAATTCAGATTTTTTTGATGCCGCTGATAATGATAGGACAAAATCTGCAGGGACGACATGCTGAATTAATGGCAGAAAGGCATTATAAGGCTGATATTACCGCGGATAAACATGTAGATGAAATCAAAAAGATGATGAATGAACAAACTAAACTTCTGAAATCAATCCTTGAGAAATCAGGAAAATAAAAGATGAAGCTGAAAATAAAATTTGTTTTCCTATTCCTTGTACTTGCATTCGCAATACAAGTAAGAGCACAGGATAACTCCCTTTTTAATATTATTCCCCTACCTGCTGAAGTGATAATGAAGCAGGGTGTTTTCGAAATTGACAATAATACTTATATCTGCATAAATGTAAAAGACCAATATTCAAATGCAATTTTTCTGAATGAATACTTAAAAAAAATTTCAGGATTCGAATTGAAAATATGGGTTGGAAGCATTCCTATAAGTGATAAGATTATTTTTCTGAATACAGATGAAAATGCCGGAGTGTTAAATGAGGGTTATACTTTTTCTGTTAATGAGAAGGAAATCAGAATCACTTCAATAAATTCTTCCGGAGTTTTTTACGGTTTACAGACACTTTTTCAGTTAATTCAGGGAAATACCAACAATAAAATCCCGTGTCTGGAAATAAAAGATTATCCAAGATTCAAGTGGAGGGGAATGCATCTTGATGTATGCAGGCATTTTTTTCCGAAGGAGTTTGTAAAAAAGTACATAGATTATATCGCGATGTATAAGATGAATACTTTTCACTGGCATTTGACTGATGACCAGGGTTGGAGGATAGAAATTAAAAAATATCCAAAGTTAACTGAAATCGGCGCATGGCGGAAAGGAACTCTGATAGGCAGTTACAGAGAATATCCGCATAAATATGATACAATAACATATGGTGGTTTTTATACACAGGAAGATATAAAAGAAATTGTTGAGTATGCTGCCATGAGGAATGTAACAATTGTACCTGAAATTGAAATGCCCGGGCATTCGCTTGCTGCACTTGCTTCATATCCTGAACTTTCCTGCACCGGGGGACCTTTTGATGTTGCAAGAGAATGGGGCACGTACGAAGATGTTTACTGTCCGAAAGAAGAAATATTTAAATTTCTTGAAGATGTTTTAACTGAGGTAATGGAATTGTTTCCGGGTAAATATATTCATATAGGAGGTGACGAAGTACCAAAAGATATTTGGAAGAAATGTAAGAATTGCCAGGAACTGATTAAACGGGAAGGACTGAAAGATGAAAATGGCTTGCAAAGTTATTTTATAAAGAGAATAGAGAAATTTATCAATTCAAAAGGGAAAACATTGATAGGCTGGGATGAGATTCTCGAAGGAGGATTAGCTCCCAATGCAACAGTTATGTCCTGGAGAGGAACTGAGGGCGGAATTGATGCTGCTAAACAGAATCACGACGTTGTAATGACTCCCGGCGGTTATTGTTATTTTGATCATTATCAGGGTGACCCGAGATTTGAACCTCTTGCTATCGGCGGTTATACGACTGTTGAAAAAGTTTATTCTTATGAACCAATTCCATCTGAATTAAATACCGAAGAACAAAATCATATATTAGGTGCACAGGGTAATGTTTGGACAGAATATATTGATTCACCCCAAAAAGTGGAATACATGGTGTTTCCAAGAATCTGTGCTTTATCAGAAGTTTTATGGACACCTTCGGAATTAAAAAATTATCCGAATTTTAAATCCAGATTACTCGAACATTTTAAATTGCTGTCGAGATTAAATATAAATTACTCAAAGGCAATTTTTGATATTAAGACAAAAGTTTCTCCGAATGAAACTAACGATGGTGTATTATATAAGTTAACTCCTTCTTCAGATTACGGGGAAATTTATTATACTTTGGACGGCTCTGAACCTTCATTAAATTCATCAAAATACACACTACCTATCGAAATAAAAAATACTTCATTACTGAAAGCTGCATATTTTGAAAATGGAGAAAAGAAAGGAAATACAATTCAGCAGCAATTTTATGTTGACAAATCTACGGGAAAGAAAATAAAACTTTTAAAAGAACCGCATCGAAGCTATAATACCGGAGGGGCATTTACTCTTGTTGACGGTATAAAAGGACGCAGACCCTGGTATGGGAAAGAATGGTTGGGATTTTTAGGAGAGGATATGGAGGCAGAGATAGACCTTGGTTCAATTCAATATATTTCAAGTGTGGATGTGGGTATGTTAAATGAAGAATACAGCTGGATATATTTACCAAAGAAAATAGAAATATTTACTTCATCTGACGGATTAGAATATACTTTGAGGGGAGTAGCAAATGAAGATGAAATACAACGCTGGGGCGAAGATATATTAGTTCATATTGAAGAAACAAAAGCAAGATTCGTAAAAGTAAAAGTTCAAAACTTCGGAAAGATTCCGGAAGGAAAGCCGGGTGCAGGAAATGATGCATGGCTTTTTGTAGATGAAATTTTTATTAAATAATGAGTAAAGAAGTTAAGAAGGTAAGGAGTTAAGAAGGTAAGAAAGTAAGAAGGTAAAAATAAAAATATTAAAGATTAAAAATCAAAAATAAATAGAAAAAATAAAAAACACATAATGAATTGAGAAGGTAAGGAGGTAAGGAGTTAAGAAGGTAAGGAGTTAAGAAGGTAAAAAGGTAAAAATAAAAATATTAAAGATTAAAAATAAAAAATAAATAGAAAAAATAAAAAAACACATAATGAATTGAGGAGGTAAGGAGGTAAGAAGGTAAGAATAAAAATATTAAAGATTAAAAATTAAAAATAAATAGAAAAAATAAAAAAACACATAATGAATTGAGAAGGTAAGGAGGTAAGGAGTTAAGAAGGTAAGAAGTTAAGAAGGTAAGAAAGTAAGAAGGTAAGGAGTTAAGAAGGTAAGGAGTTAAGAAGGTAAGAAGGTAAAAATAAAAATATTAAAGATTAAAAATAAAAAATAAATAGAAAAAATAAAAAAACACATAATGAATTGAGAAGGTAAGGAGTTAAGAAGGTAAGGAGTTAAGAAGGTAAGGAGTTCAGAAGTTAAAAAGGTAAGAAGTTAGAAATCAGGAGTCAGAAGTCAGGAGTCAGTAGTAAAGGAAGTAAGAAGTCAGAAGGTAAGGAGTTCAGAAGTTAAGGAGTTCAGAAGGTAAGGAGTTCAGAAGGTAAGGAGTTCAGAAGGTAAGGAGTTAAGAAGGTAAGAAGTTAGAAATCAGGAGTCAGAAGTCAGGAGTCAGAAGTTAAGAAGTTCAGAAGGTAAGGAGTTCAGAAGGTAAGGAGTAATGAAGATAGTAGTTAGTAGAAAATAGTGAGTAGAATTAGATAATTGTTTAAATAAATTATTTTTGAATTATGGGGAAAATTCATTCGGTTTTGTTACAATTTAGTTTTTTGTTTTTATTCTTTCTTATTCTGGGAAATATTTCCATTGCACAGCAAGATACATTAGTTATCGGGAAGAAATATAAAATCACTCTTTATTACGGATTTGAAGCAACGGGATTTGTCCGAAGTGTAACGGATGACACTGTAAAAATTGAAACGGAGTATAAAACTTTCAGTCTTCCAAGAAAAGATATTTCGAAGATAAATGGTATATCTATAAAAATTTCCACTCCCGATACCACTCTCTTATCCCACGACCAAATTGAAGCTATTCGCGTATCTCCCGACCCTAATGACTCGCGATTACTTTTTGGACCGACCGGAAAAACGCTGAAAAAAGGGAAAGCATACATTTCCACTGCAGTTTTTTTTCCGTGGATAACTATATTATTTCTTCCTTACAGTTCATTCGGAATAACTGATTATATTAATATCGGTGCCGGTGCATCACCATATCCGCCTGTATTCTATATTACTCCCAAAATACGTCCTCTGCACTTTGAAGGAATTGATGTCTCGTTTGGCTTAGCATACGCACAAACATATAGTTTTCAAGGTATAAATGATGACTATAATGTCGGTCTTTTTTATTTGGCTTCTACATTTGATATTGAAAATAAATATTCATTAACTATTGGAGGGGGATTATTATATAATATTGATTGGCAACATACAAGCAAAATATATACATACCGCAGTCCGCATTTATTGCTGGGCTTTGAAGCTCGTTCAGATAAAAATTTCAAATTTATAACAGAAAACTGGATTGATTTAGGCGGTGAAAGAGGAGCAAATTTTTCTGTGATTTCAATGGGAGGAAGATATTTTAAAGGTGGTTTTGCTCTGGATTTTGCTTTGCTGGGAGTTTTCACGAATTTTAATCCCGGGGGCAGCGGCGGAAAAACATTCCTGATTCCTATGCCATGGATAAGTGTTGCATATAACTTTGGATTATAGTAAGTAGTTAGTAGCTAAGTAGTTAGTAGAAAAGAAATAAATATATCAGAGTGAAGAAGATAAGAAGGTAAGAAGGTAAGAAGGTAAGAAGGTAAGGAGTGAAGAAGTGAAATAGATAGATACAATAGAAAGTAGTAGGTAGAAAATAAAAATTAAATATTAAATATCAAAAATTAAAAATACATAAAAGAATTCAGGAGATAAGAAGGTAAGAAGGTAATAAGGTAAGAAGGTAAGGAGTGAAGAAGTTAAGGAGTTAAGGAGTGAAGAAGTTAAGGAGGGAAGAAGTTAAGGAGTGAAATAGATAGATACAATAGAAAGTAGTAGGTAGAAAATAAAAATTAAATATTAAATATTAAATATCAAAAATTAAAAATACATAAAAGAATTCAGGAGATAAGAAGGTAAGAAGGTAAGAAGGTAATAAGGTAAGAAGGTAAGAAGGTAAGGAGTGAAGAAGTTAAGGAGTGAAGGAGTGAAGAAGTTAAGGAGGGAAGAAGTTAAGGAGTGAAATAGATAGATACAATAGAAAGTAGTAGATAGAAAATAAAAATTAAATATTAAATATTAAATATCAAAAATTAAAAATACATAAAAGAATTCAGGAGATAAGAAGGTAAGGAGTTAAGAAGTTAAGGAGTGAAGAAGTTAAGGAGTGAAATAGATAGATACAATAGAAAGTAGTAGATAGAAAATAAAAATTAAATATTAAATATCAAAAATTAAAAATACATAAAAGAATTCAGGAGATAAGAAGTGAAGAAGTGAAGAAGTGAAGAAGTTAGATTACAGTAGAAAGTAGTTAGAAGTAAGTAAAAAAGATAATTTTGGAATATTAATAAGCTGTCAGGAGGAAACTCCGACAGCACACTGAAATAAATATAGATGAAAGTATTTATTACAATAGTTTTTTTATTCTTTTGTTCACAAATGGTTTTTTCAAATACTAATAAAAAAATCTTATTACATTCTAATTGGCAGTTCCGGCAGGCAGGAAAAGAGAAATGGTATCCTGCTGAAGTACCGGGAACAGTGCATACCGACCTATTGAATAATAATTTAATTCCGGACCCTTTTTTCAGAGATAACGAAAAGAAGTTGCAATGGATTGAGAATGAAGACTGGGAATATAAAACTGTTTTTGATCTAAGTGACGATACTTTTGAGCGACGTATTATCAATCTTGTTTTTGACGGATTAGACACTTATGCAAAAGTATATTTGAATGACCATCTTATTATTACTGCAGATAATATGTTCAGGAAATGGGAATATGATTGCAAAGGTATAATTGATAAAAAAGGCAATGTACTCAGGATAGTATTTAAATCACCGGTAAAAACCGGGGATAGTATTGCAAATGCATATTACATGAAAGAAGGTATTCAAGGATTACCCGGCGGAAACAGGGTCTTTACGCGTAAGGCTGCATATCATTACGGCTGGGACTGGGCTCCAAGATTTGTTACAAGCGGGATATGGCGGAATGTTTATTTGGAGACATGTAGTACAAAAAATATTGGTGAATTGGCAGTTGATATCACCGGTTTAAATGAATCAAAAGCTGACGTAATATTAAGAGCAGAAATTTCAGAAGAAATAATAAAATATTTAAGCGAAGGAGACGTTTTAGATGAAGAGGAAATAAATTACTCGATTACTGATATGAAAGGTAATGAAATAAAATTTGAAACAATAAACAGAGGATATTTAGTATATACAAAAAGTCTTCCGGATTATAAGATTGAAGAGGTTCTATTTAAATTTGAGATAAATAATCCTAAACTATGGTGGTGCAATGGCTTAGGTGACCCTTATATGTATAAATACAAATTTGTTATTAAAAAAGGCGATGAGGTGATTGATGAAAAGATATTTAGTTTCGGTGTAAGAAAAATTGAACTGGTTCAGGAAAAAGATTCCGGAGGTGAAAGCTTTTACTTTAAGCTTAATGATGCTCCAATATTTATGAAAGGCGCAAACTTTATTCCAATGGACAGCTTCCTGCCGAATGTTACAAAAGAAAAATATCAAAAAATCATAAAGGATGTAAAAGAAAGCAATATGAATATGCTCAGAGTCTGGGGAGGCGGAGTATATGAAGATGATGAATTTTATAATCAATGTGATGAGAACGGGATACTTGTCTGGCAGGATTTTATGTTTGCCTGTGCGATGAATCCGGGAGATTCTGCATTTTTGAATAATGTTAAACTGGAAGCTAAAGATAATATAAAACGATTGCAAAACCATCCCTGCATTGCACTCTGGTGTGGGAATAACGAAATTGATGAAGGCTGGAATAACTGGGGCTGGCAAAAAGAATTTAATTATGACGGAAAGGATTCTGCTTTTATACGGGATGCTTATTTAAAATTATTTAACGATATACTTCCCGAATGCCTGAACGTCAAAGGGAAGGAAAACAGAATTGTAACAGATATTCCGGGCGGAGAATACCCTTATAATTTTATCAGGGATAATAAATATTTTTGCAGAAATTATATTCCGACATCTCCTAAGATCGGATGGGGACATCCGGAGGCGATGAAGGAAGGTGATTCCCATTACTGGGGAGTATGGTGGGGAATGGAGCCGTTTGATGTTCTGGAAAAGAAAATCCCGAGATTTATGAGTGAATATGGTTTTCAGGCGTTTCCGAATATGGAAACAATAGAAAAGTTTACTTTACCTGAAGACCGATATTTATATTCTGATGCAATGAAATCGCATCAAAAACATCCCGTCGGATATGAAACAATTCAGAAATATATGGAAAGAGAATATTTAATACCAAAAGATTTTCAGGATTATATAAACACAAGCCAGATGTTACAGGCATACGGAATAAAAAAAGCAATCGAAGCACAAAGGCGGGCAAAGCCTTATTGTATGGGAACACTTTACTGGCAGTTAAATGACTGCTGGCCAGTTGTATCGTGGTCATCAACTGATTATTACGGCAGATGGAAAGAATTGCAATATAAAATAAAAGATTTATATGCAGATGTATTGGTATCCCCTATCGTTGAAGATTCTTTGCTGAAGGTATATATTATATCAGATAAACTTGAGGATTTTAAAGCAAATCTAAAGATGCTATTAATTAATTCTGATTCAGAAATTACAGTTTGGAATAAGGAAATTGAAATTGCTATTCCTGAAAATTCCAGCAAAGTATATTTTTTGATTTCGGTTAATGAATTGCTGGAAGGTTATGATAAAAGTAAAGTTTATTTTTATGGCAGTGTACAGAATTTAAAGACAATGGAATGGTATCCGGCTAATACGTACATATTTGTTCCGATTAAAGAGAATGTTGGATATTATAAAAAAATATTTGACCATTAATCATAAATTATGTTGTTGGTGACACTTCATTCAAACACCAACAACGGCACAATTTTAATAAAGATGAGTTAGTGCTGAATTGTAAATTTATTAGCTCTGATAACTCTGAAGAATATAATAATAATTTAATTTTTGTAAAACCAAAAGAATATAAGGGTGTTGTGAAATGAAAAAGATAATTGTTTTATTTATTGCATTGATATCACAGATTTCCTTTGCTCAAAACTCTGACCTGACGCAATATGTCAATCCTTTTATTGGCACGGGAGGCCACGGGCATACATATCCGGGAGCAAGTGTACCTTTCGGAATGATGCAGCTGAGTCCGGATACACGCCTTGAAGGGTGGGACGGATGTTCCGGTTATCATTTTTCGGATTCGATTATATTCGGTTTCTCTCATACGCATCTGAGCGGAACAGGAGTGCCTGATTACTGCGATATACTGATAATGCCTTTTACCGGTGATACTAAGCTGAAAAATTCCGATTACGCTTCAGGCTTCAGTCATAAAAACGAAGCTGCTTCACCCGGATTTTATTCAGTCCTTCTTGAAAAATATAATATACTTGCAGAATTTACTTCTACAAAAAGAGCTGGTCTTCATAAATACACTTTTCCCGAAAGTAATTTATCGGATTTCATTATTGATTTAAAACACAGGGATAATGTAATTGAATCGTCGATAGAAATTGTGAACAATAACGAATTAAGAGGTATGCGGCATTCGACCGGCTGGGCAAGAAATCAATATGTATATTTCGTGATTAAGTTCTCAAAACCTTTCGAGCATTTTTCTTTTTATACAGATGATGAAATGGTGAGAGGTTTTCAGGGTACGAATGGAAAAAACGTAAAAGCAATAGTAGGTTATAAGACAAAACAAAATGAAGTGATATATGTTAAAGTTGGGATATCGGGGGTCAGCATTGAAGGAGCGTTGAGAAATCTTGACAGCGAAATACCTGACTGGAATTTTGAAGGAGTAATAAATCAGGCGAAAGAGGAATGGAACAAAGAGTTAAGTAAAATTCAAGTCGATGGAGGGACAATAGACAAAAAAACAATATTTTATACTGCACTTTATCATTCGATGCTGACTCCGAATACATATATGGACGTTGACGGAAATTATCTGGGGAGGGATTTCAAGATTCACAAAGCAGATAATTTTGTTAATTATACTGTTTTTTCATTATGGGATACTTACAGGGCTGAACATCCTCTGCTTACAATCATTGACCAGAAACGGACGAATGACTTTATAAACACTTTTATTGCACAGTATGAACAAGGCAAACTTCTTCCCGTATGGGAACTATCAGCTAACGAGACATATTGCATGATAGGGTATCACGCAGTACCTGTGATTGCTGATGCTATGATAAAGAATATAAAGGGATATGATGTATATAAAGCATATGAAGCTATGAAACACAGTGCTGATACAAGCTTATTTGGTCTAAGTTATTACAGGGAGAGCGGTTTTGTTCCGCAGGATAAAGAGCACGAATCAGTTTCAAAAACTCTTGAATATGCTTATGACGACTGGTGTATAAGCCAGGCTGCAAAAAAACTTGAGATAACGAACGATATGGATTTTTTCAGATTCAATCAAAGGGCTCAGTATTATAAAAATTTATTCGACCCTTCAACGGGGTTTATGCGGGCAAGAATGAACGGAGGCTGGTATAAACCATTTGACCCTCAGGAAGTAAACAACAATTATACCGAGGCAAATGCATGGCAATATAGTTTTTATGTTCCGCAGGATATGACAGGATTTATAAAACTTCATGGAGGCAAAGATAAACTGTCCGGGAAACTCGATGAATTATTTATAACAGAATCCAAAATGTCAGGAATGGATTTGAGTGATATCACAGGACTGATAGGACAGTATGCACACGGTAATGAACCATCACATCATATGGCTTATTTATATGATTACGTAAATCAGCCGTGGAAGACACAGGCATTAATTCACAAAATCAATACAGAGTTTTACAAAAATGACCCTGACGGTTTAATCGGAAATGAAGACTGTGGGCAGATGTCAGCATGGTTCGTTTTGAGTGCAATGGGTTTTTACCAGGTTTGTCCGGGGCAGTTGCAATATGCTATAGGCAGTCCGCTTTTTGAAAAAGTAACAATCAATCTTGAGAACGGAAATAAGTTTATCATAAGGGCAGAGAATCTTTCAGATAAAAATTATTATATACAATCTGCTGAAATGAATGGGAATAAATACAATAAATGTTATATCACTCATAATGATATTATGAATGGTGGTGAAATTGTTTTTAAAATGGGTTCCGAGCCAAATAAAAATTGGGGAAGCAGGGATGAAGATGTTCCGGTAACATCCATTGATATTAAACCTATTGTGAAAGTGCCTGTTATTGTTTCTGAAAAACAAAGTTATCAGGGAAAACAAACCATTGAGTTGAAAACGGATATTGGTGAAGATAAGATATACTATGTTATATGCGGAGGGGAGCCGGATTTAAATTCGATATTATATACAAAACCATTTGAGATAAATGAATCTGTAATTATCAAAGCAATTGCATATAACTCAGAAGGTGAATGCAGCAAAATTGTTTCGGCTCAATTTTATAAAGTACCCGAAGGAAGAAGTATAAAAATAATATCAAAATACAGTCCTCAATATACAGGAGGCGGTGATGAAGCATTGATAGATTTAGAGAGAGGTGAAAAAAACTGGAGGCTTGGAAAGTGGCAGGGATATATGGGACAGGATTTTGAAGCAATTGTTGACTTAGGAAAAGTTCAATTTGTAAAAGAAGTAAAAGCAGGATTTCTGCAGGATGTGATGTCGTGGATATGTTTTCCGACCGATGTTGAATTTGAAATTTCAAGTGATGGAATAAATTTTACTAAAGCAGGTTTTGTAAATACTAATATGAATATTGAGAGCAAAGATTTAGAAATAAAAGATTTCGGAATTCCAATTAATAAGGAGGCACGATATATCAAAGTGATAGCAAAGAATTATGGTACATTACCAAAATGGCATCCGGGAGCGGGAGATCCGGCGTGGATATTTATTGATGAAATTTTAATCAATTAGTAAGTCGAAAAATCACCTCCCTCCCACTTCAAGGGGAGGGACTGAGGGTGGGGTGTGAATCAATATTTTTATTTTGCCATATGAAAAAATTATTATATTAAAATTTCCACCTCACCCCTACCCCCTCTCCTGGAAATGAGAGGGGAATAAACTTCTAGAGTGGCATCCGGGAGCCGGAGACCCTGCTTGGATATTTATTGATGAAATAATAATAAGCAATTAATAATTTCCAATTGTGTTGTTGGTGGCGCTAAGCTAAAACACCAACAACGGCATCGATATTCGATTGAAGACGAGATCCTGAAATCACCGATGAATCGGATGCAAAGAACGCACAAGTTCAGGATGACAAAATCAGAGATAAAAAAAAGCCGTCCCGATATATCGGGACGGCTTTTTGTAATTAAATCTGGCGAAACCTACTCTTCCACACAATTGCTCATGCAGTACCATCGGTGATATAAGGCTTAACTACTCTGTTCGGAATGGGAAGAGGTGTAACACTCATATTAAATCACCAGAAAACTTATTTATTTAGAACATTTGATGCTACAAAAATGCTACCTGATCAATATAAAATAATTAAGATAAGCCATTCGACTTATTAGTACTACTCGGCTGAATCTGTCGCCAGACTTACACCTGTAGCCTATCACCAGATAATCTTTCTGGAGTCTTATTTCCGTATTGCTACGGAAGGGAAACATAATCTTGAAGCGAGTTTCGCGCTTAGATGCTTTCAGCGCTTATCTCAACCGAATATAGCTACCCAGCGGTGCCACTGGCGTGACAACTGGTACACCATTGATTCGTTCACTCTGGTCCTCTCGTACTAGGAGCGACCCTTCTCAAGTTTCCTTCGCCTGTATAGGATAGAGACCGAACTGTCTCACGACGTTCTGAACCCAGCTCACGTACCGCTTTAATTGGCGAACAGCCAAACCCTTGGGACCTTCTCCAGCCCCAGGATGCGATGAGCCGACATCGAGGTGCCAAACCTCCCCGTCGATGTGAACTCTTGGGGGAGATCAGCCTGTTATCCCCGGCGTACCTTTTATCCTTTGAGCGACGGCAATTCCATACTCTACCGTCGGATCACTAAGTCCTGCTTTCGCATCTGCTCGACTTGTAGGTCTCGCAGTTAAGCTTCCTTATGCCTTTGCACTCTGCGCACGGTTACCAAGCGTGCTGAGGAAACCTTTGAAAGCCTCCGTTACAATTTAGGAGGCGACCGCCCCAGTCAAACTACCCGCCTAACACGGTTCCCGGCCCCGATTCAGGGGTCTGGGTTAGAATCCGAACAAGACAAGGGTGGTATTTCACATTTCGGCTCCACGATGACTAGCGCCACCGCTTCATAGCCTCCCACCTATTCTACACAAGCCTTATCCAAACACAATGTTAAGGTGCAGTAAAGGTGCACGGGGTCTTTTCGTCCATATACAGGAAACCGGCGTCTTCACCGGTACCACAATTTCACCGAGCCCGTGGTCGAGACAGTGACCAAATCGTTACACCATTCGTGCAGGTCGGAACTTACCCGACAAGGAATTTCGCTACCTTAGGACCGTTATAGTTACGGCCGCCGTTTACTGGGGCTTCGATTCAAAGCTTTGCTCCGATAAATCGGAACTAACCTCTCCTCTTAACCTTCCAGCACCGGGCAGGTGTCAGTCCATATACATCGTCTTAAAGACTTAGCATAGACATGTGTTTTTGTTAAACAGTCGCTTGGCCCATTTCTCTGCGGGTCACCATAGGTGACCACCCCTTATCCCGAAGTTACGGGGTTAATTTGCCGAGTTCCTTGACCACGGCTCACTCGAGCACCTTAGGATACTCTCCTCATCTACCTGTGTCGGTTTACGGTACGGTCATCTTAGTATACATTTAAGCTTTTCTTGGCAGCCTGATTAGGGAAAGTTTGTGGGCTTACGCCCTCCCGTTCGGGTTTCGACAAAGTTACCCTTGCCTACGCCCTTAGACCGTCTATTCCATCAGACGGCTCTCCTTTCACTTCTGCGTCACTTAAATTTAAATGTCGATGGTACAGGAATATTCAACCTGTTTCCCATTACCTACGCCTTTCGGCCTCGGCTTAGGGGCCGACTAACCCTGAGGTGATTAACATTGCTCAGGAACCCTTAGATTTTCGGTGATACGATTTTTCATCGTATTTATCGTTACTCATGCCAACATTTGCTTTTCTATCCGCTCCAGCATCCGTCACCAGACACCTTCTCCCGACAAGTCGGGACTGCGTTCAACCGCAGTCGCAAATAGAATGCTCCTCTACCAATTCCGACGAATCGGAATTCCACAATTTCGGTGTCATGTTTAGTCCCGAGTATTATCGGCGCTAAGTCGCTTGACTAGTGAGCTATTACGCACTCTTTAAATGAGTGGCTGCTTCTAAGCCAACATCCTAGTTGTCTTAGCAACTTAACATCCTTAGTCTGTTAACATGAACTTGGGGACCTTAATTGGTGGTCTGGGTTATTTCCCTCTCGGCAATGAAGCTTATCCCCCACTGCCTGACTCCCGAGAAACATTTAATCGGAATTCGGAGTTTATCTGGGTTTGGTACCGTTGTGACGGCCCTAGCCCAATTAGTGCTCTACCTCCGATAAACTATTACTCGAGGCTAGCCCTAAAGCTATTTCGAGGAGTACGAGCTATCTCTGAGTTTGATTGGTCTTTCGCTCCTATTCTCAGCTCATCCAAGCGGTTTTCAACCCACATTAGTTCGGACCTCCATATCGTTTTACCGATACTTCATCCTGGCCAAGAATAGATCACACAGTTTCGCGTCTACCGCATGTAACCATAATTTCGCCCATTTCGGACTTGCTTTCGCTATGGGTGCGTCTCTTAAAGACTTACCCGGCTACATACGAGTAACTCGTTGGCTCATTAAACAAAAGGCACGCAGTCATCCGGAATCACAGCAAGCTGCAATTCGAGACTCCTACCGTTTGTAAGCAAATGGTTTCAGGTTCTATTTCACCCTCCTGTTAGGAGTACTTTTCACCTTTCCCTCACGGTACTTGTACACTATCGGTCACTAAAGAGTATTTAGCCTTACCGGATGGTTCCGGCAGATTCACACAGAATCTCACGTGTTCCGCGCTACTTGGGATACTTTCGGGAGTCATAACTTTTTCGTTTACCGGACTTTCACCGTCTATGGTTGACATTTCCAAATCATTCAACTAAAATTATGTTTTGTAACTCCCTGACATACTGCAAATCAGTCTGAAAGTCCCACAACACCAGTAATGCAAGGATTGCAGTCTTATACACATTACACGGTTTAGGCTGATTCCGTTTCGCTCGCCGCTACTAAGGAAATCACGGTTGTTTTCTTTTCCTGAAGGTACTTAGATGTTTCAGTTCCCTTCGTTGGCTTATTCACGCTTATTTATTCAGCGGAATATGATTAGGCATTACCCTAATCCGGTTGCCCGATTCGGAGATCCCCGGGTCTAAGACTGTTACCGTCTTACCGAGGCTTATCGCAGGTAGCCACGTCCTTCATCGCCTTTTAGTGCCAAGGCATCCACCATTTGCCCTTAAGAACTTACCAAAAATCTTATATTGATTACAGATAGCATTTTGTGATAATTATAGCATCAATATAAATTTGTAAAAAAATAAATTTAATGGACAAAATGTTAAAGAACAATTGTAAAACTAATTTCAATAAAACAAAACTTTAAAATTCAGTGGAGTTAAGCGGAATCGAACCGCTAACCTTCTGAATGCAAATCAGATGCTCTACCAGTTGAGCTATAACCCCTAAATAAGTTTGAGCAGAACCTCAGATAAGTGGGCCTAAGTGGAGTTGAACCACTGACCTCACGCTTATCAGGCGTGCGCTCTAACCAACTGAGCTATAGGCCCAAAGGTAATATAAACTTAAAAGTGAGCAAGAGAAACCAGGAACTTTGGTTTTTAATATTCTCTTAGAAAGGAGGTAATCCAGCCGCACCTTCCGGTACGGCTACCTTGTTACGACTTAGCCCCAGTCATTGGTTTTACCTTCGGCGCTTATTAAAGGCGACTTCGGGTACCCCCAACTTCCATGGCTTGACGGGCGGTGTGTACAAGGCCCGGGAACGTATTCACCGCGCCGTGCTGATGCGCGATTACTAGCAATTCCAGCTTCACGGAGTCGAGTTGCAGACTCCGATCCGAACTGAGACTACTTTTTAGGGATTTGCTCTACCTCGCGGTCTTGCTTCCCTTTGTAGTAGCCATTGTAGCACGTGTGTGGCCCTAGGCGTAAGGGCCATGCGGACTTGACGTCATCCTCACCTTCCTCACTACTTGCGTAGGCAGTCTCCTTAGAGTGCTCAGCATTACCTGTTGGCAACTAAGGACAAGGGTTGCGCTCGTTGCGGGACTTAACCCAACACCTCACGGCACGAGCTGACGACAGCCATGCAGCACCTGTACTAGCTCGCCTTGCGGCACCCCGACTTTCATCAGGATTAGCTAGCCTTTCAAGCCTAGGTAAGGTTCTTCGCGTTGCATCGAATTAAACCACATGCTCCACTGCTTGTGCGGGCCCCCGTCAATTCCTTTGAGTTTCAACCTTGCGATCGTACTTCCCAGGTGGAATACTTAATGCGTTAGCTCAGATACTGATCCTTAAAAGGACCAACATCTAGTATTCATCGTTTAGGGTGTGGACTACCAGGGTATCTAATCCTGTTTGCTACCCACACTTTCGTGCTTTAGCGTCAGTATTGAGCCAGGCAACTGCCTTCGCCATTGGTGTTCTATCTGATATCTACGCATTTCACTGCTACACCAGATATTCCATTGCCCTCTCTCAAACTCCAGGCTTGCAGTATCAGAGGCAGTTCCGGAGTTAAGCTCCGGAGTTTCACCCCTGACTTACAAATCCGCCTGAGCACCCTTTACACCCAGTAAATCCGGACAACGCTTGCCCCCTACGTATTACCGCGGCTGCTGGCACGTAGTTAGCCGGGGCTTACTCTGAAGGTACAATCAATTCCTTAAAAAGGATTCTTTTTCCCCTCTTACAGAAGTTTACAAGCAAAAGCCTTTCATCCTTCACGCGGCGTTGCTGCTTCAGCCTTTCGGCCATTGAGCAATATTCCTTACTGCTGCCTCCCGTAGGAGTCTGGACCGTGTCTCAGTTCCAGTGTGGCTGATCATCCTCTCAGACCAGCTATCCATCGTTGATTTGGTGGGCTTTTACCCCGCCAACAGTCTAATGGACCGCAGGCTCATCTTTAGGCCCCGAAGGTTTAACAACTGTCTCGATGCCGAGCCGCTGCATTATCTGATATTAGTGCCGATTTCTCGACATTATGTCAGTCCTAAAGGCAGATTACCTACGTGTTACTCACCCGTGCGCCACTCTTCTTACAATATTGCTACCGTAAGACAAGTTGACTTGCATGTATTAAGCACGCCGCCAGCGTTCGTCCTGAGCCAGGATCAAACTCTCCATAGTAATTAAAACTATTAGAAAGTTATAAAACTCAAAGTTATCTGATTTCTTCTTGACTCACTATATATTCTTAATATTTGCTGGTATTTAAAAAGAACTGAAAGAATTATAGGAATTACAAATATATATAAAACTGTTTAATAAGTCAATGGATTTTATTAAAAAAAGTTGAAAAATTTTTGTTTTCTTAATGACTTACCGGTTGTTAGAAAACAAATAAATTGTGTTCCTGCTTTAAAGCCCTGTTCATAAGGCTTTCTGTGGCTACCTTCGGCGATTTATTTTTAAATAATATTTCATAAACCTGGTCTACGATTGGCATTTCGAGTTGATATTTCCTTGACAGATGATATGCAGATTTTGAGGTTGCTACGCCCTCTGCAACCATTTTCATTTCCTTAAGAATGGTTTTAAGCTTTTTACCTGAACCGATTTGCTCACCTACGAAGCGGTTTCGTGAGTGTTTGGATGAACATGTGACTATCAAATCCCCTATTCCAGAGAGCCCGAAAAACGTCTCTTTTTGAGCTTTCATTATAAGACCAAGGCGCATAATTTCATTAATTCCGCGGGTCATCAGAGCTGCTTTGGTATTATCCCCGAAACCTGCTCCATCGGATATTCCCGCTGCAATTGCTATTACATTCTTTAAAGCTCCGCCGATTTCTGTTCCCCTCAGGTCTTTACTCGTATAAACCCTGAAATAATAGTTAGAAAATACATTTTGAACAATTTTTGCAATACTAAGTTTCTCACAAGCACACACAACTGCAGTCGGAATTTTTTTGGCAACTTCTTCCGCATGAGAAGGACCGGATAAACAGGCAAAATTTTGTTTTTTTACCTTTTTAAAGATATCAGAAACAATTTCGGAAACGAGCATTTGTGAACCGTTTTCAATTCCTTTGGATGCACTTACAATTATCTGGTTTTTAAAGTCAAAATTCTTCAAAGGAGCCAAGCTTCCCCTTATAAACTGAGTTGGTGTAGTGATAAGTAAGAGCAGCTTTCCTGTTACAGCAAATTCAAGATTATCAGTAATTTGTATTGTTTTAGGAATTTTTATTTTCGGAAGGTAATAAAAGTTTTCTCTGTATTCTTTGAGAGTTTCTGCATATTCTTTATTAAATTCCCAAAGTGTGACTTTATGCCCGTTTTTATTGAGAAGAATTGCAAGAGTAGTTCCCCACCCTCCTGCACCTAATACGGCAATTTCCATAATAAAAAAGTTTTATGATTTCTTTTTACGAGATAGAGGAGCTTTTATGTAAAACCATCTGAAGACCCAAAGGTTTTCGAATCTATTTTCGTTGCCGTATAGAAGTCTTTTGATGTTAGAACGATGATTATATATTAGCAATATAGATACGGCTATACTGAAAAAGATAAGTGTTTTATAACCATATATTTCGACATCGAAAATGTTCTCCCTTATAAACATTGCAATCGGAAATATAAAAGATGCAACAACCGAGCCGAGGGATACATAACCTGAAAAGAGCAATATTATAACAAAAAATCCGCAACTAATAGAAACGTCTACAGGTGATAGAGATATGAGCATACCAAGAGCAGTATTGATGCCTTTACCTCCTTTAAAACCTACAAACGCTGAGAATGTGTGTCCTAAAACAGCGCTTACACCTGCTATAATTTTCAGGACGGTAATATCTTCGAAAGGAGTGATATTTCTAAAAGGAAGATTGTGATAAAAGAATGTTGATACAGACATTACAACTATTAATCCTTTTGCAATATCAAGAATCTGCACCAGCATTCCAAGCGGGATACCCATAACTCTGAATGCATTAGTAGAACCTAAATTTCCGCTGCCATATTCCCTGATATCGATATCTTTGAACAGTTTGCCAACTATGTATGCAAATGGTATTGAACCAATCAGGTAACTGACTATTATTAAAAGAATTAATGAAAGCATTATAATCTACATATTATACTATAATCAACAAAAAATAAAATTAAATATCAAGTCAACTCATTTATATTCGAATTTACGGGATTAATTGTGTTTTAATAAATCCTGTTTCGTTTTAATCAGGTTCGCTACGAAATTTTTATCTGATTTAAATATTTGTTTTATATCCGAGACCCTGATGAAGAAATAATCAGATTTCTCATCAGCAGGATAAAACTTTATTTCCGTAATTTTTCCCCAATCAATTTTAACAGTGTTCGAGGGTTTAAGGTCGTCGGATAAAACTGAATCGAGGAAAGTCTGCGTATTGAAATCGTTAAGAAGATTTAGTATTCCATCAAACTGGAATGAATTTACAGAGTCTTTCTCAATAAAATATTTCCGGGTGGAATCCCTGACAACTTTAAAACTTTCTTTCGCAGAAATATATTCAATTGAATTGACTAAATTTTTTGGAATAGAGATAATAGACTTAGTACGCCATTCATTACTTGTTTTATTGAAATTATTCAACAACAATCCGTCTGCAAGGTATATATCGTCGTTTGCACCTTCTTTTTTCACAAATGACTGAGAAGGTCCTCTTCCAGAATTTCCAATAAGCATAGAGCCGGCAGAAACTCCGTTATGATAAACAGTGACTTTTATGGTATTAGTGTCATTGAAACCATAAAATACTTTATTCTCTGCATTGCTTGAAACAATCTGGTCAAGTTTATAATTTTTCAAATCTGAAATTAATGACTGAACAAAGCCCGGATGTACAGAGTAGTTAACAGGTTCCGACAATCTCCACTCAAATCCTGCTTTAACCAATATAGTTTTCTTTCCTGCTTTTTCGAGTTCAACTTTATCAACGGTTACTGAGTCGACAGTGAAAAATTGTTTTTCGATATTTTTACCGGAAGTTGTTTTTTCTCCGCGGTCAGATATCAGAATCACTACAAGAATAAGAACAATAAAGATACCTGCGAGAATATATATTTTCTTTTTTGAATTCATAATTAAAATATTTTATAAACTTTTTTAATTTGACGATAGTAGTTTTCTTCTTGTTTTTTTCTTATTCCACCTGTATAAGCCAACCAGAAGGACAAGAGCCGGAGGTACTATCAAATTAAAATACTTAAACACTTTTTTTGTACTATCAGAGATATTTTCTATTTTAGATTCGGATGTTTCTTTGTTCCTTATTTGCGATAATCCCACATCATCCGCAAGGTACTCTACCAGATCAAGGAAGAACACCAGATTTTCTTTTGGCGGTCTGTTTTCTTCCCACGCAAAATCACCGTCACCGATTGCAATCATTTTTGATTCTTTTGTAGATTCATTAACCGGCGTAATATTCAGTACCGGTGCATCTTTTGAAGTATCCGAAGGAGGTGTTTTACCGGTGAAGAAGCTTTTGAATTTACCCTGATAAGTGGCACCTACAACAAGATTTTTCAACGCAAACATTGTGTCCAATGCTTTGGGAGTCAGTCCTTTGAATCTTTCAAAATTAAGAATAAAAAATCCTTCATCTTTCCCGGATTTATCGGATGAAGTTAATAAAGGTTTTGCAACTAATTCCTTACCCTGTGCTGCACCGAGGTCAATTGAACTTACATAAGGAAGAACAACACTCGGAAGGTTATTAAAAGCAGCAATTTGATTATCAATATTAGTAATAACGGGGAAGAACTGATTATCAATCGGCACAGAAAAACCTTCAATTTGGGAAGGTTGTAATATCTGTGCACAATTTAAATCCCTTACTAAATCATTATTTATTTTCACACCATAGGACAATAGCATATCATCAAGATTAGTTTGCACTAGTTCTCCGAGAATCATATTCTGCTGGACATTTGGAACAACCTTGTTCAACAGCCACGCTACATTTCCGCCTTTCATAATATACTGGTCAATGATAAATTTTTCATTTTCTGACAATCCCTGTTTAGGACCCATAATAATCAGGACCTTAATGGAATCAGGAATCGCCTGGTTACGGGATGCATTTATATTAGATACCTGATACGAATCATTTAACAATTTATAAATGGTCTGCATTTTTGTTATGTCATATTCACCATGTCCTGCAAGAAATCCGATTTTTGTTCTCTGGTCAGTTGATATTTTTTTAATTCTGGTGGATATTTCATACTCCATATTATCATTCGGCTGTAAGAACTGTGTTACTTCCTGTTTACCCTGATAGAGGTAAACCAAACCGATATATGCTTTTATATATCCGGCTTTATCTTTTTCAATATTCTGTATAGAGACTGCGGGGATACCGAATTTATTTGCTTCTTTTTCGAGCGAAGTATCACCTTCGCCTGTAGGGTTATAAAATTCGTATGTAAGATTTCCCTTTGAATATGATTTATAATCCCCGAGTAAATCCATTACATTTCTTCTTACATTATTATAAGGTGCAGGAAGATTATCGCTGATGAAAGCTTTTATTACAATCTTATCATTCAGGTTACCGACTAATGTTTTACTAACGGGAGAAAGCGTAAATGTTTTATTTTTTGAAATATCAAATCTCGTGAAATATTTCACTGAAATAATGTTCAGTACAATAATGATTCCGATAATTATTGCAATTCTGATTATTGTTTCTCTTTTTATATCTTTTTTATCCATTTAAAAACCTATTAAATTTTTTTGATTTAAAATATTTACCACTTACGGCGTTCGAGAGAAGTTTTCGTAAGAAGCAGCATAATATAAATTCCACTTATAAAATATACCAGATCCCTCGTATCAATTACTCCTTTTGCAATATTTAAATAATGATAATCCGAACTAAGATATTCAATAGTTGACACTAACGGCGAAGGTATAAATACTAAAATTTTATTGAACAAAAATAAAATCAGTATTATAAGAAAACTTATGATGAAAGCAATCACCTGATTTTCCGTCAATGAGGAAATAAATATACCTATACTAATATAAAGTGCGCTAATAAATATCAAGCCAAGATATGCGCCAAAAATTGAACCTAAATCAATACTGCCCAATCCAAATATTTTGAATGAAATTACATATACGAGAGTGGGAATAAACGTGAAAACCACCAGCAGAAGTGCCGATAGAAATTTTCCTACCACTATATCAAAATCCTTTAAAGGTTTTGTGAGGAGAAGTTCTAACGTTCCTGATTTTTTCTCTTCTGAAAAAGTTCTCATAGATATTGCCGCAGCAAATATCAGTAGAACGAGATGAATTATAATATTTTCCGTGATTCCCCTCATCGATACAAGTCCCGTCGGAAAGATAGTAGTAGTAAAAAACCATCCCGTAACAACGAGAAAAAGCAGAATAATTATGTATGCAATCGGAGAATTAAAGGATGATCTTAATTCTTTTTTGGTTACAGCTAAAATTTTATCCATAAAAGTTATTGTTTCCTGGTTAAATTTCTAAATATGTCTTCTAACGAAGTTTCTTCCTGGTGAAGTTCAAGCATAACTAAATTCATAGACATTACTTTCCTTGCAATATCTTCTCTCAGATCGGTATCTTTAGATGTTAAAATATCAACTTTCCAAACATCATCTTCCTGATCTACTTTTACTTTATCGACATTATTGATTGATTCAAGTTCTGAGACTAATTTTTCTTTGCCGATAGCCGGATTCCTTTTAATAACAACCTTAACATTAAACTGAGTTTTGAATTTGCTTTTAAGATCTTCGGAGGTATTATCCGCTACAATTTCACCATTATTTATAATTATAATTCTGTCGCATAAAACCTGAACTTCCTGCAGGATATGCGTGGAGAGCATAACAGTTTTGTGTTTTCCAAGATCTTTTATAAGTTTTCTGATTTCCGCTATCTGGTTTGGATCCAAGCCTGATGTAGGTTCATCAAGTAATAGGAGTTCAGGGTTATGAATCATCGCCTGAGCTAATCCCACACGCTGTTTAAATCCTTTTGACAGTTCACCGATATCCTTATGTTTAACCTCTATCAAACCGCAGACTTTCACCATTTTTTTTACTGCATCTTTAATTTCCGTTTTGGGAATGCTTTGGAGTTCAGCGGCATACTCAAGATATTCAAGAACATTCATATCCGAATACAGTGGATTTTGTTCCGGTAGGTAGCCAATTTTTTTTCGCACCTCGAGCGATTTTTCCGAAATATCGAGATCATCTACGAACACTTTTCCTGATGAAGGGCTAAGGTATGTAGTTATCATTTTAAGGGTGGTTGATTTACCTGCTCCGTTCGGACCAAGGAACCCTACTATTTCACCCGTATTTATTTCAAATGATATATCTTTTACAGCCGCCTGGGAACCGTAATACTTTGTTAAATTTTCTACTTTTATTGACATATTTTTTCAAAATTAATATGTAAGATATATTTAATAAAATAAATTTTCAAACCAAATTTTTAGTAAAAATTGAAAAATTAAAAGTCAAAATTAAAAATTTAATTTAAAATTTAAAAGTGGGAAGAAAATTTATTATTTGGTTAGTGAGTAAATCATTCCTCTTCCTTGAATAGAAAATTCCCCCTTACTAAAGGGGGAACAAAAGGGGGTTGTAAAAATAAAATTACTCGTAGAAGAAAATCTAAACACCCCCTACCAATTCAAGGGGAGGGGTTTGGGGTGGGGTGGAAAGTTTTGAAAATCTATTTTTAATATATCATTACAACAAAAATAATGATGATTCACACCTCACCCTCAGTCCCTCTCCTTGAATGGAGAGGGAGTTTCCGTGCCACTTACTACTGGTTCCCAATCCCCCGATTGGGACCCTCTTTTTCAAAATTATTTAAGTAACATCATCTTCTTCGAATCAATAAATTTTTCCTTTGTTGACTGACCTGTGATTTCTATTCTGTAAAAATATATCCCGCTTGGCAAGTTTGTTCCGTCAAAATCAAGTATATATCTACCTTTTCCCCATCTTCCGTTTACCAGTTCTTTTATTGTTCTTCCGGTTATATCATATACTTTCAGAACGATATATCCTGATTCATTCAGTTCAAACGGAATATTTGTAGAAGGGTTAAAAGGATTGGGATAATTCTGTCCAAGTGTATATCCCGATGGAACAAAGTTCTCAACTAATTTCATTCCTGTGAAAAAAGTGGTATCATTTCCACCAACTAATGTATGAACACCACTGGTTATTGGTCTATAAGACCATCCTATATGTTTATTTAAAAAATCTATATAAGCATATGCCATAAGTTTTATTGAAGTATCTGCCATTTGATATCCCCAAATATTTCCTCCATTCGTCGTCTTAAACATTATTCCATACTCGAATCCATTTATAATTTTAGTACTTCCACACA
>Ga0209540_10000028_pt1 | contig 194718 bp, 152 predicted proteins | sample BarGraIncu01121A_FD_184501 | JGI IMG/M metagenome (GOLD analysis project Ga0209540, IMG submission 184501) | Arctic peat soil microbial communities from Barrow, Alaska - Barrow Graham LP Incubations 011-21A (SPAdes) (version 2) | ecosystem: Environmental > Terrestrial > Soil > Wetlands > Peat...
AAAAAACAATGTCAATGAAAATATTGAATCAAAATAAATAAATCTAATTTTGTAATACGCTAATCAGGATAAGGAAATGATCGTTCTTAAAACTCTCAAAAATGGGTGGTCAAATTACACCGGCGCAAGGTGGTCAATATAAAACGGCGTGGGGTGGTCAATTTAGCCGGCAAATCCAGCATAACGGACGAAGTTTATTTTAAGTGGGTTTCTGTTTGGTCTACGACGGGCATGCAGGTTTATAGCCTCTTCCAGACCGTCGAGTACCATGTTGGCAATTGTTGGCGAAATTATACCTCCTTGAGGGGTTCCACTTTCGGTGGGGAACCAGTGTTTATTTTCCATGTAACCAGCCTTGAGCCATTGTGTGAGTACCTTTTTGCTTAAAGGGATATGTTGCAGCACCCAGTTATGCGAAATGTTGTCGAAACATCCTTTGATGTCTGCTTCGAGAATCCATTCAGCCGAATTACGTTGAGATAGTGCATTATGGCATTGAGCAATAGCATCGGCGCACGATCGTTTAGGTCTGAACCCATAAGAGTTTGGGTCGGCCATTGTCTCTGCTATTGGTTCGAGGGCGAGTTTATAAAGAGCTTGAATAGCCCTGTCCCTGATAGTGGGGATGCCAAGATGACGAAATTTTCCGTTTTTCTTTTTAATGGATTTTCGCTTTAGTGGTTTTGCTTTGTATCCTTTAACATTGAGTTGTTCAATGCCCTTCCACTTCCTGCGCGGCGTATCCCAAAGCACCTTATCAACACCGCAGGTTCTACTGCCTTTGTTGGTTGTAACTCTTAGAATAGCCAGCATCTTCCCATAATATGACTGGGTAAGCAGGTGAAGAAGGACTTTTACCTTGTGAAAATGTTTTGCTTTGACGGCCTTTACGATACGTCTTTGCAGTGACTTAACCGTACGGGCAACCTTCTCCCGGTTAATGGAAGACCATGTTGTCCATTTTGTTGGGGATGCACATCCACCGTTTGGCGGATTCATTTGCGTTTTCCTCATAGAAAGTCTTACTGTAAATTTCTCGTAATAGAACACCATAACAGAAGTAGGCCTATCCGTTACATTACATAACGGCATTCGCTTTCTCTGTCGTTCCTTTACCCGCAAGGTATTGTACTGTCCTCACGGATAGCCTATCCCAATGATCAGGGAAACGGTGCGGGCTTACCAAGTTCCACTTAAATAACAAACCGGGTTAGGTTCTGCCTCTTTGCCGGGGGAATCGTAATCCATGTAACAGAAACTGCAAAATCTGTTATCTATACCCCTTACCTTTTGGTCATAGCGTATCATCGTCTTTCGCTATTCTCACGTCACGACATTTATCAGCAGTTCACATTCGTTAACCATACCAGTTGAGTCTAACTCCTCCATGTTTTGACGATAACATGACAGGATTTCCTCGCAGAAATCCTTTACAGGCTATATTGTCCGGACAGCTTCGCACAAACCAGTTACCCGGTATGCACGTGTCCGTAGGCTACTTGTGATGGACCACAAGGTTTAATCATCCGTAAATTGCTGGACGTTAAACAGTTATTATAAGCGACTTCTTGTCGCACTACAGTGGTGTGAGAGCCTCTCCCTGCCAGTGTTTACTGGTGGGGCGGGCTACTCGATTAGCCGCTGGCATTTTTATTTAGAATCTAACAAGTCATTCAAATTAATTATTTTACTGCCATTTTTTTCGTAATAATTCAGCATTTCGTCAATTTTTCTTTTATCATAACTCGTAATACAATCTGATAAGACTGTAACTTTGTAGTTTTCCTTGCACATATTAAATACGGTTGATTTCACGCAGGCAATGGCGTCTGCTCCTGTAATGTAAAATTCGCTTATTTCATTTTTCTTGATAAAGTCAGCAAAATCTTCGCTGGTCAATGCGTTGCCTTTGGTTTTTTCAAAAATGTTTTTGGAAACCAATTTCATGTCCGAAACTAATTCAGACCCACGAGTATTAGGTTTGAAAGTCCTTGTTCCGTCAGATAAGTTATAATGCCTTATGTAAACGACATGAATTTCATTTTCCACTGCCCAATCTATTGACCGATTAACATTGTCAATGATTTCTTTGTAGTTTTTGGTAATGTCATTTTGAATGTCAATTACCACTAAAGACTTTTTCTGCATGGGATTTCCTCCTTTTATTTTTTAATTCAATTTTCTATTTCATTGTCCATCGCACTGTCGCTTGTTCGCTTGAGGCTAACGGTCGACGCCATGTTTCGTAAGGGATTGCGGAGCCGCGTCCGTATCCCCCGTGACAAACCACGATGCGTGACGAACTGTTGCAAACCTTCTGAAACCCTTATGGAATATGGCGTTTGTTACCAGCAGTGTTTCTTTTTCGTCATTGTTTGTCGTTGTTACGATAATAATGTGATACCTGCCAAATTTGCTTGATTGCTTTTCAAAAATGCATAGGTTAATTTATCTGCTTTGCAGTTAATAAATTGCACTCGTTTAAATTTCTTATTGTTCTTAAAGAATGTGTTTATAAGTGTTGCATTTAAGAATTTAACTTCTCCGTAAAAGGAACAGTTTTCAAAACTACAGTCCTCTAATTTGCCTTCAAAAACTATATCCTGAATCCGCATTTCAATAAACGAGGTAGTATTCCAATTCGCATTCACAACTATATTTTTCCCGAAGTTACTGGATATAAATTTCGCATTGGTAAAATCTGCATCAGAGAAATCACAGTCACCTATGCTGCTTTTTAAAAATTCAGTTTCTTTTAGTGAACAGCCTTTAAATATATTGTCGCCTAAGTTAGTTCCCTGAATTTGGTTTTTGCTAATTTCGGAATCCGTGAAGTCACAGTTGCTGATATTGCTTTTTGAAATTTCAGTTTCTTTTAGTGAACAGTGTTTGAATTTATTGTCACTTAAGTTAGAACTCTTAATTTGACTTTTACTAATGTCGGAATCCGTGAAGTCACAGCCGTTAACATTATTGCTATTGAGAAGAAGTGCCGACATATCTGAACCAATAAAAAAACATCTCTGCATATTTGAAGAACTGAATTTTTCGTGCAGATTTTTTAATCCTGAAAAATCACTGTCCACTAGGTTCATCTTTGACATATCCCTATTGAGTTTTTCCCTTTGCTGACTAGTAGATAACTCAGTCGGGTGTGTTTTCAAAGACTCAATGGATGTCACCTCTGAGTCTGTCGATTGGAAGTTCTCTGAAAAATAGTTAAGGTCAACTCCGAGAATTTCAGCAAGTCGGTTTAAGGTAGTGATGTCTGGCATAGACTCTCCACGTTCCCATTTGCCAACCGCTTGAGGACTAATTGATACTTGCTGTGCAAGTTCGGCTTGTGAAAGATTAATTTTCTTTCTTGCCTCGGCAATTTTATTGCCAATTAATTTTGAATTTAGCATCTTAGTTTATTTTTAAAATTTGATGCTACAAAGTTATTTTGTCCTATTACCATAACGCAAAATTACCAGCTACTTATGGTTGTATTTTCACTACTTTCAGTTGTATTGCGGCGACTATTCATTATTTTGGTGTCTTTCGTTAATTCTTGTCTCAATTTTGTCTTTAATTGTCCTTGCTTGTTCGGTCGTCCAACATTGCTGGTAACTCGTTTATAAATACACCTCATCTCTTAAAAAGGAGCATAAAGCCTTCTTGAATCGACCTGCTTTATGCATCTTTTTCCGTTTTTAAGGTGCACAATACTACTGTAAATGTAACAACAACTTTTTGCAAACTATCAATAGTTGAATAATTTCCAGCTAGCCTCCAATGTCTTTCCAGTTGGCACGGAATAAGCGAATGCTGATTTTAACTTTGCTGTTTTTACTGTCCATTTAATTACCTATTCAGTCAGTGAAAGTACATTTCCATCAGGGTCTTTGAACCAGGCAACTTTTGAGCCATTTGGCGATGTCCAAATACCCAGGTTGTCCTGTTCAAAAAAATTGTAACGTTCACAAAATATGTTTTTATCATTAAGCTGTTTTATTACAGAAACAATGTCATCAACGTTCCAACCTAAGACTGTAAATGGATGTGGCTTCAGGTCTTGCACAATCGTAACACGCAATAAAGTACCGTTGGCATCAAATTCTAACGCAAAATTGTCTTCTGATAACAATTTTAATCCTAAAATATCTTTGTAAAACGATTTTGCTTCATTTGGCTTTACAGTTGGTACAAATGCTTTAAGTTTTTTGTCGGTAAGCATATCGGATATGTTTATGTGTTATATTCACTCTTTATTATTTCTGATCGTTACTCCCGTCAATAATTGAACTGCTGTTCATACGGTTGCTGCCAACTCGTTTATATATTCACCTCAAATCTGAATTTGGTGTTCAAATATGGCCTGATAAGGTAATGAACACCTTTCTCCGTTTTTTAGATATACAATGGTTTTGTAAATGTAAAACCAATTTTTTTAGAATTATCCTTGTTAAACGATTTTTATCCCGTCCCTAATCTCTCACGCATTGACATGGATTTAACCAACACTGATTTTAACTTCTATGATTTTCAATTCAATATGACCGGTACTTTTTACCTGGCAATAGTTGGTTATTCAAACAATAACAGATTGAATCGGATTGATTTAAAAAGTGATTTCAAATTCCTTAGCAGGCTGGTGCGGATTATATATCCGCACCAGCCTGCTGGTAATTGTTTTTATATGTTACAACTGTCCTTTATAATTTGGGTCAAAGTCCACCATCCATTCAATTCCAAATTTGTCTCTGAACATTCCAAAATACGAACCCCATGGACTGTCAGCAATGGTCATTTCAACTTTCCCACCTTCTGATAGTCTAATGAATAATTTGTCTGCTTCTTCTTTACTTTCTGCGCTTATTGAAATCTTACTTCTGTTTTCGTTTTCGTTTACCCGTCCCAAAATTTCCGGAACGTCATTTGCCATCAAAATGTTTTTGCCAATTGGCAAAGCAATGTGCATTATTTTATTTGCTTCATTATCTGCCACCGGGAATTCAGGATTTGACATGTCTTTGAAACGCACAACCATTGCGAACTCTCCGCCAAATACTGATTTGTAAAATGTGAATGCTTCTTCAGCATTTCCATTGAAGTTAATGTGTGGATTTATTTGTGCCATATTTTTTACTATTAATGTTTGAAAATTCATTTTGCTAAGCGTCCGGAATATTAGGTTCTACCAAACGTTTTAATTTATCTAAAGATTCCTGCCAACCTAAATAACACATTTCAGTTGGAATTAAATCGGGAATGCCTTCCTGCGTTGCCAAAAGTTCTGTCCCACATAAAACAGGTTTTAGTTGAATAGTAGTAATCATTTGTCCGGGCAAATTTGGGTCGTCAAATTGGTCCGTATATTTTAATAATTCATTGGGTATTATTTCTAAATATTCTCCTCCAAAAGAATGACTATTGCCTGTCGTAAAATTGGTAAACGACATTTTATAGGCCCCCCCAACTTTTGCATCCATACTATGCACCTTACAAACAAAGCCATAAGGTGGTAACCAGGAAGCCATTGCATCAGCATTTACGAATGCTTTAAATACTTTTTCTACAGGAGCTGCAAAAACCCGATGTAAGTTTACTGTGTTATTAGCCATATTAATTCTATTTTATGATGTTAAATTAAAAAACAGGTACTCAATTTTATTTGTTTCGTTGAGTGTCGCTGTACAATTACCGCCAACCCGTTTATATATACAACTCATTTCTTAAAAAGGTTCATAAAGCCGGCTTGAATCGTTAAACTTTATGCACCTATCTGAGTTTTTAAGTCGTGCAATACTTCTGTATATGTAAAAACGAGCGTTTACAAATTATCAGAGTTAAACGATACTTATTCTGCATATGCCGGCTCATTTTCCCGGTACATTGTATCAATTATTTCCTGCTCACTTCCGCATAAATGCCCTAACACATCACTTTCAGGAAACTACATAGGTTTGTCTGCTTAACTATCACATTCAAAGCAATTTGCTATTTTAGAATGTTGTATTTGGCAAATACATGCTGACATTTCCCCTTTGCAGCATTGCAAAAGGAAAATACATGCTTACATTTCCCCTTTGCAGCATTGCAAAAGGAAAATACATGCTTACATTTCCCCTTTGCAGCATTGCAAAAGGAAAATACATGCTTACATTTCTCCTTTGCAGCATTGCAAAAGGAAAATACATGCTTACATTTCTCCTTTGCAGCATTGCAAAAGGAAAATACATGCCTGCATTTCTCCTTTGCAGCATTGCAAAAGGAAAATACATGCCTGCATTATACTTTTACATGTCTGCAATTGGTAAATACATGCCTGCATTTCTTTTTTTCAGGATGTAAAATACGACAAACCGCGTAAAGTATAGAAGATCAGTTGAATGATATAGACCTAATCATTGGATTCTATACAGACAGAAGGAGAGTTTATTAATTTATCAGGATTCCGGTCCCCGGCAAAGTTGGGAGAGGAAACAATGTGACGGGACTCTTGACTGGAAACCCCGCGGTTTACTGGCACCCGAGCCTCCGTTTGGGGATTTAGCAATAATATGCCTTCCAGGTAAGGAATGCAGCATCCGTTTCGGCAGACGCTGAAAATATGAAGCGCGATATATCGACCAAAGCTTCGTTTGTTCTCGCGTTAGGTTCGGCCAGTTCAACCCAAAGCCTGTTTATCTATTTCCGGTGGTACAACACCAAACACCCCGGACTCGCAGGTCCGTGGAGTGCTTTGATGAGTACGTTGATTTTGTGATTTGTTAGTTTAGCAAACCCCCTTTCTGCGTTGGTGGGAAGGGGGTTGTTTCTTTAAATGAAGATTGGTTGGCTCAAAGAAAAGAGAATTGCAAAGAGTTTACAATATATCGATTGAAACTGATGTTTTATAAAGCATAATCTTTATCTTTACAAAAATAAAGGATGGAAATAACTGTATATTGCAATACATTTTAGGAAGCATTATTCGGATTTCCCGTTCATATAAACGAGCTAGGTACAATTTTAAAAAGATGAAAATAACAGCAATAGATATTGAAAACGTTAGGGGATTTCAAAAAGTCCCTAAAACTGACTTTTCTGATTCAATAAATATTTTTATTGGTCCAAATAATGCCGGGAAATCAACAATATTAAACTGTATTTTTCTTTTACAAAGACAGACTTTGGGAGTAAGTGATATCACAGTTGGACGAAACCAAGGGAAAATCGAACTTTATTGTAACGGAGGGCATCAACAATACCTACCGATCAGTTATCAATTCAACAGATTGATTTTTAGTCTAAATCCGTTTCAGCGACAATATGGATTTGCAGACGGAAAAGTAGAAGGAATTTTCAATCAAATTCCTGAACAAGAACCTCAGAATTTAATTTATCCATATCTGTCAAAAAGAAAAGTAGCTGGTTATAATGAATCAATTTATGGAGGTAGTGCAAATTCTGTAGCTGGAAATTTAGTCAATTTATATTCAAAAATTGACAGATTGGTTACTCCACAATTCCAACCCGGGAATAAACAATATATTGACGCGTGTAATAATATATTAGGATTTGAAGTATCAACATTAGCAATAGGAGGTGGAAAGCAAGCTGTTTATTTTGTTCATAATCTTGAGCATATTCTCTTAACTGCAATGGGTGAAGGTGTCGCAAATGTTCTTGGCTTAATAACAGATTTATGTGTTGCTGAGGATAGAATATTTTTAATTGAAGAACCAGAGAATGATATTCACCCAAAAGCATTGAAAGCATTACTACAATTAATCATTGAAAAATCTGAAACAAATCAATTTTTCGTTTCAACTCATTCAAATATCGTAATGAAATATCTTGGTGGAGTTGCTGAATCAAAGGTGTTTAATGTTACAAATGAGCTAAGGGATCATGATAGAAAAAACTTATTTATTTCTGAAATCAAAGAAATCTCTAGAAACCATGAAGAGAGAAGACAAGTATTAGAGGATTTAGGATATGATTTTTTCGATTTTGATTTGTGGAAAGGTTGGTTGTTTTTAGAAGAGTCTTCCGCTGAAGTCATAATCAGAGATTATCTGATAGATTGGTTTATCAAACCATTGAAGAACAAAATTAGAACGTTTTCTGCAGGAGGAACGTCTTCAATTATTTCCAAATTTGAGGATTTTGACAAGCTGTTTATTTTTCTGCATCTAGAACCAACATATAAAAACAAAGTATGGGTGCAAATTGACTCAGGAAAAGAAGAAGAAATAATTATCACCAGAATGAAAGCTAAATATGCTCAGGCAGGATGGAATGAAAACAATTTCAGCCAATTTAGTGAACATGACTTTGAAAACTATTACCCCAAAGAGTTTAAACCACAGGTTGTTAAAATCGCTCAAATAACAGACAAGCAAAGAAGAAGACTTGCAAAAAAAGAACTATTAGATGAAGTTAAGCTATGGATAGCTAAAGATGAAAATACAGCAAAAGTAAAGTTTAAAGATAGTGCCAGTGAAGTTATTGACCGGTTAAAACAAATAGCCAAAGAGTTGAATAGATAATTGTACCTAAAAATAAGTTGTGGGAAAGCCGTGTTTCGATCCTTCGTTGAAAGGAAATCCTAGATTTGAGGTGCGGCTTTGCCCGGAAGATTTATTGGATTCAATATCAATTAGCAACAACATCCAATAATTTCACCAGGTGCAATTTTGATTTAAACGCAGCAACCGCTCACGATGATAAACTTTAAAACCATATGGAGACTGAAAAAAGTAAAATGTCCGCAGTCAAATTGATATTGACTTTCCTGTACATCCTGATCTTTCCGGCATTGTTGATCTATCTGTCGGGTGATTGGCTTTGGATCGAAGGATACGTCTTCAGTAGTTGGTTTTTGATCTTGTGTTATACAACGATCATCTATTTGTACCGGACGAATCCCGCTTTGCTGATGGAACGATACCGGCAACCCGGGACCGGAGATCAGAAAGGGTGGGACAAGTATGTGGTCGTTGGACTGTTCTTTGGTTTTATCGCCTGGATCGTCATTATGCCATTGGATGCTAAACGGTTTGCATGGACGACCGATTTTCCTTTAGGGTTGAAGTTACTTGGCGGAATTGAATTAATACTGTCATTCTTCTTTTTTTTCAGGTCCTATACCGACAATACCTTTTTATCACCTTTGGTAAGAATCCAGACAGAGCGAAAACAACAGGTTGTGACGACCGGTGTCTATGGTATTGTGAGGCATCCGATGTATCTGGGTGGTTCATTGCTTTTCATCGGGACTCCGATGCTGCTCGGTTCTGTGTTTGGATTAATGATTGGTTTATTAATGCTGTTGCTTTTGGTCTTCAGAATAGCGGGAGAGGAGAAGATGTTAATCGATGAACTGGAAGGATACGATGCGTATAAAAAGAGCGTGAGGTACAGGCTGATTCCTTTTATCTGGTAATGGAAGGATAAAAGCGGGTATGCAATCGCTTTTTTTTCACGATTGCAATCGAAGATCGGCGTTGGCCAAATCGCAAGACCTAATGCCCGGTAAAGTCTGGATTAAGAAAACCTTATTTTCAGTATCTTAACCTTAGTAGAGCGCGATCAGGATTCCCCCGGTATTAAACCTTATTTATTTGCCTTTAATAAGGTGAATAAGGTTGATTTGTTTTTTATCTGCCTGGCTGCGATGGTTGTTTTGAAAATAAGGTTGTCCTGAAACTCCGTAGGAGTTGCCTGTAAATAACCTTCGGTTTTAACCGGAGGGGTGAACGCAAATGGATCACAAAATCAACTCTGTAGAGCTTGCCCCGTTTTTACGGGGAGTTGTCCTGTATCTTAAAATGATTTATCGTATATCTTGGGAAACCCCGATGGGGTATCGGATTTCGCGGTACCCAACTGCCCCCGGTTCCGCCGGGGGTTATTTACGGAAAACTCCTTCGGAGTTAAAAGAGAGTTACAAACAATCATAATCAGATTGGTTATGAGCAAGGCGATTTAATCAATTAAAGAATGCTGCTAAAGCAAATTCATCTTAATTACTTTTTATCAGTTGCTTAAAAGCAACTGCAATAGTTGTTCCATTTCATTTAGCTTTAGCTGACTGATAAAAGGATGAACACAAAAATGGCTTTAGCCACAGATTAATTGCTTCTAAAGCAATGTTATCTTGTAGCTCAATATTCAGTTGCTTAAATGCAACTGCAATCCATCAGTGCAATGGCCTTCGGCAAGACCAGGAATCTACAAAAAAGGAATTCAGGGTTGAGAATAGATAAAAAGTAGTCGAATCTACCCTTTATCCTGAATAGAAGCTATTCCTCAACTTACATTTTCCCAACCTTATTTGCTAAATATGTATAGGTCATTACAACCCAGGTAGCATCCTTATAAACCCAGAGGCTTTTATCAAAAGCTAATTTCAGATCCCCGTTAAGTAATGTTTTCTCAAAAGTTTCTATCGTTGAAAATGGTATATTAACCTCTTTAGGGTAAGCAATGGATATCTCCTTTATATTCCCTTCAATATCTGAATATAGACCAACCATCACATCTTCTAAGTCACGAAAATTTCCTGCATTACCTCGAAAATGTGGACTAAGTATTTTTTTCACATACGAATCAAGCAGCGGTTTATCAATACTTATCTTCAATGCCTGATTTGACCTGTCCCTGTTTTCCCCAAACGAGGAATAAGTGTGCATTAAAGTATTGTTTTTATTATAAACGAAGAGGTAATTTCCCTGATGTGCAATAATATATGTCTCATGATCTCCTTTGGCTTCAGTTTTTATCCCCGAAATCGTCATTTTGGTTTTAACCCCACTCTTCATCCTATCCAACATTTGTTCCTCTTCAGGCATTTTATTCTGGGCATAAGAACTTATTGCAGTTAACAGGAATAAAAATAGGACAGTTAATAAATAGATCCCGGATAATTTCTTTTTAATTGGCATGGTGTTTTTCCTGTTGGTTTACATTCACCAACAATTATCAAAGGACGTTATTAAAAACATAAAATCAAATATTTGATCAATTTATTTGAATAATATGCTGCTTTTTATGTTTTGATTGTGGAATGAAAGAATTAAAGAATGAAAAAATGCTGCTAAAGCAAATTCATCTTAATTTCATTTTCTCAGTTGCTTAAAAGCAACTGCAACAGCTATTCCATTGCAGTCAGTTTTAACTGACTGATAAAAGATTGATTACAAAAATGGCTTTAGCCACCTACTCATAAATAAAGTTATTCGAAAGCACTATCATGTTAATTCTCTTTTCTCAGTTTCGGCAACTGCAAAGATTAATGCTTTGGAATAGCAGTTGTATTCGGCAAATGCAGACTGTGCCTGCAGAATGCAAGACTATGTTAAAAGGAATATGTATTTTTGAGGTGCGGCTCTTTGTGGGAGGTACGATGATTAAAATCCCGGACTGTGTATAACTACGGAATATTGTAATGAAAATATCAAAAACAAAAGAAGTGCTCTAAAATATTTCAAAATCAGCTTAATATCAGAAAAATAATCAAACCGAACTATTAAAATTGAAAACGATGGATGCATTTAATAACAGAACCGGAAACAACGACAGACCTGTATTTTATATTTCAACTTTATTTTTGTTAATATCGATCATCTGTTTAATTGTAAACTACTCAATTGCCATCTCAATAACCTGGTCACTGTATCCGATTGGTGGATTTATTGTAATAATGGCAAGTTTATTTCCATTGCTTATTTTACAGAAATACAAAGCAATCGGGTTATTTGCAGGATTAACAGTTACGCTCATTCCTTACATTTACATAATTCAAACGCTGGTTTCAGTAAAAGGCTGGTTTTTTCCTTTAGCATTGCCGATCGTAATATTATCTCTATTGGCACTTGGAATCTCTTTAATGGCTTTTACAAGTAAAAAATTAAACAAAATTGCGGCAACAGCGATAACCGTATTTTTGTTTGGTGTTATTGTAAATTACGGAGTAGGGGTTATCGTTAATCGTTTTTTGAATGAAAATAATGAATCTGATAAATTCAGAGTTTTGACTATTTCTATATCAGTTGTTATATCACTGATATTAATGATTGTAGCATACACCAGAAGAAAAGAGACAAGATGACTACACAACAAAAGCCATATGTAATAAGCGTAAACATCGATCTGCAGACGAAATTCATATTCTCAACATCGGGCAGCTCCTCTTCGATTGTAAAACACAACGATGCGATACAGAAGCTCGGACTGAACCTCGTCTATTTCACGATTGCCGACGCGATAACTCCGGAAGGATATGCCGCCTTAGTGAGATCACCCATTGCACGTGGCGCAGCTGTTACCGGCAGGGGAGGACTTAAATCAACCATTATCCCTTTTCTCAACGAAGTGGAACCCCTCGCAATGAAAACCCAGGCAGTAAATACGATTGTGAACAACGATGGTAAACTGTCAGGATATAATTCGGATGCGATCGGTCTGAAGACTGCCTTAACAAAAGGCATTGAAGCATCAGGTCTCACGATTAAAACTGCCGTGATTTACGGAAATGGGGGCGTATCGGGTGTTGCGTATCATGTGCTGCTCGAACTGGGCATCAAAGCAACAATGGCGGGCCGGAATCCTGCCCGTGTACTCGAAAAGAAGAAGCAATTAGGTCTGGAACATATCGCCGATTTTGACGGGCCTTACGACCTCATTGTTGATGCAACGCCTATTTCGTCCGATCCCGAATTCCTGAATTCACCCGGTTTATCAAAACTACTCGACGGCTGTAAAATGGTGTTTTCACACAACATGCCCGAGAAAGACAACAAAACCAATTACTTCGAGAAATACTGCGCGGAAAACAAGCTTTATTTTATCCCCGGAAAACTGATGTACAACGCGCAACTTGCCAAACAATACCGGTTGTTATTCGAAGGGTACACGAAACAGGACGGATCACCCGTTTCGGAACAGGATATACTTGAAACCTGGAAGGTGGAATAGGTTGAATCTGAAAAGCTGGCTGCTATCATTCTGTTGGTACGGATTTAGCTTACGCTGATTTTAGCTTCGCTGATTTTCAATTCAATTGTAATCCGCGCCATTCAGGATTTGGATTTGTAATCCAACTTACATTAAATAAATTCAATATAACCACTCTTTTATCTGCGGTAGGTACTCGCAATACTCTGCACCTTCCTTCCGGTGCCTTCCTGATTTTTGAAAAATTTTAATAAAAATGAGGGCCAGTAACGACCAGAAAATGAATAATTTTTTTGTATTTTTATTTTTGTAAATACCGCTGTCAGGCTGAACCTGAAAAACTTAACAACGTACAGTTAAAACTTAAAAACAGAAATAGCTATGAGATCACTGCCATATCTTAAACTTGTTCCGGACAAGCCAGCTAAAACATATATTGATAGGCAATTAGCCCATTTGCACAACCTTTTGGCTGAGCATCCTGAAGACAAAGTTCCGCTGATGCATCAAATACTGGTGTATATGTTTTGCAAAGATCCGGATGATATAATAAGTTATGCTTTTGAATTGCTCGAAGCCGATCAGGAAAAGGAATATACCGATGAAATTTATATAGCATTGGCAAGAGCGTATACTGATAAAAATGAACTAAATCAGGCAATAGAATATTACCGCAAAATAATTGCAATCGATCCTGGCAGTAATGAAATAATATATGATCTTGCGGATTTGTACGTAAAACAAAAAGATATTGATGCTGCCCTAAGCGTTTACGATTATTTAGATAATGAAGCTATTAATTGTGGAAAGGAAGACATGTATCGCTGCAAAGGGACGTTATATTACAATAGGAAAGAATATGACAAAGCGATTGATTGTTACCAAAGAGCATATGAACTTTCAACCAATGCTTCCGACGTGTGGATTATCGAATGCCTGGGTGAAACATACTGGCAAATGAAAAACTTTAAGGAATCGTCTACCTGGTTTAAAAAGGCTTTGGAAATAAATCCGCAATCATCCAATGCACATTATGGTATGGGTCTATGCTATCAGAATACCGACGATGCTTATCGTGCCTTGCACCATTATTTCGAAGCAATTAAAATAAAACCCGACTTCACAAATGCCTATATCAATATTGCTGCCGTAACCATTAACCAGGAAGGTGATATAAAAATGGGAATTGAAATGCTTAACAAAGCTTTAGAAAACAACAACGATAAGAACACACTGTCACTCATTTACCAAAACCTTTCGAGAGTTTATCACAGAACCTGCGAATACGACCTTGCTGAATATTACAAAAAAGAATTCATAAAAAGTGTTGGTTTAGAAGGTTTATTCCCGGAATATAATGATGGTGACGATGATATCTAAGATTGTAATAATTGTAGCTTTCGCCTATTTATATGGAATCTTTGAGATTTTCATGAGTTTGAGGCAAAAACAAAAACGGAACCAGAATATCGTTCAGTCAGGTGATAAAGCAAGTATCTGGATTCTCTCCGCTTTCATTGCGATTGGTTATCTGCTTTCTTTCAGCATTGGTGCCACAAAAATTGGCCGGATTTATCATTGGAATACCTTCTTTGCGATAGGTGCAATTTTGACAATCGTTGGATTAATCATACGAATAAACTCCATATTAACGCTGAAACAACACTTCACCTATACAGTGACACAAATTGAGGATCATCAGTTGATTGAAACAGGATTCTATAAATACATCCGGCATCCGGGTTATTTAGGGCAAATCATTATTTTTATTGGAATTGCAACCTCCATCTCAAATTGGTTATCCGTTTTATTGATGATGATTCCGGTATTGGTGGGATATATTAATAGAATTAGGGTAGAGGAACGATTTATGACTGAACACATGGGAACAAAATATAATGACTATCAAAAAAAGACAAAAAGACTGATTCCCGGGATCTATTAAAAACAGGCATTTTCAACAATTTGATGAAATAAAAAGAATAACGGGAAAGCAAATTTTGTTTATGGTCTTAACGAATATTGAAAAACGAGTAACACAGACTTGAAACCATGAAGACAAATTATTTGATTAAGCACGTGACAGGTACACTTTTATTTTTCTCCATCCTATTTATCAGTGCCGGCCGAATCTATTATTGGCAGGGACTGGTTTATCTGATGATAGGTCTTGTGATGGTTTTATTAAACTACACTGTTTTACGAATAGATGCTGAACTTTTAAAGGAGCGTTCAAAGCCGGGAGAGGGTACAAAGAACTGGGATAAGGCCATTCTGGGATTGTCGTTCCTGATGACAATTTCGATGTATATAACAGCAGGTCTTGATTCCGGTCGTTATCACTGGTCTCCTGATTTTCACTGGAGCCTCTATCTCTTAGGTATTATCCTCACAATTACGGGGCAACTCCTGTTTCTTATTGCTCAAAAGCAAAATAAATTCTTCTCGAGTACAGTCCGGATTCAGACCAACAGAGAACATATCGTTTGTGAAACCGGGTTGTATAAAATTGTCCGGCATCCCGCATATATGGGTTCGATTATTCAGGCATTGGGATTTCCAATCCTCTTTGGTTCACTTTGGAGCATTATCCCAATAGGATTGCTGATTATTCTATTCATAACTAGGACCTACCTGGAGGATCAGACTTTAAAAAATGAGTTGAAGGGTTATCCTGAATATGCTGATAAAACGCGCTATAAGATTATTCCATACATCTGGTAATGACAAGCTAAATTTATTGCAATGATATAGCCATCAGATAATCTTACCGCAAACCAGAAATGATTATATGGCTATTAGCTTCGCTGATCTTCGATTCCATGCAACCTTTTAAAATCAAAATATAAACGCATGAATTGGCAGATTTCAGGATAGAAGTATATTGGTTACCGGCTACAATTTATCGAAGAAATAACGAATCCGTACACTTTCAACGCCGTTGAGTTTTTCAAACTTTCGAACCGTTACTGTATTCTTGCACCAGACATTTTTATGATGATTGCTGATCGTTTTGTTTCGATGAAAACGTTTCCTTTTTTTAATTGAAAAGGATGGAACCGAAAGATTCCATCCTTTTAACCGTCTCACGTACTAACTAATCTAAACCTAAATCCAAATTGTATTTCTATGCGAAAAGGCACTGCAAACGTAGATTTATTCAAATTACCTTCCAACTTATTTTAGCCAACAAAATATAAAGTATTAAAAGATTCGTTTTCCTTTTTTGGATTTCCCTTCTCAATATGACAAGAATTAAATTTGGTTCAAATGTATTAGATTGCTTATGTGCTTAGCGGGTTTCCGGCAGATCGTTTATCTGCTCGATTTTGCCTCCCATTCGCTCAATCCGGTACAAAGGCATACTGATTGCCTCCACTCCACCATCTTTCGAAATACGCATTGCCCCGCCGCTCGGAATGCCATAACCGATCTGATCCCCTTCTGTCAAACGCAGGAGACTGTGGAGTTCATTCCATTCATCCTCTTCGCCGTGCGTATCACACAGTACAGGCGCAATATTCATGCATGGGATAAGTTCCGCCGATGCTTCGTCGTTTTCGTCGGGCCAGTTGATCCACTGTTTTGCAAGCATAATACTACCAGCTGAAACCCCGATGATCAGCGCTCCCTCGTTATATCTTTTTTTGAGCAGTGGGATAACAGCCTTTTCAGTAAGAACGCGCATCCCTTCGCTGACATCTCCACCGCTTACAAAGATGCAATCGGATGATTGTATGATTGATTGTGCTTCCTCCATGTTGCTTTTCTTTTTTACCAGCCGGACTAATTCAACTTTCCCTGCCCCGGCCGCGACGATCAGCCGCTTGATAAATAAATAAAACGTCAGGGAATCGCCATGTGCAGCGCCAATATAGGCAACAGATGGTTTTGTTTTGCCAGGTTCCCGGAGGGCCATTTGTAAGATAGGATCGGGCGATTGTCGTTTCGCACCCGGTCCGCCGGCTAGCAGATAGATTGGTAACATGGTTCTCATTGAATTGACTTTTGATGTTGAATATTTTCAAAAAGGGTCTCTTCGCCGATCTCTAATTCGGAAGAGATAATCCTGTATTTGCCCGACACCTCAGGAGCAACAGCGTCAATTTGTGTGACTGTTATCGTCGCATCCTGACCGTACAATTTCTTTAGACTAGTTTGCGCCTGTTGGGAGATATTGGCGAACGAGGTTGTCTTACAAACAACAAAAAGGTCGTATGTTTTTGTCCCGGTCTGGACAAATTTATATTCTTCCAGGTCGTCGATGCTACTGATTACCTCATCTGCCATTCGTTGGGTGATGGCAAACCCGGCAGTTGTAAAGGTGAGATTCATTGTCCGGCCCTCAATGGAAGAGAGTATCAGACCATGCTTTCTTCCGCAGGAGCACAACTGGTTCTCGTCGATGCGAACCAGGTCGCCAACATCGAAACGGATGAGAGCTGTCCATGGATTTTGGAAAACGGTCACCAATATCCTGCCGATCAGCGGACCGCCGTGTTCTTTTTTCAATGGCTGAAAATCGACCCGGCAGAAGTCGATGTTTTGGTGAAACTTGCCTGCTTCGCACTCCATGAAGACATAACCCGTTTCAGTCGTTCCATATGAACTTACTACCGGAGAATTGAATACCGCCCTGATATGTTTAAGATGAAGCCGTGACATTAATTCGTAGGTGATGACAATGAGTGACGGCTGAAATACGGAACGGTGTTTTTTTGCAATGTACCTGCAAAGTTTTGATAATAATGAGGGATTTGCTTCGAGCCTGACGGGCCTGAAGATATTGATTTCGTCGATCATTCGGTCCATAAAGGTATCAGTCCATGCAAGCGGATCAGCCAGGTCATTGAGGAAAAGAAAACGATCGAGCAGGCGCTTTTCCAGTGGAAGATCACCGTGATCACTTTTAAATCCGACGCTGAGCGGACTGGCAAGGATTGCTTCGCGTGGCGAGCCTGTTGCAATAGCAAAGGCATTACTGTTCAACTTCCACGAGGCGACTTCTGAATTATTCCACCACTTTTGATGCCAGATATTGGTTACCTGTTCTCCGGATGTTCCGCTGGTCTTCACAAATTCTATATTCTTACTTGCAAGACCGGCTTCGAGGTCGTTGCCAGGATATAAGAATCCTTTCGGGAAATGCGCACGAAGATCTTCTTTTGTCAATATTGGCATGGCTGCAAAGCGGAGATCTATATTCTGAAATGGGTCAGGATCATCCTTCCGCCATGTGTTATACCCCGGAACGGAGGCGAGGGCAGTGTCCAGCAGATTTTGTGATTCCGTATAGTACGATTCCGGAAAGGCAACAGGAACAGGATAGGGATGAAATTTCATTTTAAATAATTATATACGCATAAACCGTTTCCCAAAGGTACAATGAAATTCGACAGAAGGTATTTTAATCCGGTTTTACCCAACTAAATTTGTTTTCAGTTGTTCTATTTCTGTTCACTAAATTATTAGAATATGTACATTGGATTCTTACACATACACGATACCTTAAGATGGTTACTTTTGATTGGTATGCTCATTACCCTCACCAAATATTTGTCAGGATGGCTTGGCAATAAACCATGGAAGAGGGCCGATAATCTGCTTGGGATTGCAGTCACTCTGCTGATGGATTTGCAGTTAATTATAGGCCTTGCATTGTATTTTTTCCTGAGCCCTATTACCCAATCGGCCCTTTCGAACTTTGGTGCTGCAATGAAAGATCCAAATCTCCGTTTTTTTGCGGTCGAGCATATCGCAATGATGCTCATTGCTGTCGGGTTGGTTCATATCGGACGATTAAAATCTAAAAGCGCCAAAACAGATTCAGGCAAATTCAAAGCCGCTTCCATCTTTTTTCTGATCGCCTTGTTGGTGATTTTTGCCGGTATACCATGGGGCAGGCTTGCGAATTAAATAAATGATGGTTTGGAGTTTCTGACGGTCTGAAAATGACCTTCATATAAAAGGATCAATTGTATACCAGCGAGTGAATTTTATGAATAATTCACTCGTTGGTATTTTTTTATGCAAAATATGACTGTTTCAAATGTAAAGCATATAAATATCTTTAAATTCGCATCGCCCAAAATCTTCAAAATAACTTTAACGAATTCAGAAAAATGCACCAGTTTAAATTGAAATTTATTGTTTTAGCTATTTGCTGCCTGATATTTAAGTTGGAAGCAACCGCACAGGATGAAGCCCGTCTGATGCGTTTTCCCGATATCAATAATAACCTGATTGCCTTTGTCTATGCGGGTGATATCTGGTCGGTTGAAGCTACCGGTGGTGAAGCCCGTCGCCTGACTTCCCATGCAGGAATGGAATTATTTCCAAAGATTTCGCCCGACGGCAAATGGATCGCTTTCTCAGGAGAGTATTCAGGAAGCAGACAGATTTTTGTAATGCCTTCGAACGGAGGAACACCAAGGCAACTAACGTTCTATAATTCCGTGGGTTTAATGCCTCCACGCGGAGGGTTTGATGATGTGCCGCTGGATTGGACTTCGGACAGTAAAAACATCCTTATTCGCGCCAATCGCACACCATTTGGTGACCGGAATGGTAAATACTTTCTGGTGAGTTTAGAGGGCGGTTTGGAAAAACCTCTTCCCATTGTTAATGGCGGATTCGGTGTTTTATCGCCGGATGATAAAAAGGTGTGTTTTACACCTGTTGACCGCGAATTCCGTACATGGAAACGTTACAAAGGAGGTCGCGCTTCCGATTTATGGATTTACGACCTGGATAAAAATACTTCGGAGCAGATCACCGATTTCAAGGGAACCGACCAGCTGCCGACATGGTTCGGCGACAATATCTTTTATGCTTCGGACCGTGATCTGAAACTGAATATCTATCAATACAATACCACCACCAAAGCACTGAAACAACTCACCACACATGCCGATTTTGATTGCATGTGGCCTTCGGGTGAAAATGGTCAGATGGTTTATGAAAATGGCGGTTACTTATACAAACTGAACCTTCAAACCGGAAAGGAAGAGAAAGTAAATATCAGTATCCATTTCGATAACCCGAACATTGTGCAGTATTACAAAAATGTGAAGGATTTTGTCCAAAGCTACGCAGTTTCACCCACAGCAAAGCGAGCCTTGATATCGGCAAGGGGTGACATCTATTCCGTTCCGGCTGAAAACGGCCCCACCTATAACCTTACCAATACCCAGGGAGTTCGTGAGATCTATCCGCAATGGTCTCCCGATGGCAAATACATTTCATATTATTCGGATGCTTCGGGTGAATACGAGATTTACCTGCTTGAAAATAAAAAAGGTGCTACTCCACGTCAGCTTACGAATGGTTCATCAGCATGGAAATACGATTCGGAATGGTCGCCAAACAACAAATACCTGCTCTACTTCGATCGTACGCTTCAACTTAAACTGGTGGATGTTGAAAGCGGTAAAACGACTGTTGTAACCCATGCCGACAGGTCGGAAATACGTTCTTATTCATTTTCGCCCGATTCAAAATGGATTACTTACGACAAGGAAGGTGCAAACGGACTGGGTGCCGTGTGGGTTTACAATCTCGAAACAGCACAGAATACACAGCTCACCGATGATTCATTTAACGACGGATCACCCACATTTTCGACCGATGGCAAGTACATTTATTTTGTTTCCGACCGCGATTTCAACCTCGATTTCTCGAGTTTCGAATTCAACTATGTGTACAACAAGTCGACCCGGATTTATGCCGTTGCTTTAAGAGCCGATAGTCCGAAACTCTTCATCGATAAAAACGACCTTGAACCGGTGAAGGAACCCGAAAAACCAAATACAGAACCGAAAAAGGATAATAAAGTCAAGCCTGAAGCAAAACCTGCCACAAAGGAAGTGGTCAAAGTTCAGATTGACTTTGAAGGGATCAATTCCAGAATAACAGCATTCCCTTTAAAGCCGGGAAGTTACCGCAACCTGGTGGCTGTTGAAGGGGGCATACTTTATATCAGCGAAGACTCTTTGCACAAATACAGCATCGACGACAAAAAGGATGAAGGATTGATGGATAAAGTGGGACAGGCTGTTGTAAGTTCTGATGGAAAAATGATGATGTACCGTTCCGGGAAAGACTTTGGAATCGCCAAACTAACTCCCGGACAAAAATCAGGAGCAGGTAAACTGAACCTGGAAGATATGATGATGAAAATTGATCCGAAGAAAGAATGGGCGCAAATATATGCTGACGGTTGGCGCATTTTCCGTGACTATTTTTACGAAAGCAATATGCATGGTGTCGACTGGAAAGGGATCAAAGATCGATACAGTCCGCTGGTTCAGTTTGTCAGTCACCGTGCAGATCTTGATTATATTCTGGGTGAAATTATCTCTGAAACCAATACAGGACATTGCTACGATGACTGGGGTGATTTTGAAAAGGTAAAGCGTGTGGATACCGGATTACTCGGAGCAGAGTTAAAGGCTGACAAGTCATCCGGAAAGTATAAGATTACGAAAATCTATGCAGGAGAAAACTGGAATGAAGTCCGCCGGTCACCACTTACCGAACAGGGCGTGAATGTGAAGGAAGGCGATTACCTGATAGCAATAAACGGAAAGGATCTGAACATTGGCTCGAATCCATATGAGTTGCTCGAAAATACTGTCGGGAAAATGGTCGAAATTACGGTCAATTCAAAACCAGAAGCAACCGGTGCTAAAACATCTACAATCAGACCTATTGCAAGTGAACTGGAATTGTTTTACCTGAATTGGGTCAACGAACGCCGTGCAATGGTTGATAAACTGTCAGGTGGTAAAATTGGCTACATTCATGTGCCCAATACATCAACTGATGGCAACCGTGAGTTGTACCGTGGGATGTATGCCTACAACGAAAAGGAAGCGCTGATTATCGACGACCGATATAATGGCGGTGGTTTTATTCCTGATGTAATGACCGACCTTCTTGACCGCAAAACACTCAGCTACTGGCAACGGAATGGCCTGGCGTCAATGAAAACGCCGGGGATTGCCCATAATGGCCCTAAAGTGATGCTCACCAATGGTTATTCCTCATCGGGTGGCGATGCTTTCCCGTATTACTTTCGCAAGAAAGGGCTTGGGAAAATCATCGGAACACGCACATGGGGTGGATTGGTTGGTATGTCGGGCAATGCCGGCCTTGTTGACGGCGGTTATATTTCCGTTCCGCAATTCGGTATTTATGACGAAAATGAAAAGTGGATCATCGAAGGTGTAGGTGTTTCACCCGATATTGAAGTGGTTGACCGTCCGGAGCAATTGGCCAAAGGGATCGATCCCTGTGTTGAAAAAGCGGTTGAGGTATTGCTGAAACAGCTTCAGGAAAAACCGGTTAAGAAAGTGAATCCACCTTCACCTCCTGACCGTTCAAAATGGAATGAACAAATGAAGTAAGTTATGCTATTACAAGCGTTTTAATCAAAAAGGCAGGTAACGAAGAATACGTTGCCTGCCTTTTTTAAGTATTGATGGTTTGAAATATTAATGTTATTGTGGTATTAATTGGTTAAAATTTAGCACGAAGGAATTATAGAATTAAATGGTTTTGTGAAATTTGTTGTGATAATATGATCGTTAATCTATTGATAAACAATAAAGAATTAAAATGTTGTTGGTTGTGGAATTCCAAGCTGTTTACAGATGTTTTTACACAACCGGTTATCTATTTCTTTGTGCCTTGGAACAGTTGATTGTATGTCGCTTATGGTATTAATCCAAACAGAATGATTTCCACCTTCCCGCAACAATTTACAAGAATTTTGAATTAAATATCTTTCGAAATCTAATCGTTTCATATAGCAAAAGTGACTTTTCGCTTTATTGCTTTTCGCTTTGCATATTCAATCTTCAATTGATCTTTTTGCACCTGTAAAAGTAATTTTAATGCATCTTTCAAGTTCTTTTCCAGTTCTTCAATTGTTTTCCCTTGTGATAATGCCGCAGGATATTCAACTATTTGTCCAACAAAATAGCCGTTTTCACCCTTTTCTACCATCATTGTTAATTCCATCTTATTCATTGCACCAATTTTTAAGTACAAAACAAAGATATATTATTTTTTGATCTCATCTTTGGTGATTACCCGTGGATCATTATAAAGCGTTTTTACAGCTTCGCGGGAATTGTCTGTCCAGGGGAAGCTCGCCCAACACATAAACCATGACCATTTTGGTTGAGCGATAAGAATTTCGGGAGTTGGCATTACCCCGACTTCGCCCAATGCAATCAATTTTCCTTTTCCCAGCGCAATCAGCTGATCGTGATGCGATTGTTTGTAATCGTTCTTGTAAACATCGGCAGCAAGCACATCAACAAATGCTGCTCCGGGATAGAACAATTCGTAAGGATATGCTTCGTCTTTAGGCCAGTCGCGTGGTGCATTGGCATTCCAAACCCAGATCAGGTTATTCAGGTGGTAAAAATTTACGTAACGGTCGTAAAGCATTTTCCAGAGCTTCTGAATTCCATCAGGGCCAGGGCGGTTACCATACCAAAACCACATCCCGTTCATTTCGTGGTATGGCCGCCAGAGTACAGGTATATTAGCATCCTGAAGTTTTAAAAGTAATTCGGCCCTTTTGTCGATTTTATCAAGCCACATTGAATGGAATTTTGTTCCGGGTGTCACAATTTGCTTCCACTGGTTGTCCGTTACCATCCCTTTTACACTGCGTTGAAAGCCAAGACTGTCATCATCAAACGGTTTCACCTGGTGATACATCAGGGTGATGATAGAGCCACTTTTGTACTGGCGAATAATCTCATTAACCACCTTATCATTAAGATCCGAAATATCAGTTCCGTAAACAGCGGGATACTTCCCGGTCATTGCCTTAATGCTGTCGGTCGATCTCAATAAATCACTTGGGTAGTTATGCTGACCCGATAAGATGGAATTTCCTTTTAGTTCATAAAGGTAGTTTAACAGCGCTTTTGCCTCCTTGGTGGCATTGTGGTTCACAGGTTGAAAGCTGGTCTGAGCTGAAACGTTGCACAATAAAATACCGGAAACAATGAAAAATAAAAAGAGAATCTTCCCCATGATGTGATTTAAGTTTTGATTAAAACGACAGATTCCGGAGGTATTCTCCGCTTGATTTCAGACAGGCCATTCCATCAACAACATTGTCATATTCTACAAAGTAGTGTTTAATATCCTGCTTGTTAGCCTCCTTCAAAATAGCTGAGAAATCGATACTGCCGCTTCCCACACATTCAAATGTTTTTTCATCCGTCCGGGTCATATCTTTCAGGTGAAGAATTTCGTAACGACCTTTGTATTTCCTGAGAAAAGCCAACGGATCAGCGCCACCTTTGGCGACCCAATAAACATCCATTTCGCATTTCACCAAATCTTTGTCTGTATGTTCCATCAAATAATCGAAAGGTAAACCTTCTTCCATCCCGATAAACTCTTTGTTGTGATTGTGCCAGCAAAAGGTGATTCCTCTCTTATGACAGGCAGCCCCTAAGATATTCAGTATCTCTACGCTCTTTTTGCAATCTTCAAGTTTAAATGGGCCTCCTGATAACCACGGCCAGTAATTGACGGCTATTTTGATATTTAATTCGTCGAGGGCATCAAGGCTTTTTTGGATATCGTCCGCCTTGGTGGAAAGGGAAATGCCACCAACTGTCGGTTTGATGCCGATTTCCTTGCAATAAGCTAAAAATGAGGATGCAGAATCGCCGAGATATTTGCCTAATTCGATTTCATTAAAGCCATATTCAACACACTTTTTAAGAACTGCTTTCCAATCACCTTTCAGTTCATTTCCGATAATTCCGGATATAAACCCGAAATTCATCAGTTTTCGTTCGGATGAAGTGGCCATAGCCAACGGACTAATCGACAACAATGCAGCAGTGGCAGTTGCCGATGTTGCTAAAAATGATCTTCTGGTTACCATATTTTCAGTGATAAATAGATTTAAGATGATCGTCTGAAATTCAATAATTTGGAAGTGTCCAGGGTTTGCGGTAAACAGGAGTAATGAGCCGGTTAGCTGCTTCACTGTTCGTAAATTTGTTTTTCGCATCATCCCAGATCAGCACCGGTTCGTTTACACGTCCGGCAATATTGGCAATATGAACATGCATTGCTGCGGCGCGGCCTATTTCAGGCGGGCAAACCGGTGACTGTCGCGACTTGACACAATCGAGAAAGTTGCGCACATGTTCGTTGTGCGATTCTTTCCCTTCGGTGAATTTGTATTCTTCGGCTTTGAACTTTTTTGTCTTGTTGTCATATTCCGGATAAACCGTCAGCTTTGAGCGATCGGTGACAATGGTGGCATTATCTCCGACGAAAGCTATTCCGTAAGTCATATCCCAGGGACCACGCTGTAATCCTGCAGTAAGGTCGTAGTTGATGACAAAGTCGTTTTTCGGATAACAGATGGACATTGTATCGAAAGTCTCACGTGCTCTTTTTTCAGGGAAAGTATTGGCTGCATAGGTGAGCACTTTTTCAGGTGCGGTTGTGATGTCTTTGGCCCAAAGGCCCATATCGACCAGATGAACACCCCAGTCGGAAGCGAGTCCACCGCCATAATCCCAGAAATGCCGCCATGAACCGTGGAACCTGTTTTGATTGAAGGGACGTTCGGGAGCCGGCCCAAGCCACATTTCATAATCTACACCATTGGGGACAGCGCTGTCAGGAACAATCTGCGGACCAACTCCATATTCAAAATTTGCCCACATATTGATCTTTCTGAGGGTTCCGATTTTGTTGGTTTTGATCAGTTCCATCGCTTTTTTAAAGATAAATCCAGAACGCTGTTGCTGTCCAACCTGAACTATCTGTTTGTGTTTTTTAGCGGCCCGTACCATGATATTGCACTCTTCAATGGTGTTGGCCATGGGTTTTTCGACGTAAACATCTTTTCCTGCTTCAAGGCAAGCGACTGTAATCAGGCAATGCCAATGGTCGGGAGTTCCGATAAAGACAGCGTCGATATCCTTCTGCTCCAGCATCTTTCTGAAATCTTTGTAGAGTTTTGGCGTCTGGTTAAACTTTGTGCGAACTTCAGCGGCTCTTTCGTTCAAAACAGTTTCGTCGACATCGCAAAGTGCGACACAATTGACTTCCTTAAAACTCAGACTTTGGCTTAAATCGCCAAAACCCATGCTATGACAACCCACCAACGCCACATTTATTTTATCGCTTGGGGCGGATTTCGATGCCCAAACATGGGCAGGAATAATACTGACAAGACCAATTCCGGCTGATGTGAATGCGGTTTGCCTGATAAATTCTCTCCGGTTAGATTCCATAATGAAGTATTTAGAAGTTGACAGTTATCCCATTCTCTTTAAGCAGGTTCCATGCTTTTATAAAACTTAGTTCATCATTTACCTCTATTTTATTTTTGCGAAGTAATTTTTTAACTGACTTCTGTGTGAGTTTGTCGATTTTTGACAGGAGGGAATTTTTATTGATTCTGATAAGGTCGTATCCCTTTTGGCGATTGTAGAGGTAGTAATTATAAGCATCCTGATACGACATGTTTTTTAGAACGCCGGAATTGTCATTGTAAGGAGGACAAACCTGCAAAATGACTTTGCGATAAACCAAAAGTGCGATATCTCCATCGCTTAGTACTTCAAAATAGCGGTTGCCAGGCATAAATCCATCGTAATACTGACGACGGAAAATACGTTTTTGGCCATTTTCATCGGTAAATGAAAAACCGTTCAGGCTGATTTTGTCAATAATAATTTGAGCTGAAATTGCCGTATTAAAATAAATTACCTCATCGCGGTAAGAGCTGTAACGCAATCCGAGACTATCCATCTTTGAGCCATCCAGAAATTCAATCTCTCCGGTGGCGAACTTGTCATTCAGAAAGGGTAATCCCGAATAGGAAGCATATGGGATTTGACGTGTTCCTTTAATTTTTTCGGCTGTCCATTTCTGGGGCAATTTTTCCTGCGCCTTCAGCGAAGTAGTTGCCAGCAAACCGAAAAAGAAAATGATATATAGAATCCTGTTGGCCATATTAGTTAACTTCAAAAATTTGTTCTTTGTAAAAAGTCGATCCGTCCCTTGTCTTTCCGTGTACGATCAATTTGAAATTGCCTTTAATGTCAGATGTCCGGAAATCAAGTTCCATTTTTGGCGCTGGTTTCAACGACGGCTTCCAAAGAAGTACCTGACGAAGATCGGGGTCGCTCAACCTTTGTTCCGAAGGGGTATTTAATATGGCCCTGGGCTGAATGACTTCGAGGTTGAGTTTTATCAGATCATTCGATTCCGGAACGCGCGTATAATCAGCTTTTGAAGTATAAATGGCAACCACGCCCGGGAAAATCAGGTCACCATAGAATCGTTCATTCTGGCATATTTCAATCTTATCGATGTCTTTAGTTCCCATATCTTTAATGACATTCAGGTCGCGTATCGGGATGCCATCGAGCAAAAGCAAAGGTTGTTCGGTAAAATAGAACAGCTGAGCCATATTTAAAACCTGCAAAGTTGGATTCCTGTTGTAGTTCCTGAATTTTACTCCCGGTAAAAGTTCCTTCGAAATATCATTAAAGTTAGGTAAGTCAATAAATAGTTGCGGATCAATCGTTTTTGTCGGAATTCCATAGTAAGGATAGGCGTCTCTTTTAACAACAGGAGCAGGCTGTATTGTAATCTCCTGTTGGTTAAATATTTTGCGAAAAGTAATGGCGGAAGTTGCTTTCTCAACGTACTTTATAAATTCAGGTGTAAAAATCCGGCGTTCAAAAGCCTGCGTTTCATTTTTAAATTTGTTGTGATCGCTGAGTGTGATTTTCAGTAAACTTGATTTATCTTTCGCGAAACACTGAATCACTACCGGAATTTTGCCATAGTACTTGCCAATCTGGAAATTAAAAAGTCCATCTTCCAGGGTAATAAAATATTGAAATCCTGGGATTGAATCTGGAATTGAGAGATAAACTATTGCGTTTTTAAATGGTTTGCCGGTTTTTAGATCTGTAATAATTCCTTCGATATTAATTCCTTCTCTTACAATGGACTGGGTGGCCCCCGGCTCCGATTTTTGTAAAAATTGCGGTGTTGTAAAGTCTTGCGCATTTCCGGCAATGCTGACCGATACATCTCCATCTACCTGGGAGATTAACTCATTTGGCAGCTGTAGTATGGCATGTCCATTTTCCCTGAGTTTGTATTGTTTTTCAACGCCGGCGATTTCCAGATTCTGTGCAAATGTTTCTTTTAACGGAATGACCCTGGCCGGCTGCATATCGGAATTCGATGCAGGGAGTCCGGTAAATCTGTTTGCTATATATAATTCTTTGCTGGTTAAAATATTGTCTATTCTGGTGGATGTGCGTAACAGGTAAAATCCAGAACTCAGAGAGTCGGGAAGATAGACAAATCCATCTGCCTGATGATTATTGATTTCCAGGATGGCTCCGGTAATTTTCTTCCCTGTGCGATTAATAAGATCGATATTTACGATTCCCGATTGTTCACTGGCAGAAGTAAATACCTTGAGCAAGAGCGTTTCGCCACTTACATATAGATCACGGTCGGTAAAGAGGTTGAGGCTCTCTTTCTCCTGCGCTTTAATTGTGAGAGAAGCAAAAAGCAGTAATAATATGACTATTTTTCTTTCCACCTTACGATCTTTTATTTATTGAATGAACTATAATTGTTTTCATGCTTGTAGATTTTGTATGTCATGATTTCTATTCCCACCAGGTAGGTGGGGACACGGCGATATCTCCATTATCCGGAATATAGGGATAACGGAATATCTGTCTTGGTTTATTTGCATTGTCTTGATTTGGACCCGACATATATAAATAATACCGGTACTGCCGATAGGAATTCAAATCGAAATATCCGTATACCGTTTTGGAAGGGTCTGATACGCATGTTATATTTCCATAGATCTGTGTCTGAATCGGATCAAACAGACTTCCTGTAGCTGCAAACTGACTGTTCAGTTTTTCATGATATTCATACGATCCCCTTGATGTTCCGTATTGATCGATGATGACGATCCAGCCAACGGCGGTAGAATCGGGTTTGAGGAGTGGTCGGGTATCATAGGGCAAAAATACGACCGGATGTTTTTCAATTTTGTTATTCTGACTGAATTGTTTCTGTCCGGCAATGTTGAACAGACCATAATCATAATACGATAACCAACCGTAGTGAGAAGGAGGAGGAGGTCCGGCTTTTGCAGGTGGATTATAGAGCCATTCAAGAATTGTTCTCGTTGAAAACCGGTAGTTTGAGATTTCGGCTGTTGAAGGAGCATCCAGGTAAAGTTCCCTTTCAACCACGGTATAAGCTAACGGAACACCATATCCATCGGTCAAATACTCTTTTTTCGTAACAGTGCCGGTATAAAAATCAGTGATAGATGGGATTGGCGGCATTGTCACAATTTCTGATTCATACGAGTCGTTGTTAAGTTTAATCAGAAGCTTGTAGTTCTTACCGGCTGTCGGAATTGAATTGAAAAAGAAATTTCCGGTGTTACTTTCTGTTGCTTTGATCACTTTACCACCGATTTCCATAAGAGATACCTCGGCTCCCGGCACTGCTTCAGCGGGTAGCTTGTCATAAAAACTTGTAGTTTTGGACAGACGAACTAAATTTTTTGTAAGATCATTGGTTATCATGGCTTCAACGACTAATTGTCCTTCGACAACGTCTATTTTTGGCGTATAATACTCTTCACAAGATGTAAAGGATATCATCGAAAGTAATATGTAAATCAGTTCTTTACGCATTAATTTTAAAATAAGGACATTTTAGTGATCATCTTTCCCACCAATCAGGTGGAAAACCAATTGTTCGCCCCTGATCAGGAATATTCGGATAACGGAATAGTTGTCTCAATGTCATTCCTGCACCTGGACCAGCCATATCATAGTAATAGCGATATTGCTGATGTGAATTCATATCGAAATATCCATAAACAATTTTTTTCGGATCTGTAATACATGTGATATTCCCGTATACCTGAGTCTGGATGGGATCAAAGAGACTGCCATCGGCTGCAAATTGGCTGTTCAGTTTTTCGTGATATTCGAATGATCCTTTGGTTGTACCATATTGGTCAATAATCAGAATCCATCCATTTGAAATCAATGTATCTGAATGCAGATAATAATCAGCGTTATATGCAAGCATTAAAAGCGGGTGCATTTCGATTTTTCCAATCTGGCTGAATTTTTTGGGGCCTGCAAGGTTGAACTCGTTGCTTTCGTAATTCGATTGCCACCCATACATAGGAGGTGGCGGAGGACCATTCTTGGCAGGAGGCGAATAAACCCATTCCAATATTGATCGTATATTAAAACGGTAATATGAAATTGTATTCGTTATTGGCGCATCAATGTACATCTCTCTGCCTTTAAGTTCAGATGCAACGGGGATTCCGGAACCATCAGTTGTGTAAATCTTCTTCACAACCTGTTCTGAATAGAAATTGGTAATACTAGGGAGAGGGGGCATAGTAACTACCTCAGATTCATAAATGTCCTTGTTAAGAGAGATACGCAGTTTATAATTTCTGCCGGCCATTGGTACTATATTAAAGTAGAAATAGCCATATACATTTTCAACGCCCTTTATAACACTGCCATTGATTTCGACAAGCTCTACATTTGCGCCGGTTACAACTGCAGCAGGCTGTTCGTCGTAAAAATTGCGGGTATTGGTTAAATGAACAAAATTCAGAGACGGATCATTGGTTAACATTGCTTCAACCACCAATTGATGATCAACAGGATCAATTGCCGGCGTATAATACTCTTCGCAAGAGGAGAGGAGTATTAACAGGAATGAAAAGTATATGATCGCCTTTCTCATCAGAATTTAAAATTATAGGTGATCGATGGAACGGGCACACCAATAATTGACAATTTGTAAATTGAATACTGAGTTTTGTCGGTACTTTGAAGCGACGCTTCTTTCCTGTAAAAAACCGAGTAAGGATTTTTACGTCCGTAAAGGTTGTAGATCGAGAAGGTCCAGCTTCCTTTCCACATTCTTTTAACACGTAAGTTTTCATCTAATGTAATGCTCACATCCATACGGTGATATGGTGGCATCCGGTATTTATTCCTGTCGGAATAGACGACCACCTGATTTGCACCGTAGTAGTATTTCTGTTCCGGCAAAGTAATTGGCCTGCCGGATGAAAAGACAAAATTTCCGGAAAATCGCCATCTCCGGCTTATCTTGTAATTCATCACAGCTGAAAGATCATGCGGTTTGTCATAGACCGACGGGTAATACTTGCCCCCGTTGATGCTCTCTGAACTGAATTGACTTTCCCCTTTCCGGAAAGTCCTTGAATATGTATAACTGATCCAGCCGTTTAAGCGGCCGTCATTCTTTTTAGCGAATAGTTCTAAACCATAAGAATAGCCGTTTGACATTAGCAGATCTGTTTCTATATGGTTATTCATAACGAGTTGGGCACCGTTTTTATATTCGATAAGATTTTGCAATTTTTTGTAATACATTTCGGCCGAGGTTTCAAACTTCCCTTTCCTGATATTTTTGAAAAAACCCAAAGCGATCTGATCGTTGATTAAAGGAGCGATATACGGATCGGCTGATTTCCAGTAATCCGCCGGTGAGATGACCGCAGTGTTGGAAATCTGGTTAACAAACTGATGAATTCGCTGATAACTCAGTCTCAATGAACCTCCATCCTCAAGATTATATTTCACTGCAACACGTGGTTCCAGACCCTGGTAAGTTTTAATAACGTCTCCTGCTTTGTAAATCGTTGAATCAATGATCGAACTTTGACTTTTGGGGAGATCTGGTGCATAATTATAAACAACACCCGGTCCGTAGTTGATAAATTTGGTGCCCCGTAATCCAAGATTAAAGGAAAGCTTTTCCGAAAGGTCGAAGTCGTCGTCAACAAACATTGCAAGTTCGGTAGATTGTTCTTTCCGAAGTGATTCTGAAAGAACATTTGTAGGAGTTTGCGAAGGGACAATTTCACCAGGATTGATCCAATATCCGATTGCCTGGAACCCGGTATTAATTCGTTGTCTGTCTGTTGGATAAAATGACAATGCATATTTAAGGCTGCCGTATTGAATATTCGATTTCAATATATAGTCATCCTCTGGCCGCACAGGATCCTTCTGATCCATTTTCATGTCGTATTTACTGTAAGCGAGGCTTAAATTTGAAATTACTTTTTTCGAAAGATTCAATTTCCAGTTCAGCGACCCAAGTGAATTTGCGTAATTGTAAAGCGAACTTGAATTGAGATTGAAAACATCGGAACTAATGTAACCCGTTAGTTTTAAATGATTTTTAGGACCAAGTTCAAAATTTACAGTGCCGTTTACATCATAAAAATGTGCCACACTGTTCATGAAGGTAGGATTCTTCGTTTGCTGCAGCATCCAGTCGGAGTAAGTGCTTCTGCCACCGAACAAAAAGGTGCTCTTTTTCTTCTTGGTGAATGGTCCTTCGACTGTTAGTCTGCTGTTAATAAGTCCTATACCACCGTTTATGCTTAAGTTTTCTTTTCCTTCCTTGAGTTGGACATCCATCACGGAGGAGATTCGTTCACCATAAGCGGCCGGAATCCCTCCCTTAAAAAGTGTAACATCTTTAACTGCATCAGGATTGATCATCGAAAAGAATCCGAACAGGTGTGTCGTGTTGAAAACCGGAGAACCATCCAATAGAACCAGGTTCTGGTCAGTATTTCCGCCGCGAACATTAAATCCCGATGACATCTCTCCAACACTTTGAACGCCAGGCATCATGACCATGCTTTTGATCAAGTCGGCTTCACCCATCAATACCGGAAGCTCTTTAAGTGTCACAGAAGTCATTTTGATCATGCTCATCTGAGCCTTTGAGGCTTTTGCCTCCTCTCCCACAATGGTCACTTCATCAATAAGATGGCTCTGTTCGAAAAGTTCAAAATCAGCACTTCCATTCTGAATGAGCCGTACTTTCTGTGTCTGATCTTCGTAACCGATAAAAGAGATTTGAAGATGCATATCACCGGTAGCCATATCCATCGTAAATTTTCCGCTCGGATCGGTGGATATCCCGAGTCCGCTTTCGAGATTGTAAACCACGGCGCCAGCAAGTGTCTCTCCATTTTTTCCATCAAGCACCCTGCCCTGAAGTTTGGCACGTTGGTAACGTCCCTGGTTTAGTGGATCGCCAATGACCAGTATCTGGGAATCGTCAATTTCTACTCCCGTCCGGTTATCTGCACCCTGCGGAAATATAAATATTGAATTGTTTTGAAAAAACTTAAAAGTCAGTTGTTTGCCCGCCAGGATCTGATTCATAACCTGCACCAGCGGTACATCAGTAAAAGTCTTTGTTACCTCTTTAGATTTAATCCATTCATCCTTATAAAAACAGCGGATTCCATAGTTTTTTTCGAGGAAATTGAATGCATCCTGAATCGGAGTGTTTGCAAAACTTGCGGTAATTTTCATCTCCTGAATATCTTGCGATCGACTTATCGGGGCTGAAAGAAGAATTGTAACTGTCAGAATGAGTAATTTATACAAATGTGTAATTTGAAGATACTTCACAGTTGGTCTTAGTCTTGATAATGGAAAATTGGTAATTGTCTTTGTGTAAAAGTAATTGTTTTATTGCAAAGCATACTGAAACTTATGAAATAGTTTCAGTATGCTTTGCAATTTTTCGGTTTGATATTTGGTTTCTTTATTGATATTTCAGAAGTGAATCGGGATTGTATTCTCCTTTATCAGGTTCCATGCCAAAACAAAACTTGCTTCATCGGTGATCATTACTCCATTTTTACGGAGGACTTTTCTAACCAGTTTTTGGTTTGGTTTATCAAATTTCGAAAGCAAAGAATTTCGGTTTAATTTAAGGATCGAATACCCCTTGTTGGGAGCAAACATATAATAGCTGTATGATTGTTTATAAGCCAATCCCAATTTGCTAAATGAGGGATCACAAGATTCCAAATCAACTTTTCGGTAAGCAAGAAGTGAAATCCCGCCATCACTCAGTACCTCAAAATAACGTTCCCCGGTTAAAAAGCCATCATAGTTCTGTCGCCGAAAAATTCTTTTTGTGCTGTTTATATCAGTGAATGAGAATCCTTTAATGCTAATTTTATCGATAACAATCTGATCAGAAAGATAGTCATTAAAGTAAATTAACTCATCGCGGTAAGAACTATAACGGAGCCCGAGATTTTTAACCTTTGTTCCGTCTAAAAATTCAATCTCACCGTTTAAGAACTTCGCATTCAAAAATGGAGATCCTGAATAGGAGGGATAAGAAATAAATCCTTTTCCTTTGATTATCTGAGCATTCATGTCATTGGGCGATCCTTCCTGTGCCGTCAGTGATGAAGCTGCAAATAATACAAAAAGAGTGATAATAGAGAATGTCCTGTTGATCATATTAGTGCACCTCAAAAGTTTGTTCTTTATAAATTATTGATCCGTCCCTGGTTTTGCCTTTTATAATCAGCTTAAAACTGCCCCTGATATCTGATGTTTCAAAATCAAATTTGATCGTGTTTTCGGGTTTTAAGGATGGTTTCCAGAGTAATACCTTTCGAAGATCCATCTCGTTTAATTGTTGTTCTTTCGGGATATTTAGCGATACATCGGGCTGAATACCATCTGTCTTTAATTTGATTAGGTCGTCCGATTCTGCGATACGTGTAACATCGGCTTTTGTAGTATAAATGGCGACCACGCCCTGGAAGACCAGGTATCCGTAATGCCTTTCGTCGCGGCAGATTTCGATCCTGTCAATCTCTTTTGAACCTAAATCTTTAATGATATTTAAATCCCGGATGGGAATGCCGTCGAGTAAAACCAACGGCTGATCGATAAAATAGTTGTGCAGTGCCGGGTTGAAAACCTGTAGTGATGATTTCCGGTTATACGTCCTGAATTTAACCCCGGGCAAAAGTTCGCGTGAGATTTCTGTAAAATTTGGCAGTTCGATAAATAGTTGCGGATCGACGACCTCGGTTGGCAATCCGTAAAAGGGATAATCATCTGGTTTTGTTTTAGGTGGTGTAACTACTACAAGTTCCTGACGGTTAAATATTTTACGAAAATTTGTCGCCTCGGTATTATCCTCGGCATATTTCCGGAGTTCCGGCGTAACAGTCCATTTTTCGAAAGTTGGTACAACACTTGTCAGGCTGTCGCGGTTATTTAAATCAACTTTGAGAAACCGCTTTTCTTCGCGGTCAAAACCTTGAATCACAACTTCTAATTTTCCGAAGTAATTGTCAAGTTGAAATTTAAAATGGCCATCATTTCCCGTAATGTAATATTTGAACCTCGGAATCGTGTCGGGAATTGAAAGAAAGACGATGCCATTTTTAAATGGCTTCCCGGTAATAACGTCAGTTACGATTCCATCGAGAACAACTCCTTCTTTTTCAATGATCTGGCTTGTTCTTGGTATCACGCTCTTAAAAAATGTCCCTGAGTTGTATCCCGGGGCAATTTCAGCAACGCTGACGAAAAGATTTTCATCAAGTTGCGGAAGAAGTTCAGATGGTAAATGAAGCGATAAACTTACCTTTTCTCTTGTCGAATAGTTCTTATTAAGTCCTTCGATTTGAAATAAAGTATCGCGCTTTTCAACCAGGTAGTTTGTTCCTTTTGATTTTAATGCGGAATTCGATTCCGGGATACCGGTGAACCTGTTACAAATATATAACTCCTTGACTGTAACAGAGGGATTTATTTTTGTTGAAGTGCAAAGCAGATAACATCCCGTACTTAGGGAATCCGGAAGATCGATAAATCCATCTGCTTGATGATCAGTTATCTTCTTGCTAATTCCCGTAATTATTTTTCCTTTTGTGTTAATCAGGTCTATATGAACAATCCCTGACTGTTCCCCTTCTGGTACAAATACTTTGAGCAATAGTGTTTCACCGCTGGTATAAATATCGCGATCAGTAAAAAGGCTGAAATGCGCTTTATCCTGAGCTTTGCCCGACAAGGCGACAAAGAGTAGTAATAAAATAATTATTCTTCTTTTCACGTTAAAATGCCTGTTTTATATTGACTGCGTGACGAATGTTTGTTGAACCTGCGATCCTGAAGCTGTGCATCAGTATAGTTTTTCCCACCAAACTGGTGGTGGAAGAGGTGGCGGAAGTTCATCCGGCGGACCTTTTACCGGCTGTGATTCCATGATCCCATTGCTGTCTGGTAAATCCGGATACCGAAAAACCTGCAGAATTGGAAAATCATCGGGTGGAGTCGACAACTTAAAGAAATAACGATACTGTGCGTATGAATTCAGATCGAAATACCCGTATATTACCTTTGAAGGATTCGTTTTGCATATTATATTCCCAAAGACCTGATTCTGAATCGGATCGAATAGACTTCCAACTGCCGAGAACTGGCTGTTCAACTTCTCGCGATATTCATACGATTCTTTTGAAGTGCCGTATTGCTCAAAACTCAGGATACAGCCTTTGGCATATAAGGTGTCGTATTTGGAAAACAATGTATCTCTATACATATAATCATATACGTTGTAGGATATTGTCAAAAGGGGATGCTTTTCAATTTTATCTGCCTGGATGAAATTTTTGGGTCCGGCAATGTTGAATTTTTCCTTTTCAAAAAACACATACCAGCCATAGAAGGATGGAATAGTGGAAAAGGTTTTTGGATTTAAATCGCAGTGCCATTCCCACACCGTTTTTATATCAAACCGATAATAGGAAAGTGAATTTGTAACAGGTAAATCAACATAGAATTCTCTTCCTTGTTTATCGACTGCATGAGGAGTACCCTCCACGTTTTTTACATAGACCTTTTTGACAACATGTTCTGTATGGAAATTAGAAATTGTTGGAAGAGACGGCATTGTAACTTCAGCTGACTCATAAACTTCACTAAGTATTCCGATCCGCAAAAAATAATTTTTCCCGCTTTCCGGAACTGAATTAAAGGCATAAAATCCCGGACTACTTTCGGTAGCGCGAAATTTAGGACCATTTTTTTCAACCAATTCTACAACAGCACCTGAAACCTCCAGTAGTGGTACATTATCGTTATAATTGCGGGTTTGCGTCAGGTGGACAAAATTTTTGGTCAGTTCATTGGTAATTAGCGCTTCAACGACCAACTGACCTTCAACTGCTTCTATGGCAGGCTGGTATTGCTCCTCACAAGATGCGAGAAGAAGCAGCAGTATTATCAGGTAGTTCAGTTCTTTTCTCATTAGAATTTAAAATTGTAGGTGATAGATGGAACAGGAACTCCAATGATGGATAATTTGTAGATATCATAGCGGCTTTCGCCTGTAGCCGAAGATGTTGGACCTTTTTTGTAAAAAACGGAGTAAGGATTTTTACGGCCGTAAACGTTATAGATTGAGAAAGTCCAGCTGCCTTTCCACATCCGTTTTAACCGAAGGTTTTCATCCAGCGTAATACTCACATCCATACGATGATAAGATGGCATCCGGTATTTATTCCTGTCGGAGAAGACCACCACCTGATGGTCGTCATAAATGTATTTTTGCTCCGGAAGTGTAATTGGTCTGCCCGACGAAAAGACAAAATTTCCGGAGAATCGCCATCTTCGGCTGATTTTATAATTCATTACTGCCGAAAGATCGTGTGGTTTGTCATAGACCGACGGGTAGTAACTTCCTCCATTGATATTCTCCGAACTAAACTGACTTTCTCCTTTTCGAAATGTTCTTGAATAGGTATAACTGATCCATCCATTTAAACGACCCTCATTCTTTTTTGCAAAAAACTCAATTCCATATGAATAGCCATTGGCTAACAGTAATTCCGTTTCAATATGATTGTTCATCAGGAGTTGGGCGCCGTTCTTATATTCCAAAAGGTTTTGTAATTTTTTGTAATACATTTCAACTGAAGTTTCAAATTTTCCGTTCCCCGAATTTTTGAAAAAGCCTAAAGCAACCTGGTCGTTGATTAATGGCTCAATATATGTATCAGCTGATTTCCAATAATCTGCCGGCGAAATGACAGCCGTATTTGAAATCTGGCTGACAAACTGGTGAATTCGCTGGTAACTCAAACGGTAGGAACCTCCGCTCTTTAGGTTGTATTTAATTGAAAAGCGGGGTTCAAGTCCGTGGTAGGTTTTTATGACAGATCCTGAATTGTAAGAAGTTGAGTCAATAATTGTACTTTGTGATTTTGGAACTCCAGGTTCGTAATTATAAACAAGACCAGGTCCGTAATTGATAAACTGTATGTAACGTAAACCAGCACTTAATGAAACCTTTTCTGAAAGATCGAAGTTGTCATCAGCAAACAATGCCATTTCAGCGGATTGTTCTTTCTGTAATGATTTTGCAAGAACATTAGAGACAGTTTGTGTTGGCAGAATTTCGCCTGGATTTATCCAATATCCGATGGCCTGAAAACCTGTATTAATGCGGTGCTTGTCAGTAGGGTAAATAGACAATGCATATTTAAGACTACCATATTGAATATTTGATTTCAACGTATAGTCGTCCTCCGGTAGAATAGGATCTTTCTGATCCATTTTGAAATCATATTTGCTGTATGACAAGCTTAAATTTGAGATCAGTTTACTCGAAAGATTTAATTTCCAGTTCAGTGACCCAAGGCTGTTGTTATAGTTGTAAAGTGAGCTTGAATTGAGATTAAAAACATCGGAACTTATGTACCCCGTTAATTTTAAATGATTGTTAGGACCAAATTCAAAATTAGCGGTACCGTTTACATCATAAAAATGAGCCACACTATTCATGAATGTAGGATTCTTTGTTTGCTGAAGTAACCAGTCGGAATAAGTACTCCGACCGCCAATCAAAAATGAGCTTTTTTTCTTTTTTGCAAATGGACCTTCGATCGTGAGGCGACTGTTTATAAGTCCAAGACCTCCGTTGATACTTAGATTTTCTGTCTTCCCTTCTTTGAGATTCACCTCCATCACTGAAGAGATGCGTTCACCATATGAAGCGGGAATTCCTCCTTTATAAAGAGTTACATCATTTACTGCGTCGGGATTAATCATCGAAAAGAATCCGAAAAGGTGTGTCGAATTGAAAACCGGAGCTCCATCGACCAAAATAAGATTTTGATCCGTATTTCCACCTCGTACATTGAATCCGGATGACATCTCTCCAACGCTTTGAACGCCGGGCATCATTACAAGGCTTTTAATTAAATCGGCTTCACCCATAAGCACGGGAAGTTCTTTTAGCGTGACAGCAGACATCCTTATCATGCTCATTTGTGCTTTCGATGAATTGGACTCCTCACCGACAACTGTAATTTCAGCAAGATTATGACTTTTTTCAAAAAGTTCGAAATCTGCATTCCCATTTTGGATGAGCCGTATTTTTTGAGTTTGATTTTCAAAGCTCAGGAAGGATATCCGCAAGTGCAGGTCCCCAGTTGGCAATTCCATCGAATATCTTCCTTTAGAATCGGTTGCAACTCCGATTTTAGTTTCCTGATTATACACAATTGCACCTTGAAGAGGTTCTCCTGTTTTTCCTTCTAACACTTTGCCTTGCAGCTTTGCACGCTGATAGCGTCCAAGGTTAAGCCGATCACCAATCACAAGAATTTGTGCATCTTCAATTTGCGATTCTGCTAAGTTGTTTGCACCCAATGGATATATTACAACTGATTTATTCTGAAAAAATTTAAAAGTCATTTCCTTTCCATTAAGGATCTGATTCATAACTTGCACCAGTGGTGTATTGTTAAAGGTATTTGTAACCTCGATGGATTTTGTCCACTCCTCTTTATAAAAAAAACGGACGCCATATTTTTTTTCGATTGTTTTGAAGAACTCCACGACAGGAGTCTTAGAGAAAATTTCAGTTATTTTAATCTCTTGAATATCTTGCGATTGACATAGCTGGGCAGTAAGAAGAATTGTAACAATCAGAATGAGTGATTTATACAAATGAATTATTTGAAGATTCTTCACAGTTGGTCTTAGTCTTGATAATGGAAAATTCGGTTATTGTCGTAAGGTAAAAGTAATTATTTTTTATTACAGGCGATATTGAATCTTATGAAATATTTTTCTCATCGCCAATTTCAAAAGAATCGATAAAGCCTGATCTGTTTTTTTAATTTAACTATCCCATCCATGGACGTGGGCGCTCTTTGGCCATAGCCAGGGAGTCAAGTGCAATATTCACATCCTCAACTACCTGAAAGTCGTACATTCCCATACATACAAAATCGGCCCCGTTAGTGTAGGCATATTTCAAGCCATCTTCGGGTTTTATTGCTCCTGCTGCCAATACTTTGAATGCAATCCATGGCTCTTTCAGTGTAGCCATAAAACGTATGGTTTCGGCCGGATCGTAATCGAACATATTATCTTTCCAATCAGCTCCTGGTTGTGCTGACCAGTAATTGTGATTGTGACAGGTTTTTACCCAAAAATCGGGTTTAAGTCCGTGTTCAACACAAACTTTGATGGCTTCTATCTTGTGGGCACCAATTCCTGCAGGCTTACCATGGTTGCGGATCTCTTCCAGCCCTTTTCTGATTAGTTCCATTCGTTGATCGACCGTTTTACCGGTTCCATCGTCATACGATTCGTTCGTCCATCGGTCTGTGATTTCACCCTGGCAATAAAGCGCGTCAAAATCGGAGGCCAACGACAATGCAATACCTTTCTGAAAATCGAGATTCGTTCCGCAGTCTGAGATAAACTTCATTTTGCTTCGGAATTCATGCCGGTATTTTTGAAAAATGCGACCATGCTGCGGATTGGAAATGATAGCGTTAATTCCGCATTTTTCTCCCAAAGCCAGTGTTTGCATTACCTTTTCGTCAGTATGATAAGTTTTTACGAGTTTTGATACATAAATCAGGTCGCGCGCATGTGCCCAACCGCCGATAAGGTTTCCGCCCAGAATTAACCGGCTTAGTTCAAATTGAGCTGGCTGACCGTTCTTGTCAATATACCTGATTGCTCCCCTGGGAATTTGTCCTTTGAGATCGTTGAGCGATGAATAGTTGAAATTAAGTATTGTGGCGCTTGTATTGGCATCAATTCCTTCAACCTTGAGTAATTTCTCCTCATAACTATCCCATTTCTTTTTCTTGTAGAGTGCATATGCAAAGGCACCAATTGCCGGAACAGCAATCAGGTCTTTAATTGCCTCGCGTCGCCTTAATTTGCTGTTCGTGACGGCGACAGGCTCATCAGGAACTGGCTGTCGCGCTTTTTCATCTTTCCACCGCCTGTAAAACCGATCGAGACCAAACAGGTAATCGGTTGAAAAAAACGCAAATGCCAGCAAAACGAAAAACTCAATAAAAGTTTTATTCACCCACAAATAACTACCTTCTGCAGGGACACCAAGCATATAGCCAGGAATTGGCGGATAAGCTATAAAGTAGAAAAACAGCATTAAAGCTCCGCCTGCGCTCGCCCAACGTGTGAACAATCCAAGCATCAGTCCAAGTCCGACAAGTGTCATACCCCAGATATTCACAAAATCGACAATGACAATAATATTTGCGTTTCCGGCCATCCAGTGAAAAAAGGGTGCAAAAACCCATTTTGATCCGGCAAGGTATGCCACAGAACTCCAGTTGCCTGTAAGAAGCTTTGAAACACCTTCGTATAAAAAATGCCAGCCAATTGCAATACGAATAAAAGCAAGCAGGTAGTTGTTAACCGGGGTAAAGTCGATCTTTGATTTTGTTTCCATTAGTAGTCGGTTTTGATTTTGTGCTGAAAAAAGAGATTAATTCATCCACAATACTTTGTAAAAGTAGTTAAAAGCATCTAATCATCATACAAAGTTCCTGCATTTTGTCAAACTCAGTAAATTCTATGTTTGTAGTATTTTAATATCTAATTTCAGGAATGCAGAATTCATGTTAAACCTGCTTCCCGGTAAAAGAAAAACCCGGGAGTAACGTTTTCGTTTCACCCCGGGTTCTTTCTTATAAACATTAGAATTTGAAGCTGGTATAAAAGTTGCTTAATGTTAACCGGAAATTCGGCTAACACTGGCAATTATCACACCTCCTGAATTATAGGCGGTTTTAAATGACTAATTTTATTTTCGTTTTGCTCTTTCGCCACCATTTCTTCAATTACAATAGATACTTTTTCAAAATTGTCAACTTTCGAAAAAAATAATCGGCTCCGGCCTGCATCGCAACTTGCCGGTAATTATCCAATGAATAATAAGTTAGCATGATGAATTTGAGGATCTTATTTTCTTTTCGGATTTCTTTCAGAACTTCGAGCCCATTCAAACCAGGCATTTTAAAGTCAACAATGGCCAGATCGGGTTTCAATGTTTTTAATGCTTTCAGAGTGTCAATTCCATTTTTAAACGAACCAACAATCTCAACTTGCTTGTTCACCCCAAGTGTATCCTGTAACCATTCAAGAATTAATATTGAATCAACTGCTAGTAATACCCTCATGACTGTCAATGTATTTTAACAGTGCGAATTTATTATCATAGAAATTTACGGCTTGTAGGATAAAAGCAAAATGTTTGTAAGAAAAAAGCTGAAACTTATGTAGGGGAATTCCTACAATATGTAGGAGAAATACTACAAGGGAAGTCCATTAACCATTCGTAGTGGTCTCAACTCTTCGAGTGGTCACAGACCCTCGAAGTGGTTTGCTGGAAAGAAAGAGTGCAAGGGCGACGGGGAGAAGAAGAGAAAGGACGAGTAAGGCAGAGCGTGTGCAGAAAATGTACTATTTGGAAGGTGTAGGGTGCTTTACGCCAATTTTGAACCCTGAAATTGAGTTGTCTTAATTAGGTTTTTTCAATCAGATTTGTAGTCATAAAATCTCTAAACAATCTTTATGAGCTTTATAATAGTTTGTTTTCTATGCAATAACGGGTGAGTTCTGTATTTTTGCTTAAAACCATTTTCTCCATAATACGACTTCTGTAGGTACTTACAGTCTTATAGGATATACAAAGTTCATTTCCTATTTCATGAAGCGATTTTCCATTTGCGAGTTTGATCATGATCTCGAATTCGCGGCAGGAAAGTAGCTCGTGACTTTGCCGGATTGCATCTTTATCCAGATGAACTGCAAGACTTTCGGCGAGAGAATGGGAAATATATTTTCCTCCTTCCGACACTTTTTTTACGGCATTAAGAAGTTCTTCCGAAGCTGTATCTTTTGTGAGGTAACCTGAAGCTCCAAGACTAAGAGCACGTATTGCATATTGCTCCTGTGGGTGCATACTTAACATCAGAACATTTGTCGAGGGCCATTTTTATTTCACCGATTGAAGAACCTCTAATCCGCTTTTGCCCGGAAGTGAAATATCGAGTAAGATAATGTCGAAAACATCATTTTTCAACAGTGTAAGTGTTTCATTTCCATCGCCAATCTCCCTAATATTGGTTACACTTTGTAACTGATGAAGAATTTGCCTTAGCTCACCGCGAACGATTTTATGATCATCACAAATTAGAATTTTCATATTAATTAGTAAATGGTAACGTAATCTTTATTTTTGTTCCACCGCTATTTTTATGGGAGATATCAAATGTGCCACCCAACGATGTCGCCCTTTCCTTCATACTTATAATGCCAAACGATTTTTTCGATTTAATTTCAACATCTGTGATTCCGATTCCATTATCAGTAATCGTGAAAATAGTTGATGCGCTGTTTTATTCATTCCGATTTCAACATGGGTGGCTTTGGAATGTCTGGCAATATTAGTAAGAGATTCCAGCATGATTCTGAAAAGAGTAAGGGAATTATTAGGCGAAATGTCAAGTTCTGAGTCCATATCAAGAAAGACCTCTACTCCGTTTCTTAAAGCAAATTCTTTTGTATACCATTCTGTGGCTGCTTCAAGTCCAAGATCATCAATGATTTCTGGTCGTAATTGAGAGGAGAGGCGCTGCACGGTTTTGATTGTTTCACCCACAAGAACGGATACTTTTTTGATTTTTAAAATGACGTCACCATCGGTTACAATTTGCCTGATTATTCCAAGATCAATTTTAACAGAGGTAAGTGCCTGACCCAGATCGTCATGAAGTTCTCTAGAAATAGCATTTCTTTCACTTTCTCTAACTTCCTCGGTATATTGGGTCAGTTCATGCAGTTGGTCAAGCGAACTTTTTAATTTTTCTTCAGTAATTTCCTTTCGGTAATGTCTTTTGTGAAAGCAAGAAACTGCTTTTCAGCTAGTTTAACTGCTTCAAAAGTCCACCATCTTTTTGTTCCATTTTTATGCTGGAACAACAAATCTGCATTTGAGGCGCCTGTTCTAACTGCTTTTCTGAAATGTGCCAAATCCATCTTTAAGTGATTCCTCGGGTAGAATATCTGCAACCGACATTTTTAAGAGGTCATCCTTCGAATATCCCGTTAAATTACAGGTTGCTATATTAACTTCAACATACTTTCCTTTTTCATTTGTCACAAAAACACCATCCGGGGCATTATCGATGTAACTTCTGTATCTTTCTTCGCTTTTTTTCAGGGCTGCATTCACGAGAGTGTAAATATGAATGTGTAAACAGGAATACAGGAACTATTTCAGAAAATACCTGAGCCTGACATTTACCCCAAGCGATTGAACAGTTGCCTTACCGCTTCCACCCATCAAACTGTTGATCTGATTCGCTTCCGATGAAAGCTGGAATTTGTCGGGTGAAGCAAAGTCTGAGATATTCGATAGTGATTTGCTGTAACACACGCCAACTCCGATCTGAATATTCTTCTGAACAGAAAAATCAAATCCGGCAGAGACCAAAGCATTAATATTTATGGATTTTATTTCGAGCGTTCCATTGGTAATACTATTTACATTGCTTGGAAATCCATAGGCAGGAAGATTTTCAAGCAGTACATTGTAGGCCGGATAATACCCTTTATAGGTGAAGGTTCCGCTGCTTGTATATTTCTTTGTGATCGGAATCGCCAGATTTATACCCGGTTGTAAGTAGAAACCCATCTTTTTGCTCAAAGGTAAACGAATATCCAGGCAAACGGGCAGGCTTAAAAACCCCACGTTCTGTATCTCTTTAATACCGGTTCCGGAAACCCGCCTTTCATAAGCTTCATTCTCTGAATCAACGGTATTAAAATTGTTTTGATAGGTGTCAAGGGTAAGCTGAGATTTGTAAGAAGTAAAACCTAATCCGGATGAAATTCCGATCGACTCCGAAAAAAAGTAACCAATCTCCAATGATCCGCCAAATGAATTCTGCGAACTGGAAACAAGATTCGCAACCGATAATGTTCCTTCATTTGAGATACTGGTCTGAGATGGTCCGAAACTAAGGCCAACAAACAATCCAGGCTTGACAACCACGCTGTCGGCTTCCTGGGAATAACACTCATGTTGAGTGCCTGTCAGCAGAAATGCTGCAAGAATGATGTGGGTGATAGATATATCTCTGAGCTTCATTTGTAAATATTTACTTTTTGACAACAAGCTTTGTTGTGTACAAATCCTTTCGGTTCAGCAACACCTGAACAACATAGACTCCCTCGTTTAAATTACCGACAGGAATCATTCTGGTCAGTTCATAGTTTGCATATTCGGCCTGCAACTCCATCACTTTAATCCCGGCAGAATTTAATATGCTGATAATGGCGCTGCCCTCACCTGCATCATTTAATTTCAAAACAAAACTTACTGCAGCCGGATTGGGATAAATGGACATTGATTTTGTACCAGAAATCAAGACGGCATTTGAAGGATTTTTACATCCGTTCAGGTCGATTGTTTCCACACGATAAGTGCCAGTAAGTTTGTTTGTTGCATAGTATTGCTGCGTTGTACCTGCAATCGTGGAGCCTTCTTTATTCCATTGGTAACTTGCAATTGAATCACCTAAATTGGAACATATCAAAACATCGCCCCATTTTGCTTTGATGAAAGGCACAACTCCTGTTTTAACGATGTCAGTTGCCTGGCTGCTAAACGAACTTTCTGGTCCGTCATCATTCACTGCGGTTACTCTGAAATAATAGGTCTGACCATGGATCAGCCCGGTAAAAACCTTTTCAATATCAGATGCGCTGGATGTTGAATCAATTTGTAAGGTCGGATTACTTGTGAGACCACCATAAATCCGATAGCGTATAACATACGGATCCGTATTTTTTATCCATTTTATCGTCATCAGATTATTGCACGAAACGGCAGTTAAACCAACAGGTGCGGCAGAAGGATTGGACAAGGTTGTTACCTGGACTGTATTAGAGTTACCGCTTATACCACCAACATTATAAGCTCTTAGCCTGAAATAATACTGGGTTCTCGCGCTCAGACCGGCAACTTTAAAAGTCAGTACATTACCTATATCTTTATCACTAAATCCTGTGACTAAAGACGTAAATCCAATATTCGTAGCGACATCCAGCCGGTAGCCGGTAGCGGTTGCAGTTGTATTCCAATTCGCAGAAAAACTGGTCTGAATCAGACTTGTTGCCTGATTTGTGGATGGAGCTAATGGTGGATTGGGTATTACGGGAGCTGTAAATGATATGGTATTATTTACGGTACTCTCGGTGATGTTTGTAATGGGCATACCGGTATTTGAACCATTCCACGCATGAGCGTTCGGTGTGGTAAAATCAGTAAAAGAAGTTTTATTGGCAGTTCCGGGAAATGGCAATCCGCTGTTGTTAATTTCGCCATAAACTGCCGGAGGATTTCCGGTAGCATTTGAACAGACGGGATAGATCCCCTGGTGGCTACCCGTATTAATCCCATTCGCAGCAGTGTTGATATAGTTTCCGTCGACATGATAAATAATCATTCCATGTCCTGGTATATAGCTGTCGAATTTTAGCTTTTGCCTGTTTTCGATCAGAAAATACTCATTCGATGTCGGCGTATTTATCCGGTAGAAACTATTACTGTTCATCTCGGCATTATTAAGCGTAATATTAGCGCCAGAAGCCAGCGGGGTGACAGCTGCCCATCCATAAGTATATATCTTGGAATAAGGGCTGTGATGTGAAGGCGTGGCACCGTTGTTATTCCACGCTCCACTCGCCATAATATCCCAAATTCCGGTTCCTTCGTATGAACCATTATCTGTGTAATCAGTATCATAGTAGTCTGCCGCACCCAGCATATGACCAAACTCGTGACATATTACACCAATTCGGGTGATTCCAGTTCCGCTATTTCCTCTTAATTCAGAAGTGCACAAATAATTGCTTACAATTTTCCCGTCAAGTGTTAAAGGACTGATCGTTGAAGAATGAGCCCAGATAGCATCCGCACTGACACCCGTGTTTTCTTCACCATAACCAGCATGAATTACACAAACCCCATCAACTGTTCCATCACCATCATTGTCAAAATCGGCAAAGTTGACTGTGGGATTTGCCAGCGTTACAGCTTCTGTGACTAAAGCGCCTGGATTTGTATCATTTCCAACCGCATTATTAGCACCGTAATAAGCCATGTTATGAGCGGCAGCATACGGACCGGCGACTGTTACAGATAAATTGAACTGGCCATATGAGTTTTCTTTATAATAGTCAAATACACTTCCTGTTGCACCATCCGTTGCATATCCGACCTGATTAAATAAGTCTTCGAAATCAGTTTTTGTTTTAATGAAGGCCTTATCGGTAAATCCAATCAGAATACAAATCAGCTTTCTGGAACCGGATGCCGGAAATGATTTCTGACCACTTTTAAGATACAAACCAGGTAAACTTTTCAACATGTTTACCTGACTTCTTGAATAAACAAGACCTTTTCGTGTGGTACTAAGGAATTGTAAATCAGAAGAACTTCGCTCAGATTGATTTTTAGCCTGAATCCCGGAAGGAATCATATCATTAGTAGAGCTAAGGGTCGAATATTCAAAAACACCACTTTTATTCCGCATCAATGAATATCCATCAATCGTCTGCGCCCATTTTACATGCTCATCGCCTTTTTGAATAACAATTATCTTTGTTCCATCCGGCTGAATAATTTCAACCGGGAAAGGATAGGCCGGAATTCCAAATGCCAGATGATTGTTAGAAATCAATAAAAGAAATATAAATAGAAACAGTAGCTGCTTTCCCATATTATTATTTAAACACTTGAACTCCATTTAAACTACCTCCTTTTTCGGAATGATAACTGAAGTTTCAAATATGCTATAAACGCAACAAACGAACACACGAAAATCCTATAAAACAGAAATATTTTGTAGATTTAATATCTCCCGACCTTTCCGTTTTCATTCTGACCACCTTCTCTTTGTCCACTCCTTTTGTTGTTCTTTAGTAAGAAAAGTCCAGGCAACAATACGACTTATTTTATTTCCCTGACCCATTGGAATGGTTTTAACTTCAACTGCTTTCGATTTATTAAGTGAGATATAAACACTCTTAAGATTTGATTCTTTAGAAATTAGGGTGGAAAACCAAAAACATGTTGTTGCAAATGTCTTACTTTGAAGGATCATGTCACGAACGAACTGCTCCTCTCCTCCTTCGCACCACAATTCGTTGTTCTGACCGCCAAAGTTCAAAACCGGGTTTGTGAATCTTTTGGATTTTAAGTTATTCAATTTCCGACGAGTACCCGATTGGGCTGCAGCCAAAGAAGTGTGAAAAGGAGGATTGCAAATTGTCAGATCAATGAGTTCGTCGTTTTGAAGAATGCCCTTAAAAATATCGTTGGAATTGGTTTGCAATCTTAATTCGATCTTGCCGTTTAAGTTCGGATTCAAATCAACTATTTTGCCGGCAGATTCAATCGAAACAGGATCGGTATCTGCACCAATAAACGACCAACCGTATTCTTTGTTACCGATGATCGGATAAATGCAATTGGCTCCAACACCAACATCGAGACATTTTACCTGATTCCCAGTTGGTATTTTTCCGTGGTTACTACTTGCCAACAAATCTGCAATATGGTGAATGTAGTCTGCTCTTCCCGGAATGGGAGGACATAAATAACCCGCCGGAATATCCCAGTAACCGATTCCATAATAATGTCTTAGCAATGTTTTATTCAACATCTTTACTGCTTCCGGATCAAAGAAATCAATCGATTCATCATTATAGGCATTCACTTTCACGAATGGAGCCAATTCCGGAAAACTTGCAATTAGCATGTTGAAATCATACCGCTCACGGTGCCTGTTACGTGGATGTAATCCCGATTTTATTTTTGGATGTTCCCGCTTTTCTTGAATTTTCAACGGCATAAGATGAATTGCTGAGTCTATTCCATATCTGTGAAAACCTATATTTTGAAGGAGAAGTGTCCATCAAAATTCAGTTCGTAGATATTTTTGCAAAGATGACAAATTAACTCATCATATCAGGTCACTTTCAACGGTGGGCCGACAATTTTCATATCATGATCTTCGAAGGCTTTGGTAATCTCAGCCATCGTTGGTGGTGAAGTCCACGAATCTGTCGTTTTAAAGAAATCTTCCATTTTCCCGGCAGGATTATACGATACAATTAACTTACCTTTTTCTGTCCGCTGGACAAAAGCATGCTGAATATTCCGGGGCAGAAAAATAGTATCTCCCGATTTAAGCTCATATTTTTCATCACCTACCTGAAAATGATATTCTCCTTCGAGGACATAAAAATACTCATCCTGAAAAGGATGAATATGCAATGGAGGTCCTCCATTGGGTGTAAAACCTGTCTGAACAAATACCGCTAATTCACCATTTGTATCTTTAGATGATATTTTCACATCGAGCATATTTAGCGTAACACCCTTCATTTTATAGTGTATGCCAAATCTTGCCTCGCCGGCGTTTACTTTAAAGCCTTTAGTTGCTATTGATTTCATTGTAGTTACCATTTTTGAAAAAGTGGATAATGGATAAAATGCCAGAGCAGTCAAAATAAATTTTCCCCGTCTCATGATCTTCGCTTGTTAAGAATGATTCTACTTAAACAAGCATCCTACAATTGTTGTTTTTGATAATCAGCAATAAATGATGTGAATTCGTCAGGAAAGAACCTATCCGTTAAATAATTTATTCCTTTTAATCTTTTTACCCTGTCGCAATAAAATGGCATGATATAAACCTGGCACATCATTGGTCCATTCTTTGAGAATTAATAAGATAGCGATGATCTCCAATCTTGATATGACTCCTAAATAAAAACAGATATCAAATAATATCAACGAATTGCAGCTTAATATTATTTGTATCAAAGTGCCCATTATTGTCAGTGTCCATATCTTGGATAAAATCGCATGCGTGGCCACTTCTTTTTTAAACTTCACAAAACTAATAACGTAGGTCAATCCTTCAACAATCAGAAGAATCAGTAGTTTTATATAATTGATTTTGAAAAAATCGGCGCAAATAATAATGGCGCCGATTAAAGTACAAATCCAGAATACCTGGTCAATCGATGAATCCATCCGCCTAAACCTTTGAGAGGAAATATTTAGTCTTCTCGCAATTATACCGTCAAAAATATCAGTCAAAACGCCCAAAATGATCAGTGCGACGATGATCAATCTGAATGAACCAACCTGAAAATAGGACAAAGCAACGATTACGAAACCAAATGCCAATCGGGAATACATCAATCCCACTGGAATCTTGTTCAATAATTGTCTGTATTTCATTTCTATACCTTCCGATTATTTACTTCGATATCCCATCATTGGTCCGAATGTTTTGCGAAACAATAATTCAGTAAATCCATCCTTCACAAAGTTATCAAGTTCACCAACCAACTTAAATCCAAATTCTTTGTAGAGTCTTATTGCTCCGCTGTTAAAAGAGGAAACACAAATAAAGATATTGGGTGAAAATTCAAGTATCCGCTCTTCACAAAACTGCAACAGTTTTGTGCCGATTCCCCTTCCCCTATATGCTGAATCGATACAGATGGTTTGAATATATCCTTTGAAAGTTCCGCCAATTTGAAGGATCACAAAACCTGCAATCAAATTGTCAATTTCGACCACCCAGATTTCTTTGGATGAACCTTTGAATGCTTTTAAACACTGATTGTAATCAATTTTCAACGTAATCCATGGCTCAGATTTCGCCATCATCATAGCACAATCTGCAATATGCTGACTATCGGTTGTAAGAAGATTAACAATTTCCATTTTCGGCTCCATTATGATTTTCTTTTAATGATGATGAGAAACAATATTGTCAACACTGCATTTACAAAAATATTCATAAACCCAAAATCAAACTGGAATTGCCGGATAAAATATTCATTCAGCAACCATGTCATAAACGCAGCGGCAACGCAAGCCACTGGAACCCACTTCTCTTTGAATTTAATCTTTGAAAACAATCCTGTCAGGTATAAACCCAATATCGGTCCATATGTATAACCTGCAATTTTGAAAATCGTATTGATAATTGCTCCCTGGCTGTTCCAGAATGCCATCACGATGAGAAACATTACGATATTCACTCCCAGCAACACACGGTTTTTGAGGCGCTTTATTGCTTCCTGCGGCCGGTTTTCGATATCGAGAAAATCATAACTGAAAGCTGTTGTTAAGGCAGCAATACACGAATCAATACTTGCAAAAGTGGAAGCAATAACGCCAATCAGAAACGCAATGGCGCCTATCTGGCCTAAATAATTCAGGGTAAGCAATGGAAAAAGGCCATCCGTATTTACAAATTGTCCGTTTTGTGTCGCCAGTTTTATCCCGTTCCGTTCGGCATAGATATAAATCAACACGCCGAGGCCCAGAAACATTGTCTGAGCAAATGCAATAAAGAAGCTGAAGGTTAAAACATTCTTCTTTGCATCCCTGGCATTCTTAACCGTGAGTGTTTTTTGCATCATACTCTGGTCGAGGCCAACCAAAGCAACGGTAATCAATAAACCCGATACAAATTGCTTGAAGAAATTTGATCCCGAATGCCAATCCCAATCAAAAACTTTTGCATAAGGATGATGTGCGATTGTTGTTACCATCTCGGATACTGAAAGTCCCAATGAGTTTTTAATTGCAAAAATCGAAATGATGATCACCGTAATCAGAAACAGCGATTGCAAGGCATCGGTCCAGACAATTGTCTTAATTCCTGACTTGTTCGTGTAAAGCCAGATCAGAACCAGCACAACAATGATGGTTACAAAGTATGGAATATGCAATGCATCGAAGAAAGCATACTGCAAAATCTTAATCGATAACAATAACCTGAGTGCAGCGCCAAAGGATTGTGAAACAAGGAAAAACAAGGAGCCGGTTTTATAGGTCACATTACCAAACCGGATGTTCAGGTAAGTATAAATGGATACCAGTTTCAACTTGTAATAGATCGGTGTTAATACAAATGCAATAAACAGGTAACCGACAATGGTGCCAAGGATAAACTGGAAATAAAAAAGGTTGTTATTCCCGACGTTTCCGGGAATTGACACCAATGAAACTGCCGAAATACCTGACCCGATCATTCCGAATGCGACCAAAAACCACGGCGATTTCCGGTCGCCGTCAAAGAAAGTGGTATTGTGCACATGCCGTGAAGCTACATGCGAAATCACCATCAGAATAGAAAAATAAGCCAGAATGATTACGAATAAAAGAAGCGGACTCATCAGTTAGTTGTTTGTGAAAGAATGCTGATATGCGTAAAGGTCCAGATTCACCTGATACCAGTGTCAATATCGATATTGAAAGTTGTTGTATCTATGTTGGTAATTGAAACAGTTGCCGGAAGGTTACTTCCACCAACACCATTAGTTCTGGCCACTTCAAAGTCGATGATGTAATCACCCGAAGGAAGTCCAAGCTGGTAATTTCCATCCAGAGTAGGATCAAGTGTAGCTATTTTAGTTTTTTTATTCACGGTCCATACAGCTGTTGCCCAGGCTTTGTAAGTTTCCTTTGTGGGAAGGCAACCCGGATCCGGCGGATCTTTCTGAACAGGACAAATCGGGACAATCGAGATTTTACCTTTTAATACGCCAGTCCCCGTCACCTGGTTCTTTTCGGTACAAGCGAAAACAACCGCAATGAAAATTGCGGTTAAAAAGAGGTATTTTAATGCAGAATTGCCATTCGTCATTTCTAATTTCTTTGTTGAACCGCAGCAAAGATATAAAAGTTTAAAAGCTCTCAGAATCTGACCCGTAATTTATTGAAAAGCACTTTCTCCGGCGTCATTCCTGTACGATTTTATATATTACCGCTCCCGTTAACACCAACCGCATTGATTAAAGGGTAGTAATTCGTCTGAATCATGTAATTGTTTTCTTTTCACTATTTTTAGAACGTAATTTCAAACCAGGAATATGCTGATCATTGCGATGAATCTTATTTTTGTAGCCTGCATTTTATATTCGGTAGGTGTTTGGAGCGAAAAACTCCAGGGAAGACTAAAGCCCTGGCATTTATTGGTATTCTGGCTTGGACTTATTTTCGATACAATCGGTACCGGAGCCATGACAATTATGGCAGGTTCCATCTTTCAATTTAATTTCCATGGAATTACAGGAATGGCTGCTATTGTATTAATGCTTTTCCATTCAGTTTGGGCCTCAATTGTCTTGTATAAAAAGGATGAAATAAGGATACTGCATTTTCATAAATTCAGTCTTATTGTTTGGATCATCTGGCTGATTCCAATGATTACAGGAATGATCTATGGGTCATCGATGTAGATTTTGTCGAATATTAATTTCTACACAATTGTTTCCTGATTTAAGCAAATAGTTTACCCTCTCATTTTATAATTGTCTTTGAATACTGGTTCGAAAGTTCGTCAATCATCATGATCCTTGAATTCATCTGGTATAATATTGCCTTTTCGTAATCATTCTTTGAATCGCCGAATTTAATGACAAGCACGAATATTTCGAGTGACAGGAAGAAGACGAAGATTAAAATCCAGACAAAAAGCGCAACGGTATGTGATATCAGAATAGCAATCAATGTGTTCATTTCATCCAGGAAACCTGTCTTTGATTTAAGGTCTTTTTCGAGGTCCTGACGTATATTTATCCTTGCTTTTTGTTTTTCAGTTTTCTGAATACGAAGGTCTGCAATTAACTGGTCAACTGAAATGATCAGTGAGGCTTTGGGATTTACCGCATCCGTTAAGGTAAGATCCGTTCTTACAATCACAGAATCCTTTGAAATACCCCCCGGACCATTTATCTTTATAATGTGGTTCTTTGTTTCAGATGTACTGCTTTTTACAAATGGTTTCCGCGTAATTTCATCAATTATTGCGGCCCTTTCGAGTTCCTTTTTACCGATCAATGTATCAAGCGAATTGATTTCCATATCTAACTGGGCTGTTTTCGTTGAAAGAATTTTATTAACATCATCCTGAACCTTGCTTATTTTCTGGATCTCAATATCTTCTTTGAAAATGATCTGATCAATAATTATAGAACCCACAACAGCCATCACGATCGCAATTAACGCACGAAAAACCAATGCCCAATTGCTTCGTCCCGTTGTAAGGATAATCTGTCTTTCGATCTGAATTACGATGATTACCATGACAACGGCGACACAAATTGAGCCGAAAATACCCGCATGCAGATACCGGTTCGAAAATGAAAATCCGATAAAACACCAGATGATACTCACAATAAGTAATGCAGACAAGTATTTCTTTACGGACTTGGCACTTGCCTCGCTCGAATTTTTGATGATTGTATAGTTATAACCGGTGAGGAAACAACCCAATTTAAGCCATAGATCTCTCATATTAAATTCTTTTATTCAAAACATTTGATTGCGTGAGCGCCGACAAACCCCGCATAAACCCCCGCTGATAGGAAAGAATGCACCGTTGGCACATCCCGTTTTCATCATCTATACTTTCTTTTAAGACCATGAGTTTTTGCTTGTATTCCATGATCAGCGTCTTCCGCGATTCAAGCTCCTTAACAAGATCAACAAGTCCGGCCCTGCTTCTGGTTGAGATATGTAAGTTGATCTCGGAGATGAGGTTATCATAGTAGGTATACGTTTTATCAATCAGGATCTGCAGATCAAGCTTTATCAACCGGATATTATCCGATTTAAAACTTTCGTCTGCATTAATCAGTGCGTCGCTGTAACCTTTTGATTCTGTGTCAGCCTGAAGAAACAGGTAAACCTGATCAATGCCATTATCAAGCCCTTTAATTGTCAGCAATTCCTGTTTTTGTTTCGAATCATTTTCGTCGATAAAAGTATCTTTAGGGATTGCCGTTTGCGAATTTAAGGTTGAACCTTCGGAACTGTTGCTATCGGAAACGATCTGTTTCCTTCTGAAAAAATTAAATATTCCCATGTATTCTTGCTTATATTTTGATTGTTTTTAAGATGAACCGGATATATCACATTTGTTAGACGCCTGAAGTCGTATTTTGTTGCACTTTTTCTCCGGAAATAAATTTAAAAAATCAATTTATTTCTTTAAAAAAATGTTGGGAGTATAAACGGAAGGTTTATTGACTTCGTACGACGAAGATAATGTGGTATTTCGCCTTTTATAAACTGCCTTATTGATGATGTTTAAATTCGATCAGTTCAACCGGAGCGCCGTTATGTTCGATCATTGCCACCCTGATCCCTTCGCCCGGATGATTTGGTGGTGTTAGTATTTTAAGATGATGAGCTGCCAATTCGTAATCGATATCAGCAACTTCAAATGCCAGGTGAGGAACTGTCTGAATCAGTTGATCAATTGAACTATCTTTTTCAAACCGCATCCATTCAATTCCGAAAGGACTACTGTTAAAACCGGAGACATAAAGTTTGAATTGCGGTAGGTATTTCTCATCCGGCATTACCCGATCGGTAGGAATTCCTAAATGATGATATCTCCATCCCCATTGCTCTATTGATTCAGGCAGTTCATATTCAAGACGCTCTTGTTCCATCGGCTTTCCAGTTTTTAGTATTGCATTACATTCGTTTCACTTTAAGGACCTTCCTGGCTGCATTAAGTTTGGCACCCTGTCAATCTATTCTAAAAACCACGAGATATGTGTACAATTTGAACAGACAAAACAAGTAGCACTCTTATTGGCCCAGTCAAAATTGAAAAACGTTGCAACTGCAGTATTCAGTTGTGCACTTCTTGTATAGAATAATTTGTTATTGCATACCGGACATTTTAATTCATATCCTTTTATTTCAACACTTTCAGGTTCGTCCTTTTCAAATATTCCCATAATATAACTGATTTAATTAGATGTTTTTATCCATTGCCTTCGCCTTTAATTCAGAAGGCATCTTTTCAATCGCATAACGTAATGCAGTGCGTGGCATTACGGCTTTCTTCGACATTACATATTCAAATATTTCTTTCTGGTGTGCCTGACTTGCTGCTTTTAGCATCCAGCCATAACCTTTCTGAACCATATCATCGTTATCCATCAACAGGATATCCGCAATTTCGATGATATCTTTCAAAAACAGACCATGGCGTGCAGGAATGATCAAAGATACCGCCGAAGCGCGTTTCATCCATCGGTTAGATGATAAAGCCCATCGTTTCAGCTCTGAAATTGTTTCGGGATACGTTTCCACCAATTCACCGACCGAATGATTGCACAATGTATCGCACGACGCCCAATTATCGACAAAAGTGTTAATCCACTTTTCAAATACCGGTAAATCTTCCGGCGTATATTTTTTACAGACAGCATATGACCAATGACAAGCCACAAACGACTCTTCAATGATGCCTGACTGCCATAATTCACTACATAGATTAAAGACCGCTGCTTTTGGCAGGTTCTTTATCGCTTTAAAATGTTCTTTACCAATATTAGCGACAGTGGCACTCTTTATTCCATAACATCGGATTGATTCTTTAAAAAAATGCTGACTGCTTTTCTGAAGTTGTTCATCACTGTTTGCGATCAGTTCGGCACGGATTTCATCAATGATTTGGCTCATTTATATTCCTTTATTGATTAATTTTAAATGAAATAGAATTGATCATCCTTCCATTTTGACGGATTATCAACAATGTAATCAGATATCACCCGATATGATTGTTCGCTTCGAATAATAATTTCATAAAAACGTGTTTGCATGTGAAAGAGGGATTGATTTTATGTGATTCAAATGTTGTCCGTCCTTTATTCCATCTCACAATGCGCGATAAATTATCGTGCATCATCGGATTATTATCACCTGTAATTCCTCCAATTAATTTTTCAGGCTTGATGGCATCGATGGATTGTTGATTCTGAATGTTTTGGTCTCGATTTACCGCGGAATTGGATTGCACGGTTGGATTGGATTGTAGAGACGCGATTAATCGCGTCTCTACCGGTACATTGGTCGAAAATCCGGCCAATACATCATTCGAATTTTCAATTGTCCCATCACCCATTTCGGAAACGGATTCATTTTCAACCATCATTCCGATCCGTTTATCGACAATGATAATACCATGCACATGATTTGGCATTATAATGAACGAATCCAGTTGGACATATGGAAAATGTTGCAGAATCTCCTGCCAACACGATTGGGCAATTTCGCCAATCGGGGATAGGATATTTTGTATATGAAGAGACGTTGCATACAGCGACTCTTCAATACCTAATGTCTCATTGGTATTCAATGTATCTACAATATTCCCAAAATAACATTCCCGATCAGCTGTACAAATGGTTACAAAATAGGCCCCATTACGACCATAATTCCACCACGATGCACGGGCAGACGGAATACGGTATCTATCATGGAATCTTTCAGACATTGTTTATTTCATTTTATTGCCGGATATCAATTATCCAATCCTTCAAACATTTGTGCCCACATTGTTATTCAGCGATTAAAGGTATATTGTTTTCAAATAGAAACAAAGTTCAACCCGAAAATTGATTTAATTTCGATGAAGCGTTTGTTGATACGACCAATTATAGGAGCGGATTGTTTTCAGGCATTCAGAATGCTGATAAAATTATATTTTATAACAGGTAATGCAAGGGGATACTCATTTTAAATCCCGCGGCGGGAATAATTAGATCCTGACTGTGCTTTTTTAAATCGGTTTGGGCATCATCATGGCCTGATGAGTGCTTTTTGAAATCGGTTTGGGCATAATCACAGGCAAATTATGGGTTTTGAGATTCTCAAATGATGCGTTGGAAAGTGATTATGTGTTTTGCGGACTACAAACTACGCGTTGGAAAGTGATTATGTGTTTTGCGGACTACAAACTACGCGTTGGAAAGTGATTCTGTATTTTGTGAATCACAAAAGGCGTATTTGAGAGTGATTCTAAATAAAGTGAATTCAAAACGACGCGTTGGAATGTGATTAAGTGTTTAGTGATTCTCAAACGACGTATTTGAGAGTGATTCTAAATAAAGTGATTTCAAAATATCGCGTTGGAAAGTGAATCTATGTTTTGTGATTTTGGAAAGGCCCAAATCGATTCGGTTTTGATGATTTGTGATTTTGGAAAGAAACTAATTCATCCTGTTTTATCGGCTTCGCACTATTTTATCGACAAATTTACCGCATCTCTTATTTCCTGGTAAATCTTTTGCCGGTTTTTAACCCGAATATTCTTCACAAATACAATTGCAGCGTAATTTTGTTTAACATCTACCCATGGATAAGTTCCAAATAACCCCGGACTGCATACAACAGTACTGTTGCCCACTTCATCTTTCTCCAGGATCCATTCGCCCCATCCATATTCATAACCGGTAGCTTCAGCCGGGGTATAAACAACCTTTGCATGTACGGTCCGGCTTATTTGCATCAATTCGATTGTCTTTGCGCTGATGATTTGTTTCCCTTTGAAGGTTCCTTTCTGAAGAATCATTTGTAAAAAGTTCATATAATCTGCCGCAGTTGACGTCGCACCACCTGAAGGATTGACCGCTTTTCCTTTCGTAAAGGTTGTATTTTTCATCGCGAGTGGTTTTGCAATCCGCTGCTGAAAAAGAGTTTCAAAATCTTTATGTGAGACGACTTCCAGAATACGTCCAACGATATTTAAACCGACATTTCCATAGCTAAACACTTCGCCGGGTTTGCCTGACATGTGTTTTTCGGCAAAAAGCTTCGTCTCTTCTTCCAGCGAGGATATCTTTCGCCGTTCCAGCAGCGTCCGGAGTGTTATCTGTCCGCTTTCAATCCCTGTAGTATGACTTAGGCACTGACCAATTGTGATATTCCCTTTCCCAAAACGCGTAAAGACGGGCAAATATTTCCCGATTGTATCCTTCGGGGAGATCTTTCCCTCGTCAATAAACGTAGCAGCAAGCGCGGCCGTAAACCATTTACTGCAACTTGCAATCATTTCGGGTGTATTACGCGTATAGTTTCCCAGATTTTGTGAATAGACAAGCCGGTTATCATTATAGATCAGCATACATACATTTCCGCCAAGCACGTGCTTCTTCGATTCGAGTACACGCGTCACCCGATTGAACTGTTCCTGTCCCTCAACAGTATAACCCATCATCAGATTGAGGGAAATGAGTACCGGAAGTAAAAGAAACCGGAAACGATAACAAGAGATTGTTGTCATGATTTTCAAATTGTCGAATCGTCAAATTACTTCATCATCTCCTTTACAAAAGGCTTTAATCCTGCGAAGAAGAATTCAACGCCGATGACCATTACGATCAAACCCATCAACCGGAGCATGATTTTGTTTCCGGTTTCACCCAAGACCTTCATAATCGGTGAAGCCGCAATCAGAACAAGATAGGTGATGATACAAATTACCAGGATTGAGACGATCAGAATCACTTTCATTTCCATGTTGACGGCATCCTGCATTAAAACAATTGCATTTGTAATCGCACCAGGCCCGCAGATCATCGGAATAGCCAAAGGGGTGATCGAAATATCGGTAATGTGTTTCTCCATTTCAGATTCGGTAATCTTCGTATTGCCAAGTCGTGCCTGTAACATGTCCTGTCCCATGATGAAGAAGATAACCCCTCCGACAATGCGCAAACTATCGACCGAAATTCCGAAGAACCGGAATAATAATTGTCCCGTCATTGCAAAACTCATGATTGTAAAGAAAGAAACGATGGTCGCTTTTAATGCCGTTTTCCTTCGCGAAACCACTTCAAAGTCTTTTGTCATTGTCATAAACAAAGGCATCACCCCAAGTGGATTCAGCAATGTAAAAAAAGAGGTAAAACATAGCAATGCAAATGAGAGACTATCTGACATCATTCAAAGATTTAGATGATTAGCTGGTTTAATTTGTATTCGCCGGGATATTATATTTGAAACTTTAGCTTTTGTTGTTTTCGTCCTCTTTCTTTTTCTCCAGCCATTCTCCCGACTTCAGATTTGCCATGAATTTTTTGTAGACTTCTTTACCAATCAATAAAGTACCTACCCAAAAGCTCACCTCTCCCACAACAACCAGTGTCGTTGTCAAAGCAACTTTAACCTTTAAATTCATCGGGATAAAAGGTATTGCAAATATGATCAGGAAAAACGCGACAGAAACCGAAATCAGGATAATTCCCAACCGGAATTTCAACTTTTTTTTGTCCATTTACCTATTTTAAGCATGCAATGTAAGGAAAAACAAAGGTAAAAGGTTAAAGTTTCACTCTTCTTTTCCTTACCTTGATCATCTTACTAACAAAAAATCCAATCGCGACGGAGCATGAAACCATCATAAACCCGATTCTATAGGCGGAGGCACTATCGTTATGGCCCAATGCACTTATGAAAGGCACAATCATTGCAATTAAAATCAGTGAAGTCAAAACCACAGAAATATTAGCCGCCGGCTTACTGCCATATCGTAGTCCATGAATTAATGACAGCAAAAAGGCTCCTGTCATGATAGGAATGAGAGCAGTAAGTGAAGGAGTTTCAGATCCGATAAAGCTCCACAGACCAAATACCATCAAAACAAAAGCATTCATCATGCTCACCAGGTAAACTTTCATGATTGTTAAATTTTCAATTTTCAAATACAATATGCTGATAACAACAATTCCTGAAAGAATGTTGCAAATGCGTTACTCAGTAAAAAGAACAATTTCAACTGCGGCTAATGTGTGAACTCCGAAGGCACTTTACCAAATTTTCTTCGCATCCAAAAATGTAAACTGTGAATTCCTGAAGGGGCGAAAAACATCATCGGACAAAAACCATGCACTACTTCAAGCCCGGCGTCCTTACACGCTTCGATTGCTGCAACTGAACTTGTACCTTTTCCCGCACCCCGGTGCATCCATACACGTTCGATGGGCGAATCTTTTAATTGCGGAATTACCTGCTCTGCAATCAATGGATTCACCACCAGAATCAAATTAGTCACATGACATGGAAGTGTTTTGACATCGGGATAACATTTTATATTTTCAACTTCGGTAAGTGAAGGATGGACAGGAAAAACTGTGTATCCCTTTTTCGTTAATTCATGAAGCAAAGCATTTCCAAACTTTTGTTTGTTCGCCGAAACTCCGATCAGTGCGATGTTCTTTTCGCCCACAAATTTTTCAATAATTGTGTTCATAGGTATGTATTTAAGTGGCTATTCCGTAAATCCCCTGTTAGTCATGATATCTGCTTTAACAAACAATGCCATTCCGGTTTTCATCCTCCGGAACTTTAGTTTCTCGTAAAAGAGTTCTTTTCCCGGTGACGCATAAAGGATAAAATTACATCCGGGAAGTGAATCCATCAATTTTTCGATCATTTGTTTACCGATTCCAAGTCGCTGATACGAAGGCAAAACTGCAACATCGTAAACGGCAGCCTGAAGCAAGCCATCAGATATCGCCCGGGCAAAGCCAATCAGCTGTTGATCGTCGTATACAAACACAACTGAAGCACTCGCGGAAAAAGCTTGTCTGTGAACATCAGCAGTGTGAAACGACATTCCCGCCGCATTTAATATTTCCGGAACAAGTTCCCAGTTGATATCAGCGCAATCGTATTGAAATCGTAATTTCATTCATACTGTTTTTAAGATCAACGAAAATACATAAAAAAAACTGATCAGCATTTGGTCGGAATAACAACCTTTTGCTGATCAGTTTATATTTAGAGGAAACCTCCGTTGAAAGAGGTTATAGAATTCCTAAATCACTACCTGAATCTTATTTAATCAAGTGTCTTTGCAACTTCAACCTGTTCGAATGCTTCGATAAAGTCGCCTTCTTTCAGATCATTGTATCCACGAATATTCAAACCACATTCGTAACCCTTGGCAACGTCTTTCACATCATCCTTAAATCGTTTCAACGATTCGAGATCGCCGGTAAAGACAACGATACCGTCGCGGATCAGGCGCACTTTCGAATTCCGGAGAATCTTTCCGTCCCTGACAATACATCCGGCAATCGTACCAACCTTTGTAATGTTGAATACGGTAAGAATCTCGGCTGTTCCTTTGATCTCTTCTTTGATTTCAGGAGCAAGCATCCCCTCCATAGCCGACTTAACTTCGTTGATCGCATCGTAAATGATCGAGTAAAGCCTGATATCAATTCCTTCTTTCTCGGCAAGTTTTCTGGCACTCAATGAAGGACGTACCTGGAAGCCTACGATAATTGCATTTGATGCCGATGCAAGCATAACATCCGATTCGGTGATTTGTCCAACAGCTTTATGAATCACATTCACCTGGATTTCTCCAACTGAAAGTTTGATCAATGTATCAGAAAGAGCTTCGATAGATCCGTCAACGTCACCCTTCACAATAATATTCAGTTCCTGGAAGTTTCCGATGGCAATCCTTCGGCCAATTTCGTCAAGTGTAATATGTTTTTGAGTACGGAGACCTTGTTCACGCTGAAGTTGTTCGCGTTTGTTGGCAATCAGTCGGGCTTCTCGTTCACCTTCCATCACGTTAAACTTGTCGCCGGCTTGCGGTGCCCCGTTTAATCCCAGAATTAAAACCGGTTCAGCAGGACCAACGCTTTCGACACGCTGATTACGCTCGTTGAACATCGCCTTGATGTGACCAAAATGTGGTCCGGCAAGAATAACATCACCAACATTCAGTGTTCCGCTTTGAACAAGGATTGTGGCAACATAACCACGTCCCTTATCAAGAGAAGACTCAATTACCGAACCCAATGCACGTTTATTCGGATTGGCTCTCAATTCGAGCATATCGGCTTCAAGCAATACTTTTTCGAGCAATTCAGCAACACCTTGTCCGCCTTTTGCAGAAATATCTTGTGACTGATATTTACCGCCCCAGTCTTCAACCAGGAAGTTCATAGTTGCAAGCTGTTGTTTTATTTTTTCAGGATCCGCTCCATTTTTGTCTATTTTATTGATGGCAAATATAATCGGAACCGATGCAGCCTGAGCATGATTGATTGCCTCAATTGTCTGCGGCATTATATCATCATCAGCTGCGACAATGATAATAACAATATCAGTAACCTGGGCACCACGTGCACGCATGGCGGTAAACGCCTCGTGACCTGGTGTATCGAGGAAGGTGATCTTTCGGCCACCCTCAAGGGTTACATTATATGCACCGATGTGCTGAGTGATTCCCCCGGCCTCACCGGCAATTACATTGGCTTTACGGATATAATCGAGAAGCGATGTTTTACCATGGTCGACGTGACCCATGACTGTCACAATCGGAGGTCTTGTCACCAAATCATCTGCATGATCTTCCTCTTCGACAATTGCTTCCTGCACTTCAACCGAGATAAATTCAACTTTGAAACCGAACTCATCGGCTACAACAGCCATTGTTTCGGCATCCAGACGCTGATTGATCGATACAAAAAGTCCGAGCGACATGCAGGTTGCGATAACCTTTGTAGGCGGAACATCCATCATCGAGGCTAATTCATTCACCGAAACAAATTCAGTAACCTTGATAATGCTCTTGTCCATTTCATCACGCGCACTTTGCTCAGCCAATTTTTCGCTGAATGCAAGACGTTTATCGCGACGGTATTTCGATCCTTTGGTTTTCTGACCTTTTGTGGTCAAACGAGCCAGGGTTTCTTTAATTTGCTTTTGAACATCCTCATCTTTAACCTCCAGTTTAGCAGGCGATGATTTCTTTTTTACAACAAGAGAAATCTTCTTTTTAAGCTTAGAGTCCGGCTTTTCTAATTTATCTTTTGCTTTTTCAATTTTCTTTTCCGGTAAATCAACACGCTCCTTTACATCCTTCGGAACACGTTTTCTTTTCTTTTTATTTCTTGCCTGATGGTCTTCGAGACGTGTAGGTTTCTTTTTCTCTTCAACAGGAAGCTCAATCCGGCCAATTACGGTAGGACCTGCGAGCTTCTTGCGTTCCAGTTTAAATATCTCTTCGGTGTTTTCAGAAATATCAACAGAGCCATCCACATCTTCGCTGATCTTACTCCTGACAGGCCGTTCATTTTCAGTTTGAGACCTGTTCATTTCTTCGGACGCCCTGCGGGTTGTCAATTTCTTTTTAAGAATCTCCTTTTTAGGCTTCTCTGCAGGTTTATGCGCGTCAAGGTCGATTTTGCCAATTACCTTTATATTGTTTTCAATCTGAGACACATTAGAAATCATCTCAGTTTTGGGCTCTGCATTTTCGGGTTCTTCGTGTTGTTCAATTACAACATCCGGTTTTTGCTCAACAACTGGTTCAGGGGTTGTCCGAACTTCTTCTTTATGAGTTTTTGTTTCTGCTTTCACATGGTCCACCGTTTTTTCAACTGGCGGTACTTCAGGTTTTACAGCAGGTTGTTCTGCTGGTTTTTCAATTACCGGTTTCTCATCAGAGACTGGAATCTCTGGTTTCACCTCTTGTGCTTTTTGCTTCGGGTGGCTAATATTATCAAGATCCACCTGACCTATAACTGTAACTTTAGGTTTTTCGATTTCACTTACAGGTGCAACTTCTGGCTTTGGGATTTCAGTAACTGGTTCGTGTTTGGGTGCGACCGGAATCGTTTCTGGTTTGCGTGCTACAGGAACCGGTTCTGCACGTTTTTCTTCTTTATAATGATGCAAGCTATGATCTTTCACCATAATTGAATCATCATCGGCGTCAGATTCTTCGGGCTCTTTTTTAACTGCCTGCAGATCCTCAATAGTCACCGATTCGTTTTTGGCACGGTGGTGTCGAAGATTTAGCTTGTCAGCCTCAATACGGGCTTCATGATCCTTCCGGAATTGCTTTTCAAGAAGCTCATGCATGTCCGCCTCAATTTTTGTATTCGGATCAGTAGAGATTTTAAAACCCTGCTTGTGAAGATAATCTACCAACGTGGTAATCCCCACGTTCAATTCACGAGCAATTTTACTTAATCTTGATCCTTTTTCCCCTGTAATCATATCTTCCCAAACAGTTAATTTTCCTATTGTCCCTACCGAGTTATATCATTTTTTCACAAAAATAATTATTCAAACTCAGTCTTAAATATTCGCAACACTTCGTCGATTGTTTCTTCTTCGAGGTCGGTGCGCTTGATAAGGTCTTCACGCGAAAGGCTCAATACGTTTTTGGCCGTATCGCACCCTATAGCTTTTAGTTCGTCGATGATCCAACCTTCGATTTCATCCGAGAATTCATCGAGGCTAACATCTTCTTCATCCACAGCTTCGCGATCGCGGTACACATCAATATCATAACCGGTAAGCTGACTTGCCAGTTTAATGTTCAGACCACCTTTCCCAATAGCCAGCGAAACTTCTTCAGGTTTCAGAAAAACCTCTGCCCGGTTTTCGTTCGAATACAATTTAATAGAAGAAATCTTTGCCGGATTTAAAGCCCGCTGTATGTAAAGCTGTAAGTTATTCGTATAGTTGATAATATCGATATTCTCATTCCGTAACTCACGTACAATTCCGTGGATACGCGAACCTTTCATCCCAACGCAGGCGCCAACCGGGTCAACTCTCTCATCATATGATTCGACAGCCACTTTTGCCCTTTCACCAGGAATACGAACAATTTTTTTGATCGTGATCAATCCGTCGAAAATCTCAGGAACTTCAAGTTCGAAAAGTCGTTCAAGAAATACCGTTGATGTGCGCGACAGGATAATGTATGGGCTGTTATTTCGCATCTCAACACGAATAATAACTGCACGTACACTATCTCCCTTACGGAAGAAATCGGTAGGAATTTGTTCAATCTTAGGCAGTAACAATTCATTTCCTTCGTCATCGAGCAACAATAACTCGCGCTTCCAGATCTGATAGACCTCACCGGTTACAATTTCTCCGATTTTGGCTTTGTACTTTGTGTAAACATTGTCCTTCTCGAGCTCAAGAATACGAGTCGCCAAATTTTGACGAAGGTTTAATATAGCCCTTCTGCCAAAGTCAGTGAATTTCACCTCGTCGGTTACCTCTTCCCCAATTTCGTAATCTTCGCCGATTTTTTTCGCCAGCGTAAGTGTGATTTGAAGGTTGGGATCAGTAAATTCACTATCTTCAACTACTATTCGGTTTCGCCAGATTTCAAAGTCTCCTTTATCAGGGTTAATGATAACATCGAAATTCTCGTCAGTCCCAAACTGTTTTTGGAGAACACTTCGGAAAGAGTCTTCAAGAACACTCATCATGGTTGCACGGTCGATGCTCTTCAGATCTTTAAATTCCGAAAACGTGTCAATCAAATTCAGGTTGTCCATATCTTCAGGATTTTAATTGAAAGAAATTACTATTTTAACTGTCTTCATTTGATCAAAACTATAAGTCAACATTTTGGTTTCTTCAACCTTTTTCCCGTCGACTTTACCTTTTGCAAGGAACTCTAATTCAAAACCTTCTGTATTGGCAGATTTTAGAATCCCTTTTTGCTTTTCACCACTTTTTGTTACAACTTCCACTTCGCGTCCAATGTTTTTAAGGTATTGGCGTAAAACTTTCAATGGTAACGATAGTCCCGGAGAAGAGACTTCCAATGAAAAATCTTCAACTTCACGATCGAGACTGCCCTCTATATGCCGACTGATTTGAACACATTCGCCAACACTTATTCCTGCATTACTGTCGACCAAAACCGAAATTGAGTTCCCTGTACCGACCGTAATATCAACGATAAACATATCGTCCGACAGTACTTCATCAACCAGAATTTGAATCTTTTCCTTAGTTATCATATTTAATATCAATAAAATAGGGGACTCATGTCCCCTAATCCTTCGATTATTCTCCGATGCAAAAGTAAACCTTTTGTGTTAAAAAAACAAATATAATTCACATGGACATTGAATATGATTTTTTAAATGAGCAAGTTGTAAAATTTGAAGCTAAAAAAAGCAGAACATTTCTTAGATTTGACCTTTCATTGTATTAAAGGAAAAGAAGTTGAAAAGCCCGAAAATTAAAATAGTAAATGATCCGGTTTGGGGTTTTATTGAATTAGACTCGGACCTGCACCTTGAAATCATAGAGCATCCTTATTTTCAGCGATTAAGAAGAATCAAACAGTTGGGACTTTCCTCACTTGTGTATCCCGGGGCCAATCACACCCGCTTCGAACACGCGATCGGAACGATGCATTTGGTTCGGTCAGCCCTGGATGTTCTTAAAAAGAAAGGGAACAAAATCACCGAAGACGAGGAAGAAGGTGTGATGGCTGCACTTTTATTGCATGATATCGGCCATGGACCTTTTTCGCATGCGCTCGAACAGAGTATTGTTCAGGGAGTTTCGCACGAGGAGTTATCGCGCGTTTACATGGACGAATTAAACCGTGAAATGAATGGAAGATTAAGTCTGGCCATTGATATCTTCATGAATCGTTATCCGAAACAGTTTCTTCATCAATTGGTAAGCAGCCAGCTCGATATGGACCGGCTCGATTTTTTAAAGCGCGATAGTTTCTATTCCGGAGTTTCAGAAGGTGTTGTATCGTCGGAACGGATCATCAAAATGCTTCATGTTCAGCACGATCAACTCGTTGTAGAGGTAAAGGGGATTTATTCTGTCGAAAAGTTTCTGATTGCCCGCAGGTTAATGTACTGGCAGGTTTATCTTCACAAAACGGTACTTTCGGCGGAACACATGATGATCAAACTGTTGCAACGTGCTTCCGAGCTGGCGTCATCAGGCGTGAATGTGCCGGCAGTGGGTTACCTGACCTTATTTTTAAATCAGGAGATCAAAGCCGACGATTTTCGTTCGACGGATTTGGCCATCCGAAAACGGGCGCTTCATCATTTTGCCTATCTCGACGATGCTGATGTCCTGTGCTCCATCAAAGGCTGGATGCTACACCCCGACCGAATTCTTTCCACGCTTTCACGTGCAATAATAGATCGTAAACTGTTTAAGATTAAACTTTCGAAGACTCCTTTCCCGGAGAGCAAACTTGTAAATTTCAAGGAGCTTTCAGCGAAAAAGTTTGGCGTAAATATTGAAGATGCGGCGTTCTTTGTGATTGATGGGGAAATTACAAACAGTGCATACGATGAAGAAGCTGAAAACATCTTTATATTGTATAAAAACGGTAAACTAAAGGATATCAAGGAGGCCTCAGACATTAATCTGGAGGGGCTTACAAAGACTGTGCGCAAACATTTTGTGTGTTATCCGGGAGAAATCATCACAAGGTAATTATTTTAATTATTTTTGCAGCGTAAAATTAAAGACGAACGAATGGAGTTTTCGGCAAATGATATTGCAACTTTACTAAACGGCGAAGTTGAAGGGAATGGCAATGTTAAGGTAAGTAATATCTCAAAAATCGACCAGCCGATACCCGGTACACTTACATTTTTATCAAATCCAACCTACACAAAATATATTTATACCACTACTGCATCAATCGTAATTGTCAATAAAGATTTCATCCCGGAGAACAAACTGTCTTGTACTTTAATCCGCGTCGAGGATGCGTATGTAGCTCTGGCTAAATTGCTCGATTTTTACACAAAAACCAAACCTCCGAAAATTGGAATTGAGCAGCCCTCATTCGTTAGTAATTCGGCAAAACTTGGCGAACAAATCTACCTTGGAGCTTTTGCCTATATTGGTGATAATGCACAGATAGGGAACAATGTAAAAATATATCCGCATGTTTATGTGGGTGACAATGTGAAAATCGGAGATAATTCAATTCTCTATTCCGGTGTGAAAATTTATGCCGGTTGTTCTATTGGTACCTCCTGTGTTTTTCATTCAGGTTCAGTGATTGGTGCCGATGGATTTGGCTTCGCACCTAATCCCGATGGAACCTACACCAAGATAGAGCAAATAGGAAATGTAATTATCGCAGATAACGTTGAAATAGGCGCTAATACAACTGTTGATAGCGCCACCATGGGTTCAACAATAATCAGTAAAGGTGTCAAACTCGACAATCTTATTCAGATCGGTCATAATTGTGAGATCGGAGAAAACACCGTAATGGCTGCACAGGTGGGTATTGCCGGCTCTACAATCATCGGTAAAAACTGTGTCTTTGGCGGACAATCTGCAGTTTCGGGGCATACAACAATCGGAGAAGGAACTAAAGTAGGTCCAAAATCTGGTATAATGTCTTCTGTCAAACCTAATTCAGTTTTATTAGGTGCACCAGCCCTTGATTTCAAACTGGCCATGAAAACGTTTTCAATTATAAGGAACTTACCAGAACTTCGGAATGATGTTATCGAACTTCAAAAAAAGGTAAAATCAATCGAAGACAAAGAATAATTGCATTAAATAAAACTTCCTTACGGGATATCAAATAATCAATGAGTCACAGTTGAATTGTGGCATTAAATGAAGAAAAATTTCATGAAATGATGAGTAGTGTTAAACAGAATACAATCGAAAAAGAGGTCACCATTTCAGGCAAAGGCCTACATACCGGTGTTGATGTCACATTAACATTTAAGCCTGCACCCGAAAACTTCGGTTATAAATTTAAGCGTATCGATCTTGAAGGTGCTCCAGTTATTGAAGCCAATGTTTCCAAAGTAAGGGGAACATCCCGCGGAACCGTTTTGAAAGATGGTGATGTTGTGATCAGTACAATTGAGCATGTGATGGCAGCCTTGATTGGAACCGGCATTGATAATGTTCTGATTGAAATGAATGGACCCGAAGCTCCTATCCTCGATGGAAGTGCAGGCCCATATGTCAAAATCCTCTGCGAAGCAGGACTAGTTGCCCAAAACGCTGATGTCGAATATTTTGAAATCAAAAGAAAAATTGTCTACCGTAACGCGGAAACAGGTACAGAAATAATTGCTTACCCGGATGATGATTTCAGTATTGATGTGATGATATCCTACAACTCAATTGTTCTTGACAATCAATACGCTACTTATAACAGTCAAACAAAGTTTGCTGACGAAATTGCACCATGCCGCACCTTTGTTTTTGTCCGCGAACTCGAGATGCTTCTGAAAAATAACCTTGTAAAAGGGGGCGATGTCGATAATGCCATTGTAATCATGGATCAGCCCATGACCATTGAGGAGTTGAACAGGATTGCCGATTTATTCAATCAAAAACACATCGAAGTCAATAAAATAGGCATCTTAAACAATATTACACTCCGTTTCGACAATGAATGCGCACGGCATAAATTGCTCGATGTAATCGGTGATCTGGCATTGATCGGAAAGCGGATCAAAGGACGCATTGTTGCCAAAAGACCTGGTCATGGTTCAAATACTGAATTTGCTAAGATGCTTCAGAAAGAGTATCTTAAATGCATTTCAGAAAATACGGCACCCGAATATGATCCCAATAAAGCACCATTGTACGATGTAAATCAGATCAAGAAAATGTTACCTCACCGAAATCCGTTCCTTTTACTTGATAAGGTTATTGAGAAAGGCGCTGATTACATCATCGGGGTGAAAAACGTAACTGCCAATGAACCTTTCTTCGTTGGACATTTTCCTGCGGAACCAATCATGCCTGGTGTGCTGATTATAGAAGCGATGGCGCAATGCGGCGGTGTTTTTGTAATTAGCTCGCAACCCTCCGACGGTGATTATTCCACCTATTTTATGACGATGGACAGCATTAAATTTCGCAAGAAAGTTGTGCCGGGAGATACACTTGTTTTCAGATTGAAACTACTCGGGCCCATCCGTCGCGGAATTGCAAATATGCGTGCGATTGCTTTTGTCGGCGATACCGTAGTATGTGAAGGAGAATTTATGGCTGTAATAGCAAAAAATAAATAGAGATGCTGGTTGTTTGATATACTGGCTTTTAATTCAACTATAATGAATCAACCATTAGCAAATATTCATCCCGAGGCAAAGATTGGCACGGGTGTTATCATTGAACCATTCGCAACTGTATCGCGCGATGTTATTATTGGCGACGGATCGTACATTGGTCCTACTGCCGTTATTTTGCCAGGCAGCCGCATTGGCAAAAACTGCAGGATCTCTTCGGGAGCAGTAATTGGAGGGGAGCCACAGGATTTAAAATTCAAAGGAGAATATTCGACCGTTGAGATTGGTGATAATACCACAATCAGGGAGTGTGTTACTGTTAACAGAGGGACTTCGGCAAAAGGAAAAACCGTAATAGGCAGTAACTGCCTTATTATGGCCTATGTGCATGTTGCACACGACTGTGTTGTTGGAGATAGTGTTATCCTTGTAAACTCTGTTGCCCTTGCAGGCGAAGTCGTTGTCGACGATTTTGCAATCATCGGTGGTCATACAGGAATTCATCAATTCTGCCATATCGGTAAGCACGTGATGCTTTCAGGCGGTTCGCTGGTACGTAAAGACGTTCCGCCCTATATTAAAGCAGGTCGCGAACCATTATCGTATGCAGGTGTTAATTCAATCGGTCTTCGTCGCAGAGGGTTCTCCAATGAGGTTATCTGCCAGATCCAGGATATCTACCGGATCATTTATCAGAAAGGTTACAATAACACGCAGGCACTCGAAGTAATCGAAGCTGAACTGCAGGCCTCACGTGAACGCGATGAGATCCTCCTTTTCCTTAAAGATTCGAAAAGAGGTATTATCAAGGGGTATTTTCCCGATTGATAGTATCCGTAAAACCACACCTAAAAGGGGCGAAAATATGTTATTCGCCCCTTTTCATTTTCCAACAAACATTTTTACCCCCCTATTTATATCAATAATAGGCTATGAAGAATGAATCATCGTTTTTTAGGAACGTGAATGTTAACTTCAACGATGAGTTGGTATTTTCAGAATAAAAGGAGAGGATCACTTATAAAAATAAAGGGAGAATATCATTGTTGCGAGGTAAATCCAGGTCAGTATCTCTTTCCATATCTGTTTATTATCTGAAAGAAGGTAATAGGAAATGAAGAATGCGACAGGAATTGTTGATAAAGCGACGATTTCTATCCCGATTGTCATCAATCCCAAAGCAGCGGCTAAAACCAAACCAAGCATCCAGTAAAATATAACAAAATACTTGCGCGAACTCACCTTCATCCGGTGATAAGCTGCGATGACCGAAAAGCTTCCCAGTATTGAAATAAAAGTGATTACTGCAGTAAGAACCAAAAAATAAGGTTCTAAAAGATAAGCATTGTTATCGGTCCAAAGCATTTTGAGAATATCCTTCCACAACGACGTATCTGTATCATTTAGAAATGAAAATGCCCACATAAACATCCAGGGAGCACCAAATCCCAAAACCGGAACGACCAATAGCCTCCAGTTATCACTTTTTTGCAGCACAAAGATGGCAATCCAAACCAAAGGAAAAAGAAATATGGCCGGGAGATAGAACAATGAAGCCAATGACAGAAAAAATGAAGCATTAAAAGTAAAGGTAATCTCTACTGGCTTGTGGTAAGTATCGAGAATGAAATAGATTGAAATTAAAACACATAGTGTTGCCAGATGAACAGGTACAAGTGCATGAAGCCACTGAAGCGAAGAAACCGTCATCAGATAGATGATTCCAGGCATGTAAGATCGTTCTCGAACAAAAAGGAACGAAGAACCCAATTGTGCCACAATAAAAGAATTGATTAACACAAGTATAAAGGCGAAAAAAACCTGCCAAAAGTCCTGGCCGTTCAAAAGATTAAAAACCAAATAGTACAATGGCATAGCACCATTGGCAAGTTTAATATCCAACAATACCGGCGCCTGAAAACTATGTATCCAAAAAAGAATCCCGACTACAGGAATCAATAACGAACTAAATAACGAATTACTCTTAAAAATGCGTAGCAACATAAAGTCGTTGTTTAAAGATCAAAGCCCAAATCTGTCCGAAAGTACTTATTTTTAAACTCAATCTTCGAGGCATTTTGGTACGATACCTTAAGGGCCTCCCTGAAATCTTTCCCCTTTGAACTTACAGCGATCACCCTTCCTCCGTTCGTGACAATATTGATTCCGTTAACTTTGGTTCCGGCGTGAAACAGGATACTGCCGGAAACATCATCCGGGAATGTAATTACATCTCCTTTAATGTAAACTCCTGGATAACCACCTGCAACCAGCATCACGGTAGCGGCAGCATCTGAATCAATTTCTAGCTCACGATCAGCGAGGTCGCCATTGGCAACACCTTCGAATAAATCAACCAGATCAGATTTCAACCTTAATATCACGGCTTCTGTTTCGGGATCGCCCATGCGAACATTATACTCAATTACAATTGGTTCTGAATTAACACTAATTATTCCGAAAAAAATAAATCCCTTGTAATTGATTCCATCGCGCTGCAAACCATTCACTGTAGGAATGATAATCCGCTCCTCAACTTTCTTCATAAAAGGCGCATTGGCAAAAGGTACGGGTGAAATGGCACCCATTCCTCCCGTATTCAGTCCGGTGTCCCCCACCCCGATCCGCTTATAGTCTTTGGCTACAGGCAGAATTTTATAGTTTTTCCCATCGGTTAATGCAAACACAGAACATTCAATTCCTGACAAAAATTCCTCAATCACCACAGTTTCGCTGGCCTGCCCGAACATTCCGCCAAGCATTTCGCGCAACGATTGCTCCGCTTCGGCCAGTCCGGTAATGATCAGAACACCTTTGCCGGCAGCAAGTCCGTCAGCTTTGAGAACGTAGGGAGCTTTTAAACCACGAAGGAAACTGATTCCCTGATCCAGGTTATCTTTCGTTACTGAAAGGTATCCGGCTGTTGGTATACCATGACGTAACATAAACTCTTTGGCAAAATCTTTACTTCCCTCCAGTCTGGCACCGCGACTTACCGGGCCAATCACCGAAACTTTCCTTAACAGCTCATCTGCCAGGAAAAAATCATGAATACCTTCGACCAAAGGCACTTCAGGGCCAACCACAACCATGTCTATCTTCTTATCAAGCACAACCTGACGAATCGCCTGAAAATCAGTTGCCCCAATCTCGAGGTTTGTACCAAATTCAGCTGTCCCTGCATTTCCCGGAGCAATATAAAGTTGATCAATTTTTGGACTTTGACTAATCTTCCAGGCAAAAGCATGTTCCCTTCCCCCTGAACCAATGATAAGAATATTCATAGGATAAAATTTGTTTTAATAATCACATGAAACCCTCAAAAAAAATTATTTTCATTAGCGAGCTTATACTCCTGAGGGTTTCATATTTTCCCGACCTGTTTAATAAATTCATAAAATTAAAAGCACTGGATATATTGCCAACGACAGACACCCGTAGCATAAACCATTCAGCGTGCAAAATAAGCAAAGTTTTAGCCTTATGACAGACAAATATATTAAATTAAGGTGTCTTTTAAGGGAATAGCTTCATGTTACTTGCAACCGGTGATTGACATCCGGGGATTTTGAGTCAACATTTCGTTTTAAAACCGATAATTTCTATCTTCACCCTTTCAAACTACAAAACTAAATTTGCAAATCATGGAGGAAAACTTTTCAAGACGGGATTTTATCCAAAAAGGTATCATTGGCGGCATCGCACTGGCAACCATTAACCCGCTGTCCGCCTGGGCGAAATCCGAGAAACCGGGTATGAGACTTGGACTGGTGACCTATCAGTGGGCAAAGGATTGGGATTTGCCGACGCTGATTGCCAACTGTGTTAAAACCGGAGTACTTGGGGTTGAGTTACGAACGGAGCATGCGCATGGAGTAGAAACCAGATTAAGTGCGGCTCAACGCGCCGAAGTGAAAAAAATGTTTGCAGACAGTCCTGTCACATGCATAGGATATGGCGCTAATTTTGAGTATCATAGCCCTGATCCTGTTAAACTTCGTATGAATATTGACCAGACCAAAGAATATATAAAACTATGCAAAGATATTGGTGCTTCCGGTATAAAAGTAAAGCCAAATGATCTGCCGGAAGGTGTGTCAAAGGAGAAAACCATCGCACAGATTGCCACTTCGTTAAACGAAGTCGGAAAATTTGCGCTCGGTTACGGTCAACTTGTGCGAGTAGAAGTTCACGGCAATAAGACACAGGAACTGCCCAATATGAAAGCGATTTTTGATCAGGTGACTGAAAAAAATGTGAAGATGTGCTGGAATTGCAACGATCAGGATCTTCTGCCTCCCGGCCTCGAAGGAAACTTCAACAGTGTTAAAAAGTGGTTTGGCGATACCGTACATGTCCGGGAATTCAACGTTGGAGATTACCCTTACCAGCAACTTTTCGATCTTTTCGCAGGAATTCACTATAACGGATGGATTCTACTCGAAGCCCGTACCGAACCTGCTGATAAAATTGCAGCTCTAAAAGAACAATTAGCGCTTTTCAACCAACTGGTTGCCAACTCAAAAAAAGGTTAAACCAAATAAAAGACAAAAGGCTGCTTTGAATGCAACCTTTTGTCTTTTAAACGTTAAGGATTTAATTATTTACCTTTTCATTTTGCACAAATAAAGTTTTCTGAGCTTTTCCAGGTATTCAATTGAAAGGTTCTTGGAATAGATACGGACCATTTCCTTCAGTTTCCCCCTGATAAAGAAGCATCCGGCGGCGGCATCAAAACCCGTTAATTCCCAATTGTATTTAACCTTCAATGTTGTCTCTTCAAATTCTTTCTGTGTCGACTTGTGCGGAAGGAGCAGGTAAGCATGGTAATCTTCGCTGGTATCAATATATATCCCTTTTCCCAGTTTTCTGATATTGAATATCTTCGACAGTTGAATGAAACCGTCATCATTTTTTAAATGATTCAACGTATTCATCTTTAATCTTATGCCAGCTTTAATAAACTCATTTTGAATTGGTATAAGCTGATCAAAACAGTCGAGATGACGCAAACGAACGACGTCGAAGTGTTTGTCAAAAAGTTCAATTTTCCCTTTTGCTGCTTCAAAACAGCATTTAAATGTTTTTTTAACCGCCATATTTGCCCGCTCAATGTCAAAAACACTGTACTCATGATCCAGGGCTAAATAGAGGTAAACCGGTTTTACATCGTTTTCCTGATGATTGTAATAACCAGGGAAAGGTGCAAAGGATTCGAATACAAGGGAACCATGCAATAATTTTCCATGGACAACATATAGTGATTCACTCTTCCCAAGCGTCCCATAAACTTCGTCTTTTCTGTGTTTCCCCATAGCTGCAAAGTTTTAAAAAGTTAGTTGGTTGAATTCGGGAATCAATCCAAAGGTTTCATATAAACAGGGGCATCCCAAAAACGCAGTTAAATTACAAATATTTTGATAGCAAATCAATTGTTATTCCGGTATTTTTGCAGTCAGTATAGCTGCATTAAAAATTGGATAGTTATTTCGTCTGTGAACTATTTCTATTCTGCAATGCAATCTTAATAAATTATAATTAAACACGTATTGATTTAATGATGTGTTAATTACAAATACGAATTCATGAATACAAAACAGGTAAATATCGCCCAAATAGGAACAGTGACAATCACAAAAAACCGTCAGGCAATACGGTTTAAAATCGCCGTTCGACCCGATGGCACAGCACGGGTCACAATACCATGGACCGCTTCTTTCCAAAGCGGAGAGAAATTTCTAAACGAACACCTCCTGTGGATATTTCAGACAAAAGAAAAATTGGCAGGCAAATTAGGGGCTCCAAAACTGATACAGCCTGGTCATTTGTTTTCGACCAGAAATTACAACTACTATGTATGTTCTTCGGATGTAACGCGATTAAAGATAAGGTATATAGAGAAAGAGAAAAATGTTCTTTTTGAATATCCTGTAGGTCAATTAATTGAATCGAAAGAATTGCAAAACACATTAAGGCTGGCAATTGAGAATGTTTTACGATTTGATGCTAAAAAATACCTGCCGATGCGAATTGCTGAACTTGCATCCAACCTGGGATATACGTATAAAAAAGTAACGATTAAAAATAATAAAACTAATTGGGGAAGCTGCTCAAACCGCAAAAACATCAATCTCAACCTACACCTGATGCGGCTTAGCGACCATCTGATAGATTATGTCATCGTTCACGAGCTTGTTCATACCATCATACCGAATCATGGGTCTGAATTCAAGTCAACATTGCATAACCATTTTCAGAATTCTGCTGAAATTGAACGGGAGTTAAAGAAAGCGAGAACAGGAATCTATTAAAATCAAAAATGTATCAGTCCGGCATGATCGGCCATCATGGTCAGAACGTAAGAAAGAAGAAACGCAAACACAGGTGCGATAAACCAGATAATCCAGAGCCGCTTCACAACCTTATTCGAAAAAGTTTCTTTCCATCCTTTCTTTGAGACACTTAAGGCAAGAATTGCAAAAGTATTAAGCTGAACCAGCGAAGTAGGGATGCCACGGCTAACTGAAGCTGAAAGCAGCAACGTTGCAGTGATTACAGAGATAATAGAAGCTTCTACTCTGCCAATTTCGACAATTTCAGTTCCTGTCTTAACGATTAACTTCCGGCCAAATATTGAGCTGCCAATTCCAAAAGATGGGGCGATGATCAGGGTTGCTAGAATCATGATCAAAACAAAATTACCACCGGTGGGATTGATGTGTAATTCATTAGTAATCATTGAGGCAATTGGGCCAGAAGCATTTGCGACATTGTTCGACCCAATCGAAAAAGCGACATAACAGCTGGTTACAATTACAACCCAGCGAAAGAAAGACTGCCTCTTAACGGTCTGAAAATAGCCTGGGTGTTTGTAGTCGAATCGCTTTATTGATACTCTGGCTATCAGATACATAATTCCAAATGAGATAAGAGGAAGAATAACCCATGTCGGAATGATCTCCCAAAAAACCTTCCGCACATTTAACTGATCCATATAAAAAGCCGGTGCTGCCAATGCCAATACTGTCGACTGCGAAGTAGATTGAGGAACTCCAACGAGGTTGGCAAAAAGTAATGAGATTGCCACTGAAAAAAGGATAATTGTCGTCAAAGTATAATTGAGACTTTCGGCGGGAAGAATCCCTTTACCCAAAGTGATTGCGGTGTTCTTACCGGCAAGCAGAGCGCCGACCAGTACACACAACCCGAAAAGACCTGGAATAAGATCTTTTCGTAGTATGCCTGAACCATAAGCTGTTGCAAAAGCAGGGGAAGTGCCGCTGCCCCCCATATTAATTGCGAGGAACATGGCAACCAGAAATGGCAGAAGCAATCCATTAAGCATTGGTGATAGCATATTCAGGAAAAAATTTAGCTGCGAAGGTATTCAATTAAGAGGAATGAGCAAACAAATTTTGTAATCATCAAAAAAACGGACAACTTTGACGCAATGAAATCTGATTCACTTAGGGATCCGATTTAAAAAATATGTCAGAAATGGTAAATTGGGAAAAATTGATTGCAGACTGCCGACTCGGTCTTGAGGATCGAATGGTTCAGGAAACTGAAGATATACGGTCAACGTTTCAGCGCGATTACGACAGGATCATCTTCTCATCCCCTTTCAGACGACTTCAGGATAAAACACAGGTATTTCCTTTGCCTGGCAGTATTTTTGTTCACAACAGGCTCACGCATTCACTCGAGGTGGCCAGCGTCGGGCGTTCGCTCGGAAATCTTGTTACAGCAGCAATCAGAAACAATCAGGATTCTCACCTTCAAAATATTGTTGGTGAAATTGGAGCAATTGTTTCAGCCGCCTGTCTGGCTCATGATCTGGGAAACCCGCCATTTGGACATTCGGGAGAAAGTGCCATCGCCGATTTTTTTAAACGAGGCGGAGGATCAAAATACCAAAACGAAGTAACTGAGGCGCAGTGGACCGATTTCACCTGTTTTGAAGGTAATGCCAACGCGTTCAGGGTTCTAAGCCATCAGTTTGCAGGAAAAAGAAACGGAGGATTCGCATTAACATACAGCACTTTAGCCAGCATTGTCAAATATCCGTACGAATCGTCGCTCGCCGGAGGAAAACCCAAATTCGGCTTCTTTCAAAGTGAAAAAGAACTGTTCCGAAAAATTGCTTCTCAACTTGAGATGGTTAAAATATCGGAAAAACCGCTGCAATACAGGAGGCATCCATTGGTCTACCTTGTTGAAGCTGCTGATGATATTTGTTATCAGATTATGGATGTGGAAGATGCCCATAAATTAAAGATTCTTACTTATCCCGAAACGGAAGCTCTTTTTCTTAAATTCTTTCATGCTACAGCCGATTTTCAGCTGCTCGCTAACATAACCAGCACCTTAAACCTTGTCAGCGATTGTAATGAAAGAATTGCTTACCTCCGGGCAATGGTTATTAGTAAACTTACAAAGGAATGTGCTGCGATTTTCATTTCGCGAATCGAAAGTTTCGGAAATGAAGTGAAAATAATTCCGCTATTCGATTCATTGACTGAACCATCAAAGGGAGCCATGGCTCAAATAAAATTAATTTCTCAGAAAAGGATTTACAATGATCGGGCTGTCATCGAAATTGAAATTGCGGGTTACAAAATACTCGGGACATTGCTCGAAGCATTTATCACAGCAGTCGTTCATCCAAATGATTTTCTCTCGAAAAAACTTCTGATGCTTATCCCTTCCCAATACGCAAATCCGGATGATTCGATGTATGGAAAAATCCAGTCAGTTGTCGACTTTGTCTCAGGAATGACGGATCTCTTTGCGCTTAATTTGTACCGGAAAATAACCGGAATGGAGTTGCCGGGATTAGCCTAAGCATCCTCTGTCATTGGAAAAATAGAAAAATCGGTATGATTAAACCATCGGTTAGACATTCCGATTGGTAAAGTATTTTAAAAAATCACTAACAGGCTTATTCATTGTCACTAATAAAATTTAAATTCTCAAAAGATAGCTTATTGTCACAAGAAAAAATATTAGAAAATGCTTTTTTATATCTTTTAAAAATTCTTAAATAAAAATTGATAGCTTTGCCATTAATACATTGACAATTAGTTTTGTGATTTGAAAAAAGGATTTAAAGTATATTATCCATTCAATGAAACATTTGCCAAACCTTGTTATTGTTGACGACTCCAAGGAAAATCTGTTCGTACTTAGGGCCATTATCGCCCAAAAGACCAATGTTAACCTGATTCAGGAATTATCCGGAGATGAGGCAATGGAGAAAACCTAAAGGGATTAAACTTGCCCTGGCAATTATCGAAGTTCAAATGCCTGGTATGAATGGCTATGAATTGGCAATGCGGATGAATAAAGAAAGATCGGAAGATAAAGTACCAGTCATCTTCTTACCTGCAAACTACATAAACGAACTTGAGGTATTTAAGGGGTATGATAACGGAGCTGTCGATTATATTCATAAACCATTTCATAGTCGTATCCTCGTAAGTAAAATCAATGTATTTCTTGACCTTTTCAACCAGAAACAGACAATAATCAATGACGCTTCGCTTTTGAGGGCATCTGCAGATGAATTAATCAAGGTGAATGCGAGAGTGTAAATCAAATTGTGTAAACAGGTATTTCTATAGTCTGCACCTATTTTCAAAGATAATTAAATATTGATTAAGAATCAGCCCCCATTGTTTGATTGGACGAGTCCAGGCATCTTCTATGTTTTTAATAGCCAAGTAAATTGATTTAGATGCTGCATTTTCATTAGGGAACTGTGTTTTTGTTTTGGTATATTTTCTAATGCCCCGGTTCAGATTTTCTATTGTATTTGTGGTGTAAATAATCTTTCTGAGCTCAAGGGGGTACTCGAAATAATTAGACAGGTTTTCCCAATTCTCTTCCCATGAAGTGATTGCATACTTGTATTTACCTTGCCATTTTAGTTTAAATTTCTCAAATTCTTCTAAAGCGACTGCTGTGTTGATGGCAGTGTACACTTTTTTCAGGTCTTGGCAAAACACCCGTCTGTCTTTATAAACCACAAATTTACAACTGTTGCGGATTTGATGCACAATGCAGAGCTGGGTTACTGCCTGGGGAAACACGGCTTTAATAGCTTGGGTAAATCCTTTGAGGTTATCGGTGCAGGCGATAAGTATATCTTCTACTCCCCGGGCCTTTAGGTCAGTTAAAACACTCATCCAGAATGCGGCAGATTCTGTTTTTTCAATCCAAAACCCAAGGACTTCTTTTATTCCATCTGGTTTTAGTCCAATAACAATATAGACACATTTGCTTATGACTTTATTATCTGTTCTTACTTTCAGGATGATTCCATCCATCCAAACGGCAAAATAAACGGGTTCTAAAGTACGTTGTTGCCATTCTTTGGCAGAAACCATAATACCTTCAGTTATATTTGAAACAGTTGTTTCGCTTATCTCCAATCCGTATATTTCAGATACTTGCTTGCGTACATCGGAGGTGGTCATACCCCTACTGTACATGCCTATAATAGCATCTTCAATTTTACCGCTAATGGTCTGTCCCTTTGGGATAATCAGAGGCTCGAATGCTCCGTTTCTGTCCCTGGGAATATTCAGAACAACCTCTCCTATATTTTCTGTGGTAACGGTTTTTGGGAAAAACCCATTACGACTATTACCCGTATTGTAACCCTCTTTGGTGTGTTTAGAATAGCCAAGGTGTTCATCAAGTTCGCCCTTAAGCATCTCTTCTATACCTTGTTTGAAAAGAGAATTAAAATATTCCTGAAACGATTCTTTGCTCTTAAACTGCTTGAAAAAGTCTTTGGGGAATGGTGTACTTCTGTCGATTTTGTTTTGCATGTGTATTTTCGTTTAAAGTTAATTTTGTTTTTCAAATACTAGCTTGTGCTTCGTTCCGCTACGCTCCACTTCAGCACAAGCTAGTATTCCTTTAAATTCTGTTTACACAATCTATTTTATACTTCCATAAATGCCCGATAATATTGGATCTAAGCTAAAATCAAATCAATTCCCGCTTTTTTAAATTCATTTTGAAATTGAATACCGAGATCGTTGTTGGTGGCGATGTATTGAATTTGTGAAGGATAGCAAACATTGGTGAGTTCGGTTTTCCCGAATTTGCTCGAATCGGAAACAATAAAAATATCCTTTGCTTTTTGAATGATAAAGCTTGAAATTTCGGCCCTGAAAAGGTCGCGCGACGTAAATCCGGCTTCGGTGGTATAACCGTCGATTCCGATAAAGGCTTTGTTGATATTGATCTGGTCGATACAGGTTTTGGTAATTTTCCCAACCATTGTTTCACTGTCGTGCTGGTAAACTCCTCCCAGAATAATGATGTTGGCCTGCTCGTTTTTACGGAACTGACGGGCGATGTAAACATTGGTGGTAATAATTGTGACTTTCTTGATTTTCAAAAGCTCACGAGCAAGGAGTACATTTACTGAGCCCGATTCAATGAGAATTGTTTCGCCTTCATTAACAAAAGAAGCTACCTTTCTGGCAATTCGGAGTTTCTTTTCATAGTTCACACCCAGCCGGTTCTCCAGATCATCTGCGTCTTTTAATACCGCGCCGCCATGAACACGCTTCAAAAGACCTTCTCCTTCCAGAAAATTCAGATCTTGCCGGATCGTAACGGATGAAACTTTAAGTTCTTCGGAAAGATCTATTACCAATGTCTGGTCATTTTTGCCCAGAAGCTTCAGTATTTTATTTTGTTTGTCGTTCAGCATCCTTATTCAAGTGTTAAGCTGCAGCGCCAATAACACCAGCATCGTCACTAATTTTTGAAATTACAATCTCAATAGGATCGAAGATCATATCGCGTGCCAGTCCGTAAAACGTTGATTTGATTTTGTCGAGGTAAAAATCGCCCCAGTTTGTGAGTCCTCCGCCTAAAACAATTAGAGGTGGATTCAACGCCTGAAAAATGTTATAAATTCCCAATCCGACATAATACGCGCTATCGAGGACGATTTCCTTCGAAACCGGATCATCCATTTCGAGCCCCTTTTTTAAGAGTTGACCGCTTAATTTCGACATGTCAAAATTTGGAGGAAGATTGAGTTTGCTGACCATACCCGATTTCAGCTTTTGTCCAACTATTTAGGGGGCTAAGACACCCTTAAAAAACAAAACCCCTGATATCGTTTGATTATCAAGGGTTATCTTTTCTGAAATGTTGTCCTGTCAGGTCTCGAACCTGAACTCTTCTGATCCAGAAACAGACGTGTTGCCAATTACACCACAGGACAGAATTATGGTTGACCCGTCAAGGCTCGAACTTGAACTCTTCTGGACCAAAACCAGACGTGTTGCCAATTACACCACGGGTCAATCAATAATGTCTTATTATTTAAGACGGCTGCAAAAGTACGAAGTTTTTTTTTCCCGCAAACTGTTATGAGCATAAAAATGGAATCAATCGATTTATTTATTGAATTGGTTTTAAATCCTTGATTGAAATTTTTTGAAAATGTATTTCAATCCGATAGAAATCAGTTTTGTATATAATCTATACGGGCCGTGTAAATTCTGAAAATTTGGCAGGCTAAATGGTAAAATACTTAAAAGTCGAACTGAATTGTTTGAGTTGGATCAATTGTGGGGTCATTTACTCATCGGAGCGAGACAAATCAAAAGTTGATTTCGGTTAAAAATCGGATTGGCAGGATATAGCTTCATAGATCGGTCCATCGGTTTTTTTAGTCCAAACAATTAAAATGAGCACGAATTGGCAGGATCGACGAATCAAAAGTTAATTTATTGCAATGTTCATCACTTAATTGGAGGTGGAGATAAAGATTATTAATATCTTCGCAAAAATTTTGGTGTATTGTTAAGATCAAAAGAAGGTTCTGAAAATTAAAGAAATACATAGATTCTAAATATGGAAACAAAAGGGTATAAGTTTTACAACACTGTGGTAGGCTGGTTCATATTTCTTATTGCAGCTGTTGTGTATCTGATGACTATTGAGCCAACTGCGAGTTTTTGGGATTGTGGCGAGTTCATTACTACTGCTTTTACCCTTCAGGTGGGACACCCACCCGGTGCACCCCTTTTCATGATCATGGGGCGTATATTTACCATGTTTGCAGGTAGTACAGCTCAAGTGCCTGTGATGGTGAATATTATGTCGGGACTTGCAAGTGCATTTACAATTGTTTTCCTGTTTTGGACCATTACGCATTTGGCCCGCAGGATCACAGCACCTAAGGAATCTGAGCTTTCATTGCCTCAAATGATTGCAGTTTTAGGAGCAGGAGCCGTTGGTGCGCTGGCTTATACATTTTCTGACACATTCTGGTTCTCGGCTGTTGAAGGTGAAGTTTACGGAACTTCGTCGATGTTTACAGCGCTTGTTTTCTGGTGCATCCTCAAGTGGGAAAACGAAGCAGATGAGAAATTTGCGAATCGTTGGATTGTTTTGATCTGCTATTTGATCGGACTTTCAATAGGTGTTCACTTGCTGAATTTATTGGCAATACCTGCCATCGTGCTTGTATACTATTTCAGAAAGTATAATACTACCAGGAATGGTGTAATTATCTCATTGGCAATTTCGATGTTCCTGGTGGCGCTCATTATGTTTGTGCTTATTCCGGGGATTGTTATTGTGGCACAATGGTTTGAGTTGCTTTTTGTAAACGGATTAGGTGCACCTTATAATACAGGAGTCGTTATATATTTTTTATTGCTTGTCTCTGGGATTGTTTGGGGATTAAAATATACCGCACAAAATAGTAAAGTATTGGTTCATACCATAATATTGGGATTTACTGTATTGGTAATCGGTTATTCTTCCTACGCTATGATTGTGATTCGTTCTTCGGCGAATACGCCAATGGATCAGAACAACCCGGATAATGCCTTCTCATTACTTTCATATCTGAACCGCGAGCAATATGGCAGCAAACCATTATTTTATGGACAATATTATAATGCTCCGCTGAATAATGAAAACCCTTACAAAAAAGGGGGACCAAATTATATTGAGAGAAACGGACGGTATGAAATAGCGGACTACAAACAGTCGGCAAATTATGACGATCGGTTTAATACGATTTTCCCACGAATGTTCAGTTCAAGTCCTGAACACATCAAAGAGTATCAGGTTTGGGCAAATGTAAAGGGTACTCCAATCCAGGTTACGAATAGGGAAGGCGAGCAGGAAAGGTTGATCAAACCAACCTTTTCCGAGAATTTGACCTTCTTCTTTTCATATCAGATTAACTGGATGTACTGGCGCTATTTCATGTGGAATTTTTCAGGTCGTCAAAATGATATTCAGGGTAACGGCGACATTATAAACGGAAACTGGATTACCGGATTTAACTTTCTGGATTCAATTCGGTTAGGGGATCAGAGTAACCTGCCGACGGCTCTCGCGAATAACCGGGGTAAAAATAAATACTATCTCCTGCCTTTGATCCTCGGATTATTAGGCCTGTTTTTCCAATTTAATGCCGGTAATAAGGGGAAAAAAGACTTTTGGGTGGTAATGACGCTGTTTATCATGACAGGTCTCGCTATATTGGTCTATCTGAATCAGGAGCCGCTTCAGCCACGGGAACGTGACTATGCTTATGCCGGATCTTTTTATGCCTTTGCCATTTGGATAGGTTTTGGCGTACTGGCTTTATACGAGATGTTTAAGAAAGTCTCACCAGCCAAAATCAGCGCCATAGCAGCAACAACCATTTCGCTCATTGCTGTTCCCTGCCTGATGGCGAATCAGAACTGGGATGACCATGACCGGTCAAACAGATACACCGCTCGTGATTTCGGTAGTAATTACCTGCAGTCTTGTGCGCCAAATGCAATCATTTTTACAAATGGCGATAACGATACTTTCCCATTGTGGTATGCCCAGATGGTTGAAGGAATCAGGACAGATGTTCGTGTTTGTAATTTAAGCTATTTTCAGACAGATTGGTATGTTGATCAGATGCGAAGCAAAGCATATGAATCTGATCCGTTACCTATCAAATTCGAACACAACCAATACGTTCAGGGAACACGTGATGTTATTTACATTTTGGATCAGATCAAGCGACCTGTGAATCTTAAAGAAGCCATTGATTTTGTCCGTTCAGAAGATCTTGCAACCAAATTACAACAGGCAGACAATGCCTCCTTCTTCCCGTCGCGACAATTGGTATATCCTGTTGACAAGGCAGCTGTTCTTGCCAATAATGTTGTTGATCCGAAAAAGGCTGATAGTATTGTTTCTCAGATGAATATTAATCTTAGCGGGAATTATCTTACCAAAGATGAGTTAATGATTCTGGATATTATTGCCAACAATAACTGGAAACGGCCTATTTACTTTGCGATCACTGTTGGCAAAGATAAATATCTGAACTTACAGGATTATTTCCAGACTGAGGGTTTTGCCTACCGCCTTGTGCCAATTAAAACTCCTGCAACAAACTATCAGTTCGGAAGTATACGCACCGATGTGATGTACGATAATATTATCAATAAATTCAAGTGGGGTAATATGAATGATCCCAAAGTTTACCTTGATGAGAACAATACGCGAATGGCAATTAACGTACGAAGCAGTTTTGTTAGACTGGCTGATGGTTTGCTGGAGCAGGGGAAACGTGATTCCGCGATTGCTGTGCTGGATCGTTGCAATGAATTGGTTCCAAATGAAAAAGTGCCTTACAACTATTATAATCTGTTGATGGTGAAATCATATTACATGGCATCACGTAATTTGAAAAATATGAAGCTCGACAGTTTGTCCATAGAGGTAAACGTTTACCCTGCGGCGGCCCAGAAGGCTAACGAAGTGGTGCGAAAAATGGCCAATAATGCTGAAGAAGAGTTGAATTATTATTTTAAACTCAAACCACAATTCCGTGCTTTGATTCAGGATGATCTTCAACGAGCTTTTTATATGATGCAGGAATTGAGCAGTATCTCAGGTCAGTTTGGTGAAAAGGCTTTAAGTGATGATGTCGCCAGACGCTTGAACGATATTGTAAAGGTATACCAACCTGAGTTGGCTACTCCGGAATCGAAAAAGTAAATTATTTGTAGTTTTTAAATAGATTATTTATTTTTGGCACTATTATTGTAAATTTGGTCTGACAGAAATCGACAAGAATGAGATTTAAACTGCAGGTTCACCTGCCTCAATATATTACAAAATGGTTTCCATTGGCAGTATGGAGGATGCCCGACGATTCAAAAACGTTGTATCTTACATTCGATGATGGTCCTATACCGGAGGTAACACCCTGGGTTTTGGATTTATTGCGCAGGAATAATATCAAAGCAACATTTTTTGCGGTGGGAGAGAATGTTTTCCATAATCCCGAAATTTTTGAACAAATCATCGAAGAGGGACATGCTGTTGGAAATCACACTTATCACCATCTTCAGGGGTTAAAATCCGATAATCGTACTTATTACAAGGATATCGTTCATGCGAATAAATTAATTGGATCAAACCTGTTTCGCCCGCCCCATGGCTGGTTGAAAAGAGCTCAATATCGTTACCTGTCCGGTAAGTATAAAATCGTTATGTGGGATGTTATCTCATGCGATTACAACCAGAACATAACCAAAGAAGAGGTGCTGCAGAACGTACTTGATTTTGCGAGAGCCGGGAGCATCATCACTTTTCATGATTCTAAGAAGGCTGCCAGTCACCTGTATTGGGTCCTTCCTCGTGCTATAGCTGCATTGAAAGCCGAGGGTTATGAATTCAGTAAGATCGAATTTCCAAAAGTACGTCGTCTTTTCTATTCTCCGGCTTTACAACGTATTCGCCGCTTAAGAAACAACATCAGGCAATTGAGCCTTTGGGCTTAAAATCATATCCTGTATTTTATCAAAAATCTTTCTGCAAACCAGGGAGATTTTTTTTGTTTGTAATTTTATAGTTAGATTATTCTAACTATATTTGCAGCTTAAACCTTCTGTTTTACAAATGATTTTCAATCATTTTTAATCAGATATTAAATGTGAATAATATTGGAAGAGATTATCGCAAAGTTGTCTGCCTACATGGCCCGTATGGAGGAAGAAGCCAAAGAACAATATAGTTTCAAAGAGCTCACGCTTACTCAAATGCATTACCTCGAGATGATCAGTGAACTTGAGAATCCGAATCTGACAGAATTGGCTACGGCGATGAAACTCACGAAACCTACCATTACTGTATTGGTTGACAAGCTGATTGAAAAAGAATTGGTTTATAAGGTTCAATCGGATGCCGACAGACGTAGTACACATCTTCACCTGACTGAAAGAGGAAAACTAATTAACCAGATCCACGAATATGCCCATCGCAGGATTGTTGAACAGATTGAGAAAAAAATAGATGCTGGTGAAATGGCGCTGCTTATGGCTCTGCTTGAAAAAATCATGAAGTAATTTTATTATAATTAGATAGGTCAAACAAATAGTTTTATGTCAATGATAAACAATAGTATCAGGACTGAAAAGATTCAAGGATTATCAGAAGAACAGGTAAAGCAAAAAATTGCAACTGAAGGTTTCAATGAATTGCCATCTTCAAAGCCTAAGAGCTTGATTCATATTGCACTTGGTGTATTTCAGGAACCAATGTTTCTTTTGCTGGTAGCTTGTGGAGCCCTTTATTTATTTCTTGGCGATGTTCAGGAGGGTCTAATGCTATTGGGATTTGTCTTTGTGATCATGGGTATTGAATTTTACCAGGAGAAAAAAACCGAGAAAGCGCTTGATGCATTGAAAGATCTGGCCAGCCCTCGCGCACTTGTTATTCGGAATGGTGTTGAAAAGCGGATTGCCGGGAGGGATGTGGTGACAGGTGATATCATGATTCTCCAGGAAGGTGACAGGGTTCCTGCAGATGCAAATGTTCTGTATTCTGTAAATTTAAGTGCCGATGAATCTCTTTTAACAGGAGAGCCTGTGCCAGTCCGTAAATCTGAATGGACTGAAGGAACAGTGCAGGCAAGGCCAGGTGGAGATGATTTGCCTTTTGTCTTTTCGGGTTCAATGATTGTACAGGGAAATGGAATTGCTAAAGTAACTACTACTGCATTAAATACAGAGATTGGTAAGATCGGAAAAGCCCTGAATGAGGTAAAAGAGGAGCCAACAAAATTGAAGCGGGAAATGGGGTCCCTCGTTAAGAAGTTGGCTTTTATCGGTATTGCGCTCTGCCTTGTTGTGATTGCCGTTTATACGATTACACGTGGTGATTTATTAAAAGGGTTTTTGGCCGGAATTACATTGGCTATGGCCATGTTACCTGAAGAGTTTCCGGTTGTGTTGACCGTTTTCCTGGCTTTAGGTGCATGGCGGATTTCTAAACGAAATGTACTTACGCGAAAACCAGCTGCTGTTGAAACGTTGGGTTCTACCACAGTGTTATGTACTGATAAAACAGGGACACTGACTAAAAATAAGATGACAGTTGCCCGCCTTTTCAATGGAAAAGATTTTATGACGGTCCATGCTGAAAGTACTTTCCCCGAAGAGTTTCATGAGATTATTGAATTTGGAATTTTGTCAAGCCAGGTTAATCCATTCGATCCAATGGAGCAAGCCATTACAGTTGTAGGGGAACAGTTCCTTAAAAACACGGAACATCTTCATAACGATTGGGAAATGATCAAAGAGTATCCGCTTTCGAAAGAGTTATTGGCCATGTCGCGGGTATTTAATAATATGGAAACAAAAACACGGACGATTGCCGCCAAGGGAGCTCCGGAAGCCATTTTTGACCTATGCCACCTTTCACAAGAGCGGATATCAGCTTTGGCACTGGCTATTGAGACATTGGCATCTAGCGGCTTAAGGGTTTTAGGTGTCGCAAAGGATGTTGAAAATCTGACCGAGCTACCCGATATACAACATGACTTTAATTTCGAATTCGTCGGATTAATCGGTCTTTCCGATCCGATCCGCGAAAACGTTCCACAGGCGGTTACTGAATGTTACCAGGCTGGAATCAGGGTTATTATGATTACAGGAGATTATCCGGCTACCGCAATGAGCATTGGAAGTGAAATCGGACTTAAAAATTGCGAAGAGGTTATTACAGGTCTGCAACTGGAAGAATTATCCGAAGCCGAATTGGCCGAAAAAATTAAAACAGTTAATATTTTTGCCCGGGTAGTTCCTGAGCAGAAACTAAAAATAGTGAACGCCCTCAAACGGAATAACGAGATTGTGGCAATGACGGGCGACGGAGTGAACGATGCGCCTGCCTTAAAAGCTGCAAATATTGGTATTGCGATGGGAGAGAAGGGGACGGATGTCGCACGCGAAGCCTCATCGCTTGTCCTGATGGATGATAATTTTGCGTCTATTGTTGGGGCGGTACGGATGGGAAGACGGATCTCCGATAACCTCCAAAAGGCATTGGGATATATTTTTGCAATTCATGTTCCGATTGCCGGATTATCATTGATTCCTGTTTTTTTCGCAGATCTTCCATTGATTCTGTGGCCGGTACATATTGTTTTTCTCGAATTGATCATCGATCCGGCATGTTCAATTGTTTTTGAAGCAGAGAAAGAGGAACGCAATGTGATGACGCGTCCACCTAAGAAGTATGACGAACCGTTCTTTGGGATCAAGAAAATTTTGCTAAGCTGTTCTCAGGGAATTGGAATATTGATCATCGTTTTTGCCGTTTACCTCTATGGACTGAATACCGGTTATTCGGAGCGTGAAGTGCGGGCTTTAGCATTCACAACGCTAATTGCCTCTAATATTGCGGTCATTCTGTCGAACAGATCATGGACCCGGAATATTTTTCAGATCCTGGCTACCCGTAATAGTACGGTTAAATGGGTTGCCGGAGGTGCGGCTTTCTTCCTCGTACTCACACTTAATGTTCCATTCCTGCTCAAGCTGTTTCAATTTGATAAAATCTCATTTGTCGAAGCGATCATTTGTGTGGGTGCAGGATTTCTGAGCATTCTCTGGTTCGAACTTTATAAGGTTTTTAAACTGTCGAAATTATAGTGATCCTGAAATAGAAATGAATCCGGCTAAAACTGATGTTTTAGCCGGATTTTTTCGTTTAGAACGTTTGCGCAAATCTTTATCAAAGAAAGACGAATCATAGATCCGGTTTATACATTTGTGATTGGCATAAACAACCTCTTTTTGTTCAGAAAGTCATATCTGTTACGGCATGTTGGATTGTATAATTATTTATATTTACAAATCCGAATGCAGATTGTATTAATATATAATTGGTGACTTAACTTCAACTCACAATATGACCGTCAGAATCATCATCCTATTGTTGGTACTTGGTTTAACTACTAAGGCACAGGAGCCTATGAAAATAGCGGTTCAAAATTCAGCCTCTTTTCGTTGGCTCAATAAAGCGGTAAAAGAAAGCAGGCTTTTGGATAACATGGAAACGACAGGACATTGGGAGCCATTTACAGTCGGAGCGATTGCTGTGGTTGATGCCAGGGCTACTGCTAAGATATCAGAATCAAAAAGAATGGTAACCCGGATGAGTTACTCCCGTGATCAGTCTCACAGTGGAGAACGCTCTCTTTTGATGAAATTACCAACAAAGATGGAAGGTCCTGGGCCTCAGAGCGGTCGCGGCTGGGGCAGAGCTGGATTGATACGAAATTTTGAAAATGAGGATCTTAGCAAATTCAACCGGATCTCTGTATGGATTTATCCCGATTGTCCCGGCTATTATCAGGATTGGCTCGAAATGAGACTCTTCAATGAGGGAAGTGAGAAGTTGCCTGCGTTGTTTGCCCAGGAAGGTGAAAATACGGTACTGTTGCGAAACAGGGAATGGAATCATGTGGTTTGGGAAATCGGGAACGTGACGCGTGACAAAATATCAAAACTTGAAATCTCCTCATGGATGCCGGGAAGCGAACCGGAAGCAACCGATAGCGTAGCCTATTATTTGGATGACCTGGCGTTGGAAAAAGTTGAACCTGACTATACCGAAGGTTGGGACGTCTGGCCCGGGCGAATCTCCTTCAGTCATTCAGGGTATCAAACGGGAGCCTCAAAAAGTGCCGTTGCAAATAGTCTGACAGCAAATGATTTCAGTCTGGTTGATCAGAAATCGGGTAAAATAGTACTTACCAAACCGATTCAAAATGTTGTGACTCACCTCGGTACTTTTCAAGTACTTGATTTCTCTGAAATTCAAAAAAACGGTTCCTACGTACTTAAAGCCGGCGAAACGGTTACACAACCTTTTAAAATTGATTCGAATACATGGGAAGAGACCATCTGGAAAACCCTTAATTTCTATTATTCCGAACGTTGCGGGACTTCGATTCCGGGAGTTCATGGAGTTTGTCATCGCGACTGGACCTGCATTCATGGTGATAAAAGCATCGTTATTAATGGTGGATGGCACGATGCCGGGGACTTTACACAGGGACTCGGCAATACAGGTGATGCCGTATACGCGATGTTCAGTCTGGCAGAGAAGATGCACGCTAAAGGGGAGAACCCGAAACTTTATGAACGACTTCTTGAGGAGGCGCAATGGGGACTTGACTGGATTCTGAAGACCAGTTTTGGCGATGGATTTCGGAATGAGGGATCGATCAATAGTCGCAGAACAAATGGTATCATTGGTGATTACGATGACATTACATCAACAGCGAAAAATTCACCCAGAACCAATTTGGTGGCTGCTGCTTCGGAAGCAATCGCCTATCGGGTTCTTAAAGAGCGAGATGAAAGGCTGGCCGCTTATTCGTTGAAAATGGCAAAGGCCGACTGGCAATTTGCAATTGACAAGTTGAGTTTTAATGAGGAATCTTCTTCCAAAGATATTTTTACCGGTTCGTTTGATTCCGGCAATGTGATACATGAACTGGCATCGGCAGGCATTTTGGCTTCTGTAGAGTTGTGGCGTGCTACGGGAGAAGCACGATATGAAGCAAAAGCCACAGAATTGGCAACCATTATTCTTGAGTCACAGCAACGCAAACTTCCCGACTGGGATATCCCGATAACCGGCTTCTTTTATACAAGTCCAACGAAAGAACACATTCTCCACTACTGCCATCGTGGTCATGAGCAGGAGCCTATTATCGCACTTACCCGGTTGTGCGAGGCTTTCCCCGATCATCCGGATTGGATGAAATGGTATTCGGCTGTGACTTTACATTCAGAGTATTTAAAGACAATTGCCAAATATACAGAACCATATGGCGCTCTGCCTGCATCAATCTATACCGATAAGGAATACCTTCAGGTGCCAGCCAGCCGACAGGAGTCATTCAGAAAGCAGGTTTTAAATGGAATTCCTTTAGGTAAAGGGCATTACCTGCGGCTTTTCCCGGTATGGATGGATTATCGGGGCCATTTTGGAACCATTTTGCCCAAAGCGCTCTCGCTGAACTATGCTGCTCGTCTAAGGGGCGACTTCGAATCAGCTAAACTTGCACAGCACCAATTGGAATGGGTAGTTGGCAGAAACCCATTTTCTCAAAGTACAATGTATGGTGAAGGATACGATTTCAGTCCTTTGTATACTCCCTCATCCGGAGATATAGTCGGAGCACTTCCCGTTGGTATTCAGACTCGCGGCGATGGCGATGTACCCTACTGGCCGGTGCAGAGTACATGGACCTATAAAGAAGTGTGGACGCATCCCGTAACGCAATGGATTTGGCTGATGTGCGATCTGGAAGGGCCGGCACTTGTAAAGGGAAAGGCTGAGAACAACGTGGAATTTAAGAATTTAACTACGGAACAAATAACAGTTATTGAGCCTGATACGCAAGGTATGTTTAGTGCATCATTGCCGGAAGGAAAGTATATTGTGAAAAATGGCGATGTTGAACAAGCCGTATCACTTCTTCCTTCCCAAAGTTATCAGATGGATCTTCGGAGGAAAGAGGCGTTTAGTTTCGAGGTTGCAAAACAGTCATCTGCAAAAGGGATTGTCACGATAACTTTAAAAGTTCAGGGAAATGGCAGTCACCAGTTTACGATAAGGTCAAATAACCTGGCAATTAAGGATCCAACTAAGAAAACTCAACTTCAGCCAGGCGTGAGCGTAACGTTGAAATGGCAAGGCAAAATAAGCGCAACAGATGAGCCATGGGTTGCCGTCGTGGTTCCTGATAATGACCTTGCCAATAAAAAAGAGTTGACGGGATCTGTTTGGGAGAAGTAAGTCATGAGATGAAAAAATAGCTTTGCGACCCTGGTAACTTACCTGTTACTGGAACAATTGCAGATGATTATGAATTATAATCTGCAAGGCAGGTCTTAAACGCTTTAGAGAAATCTACAAAACTATTCGGGAAAGTGATACCACAGTTTTCAAAGCGGATGGCATAAAGTTTATCAATTTTGAAAATGGAAATGCTATATTTGAAGTGGCTTCCTATCAGCTAATAAATTAAATATTTCAAAAAAGTTGCAGTAATGAAACAATTGACAAAAATCAAAGGTGTAATCAATAAGATTCCATTTATCCTTCTATTAATAAGCATGTTCTTGCTTTATTCATTTAATCGTCCCGAAAGGGTCCCAGGGAATTTGGAAAAAAGCAAGAGTCACCCAAAAATTGTTAACATCATTAATTTCATTCGGTTACTCGAACCAAGGGACGCTAAAATAACGGAAGAAGTGCTTTATGAAACGGTGGTTAAGCAAATCGAAATGATGAAAAAGTACAAGCTTGGCGGTACTTTTTTGTTGCAATACGATGCCTTGATTGATCCCCGGTATCAAAAGCTGTTAAAGAGTCTTCCAGACAATTCTTTCGAAATTGGCGCATGGTGGGAAATTCCCCAACCTATGGTAGAAAAGGCCGGACTCAAATGGCGGGGTCGTTATCCATGGGACTGGCATGCAGATATCGGGTTCTCAACAGGTTATACACCGGAAGAACGGGAGAAACTGGCCGATGTTTATATGAGCGATTTTAAGCAGATTTATGGTTATTATCCCAAATCGGTTGCTTCGTGGTTTATTGACGCTCATACCTTAAATTATCTTTCTCAAAAATATAAGATCGTAGCTTCCGCTAACTGTAAAGACCAATATGGTACTGACGGTTACACGATGTGGGGCGGTTATTGGAACCAGGCATACTATCCGAGCAAAATAAACTCCTACATGCCTGCGCAGAATGAAAGCAACCAGATCCCAGTGCCTATTTTCCGGATGCTTGGAAGTGATCCTGTTCGTCAGTATGACACCGGACTTGGATCAGACAGGCAGGGTGTAATTACCCTTGAACCCGTATATAAAGATGGCGGTGGAGATGCTGCCTGGGTTAACTGGTATTTTAAAGAATTTGTAGAGGGGAACTCAATAGAATATGCCTACACGCAGGCAGGACAGGAGAATTCGTTTACATGGGATGCGATGTCAAAAGGATTTGGAATACAATTGCCCCTGATTGCACGTTTGAGGGATGAAAAGAAAGTAACAGTCGAAACCCTGGCTGAATCTGGTAAGTGGTTTCGCGAACACTATAAAACCACCCCGGCAACCTCAGTTACAGTGAATGAAGATTTAAAGGGAAGCGACCGTAAAACGGTATGGTTCAATAGCCGTTTTTACCGGATTAATTTACTGTGGGAAAATGGCAACCTGCGCATCCGTGACATTCATTTATTTGATGAAAAATTCCAGTCACCTTACTTCGCTAAAAAAGCCACGAGCAACGAATGTTCTTTTTTTACACTACCTTTTGTTGACGGATATATCTGGAGCACACCACAAAAAATTGCAGGTCTGAGATTTAAGGCCATTTTAAACGGAAAGGAAACATTGATTGAAGGTAAAGATCCGACGATTACGGATTCCATCACCGGGAAGCTGCATATATCATGGCCGCTAAAGTCGTTCGACGGAACCCTCGTGATGGACATTGACGAACAACAGATAAAGATGAAAATTGAAGGTAAGAAAACAATCGACTGGTATCTTGATATGACCACTGCAGATAATATGAAATTACCTTTTAAAAAGATAATTGCCAAGCGGATTGATTGCGAGTTTGATGTTATGAAATATGCAATTAAAGCTGAAAAAGGTTCCTTTTCGGTACCAGGGAATGGAATTATTTTCAGAATGAAGCCGGAGAAGAACACTTTGATACTGAGATTAACAGAGTAAAATAGTGCAAAATAAGTGGGTGAAGATGTTGTCTTATATCGATGGTCCCTATCAACCATTACAAAATTAAGAACGCATTTAAGAAGAAGAATTATTTGCTTTTGAAGTTGATTTTCATGTTTAGTCTTTGCGCCAATTCTTTGGCTGAAGGTTAATCAGTATATTGAACCGGTCAGCTTATAACGTCATCATATCTGGCAACTGCACACACATATCATATGTGCTTATCTATCTGCTAAAAGCACCTTGTCCAATTGCGTTTTTACTCTAACCAATCAAATTTCAAAGAATTCCTCTCTATGCATAATCTTGATTTTATTGACAGGTTTTGCTTGAAATATGATAATATTCAACAATTTAGCTTATGCATGGTTTTTTCAGTTCTTATAATTGTTTCTTCCTCTATTTGAATACTTTATGAAATTATACTGACACTTTGGTGTGAATTTGAAATTATGTAATCAGACACAAATAGTATCAATATGCCGGAATAAAAATGATGTACTCAGGTAATGTTTTCTTAAAAAATATTTCATCTATTTGTGGGGAAGAATAGTTTGACTCTTGGATACAATTTGCATTTGCTATGCAATAACTTTTACAAAAAGCATTTCGATTGAAACAATTAGTAAAATGTTGGACACGTCAAGATTTCAATTTTGCAGCTTAATGAAAAAGACATTGAGTAAGTTGGATATTACGCTATAAACATACAATAGGACATGAATGGGAGCAAATTGGTCTTATCAGATAAGAGATTGCAAAAATAAAAAGATTAAATAATTTTCATATTTTTGTTTCGATGCAAACTATCCATGGAATAGCTGAAAAGGATCTGATTGTTAGGCTCAAAGATGGAGACCAAACAGCATTTGAGCTGTTATTCCGCTTTTATTATCCTGGTTTAGTCATTTATGCTTCACAATTTACTGCCGACCGCGATGAAGCCGAAGAGATTGTACAAGACTTTTTTGTACGGTTCTGGCAAAAGCATCAACAAATCTTACTCTCCGACTCTTTAAAGAATTATTTTTTCTCCTCTGTTAGGAATGGCAGCCTAAATTACCTGAAGCACAAAAAAATTGAAGACAGTTATCTAAAAGAGATTTATGATCTTTCAAATGAACATCTTGCTTACGACACCAATCTGTATGTGGCATCTGAACTTCAGGATAAAATAAAGAATTCAATTGAACTATTACCTGATAAATGTCGCGAAATTTTTATGATGAGCCGGATACGCGGCATGAAAAACGGAGAAATCGCCATTGAATTAAATCTATCCAAACGAACAGTCGAGTCGCAGATCAGCAATGCATTAAAAGTGCTGCGGGTCGAATTAAAAGACTATGCAGGTTTACTAATTCTCCTTGGCATCCATCACTTTTAGCAGGTCTGATATTTTCAGCTTTTTTACGCAGTGTATTGGCATAGCGGAGACAAAATGATGAAAAGCGTAGCGAATGAAAAATGTTGGCAAGTCAGACAATTAATCTGTAGTTATTTTTTTAGTTTTTCCTTACGTGTGTTTTCCTTTTCAGTTGTATTAATGCTGGAAGGGAGGGAAAAGCACAATTCTATTCTTTTAGAGCCAATATGACAAACAAGTATTCTATAAATCATAAAATAGAGGAATTAATTTCTGGTCGTTTAAACCAGAACTTTGAAGCACAAATCGATGAAGCCGCCAAGGCAATCTCTGAAATTGAGAGCATTGACAGCAATCGCGCATATTTTAAAGTTCAGAGCCGGCTTAAAAAGAAGGGAGGATTCATATTGTTATTGAATTCCTTATCCCGGATTGCAGCTGTACTTTTTATCCCACTACTGATTGTCTCAGGCATCCTTCTCTATCGACAATTAAATATCAAAGAGAATCAGCAATTCGCCATGCAGAAAATTACCAGTCCATCCGGGGTTCGCTCGCAAGTTACGTTACCTGATGGGTCGAATGTTTGGTTGAATGCAGAGAGTACGATAACATTCAAAGTTCCATTCGATCAAAAAAGTCGCGACGTTTCGTTAACGGGTGAAGCTTACTTTGATGTTCAGAAAAACCCAAGCGTTCCTTTCACAGTAAGTACAGGAAATGTAAATGTAAGGGTATTGGGGACCAAGTTTAATTACCGGGCATTTGAGAATGAAAATAATATAGAAATAGTTCTCGTGGAAGGCAAGGTAAGCTTAAATACTGATGGAGAGAAAAGAGAGAACGAGGTCATAATGAATCCAGGTGACAGGGCAGTTTTTGACAAAACTTCGAACCTTACTAAGGTTACAAATGAAAATATTGAAAAGTATATTGCCTGGCACACCGGGAAACTGATTTTCGACGAAACGCTGATGCCTGAAGTCGCGGTCCAGATTGGTCGCTGGTTCGGTGTTGATGTTGTTATTGCAGATTCAAAAATTATTAATTACCGTATCACGACAACATTTGAGAATGAATCTTTGCATCAGGTACTTGAACTGCTGAGGTTATCATCGCCTCTTGAAATAAAATATGTACAAGCGACAATCAATAAATCGAATCAAATTCAAACAAAATCAAAAGTGATATTCAGTAAGAAAACTAAAAAATATTTGCCTATGAATAGATAGCCATAAAACTAAACGAAGAAAGGAAGTGCTCGAACACCTCCTTCCAGATTACCCATTTAAGGGAAGATTAAATAATGTTACAAATAAAATCACACAAATTTATGAAAATAATCATGAACTTATTGTGCTCGTTTATATTGGAGCACAGAAAAATGTTTTATGCCATGCGGAACACCTTATTTATCATCCTGATCTTTGCTTTTCAATCGATTGCAGGGGTCAGTTATGCTCAATCTACACGCCTTTCGCTCGATTTGAAAAATTCAACAGTGAAAGAGGTCCTTCAAAAGATTGAACAGCAGAGTGAATTTTACTTTTTATATAATAGCGAACTGATTGATGTTCAGAGAAAAGTTGATGTGTCGGTCACTAATGAGAAGATCGATAATATTCTCGCCAAACTATTCAGCAGTGATAAAGTAAATATTTTGGTACGGGAGCGTCATATTATTTTGACGCCATCAGATGAAATTGTGACACAACAAGGAAAAACGGTTACGGGAAAGGTGACTGATCAATCTGGAGGATCAATTCCCGGAGCAGCAATCATTGTTAAAGGAACTACAATTGGTGTTACCTCTGATAATGATGGTAAATTTTCATTGTCATTGCCTACTGATGCAAAAATACTTGTCTTTTCATTTGTAGGAATGAAGACGCAGGAAATAGTAATTGGTAATAATGCGACCCTAAATGTAATAATGCAGGAAGAGACCATTGGCATTGAAGAAGTTGTGGCTATTGGTTACGGTACAATGCGTAAACAGGATGTAACTGGATCAATTTCACAGGCCAAGGGTTCTGATTTAGTTAAGAGCCAGAGTTTTAGTGCATTAGACAATTTGAGAGGTAAGGTTTCGGGTGTAAGTATCTATTCGAATTCAGGACAGCCAGGAGCTTATCAAAGCCGTGTCGTTATCAGAGGTTTGTCCACCATTAATTCTTCGTCCAATCCGCTGTATGTAGTTGATGGCGTGGTTATGGAGAATTTTGGGCTGATGAATCCTAACGATATCGAAAGTATAGAAGTATTAAAAGATGCTTCTTCTGCGGCTATTTATGGCGCCCGCGGTGCTAACGGAGTTATTCTCGTCACCACAAAACATGGAAAAAAAGATGGAGAAGGTACTACTATAAGCTATCAGGGATCTGTAGGCATAAGTAGTGTAGCTCGTTATATGGATTTGCTTAATTCTCAGGAGTGGAGCGATGCTTTTATGCAGGGACTTGCAAATGAAAATAAATATATGGATAAAACATGGTCGCTGGACAGAACGAAATGGTTTACTGATCGTAATTATTTTGATGCGGAAGGAAATCCATTGTACGATACCAATTGGCAGAAAGAAGCAACCAGAACTGCTCTCTCTCAGAACCATCAACTGAACATTCAGCAGAAGGGAGCAACCTCTTCAACTGGCGCATTTATCAATTATACTGATCAGGAAGGGGTTGTTAATAATACTTTCAGCAAACGCTTGAATGCTAAGATTTCTTTTGACGCCGATCCAACAAAATGGTTATCAACGTCCATCAGTTTAATGGCAAACCATTCTTGGGGACGTTACACTCCGGAAACAGGTGGAGGACAGGATGCCCGACGCACGATGATTGAAATGTTGCCATGGTTACCAGTAAGAGATGCAAACGGCAAATACACAAATTCGGCAAGCTCTTCAATGTCAGACACCTTTGGATTTGAAGGAATGTCCAATCCTGTTTCTATCCTGGAACAGCAAAAACGAATGAACTACAACACTCAGATATTTGGGAACGCAGCTTTAACGTTTCATCTGTTAGATGGACTTGACCTTAAAACTCAGTTAGGTGTTGATAGTCATAGCATTACATACAGAGGTTATTCTTCCACTACGCTGAACAATATATCCATGCCAAATGGTTGGGCCGAAATAAATCACACAAACACACTTTATTGGCAAGAAGAATCTTATCTGACCTACAATAAAGTGATTGGTGTGCATCGTTTGAATACAATGGCAGGCCTTTCATGGCAAGAACGCACATCTAACTACGATAATTCCTATACCGAAGGATTCAGTGATGATTTCTTCGAATGGAACAATATGGGCGCAGGTACAACACCTTCAACGCCTTCATCAAGTTACAATAAGTGGTCGATGAATTCATATTTCCTTCGTCTTGGTTATACCTATAATGATAAGTATTCTGCAACTGTTACCGGTCGTTATGATGGATCATCAAAATTTGGAATAAACAACAAATATGCATTTTTCCCATCGGCAGGTTTAGCATGGAACGTATCTCAGGAAAACTTCTTGAAGAACAGCGAAACAATCAGCAATTTAAAACTTCATACAAGTTATGGCTTAACAGGTAATTCTGAAATTAATCCATATCAATCATTAGGCTCAGTTGAATCAGGCACATTGCTTCTCGACGGCACAAGATCTGCTTATTCATACATAAGCTCAATCGCAAATCCTGATTTAAAATGGGAAAAAACAGCCCAATTTGATCTTGGATTCAACCTGGGTTTGTGGAAAAATAGATTAAACTTTGATATTTCTTATTATCAAAAGAAAACAACAGATTTATTACTGAACTGCCCATTGCCAACATCTTCAGGCTATGGTTCAATTTTCAAAAACATCGGGTCAGTACAAAATCAAGGTTTGGATATTATGGTCGATGCTACTCCCGTTCGTGTTAAAGACTTTAAATGGAACACTACATTGAACCTAAACTACAATAAAAACAAAATTCTTCATTTGGGTGAAAACGACGAAGACATTGAAATGAATGGCTGGGTTGGAGGTTCTGAAAGTATTTTACGTGTTGGAGAAAATTTAAGTAGTTTCTATGGTTACAGACGATTAGGTGTCTATACCGACGAAGACCTCGCCGCAGGTACTTGCACAAAGAGCCAGGTAGGTCGTGCAAAACGTACTACAGAAAAGGAGATCATTGGTAAAGGAATGCCAGACTGGACTGGTAGTTTCATCAATAACTTTACTTACAAGAATTTTGATTTAACCATTGATATGCAATTTGTAATGGGAGTAGAAACAATGCAACAATTCTACCATTCAACTTACGACCGTTTTGGTATTACAAATGGGTTGAGCAATGTCTTATATGATGCATATAACGGAACCAATCCAAATACAATGGAGCAAGCCATCTATTTAAGTAATTCCGGACATGCAGGACAAAACACTACCGTAGATTCTGGTTGGATTGCCGATGGTTCTTATTTGAGAGCTAACCTTATCCAATTAGGGTTTAACTTTCCTAGTGAAAAATGCAAATCGATCGGCGTAGCAAACCTACGTTTATATGCTAATGTGAATAATGCATTTATGATCAGTTCAAGTAAGTTCAACGGATACGATCCTGAAGCAACATCACAGGGAGACTCTAATAAGTTTGGACAGAACATGACATTCTTCTCATACCCAAGAGCCAGAACTTGGACAATGGGAGTAAACGTAACATTTTAATTAATTTAATAAGAAAACAACCATGAAAAAGATATTAATATGCTTATCAGTGGGCCTTCTTTGGTTGACCTCATGTAACAAGTTTCTGGATGAAAGTCCAAAATCATCTTTAACAGATGTCGATTATTACAAAACAGAAGCTCAAGCCAAAGCTAATGTAAATTATTTATATCGTAATGGGGCAACAGGACGTATATCCAATGCACCCAGTGCATACATCGGACCTAAAGCCTCTATAACCGGTATGCTGACTGGCTATTTCAGTAATAGTTACGAAGGACAGGAAGTTGTTTGCAAGTATTCTCGTCTGCTGACTCGTCAGGATCACACGAATGAAATATCTGATACTTCAGATGATATCTGGGATAATTGTTACAGCGCTATTAACGTTGCAAACAATGCTATTGTCAGCATTCCAAAAATAAGTATGGAATCAGCCGTCGCCAATAAGTTGACTGCAGAAGCTAAGTTTTTCCGGGCGTTCAACTATTTTTATTTGGTAAAAACATTTGGCGATGTGCCATTGTTGCTCGAACCTACAACATTAGAGAATCTGTATCCAGTAAGAACAGCATCAGCTAGTGTGTATGAACAAATCGTGTCTGATTTGAAAGAAGCAATAGATGTTTTGCCAGCTGTAACATTTTCAGCCAATGGACACCGTATTACAAAGTATGTTGCTGCAATGACTCTGGCCGATGTATACTTTCATAAAGGAGACTATGCCAATGCAAAGACTTATGCTAAAATAGTAGCAGAATCATCGCATTCTTTGACTCCAAATACCAATTTATCAAACAATAGCGCTTACAATAAATTACGTTCGACCGACGACTTGAATGAAGTTATCTATTGTCAGGAATATGATGCAAGTATCAGCGATGGCAGTTGGTGGCCAACCTATGCATTTTCATCGGCGGCAACAGGTGTTTTTGGCACATACTCCATTTTCGAAAGAGTATACGGTCCAATTGACCAATTCTTAAATGTTTATCCAAGTAGTGATCTTCGTATACAGCCCAACCAGTTTTTTCATTGGAATTACACAAATCCAAATACGGGTAAGACCTGGACAGCTCCAGTGGGACAGGCAGGTTGTTGGTACTATTATGACGAAGATGCTTTGTTGACTACTGGCAAAGCAACTAAAGACTGGAATTTTTATCGTTTGTCAGAAGCTTATCTGGATTATGCTGAAGCAATTGCTCAAACAGATGGAGTTACCAATGAAGCCGCTGGCTATTTGGCACAGATTCAGCTCCGTGCCAACACCGTAGGTGAAACGGAAGAGCAAATCAAGGCTCGTTTATTGTCTTTATCAAAACAAGACTTTATCGAAGCTTGTTGGACCGAAAGAATCCGTGAATTTCCATTGGAATTCAAAATCTGGGATGATTGCGTCCGGACAATGAAATTCCCGGTTATTTCAACTACCGAAAAAGGCAAAGTTTCGTATGTCGATTTGATCGGGGCACAAAATGCAGCAGGCGCTACTTTCAAAGCAACCGACTTAGTCTTCCCGATTTCATTAAGCGAATTACAACGCAATCCGAAATTAACACAGAATACAGGATATGCGAGTAAATAGATTATAACTTACAAAAAGGCTGTCCTTTTAATTTTGGACAGCCTTTTTTATTTGTTGACAACTTTTCCACGACCTTAAGGTGTTGGCTATTCAAATTTTTAAATTCGTTTGCCTTGGCAGGTTTCGGGCCATTCAGAGAAAAAGTTAGTGTTTTGTTTAAAGCAATATTGCTGTTTGAATCGTGATGTAATTACTTGCAATTAAATTATAGACATATGAAATTCATTCCTTCCGCATTTTAGGCCTTGTGGCTGTGCTGTATGCCTTGCAAATAAGCTTCCTGCCAAACAACCGGTCGCTTATGTCAACCCTTACATTTGAAATATCAGTCATTTGCTGGTACCAACTTTCCCAACCATTCAACTTCCGAACAGTATTTTGCGGGTTTATCCCGAACGAGGCTATTTTACCGAAGAACTACTGAATGGCTTGCCTTTGGTGGTGACGAGTCACTGTGGTAGTTCGGCCCTTAACCAGAGTCCGTTTCAGGGAAATTAAAGTGGACTGAAACCAGTTTTTCATACAGTTACGATCAGTAAAAGCTGACTCCGTATTCGGTATACCTCGATGAGCAGCAAACTGAGGTTCGGTTTGGCCTTTCTCACCAGTTAGCCATGTACGAAATTTTTCACAGGATAGTGCTGCTTACCTTATCCTGAACTCGCAGAACGGTTCACTGAAGTGGGACGGGGAAGCAGTTTCCGGATTTCAATCAACCGATATTCATACGCGTGTTTATTTGTATCTGGAGCCAGAACAAACACCCGAAAATATTTGTGTGTTGAAAGCAAATAGCCTGGTAAACGAGAAAGAAGCTTCAGGTAAAAAAGCTTGTGTTGTCCTGAAATTTGGTTCAGGAACAAAAACTGTTTGTTTACGCTATGGCATTTCGTTAATTGATACCGATCGGGTACGTAAAAATTTAAACCGCGAAATACAGGATTATGATTTAAAATCACTTCAGTAAAACGGGCGAAAAATATTGAACGCATCGCTTGGAAAAATTGAGGTAACAGCCGGTTCTGATATTGTGAAAACAATTTTCTACACCTCGTTTTACCGCACGTTCGAAGGTGTTGACTCCTATTTTATTGTGTTTCGAAAACCTGTTCCGGTTGATGCAGGCAAATCGCACAAGACCAATTTCCCCGAATTGAAGGAATTAACCGAATTAAGTGGTTCATGGAAAATTTCATTCGATCCGAAATGGGGTGGCCCTGATACAGTCACATTTCCCAAACTGGTGAGCTGGACCGATCGGCCAGAGGACGGAATTAAGTATTATTCGGGGTCGGCCACTTATAAGAAAACGTTTGATTTGACGCTGGAAACAGCTAAAACTGGAAGACTATTTCTTGATTTGGGAGAGCTGAAGGATGTTGCAGAAGTTCGTCTGAACGGGAAGAAACTGGGTATTCTTTGGTGCGCTCCATGGCGTGTTGAGATTACTGAAGCTGTAAAACCGACAGGCAATTTACTGGAGGTCGACGTCATCAATCTATGGGCGAACCGCGTTATTGGCGATTTAAGTCTGCCGGTGAAAAACCGCTACACGACAACACATGATGGTTTCCGTTTTGATTTTCTGGCGAAGAAAACACCGCTCCTCAGGTCTGGATTATTCGGTCCCGTGAAAGTCTATTTGGCAAATGATTAACGGGTTAAACTGATTTCAACCGATGCAGGAATTATTTCAGTACTACACTGCAAACGAAATAAATAGTATTAAGAAAAACAACTTGATGTCGCAATTACTGCCATAAACGAAGCATGAACAAAGCATGAACGAACCATGAACGAACCATGAAGGATCATTAAGCCTGTTTTGAAGCTAAAATGGACATAAATCAAGTCGATGCGAAGATTGAATCATACATAATACAGAAGATATCCCGATCGCTGCAACCGTGATACGAATAGAGGACGCATTAAAATAAAACCAGCATGTAAGCAACTAAACGCAAACAGTTGGTTAAAAGAATTATTTTTAATAAAAAATTAAGGACACATTTATGAAAAAGAACTATTTGCTATGGAAGTTGATTCTCCTATTTATTCTTTTAGCCAATACATCGGCTGAAGGTCAAATCAGTATATCGAACCAATCAGCCGATAACGTCATTGTATTTGGAAACAGCAAACTTAAAGTTACACTCGATTATGCTTCAAAATGTGTTGTCACAGACATGGAAGTGAATGGCGAAGCGGTGCTTTCAAACAAATCGGGAATCTATTCAGAGATCAGGACTTCTGCGGCCACCTATTCAACGCGTAAGCTGGCCACTTCGCCCAAAATAAAAACCCAAAAGAACAATGTGACGATCTCCGGTATTCGTTATGGCGAAGGTAATGCACCCATTGACGAAGTCTGGACTTTCCTGATCACAGAGACGGATATCAGGTTTGATATTGAAAGGACTGTTTCAAAACCCCTTGTGGCCGAAGAAGTTTCCTTCCCGATGGTCAACTTTAACAGTATTCATACCTGGGACGGTTCCTTTCTTGGTTACGGAGGATTGGCGTGGTTCTATCTCTTCAACGAAAAACTATGCACCTATGGCGTTCATACGGGCTCTTCAGTATTCTGGAACAGTACAACCGGGAATGGATTAAAAGTAGCCGCTTCGGCGAAAGGTAAGCAGGTTGCATCAAAATTCACGCGGTCAAATGATGATCAGTTGGTATACGCAGTTTCAGTATCAGATAGCGAGATGAAATACCGGTACGATGCCGGTACCAACAGAAGAAGATTTGTAAGGGGAAAAACAGATGTCTGGGATTCTTTTCAGTTATCAGCAGGCAAATATGCTGAATCAGTTACCTTTTCGTGGGTAAACTATAACGAGGAATACAACCGTGGTCATTTGGCAGGAATAAATGGCAAGCAGGTTACCAGCCTCGCAAATACAATCGCAAGGATTGGCGTTATTGATGCGAAGCATTTCGGTGGCAACAGTTGGCATACACCCTACGGACCTATCTGCCTGCATGAGCAATATATCGGACAAATGGGAATAGCGATTAATGATCCGGATTACATCAATGGATATAAGGAATGTCTGGATTATTACTGCGATAATGCCATTCAACCGGATGGCAGGGTACTTTCACGATGGGCCTATACCGACGAGGATGCGATGAAAGGAACAGCAACCTCAAAAGGCTTTTACGAAGCACAATGGGGATATTTGCTCGACTCAAATCCTGACTTTGTTACAAATGTTTCGGATCTTTACAATCAAAGCGGTGATTTAAACTGGGTCAGAAAATTCAAGCAACCCTGCGAAAAGGCACTGCAATATCTCCTAAAAAGAGACACCAACGGCAACCACCTGGTGGAAATGAAGACCAACAGCCTGTCTGAGAAAAGAGGAAGCGACTGGATTGATATCATTTGGGCATCGTATGAAAATGCCTTTGTAAATGCCAAACTCTATTATGCGCTCACCTTATGGTCGGATATTGAGAAACAGCTCGGAGATACAGAAAAAGCAACCTATTACTCAACCTATGCTTCCGAACTCAAAACCAGTTTCAACAAACCGACTCAATCAGGCGGTTTCTGGGATGAGAAAAACAACTGGTATGTCTATTGGCTGGATAAAGACAAATCGGTTCACGGCAACAACCTGGTGATTCCCGTAAATTTCATGGCGATCACTTACGGCATTTGTGACGATGAACAACGGAAGAAAGCCATTCTTGATAAGGTTGAAGAACAAATGCAAAAGGAAAATTTGTTCGCATGGCCTTTGTGCATGTATACGTATGCCAAAGGTGAAGGAAACGACTGGCAATTTCCATTCCCCAACTACGAAAACGGCGATATATTCCTGTCGTGGGGAGCAATAGGCGTTGAAGCATATGCCTCCTATAAACCGGAACTGGCCTTGAAATACGTTGAGAATATCCTTTCGCGTTACGAAAAAGACGGGTTGGCGTTCCAGCGCTATGGCCGGGTTAAGCAGGATGGCTTGGGTGATGATATTCTTTCAGGAAACAGCCTGGCTATTATCGGACTTTACAAATCAATTTATGGGATCAATCCGATGTATAACCGGGTGTACCTCAACCCCCACATCCCTGAAAAACTTTCGGGTACAACATTGAATTATAAATACCGGGGAGACAAGCTGGTAATCAGCCTTGATAAAGGCCGTTACTCCGTTTCCAATGCTCAGTTTAAGCTGACCTCAGCAAATGATTTCGGCTACAATGCAGGTAAGAACGAATTGGAATATTTCAATTCCGGGAATGATGCCTGGTCGCTGAAAGCACAACTTGTGAAGACCAGTAACCTTTCTGTTGAAATTGGCAGATGGAATGAAAAAGAGTGCACCTGGAACCAGATTACATCTCTAAATACCGGGAGCATAACCTATTCGGTAGGCAGATTAAAGGTGGATAATAAGTATGAAATTTCAATCGATGGTCAAATCTTTAAAACCTTGAAAAGCGATAAAGAGGGTCGTTTGGAATTTGATGTTATTCCGAAAGCCGATTTAACGGAGATCCGCATTCAATTAATGAACAAGTAGAAATTAAATTTTATGAAGAGAGCATTCGTACTTGTTTCGGTTCTGGCAGTTGCATTCATTATTGCATCCGGACTGACAGATAAAACAAAAGTAGCTGACAAGGCTTTGGAGAGTGGTTTCAATACTCCGCCCGATTCGATTCAGACCAGCGTTTATTGGTATTGGATTTCTGACAATATTTCGAAAGAAGGGGTTATCGCTGATCTCCACGCAATGAAAAAGGCGGGCATCAACCGCGCATTTATCGGCAATATTGGCCTCGATGATATTCCTTACGGGAAAGTCAAAATGTTGAGCGAAGAATGGTGGGATATCCTCCACGTTGCACTGAAAACAGCAACTGAGCTGAACATCGAAATTGGAATTTTCAATTCCCCGGGATGGAGTCAGTCCGGAGGACCCTGGGTAAAAGCAGATGCGGCCATGCGCTACCTTACCGCTTCGGAAATTCGGGTAAAAGGACCTCAGAAATTATCGCAGAAGCTGGAAAAGCCAATTGCTATTTTTCAGGATGTCAAGGTGATTGCCTATCCGGCTCCAAAAGATGACCAGTTAGTCCTGAATACTAAAAATGCGAAAGTAACTTCGTCTCCGAAGGTTGTAGGTTTAGATAAGATTGTGGATGGTGACAATAAAACCGGAATCAGCTTTCCTTCAAGTGGTGAATTTGTGGTTGATATACAAGCCAATGCCCCATTTACCGCTCGCAGCCTTTCTGTTCGTTCTTCCGAACAACCAATGAATGTTAATGCAGCGATTCAGGTTAAGGAAGCCACCGGCAAATACCGCACCCTTTCCGAATTTCAGATCAACCGTTCGAACCCGGCATTGAACGTTGGTTTTGATCCTTATGCCCCGGTTGTGTTGTCATTTCCGGCCACAACGGCGACCAACTTCCGTTTGGTGATTAAAAATGCGAATCCCAAAAGTGGTTTGTCGGAAGTGGTACTGGCAACATCACCCCGGGTTGAACGTTTTGCCGAGAAAACGCTGGCCAAAATGCACCCGACACCGCTTCCTTACTGGAAAGATTATCAATGGGCACCGCAACCGGAAACCAATGATCAGTCAACGGTGATTGATGCCTCCAAAGTAATTGATATTTCGAAGAATTTGTCTGCTGACGGCACCCTTACCTGGGATGTTCCTGAAGGCGAATGGGTCATCCTCCGCACAGGGATGACACCAACCGGAACCCAGAACGCACCTGCTTCGCCCGAAGCTACCGGATACGAAGTGGACAAGATGAGCAAAAAACATGTCGCGATGCATTTTGACGGGCACATGGGAGAAATACTGAAACGCATTCCTGAAGCTGATCGGAAATGCTTCAAAGTGGTGGTTCAGGATAGCTACGAAACCGGCGGGCAAAATTTTACCGATGGTTTTCTGGATGAGTTTAAACAGCGGTATGGTTACGATGCTGTTCCTTACCTTCCGGTGTACAAAGGGCTGGTTGTGAATAGCGAACAAGCGTCTGACCGTTTTCTGTGGGATATGCGGCGGATGGTTGCCGATAAAGTAGCTTACGATTATGTGGGTGGACTAAGGGATATCAGTCATAAAAATGGACTGCGCACATGGCTTGAATGCTATGGCCACTGGGGCTTCCCGAGTGAGTTCCTGATGTATGGAGGTCAGTCGGACGAAATTGGCGGTGAGTTCTGGAGTGAAGGGGAGCTAGGGAATATTGAGAACCGTGCGGCCACTTCATGCGGTCATATCTATGGAAAGACCAAGATTTCAGCTGAGTCAAACACATGTGCCGGAAGTCCGTTTTCGCGCTATCCCGGGGTAATCAAGCAACGTGGCGACCGCTTTTTTGCAGAAGGAATCAACAATACGTTGCTGCATGTTTATATCACACAACCTTATGAGGACAAAAATCCCGGTATGAATGCCTGGTTTGGGAATGAGTTCAACCGCAAAAACACCTGGTTTTCGCAGATGGATGTTTATACACAATACCTTAAGCGGACCAATTTTATGCTTCAGCAGGGATTGAATGTGGCCGATGTCGCCTATTTTATTGGTGAAGATGCCCCGAAAATGACGGGAATTGTAGACCCGGCACTTCCGGTAGGTTACCAGTTTGACTATATGAATGCCGAGGTCATTGAGAAATATATGACGGTGAAAGACGGACTGATTACTTTGCCACACGGCACCCAATACCGTATCATGGTCTTGCCTAAGTTGGAAACCATGCGTCCCGAGGTGCTGGCTAAAATTAAACAGCTTGTCAATGATGGCGCTGTTATTTTAGGACCTGCTCCAAGTCGTTCGCCCAGTTTGCAAAACCAGCCCGAAGCCGACCAGCAACTTCAGAAAATGGCTTCCGAATTGTGGGGAGATGTGGATGGCGTGAAAGTAAAATCCCGGAAATTTGGAAAAGGGATGATCATCAACGGTATGAACATGACCGAAGCCTTTGCGTTGATCAACTGTGTGCCCGACTGCAAATTACCGGAGGATCTTTCAATTCACTACGGACACCGCACATTGGGCAATGGTGAAATCTACTTCGTGACAAACCAAACGGCAGAAACCAAACTGATTACCCCTGAATTCAGGGTGAAAGGAATGCAACCCGAACTTTGGGAAGCCGCAACCGGATCTATCCGCAATTTCCCTGCATTTAATGAAAAATTAAACACCACTGCCGTTCCGTTAAAACTGGAACCATACGAAAGTGTATTTGTTGTCTTCCGCAAAACTTCGGGCAAAGCATCGGCAAATAGTGTTGAAGCCAATTATCCGGCACCAACTGTTCTTGCCAACCTTAATGGCTCGTGGACAGTTAACTTTAACGCCTCCCAAAGAGGTCCTAAAGAACCGGTTGTATTCGAAACGCTACAGGACTGGACGACATCGAAGGATGACCAGATCAAATACTATTCGGGAACTGCTTTTTATACTAAGAAATTTAAGATGGATAAGTTGCCTGCCAATGAAAAGATAATCATCAATTTAGGTAAATTTACTGCAATGGCTAAAGTCACAGTAAATGGCACGTATGCAGGGGGATTATGGACAGCACCTTATCAGCTCGACATCACCAAATTGATCAAAGCGGGTGAAAATGAATTGAAGATAGAAGTGGTCAACACCTGGGTAAACCGATTGATTGGAGACAGCAAATTGCCAATCGGTCAGCGGCCTACCTGGTGCCCGGTCAATCCTTACAAGCCTGATAGTCAATTGCAGCCTTCCGGATTATTTGGGCCAGTAGAGGTTTTAAGTGTTCAGTATTGATATCGCGATTGAATCACCCATCCGCATAAATATCAAAGGGCAGTAAATCATTTATTTACTGCCCTTTTGATTCGATTTAAAATCCCGTATTGTGGGCTGTATTAGTCCTTGAGACAGTCATCCAGGTATTGATATAGCGAGATTCAGCATTTGGAACAAATAAAACAAATGTAGTACTACAACTGATACACAGGAATAACGCAATGCATATTTCATTGCCATAAATATGCTTAGTAGGATTGTGTCTGTTCCTTATATGTTAACCGCATGTGAAGTTTATAATAATGCAGTTAAATTATTGCATTAAAAATCTGGTGATTCCATTGATATTAGTAACTTTAGAAAGAAGGGAAATGAGATCCAAGAAGTACCTTTCCAATCAGGATGTTATGTAAGCTACAACGTTGCTCAAACAGACTTCACAAAGTTTACGAAGATCGACCTCAATTTAAAGATTTAATTGATAGACAAAGAGCAGAAATCACAAGCGAGACCAATCTTCAAACTCAGGACTCCGGAGAAAAAGGAGGAATGGATAAAGAAGTTGGACGAAGCAGCCAAATCTTAAACTGAAACCGTAACCGATTAGAACACGGGAAAACGCGATGGCATTCATGGATACAAGGTTAACGTGGATGAGGTAGAACCAGCCGGAACTCATACTCGAACTGTGCAGTATGAATTTTTCAGAGAAGAGTCGATTATTCTTCCGAATGAACATGGCGAACATGATAGTTTTTCGGCCTGGGCTTATGCAGATCATATTGTTGCAGATATTTGCAAAATACTTTAAAATAGATATATGGAAACACAAACACTTTATCAGGAAGCAATAAAATTTGCGACCGCAAAACACCTAGAGAAGGATCATAAGGTTCCGGGGACTAACTTACCCTATGTTGTGCATTTAAGTAATGTAGCAATGGAAATAATGATAGCTTCATTCAATACCGACAACTTCAACCTGGGATTGGCCGTTCAGGCCGCACTACTACATGATACCATTGAAGATACATCGACAGACTTCGCAGAATTGGAAAGTAAATTTGGAAGTGAAGTTGCCACTGCCGTTTCTGCTTTGACCAAAAACAGCGATCTATCCAAAGAGCAATCGATGGCAGACAGCCTGGCAAGAATAAAGGAAAAGCTATCTGAGGTGTGGGCGGTAAAGCTTGCTGACAGGATAACCAATCTTCAACAACCACCTAAGCATTGGAGTAAGGAAAAGAAAATTACCTATCGGGAGGAAGCCAGGCTAATATTAAACGAACTTAAAGAAGGCAATGAATTTCTGGCAAGGCGTTTGGAAGCAAAGATCGAAGAATATCAGATCTATATTACTAACCCGAGTTCGATATAATTGTTTGTTTAATATTCTAATAATAAGGTTATAATGTTGTTTTCTATTACTAATTTGTCTTCTGCTGAGGTTGAAAAACAGGATAAGGTTTTAAAACCTTCTTCTCAAAACCTTACCTTAGTTGCGATTTATGGACCATATGACATTAAAACCTTATTGCATTATTGGTTTTCAGGCGTTTTATGTTTTGCCATCTTTCGAACTCAGTTAAATAAATCACAATAACTTCGACTTAATCAAACGAGAATACAATCATTTTCAATAAATGCGAACATGAAAAATCTGAGATTGGATTGTATTTTATATATGATTTTTCTTTCGTCTTTCTAAAAATATAAACGCTGTTTGGCCATTGAACCGGATGGTTTAATCGGTATTCATCTGCCTGCATTTTTGTAAATAACTTCTTCGGAGTGTATTTCCATATCCTTGCCTGAGAGATATTAAGTAGTTCACAGCCAATAAACGCTTCAGTAAAAATCGTAAAAACCTTCTAAACGATTAAAATTACTTATGTTTTTGCCTTCGTTTCTGCACTTCCGTATATTTTTTAAGCATATTGTATTTATATATAAAATTATATATCTTTCCATTCTAAATTAACCCAACTTAATCCATAAAACACGATGAGTAACTTTGAAAAACAAGGGAGCATTGACGCTGATTTGCTGAGGCTCATTATCGATTTAAACCGCACACCGGATATGATCACCCTTCACACTTATTTAGGTATCCGTTTTTATGAGAAAAACCGTATCCTGCTTTTCCGGACGATGAGTGATCCTTTAGCTAAACGAACGTGTTGGGAGGTCCTGTTTACGGACTCAACTACAAAAAAACTGACCTACCATGTTACGTCTGAAAAGCTCCTCGGTCGTCCTTCACTGAGTTCCTTTATTAAGATCAGCCAATCATATATTCTCAACCGCGCTTTCCTGCGGGGAATCGACTATAAAACCCGCAATTGCATATTGTTTCCTCCATATGATAAAATCATCCTCCCCATATCCCGGGTAGAGTTTATAAAAATAAAAGCGCTGTTATTAGAATAACCACATTGGACCAGACCCCGAAGGTCTCAAGAGCCTTCGGGTCAGTTATTAACCACCCTTGTCCCAAATTTATTTTCACCATATAAGGTGTTTTTTGAACCGGATATCGACGAAGTCGTCCGGATTTACACATAAGTACATTTGCCTGTTTTTATATCTTTCGTATTAACCTTTCTTTTACTGATAATTATTAGCAATCAGCTTATTTTTCAAGCTATTATTTACATTTTAAAGTTTTTCAGAATGGCAACAAATGACAAAAACAGCGTTATTGTGGAACTTTACGATCTAACGCTAACAGAAAGAAAAGACGACCGTTTCGGTCGCGTAGTAACCACCAAGTCGCTGAAAGAAGACGACTTAATAGAAATCGCCGTTTCGCGGCGTACAGACCTCAATCCCGTTACGCTGAAGTCTTCGATGGAAATACTCAAGGGTATTGCTACCGAGCAAATTGCCAACGGTGCATCGGTCAGCTTCGGCCTGGGATATTTCAACCTTGGCGTCAACGGCGTATTCATTGGCGACAATGGCCCTTGGGACAGTTCGAAACACAGCCTGTCCATACGTGTTACTCCCACCGCTGAACTGCGCAATGCGGTGAAATCCGGGACGGTGGATGTACGCGGATTGGCAGCTTCGGGGTTGTTTATCAATTCGGTGACAGATGTTACCTCAGGTGAAGTAAACAGCCGGCTCACACCGGGCGGAGGAGTAAACCTTACAGGCAGTAAAGTTAAAATCGACGGTGACAATCCTGCCATCGGCATTAGCCTTACCAACCAGGCAACAACCGAAGCGGTAATGATCCCTAAAACATCGCTGCTCGTGAACGATCCTTCTAAAATCACCTTTATCGTACCACCAACGATGGTCCCCGGCGATTATACACTAAGTCTCACAACTCAATTTTCAACATCGGGTTCATTATTAAAAGAGCCGCGTACCTATACGTTTGATTATGTATTAAATGTAGCAGACTAAATACTTGACTGTTCAGTACGGGAATACTGAGGTGTTCAGTATTAGGGTACGGGGGTGTTCAGTATTAGGGTACGGGGGTGTTCAGTATTAGGGTACCGAAGTGTTCAGTATTAGGGTACGGGGGTGTTCAGTATTAGGCAGTGGAACCGCTCCTCATTACGGAACAAACAAAAGTTATTATTAGACCCTCAAGGATTCAGAAACCTTGAGGGTCTTTTATGTGATCTGGCATAGCTTCGGGTCGGGCATTGGGTCAGGCGATTTGCAATCGCTTTTAATAATTCCGCGATTGCAAATCGCGGGACCTATTTGCAGTACCTAACTAATTTTTTTCGTAACTTGCTGTTACAAATTCTCAACCCAATGGAAAAGAAGGAATTTTACAGACACTACTTACCCCATTTCCAACAACCGGGGCAATCCTATTTCGTGACATGGTGTTTAAAAGATGCAGTTCCACCAAAAGCATTGCGTACATATACCCAACAACTGGAAATGCTAAAATCACAAATAGTAAGCCTGGGTGAGTTGGGTCCCGCGAATTCCAATTCGCCAATTGGGTCCCGCGATTTGCAATCGCGGATCTCCATTTCGGGTGCTGCAGATCCTGAAATCGGAAAACTCAAAGAAGAATACGATGTCGTCAGAAGGAAATACAGGAAAGCCTATGACGATTTGTTGGATGCCGAACGTAATCCAGTCATTAATTTATCAAAGTCTGAAAACAGGGAGATCATCATGGAGGCATTAAAATATTGGGAAGGACGAAAGCTCAATAATTGTGCTTTCACAATCATGAGCAATCATGTCCATTGGGTTTTTGTGTTATTCGAAAAAGATGATGCAGGAAAACCTGTCTATCTGCAGGATGTATTGCAATCAGTTAAACGATTTTCGGCAAATCGAATTAATAAAATTGAAAACCGGCAGGGCAGTTTATGGCAGAAAGAAAGTTTCGATACCACCATTCGGAATGACAGGCATTTATACTATGCAATAAAATACACACTGAATAATCCGGTAGTCGCAGGCCTGGTTTCTGACTGGAAGCTTTGGCCTGGCACCTGGGCTGGGTCGGACTTTGGGTAGTCATATGGGTTAGGTCATTGGGTCAAGCGATTTGCATTCGCTTTTTCCGGGTCAGGCGATTTGTAATTGCTTATTAATACCTCCGCGATTGCAAATCACGGAACCCACCTTCCTCCAGGTTTGGTAGTCATATGGGTTTTGGCATTGGGTCAGGCGATTTGTAATTGCTTATTAATACCTCCGCGATTACAAATCACGGGACCCACCTTCCTCCAGGTTTGGTAGTCATATGGGTTTGGAATTGGGTCAGGCGATTTGTAATTGCTTATTAATACCTCCGCGATTACAAATCACGGGACCCACCTTCCTCCAGGTTTGGTAGTCATATGGGTTTGGCATTGGGTCAGGCGATTTGTAATCGCTTTTAATACTTCCGCGATTGCAAATCGCGGGACCCAATAGCTAAACCCGATGCCAAACCCAATCACAAGGCCCAAATATCCCCAAATAAACCCCACCCAACTTGCTTACTTCTCAAGAATGTGTATTTTTATGAAAAATATTGATAACCTGATTGAATGGCAAAAGCTGACATCGATTTCGAGAAAGAACTATGGGACGCGGCGAACGAACTAAGGGGCGCCGTTTCGGAGAATAACTATAAAAACTACATCTTACCGCTTGTGTTTCTAAAGCATCTCAGCGAGCGTTACGACATTGTACACGACGAACTGAAAGGACTAATAAAGGATGATAAATCAAGTTATTATACCACAGATCAGGCTGAAGAAAAATACATCCTCGACGATCCCGACGAATACCGTTCGCGCAATACGTTGAAGATACCCAAAACAGCTTCGTGGCAATACCTGAAAGACAATGCCGAGCAGGACGATATCAAGGTAAGGATAGACGATGCCTTTGATGTGATACAGGATTTACTAACGGAGCACAACCCGCAATTGAGCAACCTACTTCCCCGTATTTTTGTCCGAAGCGAGTTATCTTCCAGGCAAACAGGCGGTATTATCAACCTGCTATCGCACCCCAAGTTCTCAGAGAAGGAAAATCCCGAGAGCGATATCCTGGGACGCATTTATGAATTTTACATTGGCCGTTTTGCGATGGCCGAAGGTTCGGGTGCAGGGCAGTTCTTTACACCTGGGAGTATTGTACGGTTGCTAGTTCAAATTCTCGAACCCTACAAAGGACGTATCTTCGATCCCGCCTGTGGCAGCGGAGGAATGTTTGTGCAGAGTTTACGGTTTATCAGTGAGCATGGCGGAAATAAGAGCGACATCTCCATTTACGGTCAGGAAATGACTGCCCAAACACTCCGTTTGTGCCTGATGAACCTGATGTTGCGTGATTTATCGTTCGATATTAAGATGGGTAACTCGTTGCTTGATGATAAATTCCCCGATTTAAAAGCCGATTTCGTGATAGCCAACCCTCCGTTTAACGTGAGCAACTGGCATCCCGAAGATTTACCCGATGGCGACCCGCGTTTGTTCGGTCCCAAAGAAGAATTTACAACCGATGGCAGCGCCAATTACATGTGGATGCAAACCTTCTGGCACCACCTGAGCGAAACCGGAACTGCCGGTATTGTAATGGCTAACGGAGCGATGACCACCAATACCAAAGGCGAGAAAAATGTGCGCCAGTACATGGTCGACAATAGCAGGATAGATGCCATTGTGCGAATGCCTGACAAGTTGTTTTTAACGACCGGCATACCAGCCTGTTTGTTTATCCTGAGTAAGAACCGCGATGGTAAAGACGGCTCCCACCGCGAGCGCAACAACGAAATACTATTTATCGACGCCTCCAAAATGGGTACGATGGTCAGCCGTAAATTGCGCGTGTTTACCGATGAAGAAGTGAGCAAAATAGCAGATACTTACCACCTTTGGCGTACTGCCATTGCGAGCGGAGCGAAGCAATCCGCTGTTTATGATGACATCGACGGTTTCTGCAAAGCCGCCACAATTGCAGAAGTACAAAAGCAGGATTACAAGCTAACGCCTGGTATTTATGTGGGTACCGAAGCCGAAGAGGACGATGGAATCCTTTTCGAAGATAAAATGGAAGGCTTAAAAGCACAATTACTGTTGCAGTTTGAAAAAGGTGAAGCATTGAAGAAACAGATTATTGCAAACTTTGAAAAGATGTAAAGGATGCCAAAGAATTGGACTTTTAATACACTTGAAGAATTATCTGAAAGGGTTTGTGTTGGCTTTGTTGGAACCTGCCACAAATTCTATAGAGAAAAAGGAATTGGTGTACCTATGATACGGACAACAAACCTTTCAAGTCGAGGACTGGATTTAAGTGATGTGCAATATATTGATTTGGAGTTTCACTTAAAGCAAAAAAAAAGTCAGCTTAAAAAAGGTGATATTTTGATTGCAAGGCATGGGACTAATGGTCAGGCTTGTTTATATAATTTAGAAGAAGAAGCTAATTGTCTTAATGTTGTTATTGTTCGGCCAAATCAAGATATAACAGACTATAAATGGCTTCTTTATGCAATTAATTCACCAATATTCCGGAATCAAGTTGATGCACATTCAACCGGGTCCGTTCAAAAAGTTGTTAATACAACTGCTCTAGCTATATTCAGCATTAATACTCCACCTCTCCAAGAACAACGAGCAATTTCATCCATTATATCCTTAATAGACGACAAAATAGAGCTTAACCTCCAGATGAACAAAACCCTCGAAGATATAGCGATGGCTTTGTATAAGCATTGGTTTGTAGATCTTGGTCCCTTCCAGGATGGTGAATTTATTAATTCTGAATTGGGGATGATTCCGAAAGGGTGGGAAGTAAAAAGATTGGACGAGATCGCGCACAAGAAGTCTGATACATTCAATTTCTCTGATAAAGAAGAAGTTGTATTTGTAAATACAGGAGATGTACTGGAAGGAAGGTTTCTACATTCTGATAAAATTTCAAAAGAAGGTCTTCCCGGTCAGGCAAAAAAGGCAATAGCTAAAGATGACATTTTGTACAGCGAAATACGCCCCAAAAACAAGCGCTATGCATATGTCAATTTTGATTCGAGTGATTATGTCGTCTCCACTAAATTCATGATAATTAATCCAAAGGCAAATATTCTTAATAAATTATTGTACCGCATATTAACAATGCAGTCCTCCGTAGATAACTTTAATTCTATCGCTGAAGGTCGTTCCGGTACATTTCCTCAAATCACATTTGACGCTATTAGTGAAATGGAAATTGTTCTGCCACCTTTAAAAGTACAGCAAGAATTTCAAAATATAGTTTCGCCAATGGAAATGCAACAAGATGAACTATACGCAGAAAACCAAACCCTTACCACCCTCCGCGATACTCTATTGCCTAAACTGATTAGCGGAGAAGTACGGGTAAAAGAAGCAGCAGAAATACTGGAAGAAGCCATCTAAACCCAATAAACCTATACCAAACCTAAACCGAAGATGGTATGACAGAAATGATTGAGATTACGGTTCAAAAAGCGGCCATCGAGTGCCTTGAATACCTGGGATATACCCGCAGGGAAGGCAATTCGCTGAAGCGCGACCTAAAGAAAGTGGTGCTCGAAGACGATTTGCGTTCCTTTTTGCTGCGCACCTATCCTGGCCTTCCTGCTACCGCCATCAACGAGGCGATGGCCACATTCACGCAGCACGAAGGGATGGATATGGACCATCGTAACCGTGATTTTCACCGCAAGCTCACGCAAGGCGTATCGATCACATGGAAAGATGCCCACGGAAAAGAACAGGCGAGGCATATCTACCCGATCAATTTCAAGGAACCCGATAAAAACACATTTGTCTGCGCAGACGAAGTCACAATCATCGGTAAAAACACACGGCGGACCGATCTGCTCATATACATCAACGGTTTGCCGCTCGTGGTTTTCGAATTCAAAAACATGTTTGATGTTGTGGTGGGAGCTGACAACGCATACAACCAAATCAGGCATTACCTGCTGGATATTCCGCAACTGTTCGATTACAACGCGATCACTGTCATTTCGGATGGAATGGAAGCGTTGCATGGCATGTACAACGCCTCCCAAGAGTGGTTTGCCCCGTGGAAAAGCCTCGATGGCGATGACATTGAGCAGGACTCAGAACTGCAACTTGAAACCCTGCTGCATGGCCTGTTCCCCAAAGCAACACTGCTGAGTTACCTGCAAAACTTTATCTTTCACGAAGATCACAACGGGAAGATCATCAAGAAAGGGGCCAAATACCACCAATACTGGGGAATCACAAAAGCCGTTAAAAGCGCAATCCTGAACATCAAACCCAAGGGCGATGGCCGTTTGGGAGTGATCTGGCATACGCAAGGTTCGGGCAAGAGCATTTCGATGGCGATCTTAACGGGTATCTTACGCCAGTTGCCCGAAATGAAGAATCCGACCATATTGATGCAGGTCGATCGTTCTGATCTCGATCAGCAACTCTACGAAAACTTTGTGTTGTGCAAAGACCTCGTGGGCGATGTGCAACATGCCGATACCACCGACGAATTACGCGAAATGCTAAGTGCCGATGGTGGCGGGGTGATCTTTACCACGATCGAGAAATTCAGGCTTAAAGACCTGGAAGATGGAAAAGAATTGGAGCATCCGGTACTTTCGGAGCGTTTCAATTTAATTGTGATGGCCGATGAGGCGCACCGTACGCAATACGGTTTTAACGATGGTGGTTTTGCACAAAACATCCGCAGGGCACTTCCCAACGCTTCGTTTATTGGATTTACCGGTACACCTGTTGATGGAAAAGATGCCGATACGGAGTTGGTGTTTGGGAAAACGATTCATACCTACGATATTAAACAGGCTGTCGAAGATGGTGCGACCGTTCCGATCTACTACGAACCTAAAATGGTTCCGCTGAACATTAAAGCAAAATACCTTATAGAGCTCGAAGAGGTAGCTGAAGGTGAAGAAGGAAGCACGAATGCGGTCTGGGCTGCTATCGAAGATGCCGCTGGTGCCGAAGATCGTGTGAAGCGCGTGGCTGTTGATATTCTGACCCATTTCAAGGCACGGACAGCCTCATTGGATGGTAAAGCGATGATTGTGTGCATGAGCCGTCGCAATTGCGTGAAAATGTACGATGCTCTCACCGTGTTGGAGGGTTGCCCTGAAATAGCCGTGATCATGACGAGTAACATCGGCAAAGATCCCGAAGCGTGGAACCCGCATATCCGCACAAGAGACAATATGGAGGCTATTAAAAAACGTTTCCGCACTGCGGATGACCCATTGAAGATCGTGATTGTCCGCGACATGTGGTTAACAGGCTACGATGCCCCCTGCGCCCATACGATGTATGTCGATAAGATCATGAAAGGTCATAACCTGATGCAGGCCATTGCACGTGTGAACAGGGTTTTTGAAGACAAACCCAATGGCCTTGTGGTAGATTTTATCGGTATTGCCGGATTCCTGGCTGCAGCAACGAAGAAATATACAAGCGGTGGCGGAGAAGGAAAACCCACCATCGATTTGGATGCCGCGGTTGAGCTGTGCCTCGAACAATTTGCCACGGTAAAAAGCCAGCTTGGTAATTTTGACCTGGAAGTGATCAACAAAATGACTGCCATCAACAAGCTGAAATGGTCGAACGGCTTGGTAAACAACTTACTGCAAACCGATGCAGTGACCGATGCCTTTTTGCACGAAGAACGTAAGATGACAGAGTTGGTAGCGATGACCAGTTCCGATCCGCGCATTTGGGACATCCAGGAAGAGGTAGGGATTATTCAGCGGATACGTGACGTAATCCGAAAGATTAAATCGCCTCCCGGACCGCAGCGCAAAAAGAACGACCGGATCAAGGATCTGATCAGTAAATCAATCGAGTCGCACGAGATTGTTGATCTCGCCGCGATGTACGACCTCGATCAGATAGATATTTCGATTATTGACGATCGGTTCCAGGCCATCGTAACAGAGAAAGGCTCAGAGAACATTAAGGTTGAATTGCTCCGCCGGATCATCAACGATGAACTAAAGGTGAGAATGGTAAAGAACATCAAGCGCATGACCAGCCTCAAAGATGAACTCGAAAAGGTACTAAGCCGATACCACAAGAATAGTCTCGATTCGATTGCTGCGATTAAACACCTGCTTGACATTGCCGACGAATTTAAGAACGACGACATCCGAACAAAACAACTGGGTCTGACCGAAGATGAACTGGCCTTTTACGACCTACTGTAAGCCAACGAGAAGCTTTTGAACGAAGCGGGTCCGATTCAGGATTTAGTACACAAGGTGGTTGCCTCCGTAAAGAAAAACCTTCAGCTCGACTGGTCCAAGAAAGAAGATGCACGGGCTGCCATTCGTCTGGCAGTCAAAAAGGAGTTAAGGGGAAAAGTCCCTTTCTCCGAGTTAGACCGTTTACTAAAAGAGGTAATCGAACAAGCCGAAGGGCAATACAGCGATTGGCCGATGGTGGGATAAACCGAGGTGCAGTAAATGGTCAAAATGGGTTCAGTGTTTCTGAATTACCGGAACCAAACATTCTATTGATCATAGCGTGCTGCTATTGCAGAAGCTTGAGAGTTAATATACAGATTTCCCGCCTGACCTGTTATTATGGGACCAGCAAAGAAATATTAAAATGAATATTTGGAGTTTTATACAAAGCATTTTTTAAAAATATACAGCTGTAATTGTTTTACACAGCATCAATACGAATAAAAACTATCGCATATTTAAATCTCGCTTTGTGAAGCGTTGAGTAATAATTTACACTCTATTGTTTATGAGGAATTTACTGTTGATATCATTGTTGTTAATTGCGTCTTTTTTCTGCGATGCTCAAAAGAAGGTTATTGACTATGTCAATCCGTTTCTGGGAACAGCCACACTTTGGGACAGTATCGATATTGGTTACAAACCTACTCACCGCACATGGGGCGCCGAAGTCTTTCCTGGTTCTTCGCTACCCAACGCGATGGTACAGCTCACCCCGGTTACTAAATTTCACTGTGGATCGGGATACCAGTACGAAGATTCTGTAATCTTTGGATTTGCCCATACCAGCAAGGGGCACTGGAACTTATGCCACATCCCTTTGCTGCCTGTTACCGGAACGATATCACCCGACGATTATTGCTCGGCGTACAGCCACAAAAACGAGTCGGCTCATCCGGGATATTACCAGGTTTACCTGGAACGCTATGGCATTAATGCCGAATTGACCTCGACCCTTCGTTGTGCCTTCCACAAATACACCTTCAAACCTGGTCAGAGCCAGAAACTGCTTGCTGATCTGTCTTCTTCGAATGAAAAAGTCCGGAGTTGGGAAATCAATCAGGAGGGTGAAAATGTATTCAAAGGTTTTCAGCAGACCGGAGAAAAGATGTACTTCTACGCTGTTTCCAATCACACGATAAAAAACATCGACTCGCAAAAGAGTGAAAAACACGAAATCTCGGTCGTCAATTTCGTTGATTCGCCTAAACCGCTTGAATTACAAATCGGATTCTCATTTGTGAGCATCGCCAACGCCAAAGAAAATCTGGAAAAGGAGATGATCGGGAAAAGCTTTCAGCAGGTACGAGACGAAGCCACAAAAACATGGGGAACTTTACTCTCCAAAATTACCGTTTCGGGGGGTACCGAAAGGCAAAAGGGATTGTTCTACTCTACGCTGTACCGTTCGTTCCTCTGGCCAGCTTTACGAAGCGACATCAACGGCGATTTCACCGACCAGAAAGGCAACGTTGTGAATAAAGGGTTCAGATACTATACCGAGCCTTCGTTGTGGGACGATTACCGTAACAAGCTGGTTCTGTTGGGTATGTTATCGCCAAAAGTTACCGAGGATGTCATCAGATCTCTAATCGACAAAGGTGAAAAAACCGGTTTCATGCCGACCTTCTTCCATGGTGACCACGCCGCTCCATTTATTGCCGGATCTTACCTCCGCGGAATCAGGGGATTTGATGTGAAAAGCGCCTACAACCTGCTTTTACGAAATGCAACGATGGAAAACAAAAGCAGGCCCCGCATAATGGAATACATTGAAAAAGGTTACATATCGGAACCCGATCTTACAAATCCTAAACTTGAAACCGTGGCTGCCGCAGGCGTTACCAAAACGCTGGAGTATGCTTACGATGATTATGCCGTCGCATTGTTGGCCAAAGAGCTGGGTGACACCGACAATTACAATATGTTGATGAAACGTACCGGCAATTACAAAAACATGTTCGACCCTTCAACAGGCCTGATGCGGGGTAGATTAGCAAACGGCGATTGGATTAAGAATTTCGATCCGGAGTTTATCTACTATGAATACATGTACCGCGAAGCCAATGCCTGGCAATCTTCCTTTTTCGCTCCGCACGATGTAAAAGGATTAATCGGTCTTTACAAGAGCAAAGATGAATTTGAAAAGAAGCTGGATGACCTTTTTTCAATTCCATATAAGGGAGCCGAAGCTTATAACATATCCGGATTTATAGGACAATATTGTCACGGTAACCAACCCGATCATAGCTTTCCCTGGTTATACTATTTTGTTGGTAAGCAGGAAAAGTCGCAGGCTGTGCTCGACAGCATTATGAACCATTTTTACGACATGGGCAAAGACCATCTGGCTTACTCCGGAATGGACGATGCGGGTGAAAACTCATCATGGTATGTGTTAACTTCCATCGGACTGTACACCTTTTCACCGGCCGATCCAGCATACATCGTTTCGGTACCCCTGTTCGATAAGGTCGAAGTTGACCTGGGAGAAAAGAAGTTTACGATCATCAAAAAGAATTCAGGGAAGAAAATCGACAACATTACCTACGACAATAAAAAAATTGATGGTTATTTCATTCCTCATTCTGAGTTGTTGAAAGGAAAGAAGCTGGTTATCACAACACGCGAATAAACTGATTCGAAAAACCTGAATCTATCAAATTTGGCAACCGAAGAAGGGTGTAATCACTGGCTTAACCGGGAGGATTAGCGCTGTCCAGATATCATAAAATCAGTATTTAAACTTTCAAAGACGAGACTGAATTTTCGGCTGTGATCGATGGTTCGGTTACTTGCAATTGGTGGAGTAAAAAGAGAGGCCTAAGAATTCAAAGGAAGTTCCCCTTATGTTATCCTGTTCGTTATATTTCTCAGGAAATGGATTGGTGATGGAGCTGCGGGTGAGAAAGGCTGGCGTTTGGAATGTTCAGTGAATCCATGATTTGATGATTATTTTAAAGATGTACCAGCATAAAGAATAAAGCCATTTCAATAAAAGTTGAGATGGTTTAAATATTGGAAAACCAATTGACCTAACGCTACCTAAAGATCCGGATTGTTTGAATATTGTTTGTATACATAAAAAAGGAGCTGCAACGATGGTTGCAACTCCTGAATTCTTACCTGCCAGTACTATTGAACAGATTCCTGAAGTTAAGAAGTGATATTTTACTTAACTTATCCACTGGTCTGAAGTCTGGGGATTAATATACGGGAAAATTGATTGTAAGTGCAATTTTATAATTTTAAACTGGCTGTCATAGGAAAGTAACTTCTTATTTATCAGGGATTGTAAAGCTTCATTTATTTGCTTCTGATTGTATTTCCTTATGACGTAGCTCTTACAAAAATCTTTAAAAGAAAAAATGGATGGTGATGTAAGAATCGCATCAAAAAGTTCAGATTCAAGATCTGTAACATCATGCAAGTGGAAAAGCTTATCAACTGAAACGGTGTCCGGGGGTAGTGAATTTAAATTTTCCATGTACTTAAAGATTTAAATAAATTTCTGTGGGTGCAATTTAGGCTCTGTATTGTGAAAATTTCTCTAATAAATAGTAAAGATTATTAATTTGCCCGTTTCATAAAATCACAAATGGATATTGTTAATTCTATTGTTAAGAAGATCAAGGAGTCACAACCGTGTTTGCAACTCCGGATGTGCCATTTTTCAGCGGTTTTTTATTGGAATTAATGGGGGATGTAAAATGGTTAAACATCCAGATCAAGTGCATAAATATCTAACTTTTATAAAAAAAGAGTAAAATTTGAAATGAACAGAGGTAAGGGATGGCGAGATCGTCATTGTACACATCAGAATTTACCTTTCTTCAAAATAAATGTTCATTAAAAAAAGAAAGTGGTCTAAACAATTGAATATTGCTTAAAATCATTTCTTCATAAATGATTAAATTGATGCTGAATAAGCCAATTCCGAGATATCAATTTCCCTCAATCCAACCAATTCACTTTGAACATTTTTCTCTTCAGATTATTGGATTGCATTCAAAACCCGATTATTGTTTGGTTTGTGGCTCAGTCAAAATTGCACCATATTAAGGGGAATGCCGGCATATTCAGAAAAATTACAAAAAGATATTAAGGAAAAAAAGTAATTTTGGGTGGTTGCATTGTCTCAGGAAATGATCCTGACTATAAATGTGTTGATTGCAAAACAGTTTTTTATAAGTTATTGGATTAATATACTCAGCTTAGTAATTTGACTTAAAATAGGGAAACAAATTATTCATCAACAAAAGAAATACAATGCCTGTAATAACATTAGATGGTCCTTTTCTTTCACTTGAAAAGAAAGAAAAAATTGTAAAAGAGTTTACTGAATTAGCCAGTGAAATCACAAATATTCCCAAAGAAGCCTTTGTTATTTTCATAAAGGAAAATGCCTATGAAAATATGGGGCAAGGAGGAATTCTGATTTCAGAAAAACTGAAAAATATAATACCAACCATAAAGGAGGAAAAGCCATGAATCTAACTGGAAAAATTGCACTTGTTACAGGTGCAAGCAGAGGTATAGGAGCAGCAACTGCAATAAAGCTTGCTCAGAATGGAGCTACAGTTGCTGTAAATTATAACAACAGTGAAGGAAAAGCTAAAGAAGTTGTTGATACCATTGTAAAAAATGGAAGTACTGCAATTGCTTTAAAAGCCAACATCTTTGATAAAACTGAATCAGAAATGATGGTTAGCCAAGTTGAACAACAGCTTGGAAAAATAGATGTTTTAGTTTTAAATGCTGGTGCAAATTTCAAGATGGCTTCATTCATGGAACAATCATGGGAAGATTTTGAAAACAAGATTTTAAGAGAGGTAAAGGGCAGTTTCTGGACAATTAAAGCTGTTCTTCCGTCTATGATTGAAAGAAAATCTGGTTCTATTATTATAGTTTCAAGTGGACTGTCCAGAAAACCTGGATTTGGATTTTCAACGCACACTACTGCTAAATCAGCATTGGACGGATTCGCTAAAGCATTAGCTTTAGAATTTGGTCCTATGGGAATTAGGGTAAATGTAATTGCTCCAGGATTAACTTTGACTGATGCCACTAGCTTTATGCCACAAGCACAAATCGATGCAGCAGCTAGTTTTGTGCCACTCAGAAGAGTTGGCTTACCTGAAGATATTGCAGGAGCAATCTTGTTTTATGCATCAGATGAATCCAAATACATTACTGGTAATTATCTTCCGGTTAATGGAGGACAAATAATGCTGTAGATTAGTAGAATTAATGTTTAATAGTTCAAATATCACTTTTTCCCAAGAGCGATATTTGTTTTTTATAACCTGTGGTAAGTTCTTTTTGACCGCTTTTGTAGGTACATTTGTACGCACAAAAAAAGAGCTGCAAACACCTTTGCAACTCTTTGATTTTCAGTGGAGAATATCGGAATCGAACCGATGACCTTTTGACTGCCAGTCAAACGCTCTAGCCAACTGAGCTAATCCCCCTTTTGAGGCCACAAAGATATATTTATTTTAATACACAACTAGTTGACATCACCGAAAATTTCATATTTCATTCATGAAAATCGACTCCGATTTTCGATTTGCCAGTTTTTTGCCAGATAACTACTGGAAATGTGCCGGATTCAAAATTATCGGGATAGATTTCGTTTAAAAATAAACAGTTTGAAAACTTCAATTTTGTATTTACGAAATGATTATTAGTGAAAAATGAAATGCACCAAGCGTGAATTAGGGCGACTCATAATCAGGGAGTCACTGGTTCAAATCCAGTTGGTCCCGCTTCAAAATCAAAAGATTACGAAGAAAATTTTTATCTCTTTTTTGTTTTACGCCAGGATTTGGGGGAGTTTGGATATTTTGTGCTGAAATATTGAGAGAGGAAGTTCGTTTATTTTTAAACGAAATGGGGAAGCTAAACAAACCTCAACACTTTTTGAAAAGAGTGTCGAGGTTATAAGGGGGGTAACATTTATTTGACGGTTTTTTAAAATCAAATCCAATTTAATCGCAGAAATCAAAAACGGCTGAACACCTAATGTTCAGCCGCCCAAAGTTCAACTCCGTGGAATAATCAGAACGAAATATTCCCTGAATTCAATGCAGATAAAAAGTTCGCCTTAACAGAGGATCAAGACTTACTTGACCCTGTCAAGATAAAGTGTTCCCGGAAACTCACGGTCTGCCATTTTTGTTGTAAAACTGATCGTCAGTAGCTTCGCGCCCGGTTCTAGTTTCCAAGTCTCTTTCGAATTTACAACGACATCCTGACCGTCCCTGTTGAAAGTCGTATTTGAGTTCAGGATCAAGGTCCCATCTGAGTCTGAACGGGTAGCCTTGGTTGTTCTCGGCATGTCATAAATGACAATTTTACTCTCTTTCCCGTCAAGGGAAAGATTTTCAACAAACGGATATTCCTGGCCGTCTGCATTTTCATAAGTTCTGTTGGTCAATAAGCTGTCACCTTTGACTATTATCGTAAGTTTTGACAGGAAAATCTGGTTGCCCTGCAATACAGTTTTTCCTTTGTTTAGATTCCATTCCCCTGTGAAACCTGGCTCCTCGGCCTGGAGAGAAAATGTGGTGATTGCGAACAAAAGTGTGAAAATGAGCTTGAAATTTTTTGTTTCCATAACTTGAGTATTGGGTAAAGTTGTTAATACCTACAAATGTACATATTTTATTAATCTCAGCAGTATAAGTATCAGTGCCAATTGGTGTAGTAAGATTTGAAGCAATAATAACTGCAGCTTGAGATAAATCCGATATAATTGCTTTACGTTTTAGTTCTATTGTTGCAACACCAGTCATTGTTATGGATTATATTGGTTGTTGCTGAGTTCGTAATTCAAGAAATTATACTGATCTGAATCCTTTTTGGGGTTAATGCTTACGTTTAATGCCATCAAAAAGAGTGCGAAAAAGCAACTCTGAAATAGATTAAATATGGAACTTAAGAAGTCGAATAAAGCAGATCTGGAAAATAAAAGAGGACTTTTTCTCCTGATCGGGATGTTCGTTTCCCTTGCAATCGTACTGTTTGCTTTCACTTACTCGGAAAAAGTTACAAAGGCTGATTCGCTCGGACAGGTAGCTGCCGCAGAGATTAGTGAGGAAATGATTCCAATAACCCGTCAGGAAGAAGTTAAACAACTATCACCTCCGCCACCTCCTGCAGCGGTCGAAATTCTATATATCGTCGCTGACGATACGAAAATTACTGATAATCTTGAAATTAAGGATTCTAAGGCAACAAAAGAAACCAAAGTTGAGGTTGCACAAATTGTAACCGAAGGAAAAGAGAAAGTTGAAGAGGAAATTTTCATTTGGTTGAAAATACGCCTGAATTTCCTGGCGGAGAATTGGCTTTGCACAAATACATAAATACCGCCATTGAATACCCTGGCCTTGCCCAGGAAAATGGTATACAGGGAAAAGTATTTGTGAATTTTGTTGTTGATAAGGATGGTATTGTTTCGGATGCAAAAATTTTTCGGGGAGTTGACCCGTCACTTGATAAAGAAGCACTTCGGGTCATAATGTCACTCCCTAAATGGAATCCTGGTATGCAGCGTGGTAAAGCGGTTCGCGTTTCTTTCACGGTTCGCGTTTCTTTCACGGTTCCGATTAGTTTCCAGCTTCAGTAGTCAAATTACTATTTAGAATACAATCCCGATTCGTCAGCTGATGAATCGGGATTTTTTTGTCCAAATTGTATTATTTTTGCACCATGGCAAAAATGCATGATACATCAGAACAGAAAGAAAGAATAGTCATAGTTGGATTAGTTACCAGCCGGCAAAATGAGAAAAAGGTAAAAGAGTACCTCGACGAACTCGAATTCCTTGTTGACACAGCGGGTGCAGAGGTCTGGGAACGGTTTATTCAAAAGTTGGAAAATCCTCATCGTGCTACTTTTGTTGGTTCCGGTAAACTTCAGGAAATCGCTGATTTTGTCAAAGTACATGACATTGATACCGTTATTTTTGACGACGAACTTTCCCCGACTCATCTTCGGAATATTGAACCGGCCTTAAACTGCAAAGTGATCGATCGTACCAATCTTATCCTCGATATATTTGCAAAAAGGGCGCAGACTGCTCACTCAAAAACCCAGGTGGAGTTGGCTCAGTGCCAGTATTTACTCCCGCGTTTAACCAGGTTTTGGTCGCATCTTGAGCGTCAGCAGGGTGGGGTTGGTTCCCGTGGACCTGGAGAATCGCAAATCGAAACTGACCGCAGGATTGTTCTTGACAGGATTTCGTTTTTAAAGGAAAATCTGGAGAAGATCGATCGCCAAATGAGCGTTCAAAGGCGTAATCGCGGCAATATGATACGGGTGGCACTTGTAGGATATACCAATGTCGGGAAATCGACCATCATGAACCTGATCAGTAAGTCGGAAGTTTTTGCTGAAAATAAATTGTTTGCGACCCTTGATACCACCGTACGCAAAGTTGTTATTGCGAATTTGCCGTTTCTGCTAACCGACACAGTAGGTTTTATACGAAAATTACCTGTGCACCTGGTCGAATCGTTTAAATCGACGCTTGATGAAACCCGCGAAGCTGATTTACTGATTCATGTGGTTGATATATCGCATTCCGGGTTTGAATCGCAGGTTGAGGTTGTCAACAAAACACTCGGGGAAATTGGTGCTGGCGACAAACCGATGATCTACCTCTTTAATAAAATAGATGCCTTTACGTTCGTCGAAAAGGAAGAAGACGATTTGCAGCCATCCACACAAGATAATATGAGCCTTGAAGATTGGAAACAATCGTGGATTGGAAAGCATCAAAACATTACACTCTTTATATCTGCAAAGGAAAAGACCAATATCGAAGAGTTTAAAAAGGTTTTATACGACGAAGTGAAAACGCTTCATATCAAGCGCTTTCCTTTCAATGATTTTCTTTATCAGGTTTATGACGAAAACTGATTCGTCGATTTGAAATAGAGGATACATTGTAGAGACGCGATTAATCGCGTCTCTACAATGTTTCCGATTAATCACGTCTCCTCAGCATTCTGGTATTTTATTTTACAACACCCTCTTTTATAAGGTATTCAGCAATTTGAACGGCGTTTAAAGCAGCACCTTTCTTAATCTGATCCGAAACCGTCCAGAAAGTTAATCCTTTTGGATTTGTTAGATCTTTCCGAATTCTGCCAACAAATACCTCGTCACGTCCGGCAAGTTGCAAGGGCATAGGATACTGTTTTTCAGAGGGATTATCAATTACAATCACACCGTCAGCATTTTTGAAAGCCGTTTTTGCCCGGTCCAAAGAGATTTCCTGTTCCGTTTCGACCCATACAGCTTCTGAATGTGCGCGGAGAACCGGTACGCGAACAGCGGTAGCACTAACCATGATGTCGGAATGCATAATTTTCCGGGTTTCATGAAACATCTTCATCTCTTCTTTAGTGTAATCATTGTCAGTGAATACATCGATATGCGGAATCAGGTTTTGTACAAGTTGGTAAGCAAATTTAGCAATGGTAGGTTTTTCGCCATCAGCAACCTGTTTGGTCTGCACTTGCAATTCGTCCATTCCCGAAGCACCTGCTCCGCTGGCACTCTGGTATGTTGCGATATGAACCCTGGTGATGTGTGAAAGATCTTCGATAGGTTTCAGAGCTACAACCATCTGTATCGTTGTGCAATTAGGATTGGCGATGATTTTGCGTGGCATATTTTTTGCATCAGCCGCATTTACTTCAGGTACCACCAGCGGAATATCCTTTTCCATTCGGAAAGCACTACTGTTATCAATCATGATAGTTCCAAATTTCGTAATTGTTTCGGCAAACTCCTTCGAAATACCTGCACCGGCTGACACCAGCGCAATATCAATACCTTTAAAATCGTCGTTGTGTTGAAGCTCTTTGACAATCAGTTTTTTACCTTTGAAAGTATATTCTTTTCCCGTGCTCCGGGCCGAACCAAACAGATTGAGTTCATCAAGCGGAAAATTACGTTCATCCAAAACGCGCAGGAACTCTTGTCCGACTGCGCCACTAACACCTACAATAGCTATTTTCATATGTATTTAATTTGTTTTTAAAAGGCCATATGGAACCCTCCTGGATATTTAGATAATATGGTGAGCTTTTGCTCTGGAGGGTTTCATTTCTGCTTCAGATTTATTAACTTTAACTGTATAAACTCCGACAATATCTAATACCGGAGATTGATAAAACAAAAATATTGAATATTCTTAATAATTCATCAAAAATGAGCAAGAATATTTACAAATTTATTTTTTACTTGTTGTTTTTTACCTCATTTGAAAGTAAAGGACAATTTATGTTCATTGATAATTTTGAAAATGGACAATTTGGAAAATGGGGAGATACAACTCATTGGAACGTCAGTAACCAGGCCGCGGTCTCCGGGAAATATTCTTTGCGCCATGCTGTTACCGGCGTACGGAGTTCAAGTTTTATAAATCGGGAAATACCGCTTTCCGGATTTAACAACGGGTTGATAACCTGGGATTTCAAGCTGAAAAACGGCAACTGGATTTTCGGTGCGACCGAGCAGTTTTGTTTTTTCCTTATTGCTGATAAGCCCGATGTTACAATAGCAAAGGGATATGCAATTGGTATAAACCTGACGGGGAGTGATAATGTTTTGAAACTTTGCCGGATGGAAGGCGGGAAAGCCGTGGCGGATATTGTTCAGACTGATTTGGTTTGGAAAGCCGGCATGTTACTCGAAGTTGAAGTATCGCACGAATACGGTCTCTGGAAAGTGCGGTACAAGGATAGTGTAACGAATTCATGGTCACAGGAGAAAACAGGTAATGAAAAACTTGGGAATTTTTCATTTAGTGATATTGGTATGCTCTATAAATTTAATACAGCTCACGGCGGACAGATCTGGGTTGACGATGTTTCGATGTTTTTTGAAAATCGTGCACCTGTAGTTCATGAAATTAATTCAATCGGACGTAACCATATGCTTGTTTTATTTTCAGAGCCGATTTCACAAGTTACACTATTGCAGCCAATTAATTACAAAATAAAAAATAGTGACGGATCAACTGTAAGTGTGATGTCAGTACGAAAGGCCGCCGGTGATACAGCAGGCGTCTATTTGCAGCTTGGTAATTTCAACCAGATGAATTTACATTTGACGATTGATAATTTGGTTGACCTTGAAGGAATGGCTTTGTCAAATACTGAGTTCGATTTTACTTTTATTCCGGCGGCTCAATTTGGTGATGTAGTTTTTAATGAAATCATGGCCGATCCGACGCCGGTCGTTAAACTTCCAGATACTGAGTTTCTGGAACTTAAAAACACTTCCGGTTTTCCGATAAATCTAAAGAATTGGATACTTGAGGTGAATGGGAGACAAAAAATCCTGTTGGACAAGACAATGCCACCGGAAAGTTATTTAATTCTTGGCGGAACAGGCAGTTGCTTATTTCTGGGAGGTTATGGATCTTGTCTTGAAGTATCGGGCTTATCCCTTGCCAACGATGGCGTTAACCTAAAGCTTTATGCAGCTCCAACCGTATTGATCGATTCCTTTAACTATAAACCAGCTATGCATCTGAACGCGTTTTCTGATGGCGGATATTCGTTGGAACAGATTGATCCCATGAGGAAATGTGGCGTAGAATCAAATTGGGAAACTTCTAAATCAGAGAATGGGGGTACTCCGGGCATTGAAAATTCGGTATTCAGGAATAATCTGGATTCTGTATACCCGACAGTAAGTTCCGTGGTTGTTGCAAATCCTGGTCTGCTTGAAGTGGGGGTTTCTGAAATGCCAGACAAAAAGTCAATTACAGGTAGTATTTTTTCTTATCTTCCTTCACTTCCGGCTCCTGACAGCATTTTGTTCGACCGTAAAAGTTTGAAATATTCTATTTATTTTCCGAAAGGTGCGATAAAGAACGGCATTGATTACGACCTTACAGTTAATGGTTTATCGGATGAATGCGGCAATAAATCTCCGGTCTGGCATCATGAATTCTGGTATTATCTTCCAAAGGTAGGTGATCTTCTGATAAGCGAAGTACTTTTTAATCCTTTTCCGGGTGGGGCTGATTTTGTGGAAATCTATAATCATTCAGGAAGAAAGGTCAATATGGCTGATGTTTTTCTTGGTTCAATGGATGATAGTCATAAAATTAAGCTGTTATATCCACTTAGCGAAAGCTGTTTGATTTTATCTGACACTCAGTATGCTGCATATACCTCAGATTCGACAGTTTTATTAAAGAACTATTATTCAGCCTGCCCGGAGTGTATTTTTAAAATGGAGAAGTTTCCGGCTTATAATCTTGATGAAGGTTGGGTTGTGCTGTTGAATAAGGAAATGGAAATCATAGATGAGTTTCATTATCTGGAAAGTATGCATCATCCGATGATCGGAGATGTAAAGGGAATCTCGCTGGAAAGAAGCAGTTATTCGAAAAACACCAACGATCCTTTAAATTGGCACTCAGCCTCGGCAACTGTAGGGTTTGCAACACCAGGATATCAGAATTCAGCAAGAGATATTGTAACAACGCAATCAGAAATAGTCACTTTTGGACCTAAGATATTCTCTCCCAATGATGACGGTATTAATGATCGTTTCCAAATAAACCTTTCACCGGGCGAATCCGGATCAGTTGTAAATATCCGGGTTTATAATGAAAATGGATTGGAAATTAGGCGATTAGCAAATAATTTAATGATTGGTGCCCAGGATGTTGTCGAATGGGATGGTACTACAGGTAACCATCAGAATGCAAAGCTTGGGATTTATATTATACAAGTTGAACTTTTCGGATTGCAAAGCGGTAGAAAGCAGTTCAAATCAGCATGCGTTCTTACCGATAGATTGGAATAGCTGATGATTACTCCGATTCTGCTCTTATCATCCTTACTTTGCCGTTTATATCTTTTCTCACAATGATGTTTTTAAATCCTTTAAGTGACAGTAAGTGAGTGGTTTCATTTCCAAATTGTTCATTGATTTCGAAGTAAAGTTTTCCACCTGGTTTTAGTTGATTTATTGCTAAGTCTGCAATGGTACTATAAAAGATTAACGGATCTGTATCTGGCACAAAAAGAGCAATATGTGGTTCATATTCAATTACATTTTTAGGCATTGACGGTTGTTCTGATGCTATTACGTAAGGCGGATTACTAACAATGATATCGTACTTGTGCTGTTTGGTAGTAAAATTCAGGTTTAGAATATCGGTATAAATGAACTTGATATTTACCTGATTAATTTTGGCATTGTCTCTGGCAACCGTTAGTGCTTCAGTGGAAATATCCCAACCTTCAACTTTAGCACCCGGCAGATTTTTAGACAAAGCTATCGGAATACAGCCGCTTCCGGTTCCAATGTCCAGTATCACCGGGTTTATTGAAGGGTAATCATGTATAATCCAGTCAACAAGTTCTTCTGTTTCGGGGCGTGGAATAAGCACTGTGGGATTGACTTTTAATGGCAGACCGTAAAACTCAGTTTCACCTAAAATATATTGTATTGGTTCAAATTGAATTAAACGGTTTACAATCTCTGTTATTTGAGTTAAATTCGCCGGTGAAATAGTTTCATGCTGGTTAAGGTGCACCTGAAGTCTGGAAAGCCCAAGAATTTTTTCAAAGATCAGTTTACTAATACTTTCTATCTCTTGTTTGGAATATAACAACGATAGCTTATCGTGAATCAATTTTTTTGCAACCTTCATTTTTGTTACAAAGATAAACAAAGCGGATGACGAGACGACTTTTTGATGTCGATGAAAAGTATATGGTACGTGCGATTGAACTTGCACGTCTTGGGATGGGAAATGTTTCCCCGAATCCGATGGTAGGTTGTGTAATTGTGCATGATGGTGTTATCATCGGTGAAGGGTATCATTGCGAGTATGGAAAACCCCATGCAGAGGTTAATGCAGTTAATAGCGTTGTTAATAAAGAGTTACTGAAAGACTCGACGTTGTATGTAACTTTAGAACCCTGTTCGCATTACGGTAAAACGCCGCCTTGTTCAGATCTGATCCTCAAATTCGGAATTCCAAACATTGTTGTAGGAACAGTTGATCCTTTTGCGCAAGTTGCCGGGAAAGGGATTGAGAAACTAAGAGATGGCGGCTGCAAAGTATTGCAGGGTTATCTTGAAGACAAGTGTTTAGAGTTGAATCGCAGGTTTTTCACCTTTCATCAAAAGAAGCGACCCTATATCATTTTAAAATGGGCTCAAACAGCAGATGGTTTTATAGATATTGACCGCTCATACGAGCAATATGGCCAATCTACCTGGATAACAAACGATTTGTCGAGAATTGCGGTACATAAAATGCGTGCTGATGAATCTGCTATTCTTGTAGGTACAAATACAGCCAGGAAAGATAATCCTTCGTTAACAGTTCGCGAATGGAATGGCAGAGCCCCGTTAAGATTACTGATTGATAAGAATTTGAAGCTGTCACCTGAACTGGCCTTATTTGACCAGAGCATTCCGACAGTTGTGTATACCTCAAAAGAGATTTCCGGTAAAACTAATCTTGAATTCAAAAGGATTTTATTTAATGGCAATGAATTAGATCAAATATTACAAGATTTACACGAAAGAGAAATTCAATCGTTAATTGTTGAAGGTGGACAAATTTTGCTTAATTCATTTATTAATAAAAATATATGGGATGAGGCAAGGGTATTTACAGGAAAATGTAACTTTCATCGGGGAGTAAAGGCACCTGCTTTTGATGCACTGATGGTTAAATCGGAGGAACTGGATGATAGTTGGATGTTCTTATTTCATAAGGTATAAAATCAACCGAAGCTTTTAATTTCTTTTTTTGTGGGTTGGTTTTTTCGTATTGTTCATAGTCTGCTTGTTTGAATAGTGCCAGGGAAAATTTGCTCTTTGGTCTGATTCACTGGTTCCTGCTGGTTGCCTGCCTGGAGTTTTGCTGCAGGACAATCATTATCACTATCATGAATTGATCAGAAAATTAGATATCTAATGTTATCATCGTAAAATTGTACGATGTTTATATATCGCAATATTGACTAATTGAAATAAGGAAGCCTTTCCTGATTTCAATTAATTTCATAAAATGTCTGAGGGAAGGAATTCAAGACAACTAAATTGATTTTATTAAATTTGGTTTAATTGTTATAAATGAATCGAATAGGGTATATCTTGTTCTATGTTCATTCCGTAGTTATCCTACACATCTAACATAAATTCGTTTCAGCCTTTTTATGATAAAAGAACCATAACCACTGCTTCTTAAATAAGTGCAATTATTTATTATTCAATTAATTAATAGTTGTATAAGAATGACCTTTTTTTTTGTTCCGCATTGGGGAAAATCCGGATAGGCAACATTGTTGATAACTTTGTTTATAAAAAAAAAGTCAAGATAAATGTAACACATTCAGAATATGTATTTTATATTTATAATTGTCATTAATTGATTTAGAGTGAAAAAAACTGAGGGAATTTTGAATTCTATCATAATATTTAGGTCATAAAAGATAAGTATTTCATTTATTCATTTTTTTATTCAATCTTTTTTATAGTTTTTGACAAGTTAAAAAATGCGAACTTCTCCTGCCCTGGCGGTATTTTTTGGAAATAATTGGGACCATAATTTTGATAATAAAATGTGGTTTAGTCGGGGTCGATACAATCGGCCTGTTAGTCATTCTTTTCCAAAGGTTATACATGCTAAATCCAATTGTCTTAATTTAAAAATGAAAGATAGATTATGAAACTCAATTCAAATATAGCCAGTAACCTGATCGGTGCGCCAAAAATAAAACTGTTTAAGTTTCTATTGCTCGAATTATCTATGCTTTTTATGATATTCTTTTTTTGTGAAAATGTTCAGGCACAAGGATGTTTGGCAATTTTAAAGATTAATGATCCTGTCCCGGTCTGTTATCCGGCAACCGTGGATTTAACTACTGTTGAAGTCACCGCAGGGTCTACTCAAGGATTGAAGTTTAGTTATTACACAGATACAAAACTGACGGACAAGATAACGGACCCTTCAAAAGTTACAGCGGGAACCTATTATATTAAAGGCGTTTTGTCGGAGCCTCGTACAGCGTTGGTTGCTGGTTCAGTTAATGTAGTTATTTGGGAAAAACCTAAATTGATAGTCGTTAGCAATGTATTAATAAACATAAATGAAAGGACTGATTTGAGGTCCCCGTTGGTCACTGCGGGCTCGGATTCAGGTCTTGCCTTTAGTTATTGGGGTGATTCTGAAGCAACAATAACATTACTTACTCCTGAGTTATCCGGAAAAGGTAAATACTTTATAAAAGGGACATCGCTGAACGGATGTTTTGATATTCAGCCAATTATAGTAGATGAAAAATAGATTTCATTGTATAGTTCAAATTGTAAATATTTTAAATGAATGGCGGGCTGTTTTTTCTTATTCTGTGTTGAAATAAAATTTATTGCAAAATATACCTGGACATGAATGCAAACTTAAACGTTAGAATAAACGCTGTTCTTAATAGGATAAGTCGATCGTATTCTCAACTGCCTGCGATACTCCTTCTCTTCTTATCGATGACTTGTAGTCAGGTGTTTGCGGATGGGGTAACAATCCAGGTTACAGATCCGGCACCTGTTTGCTTTCCAACAACTGTTGATCTGACTCAGCCCGCAATTACGATTGGTTCAACTCCCGGTCTTGCTTACACTTATTATTATGATGAGGCATTGTTAACTCCTATTCCCGATGCTACAAAAGTTGGTGCAGGGATCTACTATATAAAGGGGATGCGCACCTCTCCATATGCATTTGCAGCAACATTTATTAATGTTGTAGTAGATCCAATCTCCGGTGGTGGAACAATCGCAGCGGATCAAACGATTTGTTTTGGTAGTCCGGTTGCAGACCTTATTTTAAGCGGTTTTACAGGGAATATAGAAAAATGGCAGAAATCAGACAACATTGGTTTTACTTCACCAACTGATATTCCAGTAACATCTGCAACCCTAAGCAGTGCTACCATTGGAAGCCTCAATTCCAGTACTTATTTTAGAGCGGTTGTTAAAAGTGGTGTTTGTTCGTCAGCAAATTCGGCTTCAGTTTTGATAACAGTAACTCCTCAAGTGGGCATTATTGGAATACCAACTCCTTCTGCCAGTAGTATTTGTCAGGGAAGCGTCAATACGGATTACACAGCATCAGCCAACAATACGATCAATTATGTTTGGACTGTAACAGGAACCGGGAATACTATTTCAGGGACGGGGGCAACTGGAACTGTAACATGGGCACCAGGATTTTCCGGAGTGGCAACAGTCAGTGTAACAGCCAATGGCTGCAATTCGTCAACAACGTCATCTTCAACAACTGTAACAGTTAATCCTCCTGTTAGCATACCTGTTTTTACAGCTGGTTCAACCTCAGCCAGGTGTCAGGGTGCCGAAACAATTACCTATTCGTCTGCTGCAACAAACACAACTGGAATAACATACAGCCTCGATGCGGCATCTTTAACCGGAGGGAACAGTATTGTTGTAGGTACAGGAGCAGTTACCTATGTGGCAGGATGGAGTGGAACAACTATTATTACAGCCACTGCAACAGGCTGCGATGGCCCCAAATCGGCTGTGCATACAGTAACGATCAACCCGGTTGTTGGCGTTCCTGCCATTCCATCGCCTTCAGCTACAACTATTTGCCAGGGAAGTGGTAGTACATCATATACGACTTCTGCCACCAGTGCAACGAGCTATGATTGGACAGTAACAGGGGCAGGGAATACTATTTCAGGAACAGGTATTACCGGAACTGTGACCTGGGCTGCTGATTTTTCTGGAACAGCAACGGTTACGGTAACTGCTAACGGTTGTAATGGATCCACAGCATCAACATCAACTACAGTATCAGTAACTCCAACTGTAAGCGCACCAATATTTGCTCTTGGTACAACTTCAACGAGGTGTAGCAGTGCCGGATCATTAACCTATAGTGCGACTGCAACAAATAGTACAGGATTAACCTATAGCCTTGATGCTGCCTCTATTAGCGGAGGTAATAGTGTAAACGCCGGTTCAGGGGCAGTAACTTTTGTTGCCGGATGGAGCGGAACAACCATTGTCACAGCCAGTGCTGCAGGATGTAACGGACCAGTAATTGCCATCCATACTGTAACGATCACTCCAACAGTAGGTACGCCAGTTAATCCTACCCCTTCTGCGGGTACAGTTTGTCAGGGGAGTGCCAATACAACTTATTCAACCTCTGCTACCAATGCCACCAGTTATAACTGGACAGTGACAGGCTCAGGGAATTCAATTTCCGGTACGGGAACAACTGCAGATGTAACATGGGCAGCTGGTTTTTCGGGTACGGCAACAGTCAGCGTCACCGCGAATGGTTGCAATGGACCTTCAGCACCTGCTTCCACAACGGTGACTGTAACTCCAACAGTTGGCGCACCGGTTTTCACACTTGGTGCAACATCAATCCGTTGTCAGGGTGCAGGTTCCGTAACATACACAGCTACTGCAACCAACACAACAGGAATCACATACAGCCTTGATGCTGTCTCCTCAGCAGCTGGAAATACAATTGTTACCGCCACTGGATTAGTAACTTTTGTTGACAGCTGGAGTGGAACCAGCATCATTACGGCCAGTGCCGCCGGATGTAATGGGCCCATAATTGCTACTCATACAGTAACCATTACTCCAACAGTTGGTATGCCAATTTTTTCATTGGGTACAACATCAGCCAGGTGTAAAGGCGCAGAGACAGTTATCTATTCGGCTACTTCCACCAACTCCACTGGAATAACATATAGTCTCGATGCTGCTTCCATAACGGGAGGTAACAGTATAGTTACAAGTACCGGTGCTGTTACATACGTGCCTGGATGGAGCGGTTTGAGCACCATTATTGCAAGTGCAACCGGTTGTAATGGACCAACTTCTGCAACTCATACTGTGACCATTGCTCCACCTGTCACCCAACCATTGATTCCAACACCATCGGCAACAATCATTTGTCAGGGAAGTGCAAATACAACATATACGACTTCTGCATCGAATGCAACCAGTTATACCTGGACAGTAACTGGCATGGGGAACACGATTTCCGGTACAGGATCGACAGGAACAGTAACCTGGGATGCGGGTTTTTCCGGTACTGCGACAATCAGTGTCGCGGCAAATGGATGCAACGGACCTTCAGCATTCGTATCAACTCAGGTTACTCTTACTCCTGCGCCTTCGGCAATAATTAGTTATGCCGTACCTTTGTGTAGTGACGATTTGAACTTGCACCCGGTAATCCTTACAGGTTCAGGAGGAGGAATTTTTAGTGCACCAACAGGATTATCGATTGATCCATCATCAGGTGCAATTTTACCAGGATCAAGTATTCCTAATATATATACGGTATCATATACGATTGCTCCTTTTGCAGGATGTGGTGTCTACACTTCAACAACTCAGGTTCAGATCGGAAGCATACCAGTTTTGGAAGATATTGTAATCAAGAATGTTACTTGTACAGGATTGAATGATGGAGCTTTAAATGCAAAGGCTATAGGATCAGGAGTATTCACCTACCAATGGACTGGTCCATCATCGTATTCCAATACTGGCGCAAGTATTACTGGGCTTGTACCGGGTGTTTATACGCTTAAAGTTACAAATGAAAGTGGGTGTTCAAAAACTACATCTGCAACGATAGTGGAGTCCGCAACTCCTTTGACAATTGTTGTTACGGGAACCAACGCTTCATTGGCAGGCGCTACTGATGGAACCATAAATCTTACAATTGATGGAGGAACAATTCCTTACGATAATAAATGGACCGGACCAGGATCTTTTACAGCGAATACTGAAGATTTAACGGGGTTGAAATTCGGGTCTTATCTTGTGAATGTTACAGACAAGAATGGATGTATAAAGAGTAGTTCTTTTGTTGTTCTGGACCCGCCTCTGGCAGTTGATGATAATGCAATTTGTATCGAAGCTCTAACGGTTCCAATTAATGTTATTGCAAATGATATTGATGCTGACGGTACGATTGCTGGTGCAACGATAGATCTTGATCCTTTGACCGCGGGTATACAAACGACATATGAAGTAGCTAATAAAGGAAGCTTTTCATTATCTGCAGGAGGAGTTGTTACTTTTACTGCCTTGCCGAATTTTCTTGGACCGGTTATAATTCAATATGTTGTCAGCGATAATTCTGGTTTACTTTCAAACGTTGCCAGTATATTGGTTAACGTGGTTTTGGCAAACAGACCTCCTGTAGCTATTGACGACAATGTTTCTGTCGCCGAAGATAATACCGCAAATGGAAATGTTTTAGCCAATGATTCTGATCCTGAAGGGAAGACATTAACCCTTGTGTCTTTCACAATCGGTTCAACTGTTTATGCTCCACAAACTAATGCAATAATTAACGGTGTTGGCACGCTTTTGATCAATCAAAATGGCACATTTACATTTGTACCGAAGGAAAATTTTAACGGAAATGTACCTCAGGTGAATTATACAGTGTCTGATGTCGAAGGTTTAACATCATCAGCAAATCTCAATATAACAGTAACTCCGGTGAATGATCCACCTGTTGCTGTAGCCGATAATTTTGATGCTAAGGAAAATACTAAACTTGAATCGAATATTCTTAGTAATGACTTTGATATTGAGGGAGATGCAATAACATTGGATGCTATACCGGTACAGTCGCCTGCTCATGGTGAACTTACAATCACTTCAAATGGCGATATCACTTATCAGCCAGTGATTGATTTCATAGGGAGTGATACGTTTACCTATCAGATTTGCGACAATGGAAATCCATCCTTATGTTCAATCGGAACAGTAACGATATTGGTTGGAAAAGATCCAAACTGCAATGTTTTTGTTCCGAATGTTTTTACACCTAATGGAGATGGCGTTCATGATTATTTAAAGGTCCGGTGTTTGTATAATTATGAAAATCCTGAAATGCAAATATTTAACCGCAACGGCAATTTGGTATTCAAAAAGGATCACTATGGTAATCTTGACTTTTGGGGAAGTGAAGACCAGGCATTCTGGAACGGCCGTTCGGAGAGTAAATTGAATTTAATGAACGACGAATTACCTGTCGGCACCTACTATTACATCCTTAAATTGGGTGATGGAAAGGTTCTTACCGGGTTCATCTTCCTTGGAAAATAGCTAATTCAATTATTAGAAAATGTAAGTAAAGAACCAATATGAAAATCGTGGATAAATTAAGAAAAGCTATACTGGCATTGCTTATATTAAGCGGTCCTTTGTATTCTATTGGTCAGCAGGATCCAATGTACACGCAATATATTTTCAACCTTCAAACAATAAATCCTGCCTATGCCGGAAGTTGGCAGACAATGGGCTTTTTAGCTCTAAGCAGGATGCAATGGGTGGGATTTACGGGTCATCCAGCAACTCAAACATTTTCGTTTCAAACGCCTTTAAGCAGTCAGAATGTTGGAATTGGATTTGATGTAGTGCATGATCAATTGGGGTCTGAACGGCGCTTAATGGTGAATGTGGACTATTCATACCGCATTATGCTTAACGATTTAGTCGCTTTACGTTTCGGTTTAAAAGGTGGGTTTACCAATTACAATAATGATATAAGCAGCTTACAACCCTATCCCGATGGGACTCCGGACCAGGCGTTATTGGGTGTAGTCGAGAACAAATTTATGCCGAATGTTGGATTAGGTATGTTCTTGTCATCATCAAAGTATTATTTGAGTTTATCGCTACCCCGGCTTTTTCAAAACAGTTTTAATGAAAACTCTGGAAATTTTTCTAAAATGGCCGAAATCCGTCAGTTTTATTTAGCTGGTGGAATTGTATTTAATCTATCTGAAAATGTCAAGTTTAAACCGACATTCATGACAAAAGCAAGCGTTGGAAGTCCCTTCCAATACGATATATCAGCTAATTTTTTACTGGCAGAAAAATTTTGGATTGGTGGAATGTACCGTTCAGGAGATGCATTTGGTGCGATTGCTCAATGGATTATAAATAACAGATTCAGAATAGGCTATGCGGCGGATTTTACAATTTCCGGTTTGAAAAACTATCAGAAGGGCGTTCATGAGGTAATGATCTCATACGAGATTGCTTTTGCGAAGAAGAAATATGTGTCTCCGCGTTACTTTTAATAATTATTTATTTGAAAACCAATTGGTTATGGATTTTTCAAAAAACAGTGCCATAATATATTATTAGGAAGGTATTTGGGGGATTTTTTAACCTTTTAAAATCAAAAGAATCTATGAAACGCACATTCATCCTTGTCTCAATATTGATCTCATATTTGATGGGCAATTCACAGTCTTTAAAAAACGGATTGTTTGACTTCTCCTCAGTTAAGGTTTCCGAAATAATGTCTAATACAATCCGGAGCGATTTTGGTCCGGCCGTTATTGGTGATTCCATTTATTTTTCTTCTTTCCGGGATGAAGTTATTGAAAAATCAGATAAAGAGCTGAAGGCGAAAGAGTTTTACGATCTGTACAAAGCTGCAATTGATGTTTACGGAAATGTGGTTAGTGAGCGTCAGCCAGTAGAGGAGTTTATTTCCCGGTTTCATGATGGACCTGTGTCCTGGTGCGCCAAAACTGGTGAATTGTATGTGACTCAATCAAACTATGTGAATCCTTTGGTAAAATATAAGCCATTTAGAAGTGAGGAAATTAAATTGCGAATTGTTGTTGCGAAGAAGGTTAAGGACAAATGGATAGTCGTGGAGGAATTTCCCTTTAACAACGCTACATATTCGGTTGGACATCCTGCAATAAACGCTTCAGGAGATACGCTGGTGTTTACCAGCGATATGCCAGGCGGTTTTGGTTTGACTGACCTATATTTGTCAACCCGGAAAAACGGAAAATGGAGCATTCCAGTAAATATGGGATCACTGGTCAATACAAGTGGAAAAGATGAATTCCCGTTCATTACCGGAAATAGTTATCCGCAAAGATCTTTGATTTTTGCATCAACAGGTCATAATAGCATGGGTGGCTTTGATTTATTTTACAAAAAGTTGAATGATCCCAAAAGTGAAGTTTCTCAATTCCCTGAACCAATAAATAGTACTTATGATGATTTTGCTTTGACCTTGCCTGAAAACAAGGAATTTGGCTACATGACGTCCAATCGTCCAGGTACAGGAAATGACGATATTTACAAAGTGACCTTTGATAAAGATATTGATTTCTTGCAGGAAATAGTTATTGTAAATAGCAAAACAAAAAAGCCGATACCAGGTGCAATGGTCAATTTTGGCGATAAGAAAAGCGGTATGACTGGTATCGACGGACAAATTTCTTCACTATTTAAGAAAAATGCGGTTTGTATTGCGACAGCATCTGCTCTTGGGTATAAAGAAAATAAATTTACAATATCAATTGGAACTCCTCAACAAGGAGTAATCCTGAAGGATACTATTCCACTTGAAATGATTGTAAATGAAAAAATTGTGCTGAAAAACATTTATTATGATTTTGACAGATGGGATATTTTGCCTGAATCGGCTATCGAACTTGATCGACTTGTTTCGTTCACAAAAGAGAACCCTCAAATGAAAGTAGAGCTTGGGTCTCATACTGATGCTCGCGGTTCGCAACAATATAATCTCAAATTGTCTAAGTTACGCGCTCAGGCAGCAGTCGATTACATTGTTTCTAAGGGAATTGATAAGTCGAATGTCAAGGGTATCGGATATGGGGAATCTCAACCGATTAATCTTTGTACAACCGCTCAACCCTGTACGCCGGCTCAACATCGGGAAAACAGAAGAACGGAACTTTTTATTCCTGGATTTTTGAACAGTGAGCCTGTTAAACAGGTGCTTGGAGATTATTCCGATGGAAAACCTGATCACAAAAGAGGTTACAGCTCGTTTAAACAACATGGATCGATATTGGTCAGAACTGGGATTGTTGGGACCGGAGTCGCAAACACCGAAGAGTTTAGCCTTATTTTGGGATCTTTTAAAGATACAATTAATGCCGGTAAATTTGTAGAGCAGCTTAAAGCTGATGGCTTTGATGCAAAGGTTCTTAACGATTCAGAACCTGTAAGAGTTGGAAATAGATATCAATATTATAGTCAGGCAAAAAGAGCACTCGAATCTTTAAAGAGCAAATCTTACATTGGTTGGATTATTCAGGGTAATTGAGTTTCAATATTGATTGTGAGTTGAAGTGGAAATTTTGTTCTGGCTCAGAAATATGCTTTATATTTCTATCTCTTTTTGAAGTTTGTTTTATAGATGCTAAGTTTTGAACTTATTGATCAGTTAATATTGTATTTCAATTAAGCATTTACAGGCCTAAATAAGAAGAAGTGAACACGCCTTTTTTATTAGAAGTGGTAGTCTTACACTTCCTTACCCTCGCAATATATCATTCAATTCTGCGTGCCTTTGCAGGATTGCATTACTCCTTAACTATATCTAAATCAGAATATTGAATATCAATGTATTCTTTCTGTTGAAACATAATAGTCTACATGTCTAAATTTAAATCGATATTGTTATTTGTGACAATGATTTTCACTGATCTTGCAATTGAAGATTGTATTTTAGGGCTTTAATCACTAATTTGCTCTATTTTACCCTAAAAATACATAATGTGAATTACGGAATTCTTTTAGCTATTCTCTCTTTGCAGATAAAATTGAAGACAGAAAAAAGAATAGGTTGATCAGAGGTAATATACTTTGGAAGAGCAATTTAATATACAGTAAAAATGTATGTTGTGTTTGCATGTTTTGAATTTAACATTATCTGAACAATGGATTAAAGATTTTAATTTTCTTTAAAGATTTTAGCTAATTTTTGTAAACAACAAAGTTGTATGATTAGTTTCGGTTAAAATACTAACAAACAGATCTGTAAGTTCTATTTGTAACTTTATTTAAAAACGTAATTACAAAAAATATCTGCTTAATCTTGCTAAAAACTGATATTCCAAAATTGCCATTTTTAAAACACCCTACAAAATAATTAGAAAAATATCTAAAAAAGTCAATTTTATTATGATGAAATTGAAACATTTTTTCCGGTGAGCCGTTAAATTAAATTCATAAGCATAAAAAGAATTACCAATAACCAATTAACACCAAGTCATGAAACTTCTAAACTTAGACTTCAAGAGAAAATTTTTGTTTTTATGGTTTTTAACATGTATTTCTTTTGCATGTCAGGCTCAATTTGTTATTAAATATCCTACAGCAGCACTGGGACTTACCGCTTGCCTCGACAACTCAATTCTTACTGTAAGGGTGGATGTTGGTGCGATTACAACCAGAAATGACACAGTGGTCATTAACCTCCCTCCAGGTCTGATTTACATACCTGGAACAGTAACTAAAATTGGAGGTACAGACACACTTCGTATTTTGGAGGCAGGAGGTTTACCAGAATCGCCAAAGTTTAAAATTACCCCCGATACGCTTGTGGCGGGTCAGAATATTATTTTTACCATTCAAAGGCAGGCAACTTGCATTGCCCGTACATTTGCTATAAATGGTGGTGTTTTTAAAGATACAATTACTGTAAAAGGTTCTGCAGGTACCACAAGGGAAAGCGATCCTAAAGTAAACGCATATAATGTAAACTACCCATCTATCTCGATCACCCAGCCAGCAACAGTTAACAACACCGTGACAGGAGGGATCTACACGCGCAATTTCACTATCACGAATGGTGCGGATGGTTGTGCTGATAAGGTGAATTTTTACATCCTCTATCCCCATAAAGGCATCGAATTACAATCGCTTACGTTGAGTGGCAACCCGATTGTACCAACTTCAGTCAAAGGCGACACCTTATTTTTTAGCATTCGGGGAGCATTACTTACAGCTGATGCCTTGTTATGCAACGGCGAAAACCTCGTTTTTACAGAAACTTTTAAGGTTAAGCAGTGTAATACACAAGCCACTTCATATTTGGCAGGTTGGGGTTGCGGGGACAAACCCTCAGAGTGGTGCCAGACATCCGGAGGGCAAGGAACAATTTCGTCTGCAAATGGAGTACCTGCTTTTACGAGTATCTTAAGGGAAAATATTGGTTTTGTTGATAAATGCACTCCTTTTGATTATACGCTTACACTTACCAACGGCGGAACCGGAGATATAAGTGCTGCTACTATGTATGATATTGATATACTGCAAGGACAAAGCGGGCAGGGAGCATTTCTCGCTGCGATGGATACTTCATTGTATACTATTAGCAATGTCAGGATAGGAACAACACCGGTACCTTATACAATTACTGGTGGTATTATGACAATTAATATCAAGAATTTGTTTACTACCGATCCGGATGGTGCCGGAGGTTTGGCGGATATTGACGGTGATGGTTATTATGATGATCTGCCAAGTGGACAGTCTGTTCAAATTAAAGTAAATCTAAAATTTAATTGTTCAGTTGCGTGTAATAAAGATAAAAGTCTTTGGGGATTGGCGGCAACACTACGGTACCATACATTATGCGATACTGTTTTAGTTACAGCAGACAAATTAAATTCTGAAATTCCATTACTTGATTCTTATGAGATTTTTGAAGAACAATTTTTGGGAACTGCTTATTTACCAGCCAACATTACGAATAATGTTCCATTCAGAATTAATTTAAAAGCTGGTTTTCTGGTAAATAAGTCCTATTATGATGGAATTAACACCCGCTATCGTTGGAAGGTGATTATGCCTGAGGGCGTTACAGTTTCAGGTTCAGGAAACCCTACTTATGGTACTATACCGGTTACCTTCACTCAAATTGGCGACACCATTATTTACACCTCGACCGCAAATAACTTCGATGCGTTTAACATTGATTTTGTATATAATTGCTCTACAGGTGGGGTTACCAAAATCTTTAATTACACACTCGAAAAAATTCAGGATATCACGACGCCTTGTAAATGTCAGGGAAATCTGGTTTGTGCAACGGTTTCGACGACTGCTTTTTGCCCTACATCATGCGCAACTGGTCCAACAACGTATATTCCGGTTGTCAGAAGAACTGATGGATCATTAGGATGGACTGATGCAACTCTCAGCACGCGACAATCAGCCGCGGCTATCAGTGCATTTGATTTGTCTAAAGCTCTTTACCTTGATACCATTCAAATTTCTGGTTCTGCAAGGCAAAACAATGCTGCCTCCAATCTTCACCTTGAGTTAAGATTAGATAAAACATCGCTCCAACCGTTAGGTTTAAATAAACTCTCCCCACTTACTTCATTAATAAACATATACAGAGGTGGCGTTTTAGTGAGAAGTGGCACTTTAGGTTTAACTTCAGCCTCTCAGATTAACTCCAGCACCACCTTACAAAGCATTGATTGGGATATTACATCTTTACTTCCAGTGGGTGGACTGCTGGCGGGTGATAGCATCTCTTCCTTATCAAAATTCATGGTTTCAACCAACGATGGCTTATCACTAAATGATATTCAATCGGCTAAAAGATGGGCTTTTTATAATCTCAAAAATGATGGAGGAAGGGATGAATGTAATTCTTTAGTTCCGGAAATGTATTTGGTTGGAACATCCATTGCCAATAGAACTAATTCATTTGATGCTACTGGTTGCGATTCATTTACATTGGGCGATCGTACATATCATTTGGCCAGGAGGTTTAATACTTCTGGTATACCGTATCAAAATGAATATCGTCCTGTCATATATATAGATTCAGTTGTATTGGATGTTCCGGAGGGATATGAATTTATTTCGGCAACCTTCAGCGCCGATCAGTACCCAGACTCAATCCCAATGACTCCAAATAGTATTAATGGACATATCTACACTTTTGTTAATCCGGGGACGTGGAAAAACTTACCACTTACTGTTGAGAATGACTATGGCGGATATGTTACAGTTAAGGTTAGACCTGCTTGTTCTACACAACCAGTTGAACAAATCAATGTTAAAACACATATTCAGGATTTTTATTATGCTTATGCCGGAGGTCCAACTCCTCCCGGGATGTCTGTAATTCTTGAAGGTCCTGCAGGGCAGACTGATCCAATAATATATACAACAGTATCAAGGCCAGAAATCGTATTAAGCGATCAAACAGGTTTGATACAGGCGGCTGCTCCCACAGAGAGTTGGAATGTCCGGTTATCTTCAGCAGGTACTTCCACAGCACCCTATACTTGGCTTGGTATACCAACTAAGACAGGAATAAATGTTGTTCAGGTGACAGATATTGCTACGAGCTCAATCCTGACTCCTATTCCCTATGCAGGAGGTATTTGGTACAAGCTAAGTGCTGCAGGTATTACATCGGGTACTAGTTCAGATTACCGTATTTCTTTTAATTATACATCATCCCAAAAGGATAGTCTTAAAGTACTTGCAGGATGGAATTGTGGAGGGTTCCCTGCGAATCCGAGTTCAAACGCTTGTGGCGCCGATTCCTTATGGCTCAAATTTGAAACCGTTGTTTCAGAAGTTGAAATTATTCCTGTATCTTCTCCGGTTGGTGCAATAGATTTGTGCGGACCTGCAAATTATATGTATTCTATAAATTGCTCACAAGCTGGAAACACAATCAATAATACCCTCTCTCTTAAGTTTCCTGCTGGATTGCTTCTTGTAACAGGCAGTCTAGAAGCCGAATATCCGCTGGGGGCAAATAACTGGACAGCATTGTCTTCGACATTGTCTGGTAATACATACTTATGTGATCTTACAACACATCCAGCTTATCCTGCAGCCACAGGACTGCCCGGAACACTTAATGCTGCCAATATTAATGACAGACAGATTGGTGTACGTTTCCAGACAACCACGAACTGTGATTTTGTTGCAAATTCCAATTTTATTCTGAACACTAAGGCAACTCAACCCTCGGGTATCCCGGCCATAGGTAACTCCAAAACAGTACAAGGCCCAGTTATTGCTATCACCGGAGTATATCAACCCTACACAACTGTCAATTCATTTACAGCTACGAATCTTGCTGAATGCGGAGCCTCCTCCACTGTTAATCTGAAGAGTATTATAATTGCAGGACAAACTGGCAATAATGGTACCATTAAAATTGAGTTACCGGTCGGTGTAGAACTTGTACCTGGTACTTTCACATGTACAACTTCTTTTTGTCCAACTTTTGTAAGTAGTACGCTTCAACCTGATAATAAAATAGTTCTGCTTTATAACATCCCATCCGGTATTGCAGCAGGAAATGCACTGCAATTTAGTATCGATATAAGGTCCAATAGTGTGGTGAGTTCAGGCCTCAATACTATAGAGATGGTTACAGACGAAATGGTTTCCAGTGTATCATGTCCTTCTGCTCCAAATGGTCTTTGTTCATCTTTAGGTGTACGAACAGGCTCAGGTAATGCTACCCTGACGATTGAAAATCCAAGACTTAGCTTTTCATCCTTAACAGGAAACATCGCCTTGAAAACGGGTAATTCTGAAACGTATAATGTTGATTTTAATTTAAGTAATACTGGTTCGGTTCCTTTGACTGCCATGAATCCTTTGATCATTGATTTTTACTGTGCCGATGGCAGTGGTAATCCGACAGGTAATGTCCTTTCAACTTATTCCAAGGCGGTTGAAATACCTAATGGGGGCAGTTTCTCTGGAAACTATTCATTTACAGCTGATGGATGTAGCCCGGTTGGTGACCTAATTGCAGTAATCTCGAAAGGTAGTAATTGTTTAGTCTCACAGGTTTTTCGGGCATTTCATGCAAATGTGATACCTGTAGCTAATGCAGATAATATAACCACATTGGAAGATACCCCCGTAACCTTCAATATTATCAGCAATGACACAGATATAGATGGAGTGATTGACCCTGGTACCGTTGATTTGGATCCTTTAGCATCCGGACAACAAACAACTTTCACGGTTGCAGGACAAGGAAGCTTTACTGTAAACATAACCACAGGTGATGTAACTTTCGTGCCTGTAGCCAATTTCAATGGTTTGGTTACACCTGTTACCTATCAGGTTTGTGACAAAGGTGTGCCTTTAATGTGTAATCAGGCAATCATTACTGTTTCTGTAATTGCTGTAAATGATCCGCCTGTGGCTGTTGCAGATAACTTTGGGGCGAAGGAGAATCAAAAACTTGAAGGAAATATTCTTGGTAATGACTATGATGTAGACGGGGATATTATATTGGTGGATATTGTTCCTGTACAACCTCCTGCTCATGGTACACTGGTTCTCTTACCCAATGGTGATTTTACGTATCAGCCGGTAATTGACTTCATGGGAAGTGATTCATTTACCTACCGGATTTGCGATAATGGTACGCCGTCTTTGTGCTCAACCGCAATAGTTACGATCGTTGTGAGTAAAGATGAAAGTTGTGCTGTTTTTGTTCCCAACTCATTCTCCCCTAACGGTGATGGAATTCATGATTATTTCAAGGTCAGATGCCTGTATAATTATGAGAATCCGGTCATAGAAATATTCAATCGCTGGGGTAACCTGGTATTCAAAAAGGAACATTATGGTGATATCGATTTCTGGGGTAGTGAAGCCGATGCCTGGTGGACCGGAAAGTCTGATCATAAATGGACGGTGGGGAACGAATTACTGCCTGTCGGGACTTATTTCTATGTTCTTAAGCTGAATAGTTCCAAGGTATTAACGGGATTTTTGTTCTTAAACAAATAACTTATAAAAATCAGGGAGCTTGTATTCCCGGCTCTCATTAAAGTGAACAATAACCAAAAGATATAGATAAAACCATGAAAATACTTAAAAGAGCAACATTGGCAACGCTAATGATAATAGGGGCGCTGTTGTCTAAAGCTCAGCAGGATCCTATGTATACTCAATATATTTTCAATTTACAGACCGTCAATCCGGCTTATGTGGGCTATTGGCAAACAATAGGGCTTACAGCAATATCACGCCATCAGTGGGTTGGTTTAGAAGGCCATCCCACTACCCAGACTTTTTCTTTTCAGACTCCTTTAAAATCTCAGAATGTTGGGATTGGCCTTAATGTGGTCCTAGATAAAATTGGACTCGAAAAAAGACTTTCTGTCAGTTTTGACTATTCGTACAAGGTCCTGCTTTCTGAAAATACTTCTTTAAGGTTTGGAATAAAAGGAGGATTTACCAACTATAGTCATAATCTCACTGAATACGTTCAATATCCGGATAATCAAACGGATCCTGTTTTCCAGACAAACATTGACAATAAATTCATGCCAAATGTCGGTGTCGGATTATTTTTGTCTTCTCCGAGGTATTTTTTAAGTCTTTCTTTACCGGGAATTATAGAGAACAACTACCAATCCAACGCAAATAATTACTCGTCAAGATCGGAGTTGCGCCATGTTTTTTTCGCAGGAGGAATGATGTTTGATTTGTCTGAGAATGTAAAATTTAAGCCAACATTTATGACAAAAATGGTAACAGGAAGTCCATTCGAATACGATTTGTCGGCAAATTTTTTACTGGCAGAAAAGTTCTGGGTCGGAGGGATGTACCGGTCAGGTGACTCTTATGGTGCAATCGCCCAGTGGATTATAAATAAGAAATTACGGTTGGGCTATGCTTACGATTTCACGACCTCTGACCTGCGAAACTACCAAAATGGGGTGCACGAGATTATGATCTCTTTTGAGTTCGTTTATGCAAAACACATCATTATTTCGCCCAGATATTTTTAACACATAGACTAATACCACATAATAATGAAAACAACCTCTTCAAAACACCACTTATTTTTGTTGATATTGATCTTATTCTCGTCGGCTGCTTATCCGCAAAGTAAAGACAATCCGATGTTTGATAATACCACATTGAAAATTTCTGAAATAAGTACCAATTCGATTCATAGTGATTTTGCCCCTTCTTTAGTGCATGATTCACTTTATTTTACAAGCTTTAGTGAAAACCTTTTCGATAAAAGCGATGATAAGCTCAAAAAAAAGGAGCATTACGCTCTGTATAAAGCTGCTATTGACGAACATGGAACCGTAATTAGTAAACGAGATCCAATAGAAGAGTTTAAAACACGTTATAATGACGGCCCGGTTTCGTGGTGCGCAAAAACCGGGGAGCTCTTTGTTACGCAAAACTATGCCGATCAGTCTGCAAAACTAAAACCTTTCCAGACTGAAATCAACAGACTTAGAATAATGATTGCCAAACAGATCAATGGCAAATGGGAGCAAGTCACCGATTTCCCTTTTAATAACCCCGAATATTCGGTTGGTCATCCGGCCATAACTGAGTCGGGAGATACATTGGTCTTTTCAAGCGACAAGCCAGGCGGATTTGGGGAGACGGATCTCTATTATTCAATAAGGAAAAATGGTCAGTGGGAAGCCCCGGTCAATCTTGGATCACAGATTAATACAAGCGGCAAAGACGAATTTCCATTTATTACAGGAAGTAGTTTTTCTGGCCGATATCTGATTTTTGCATCAACAGGTCACAACAGCCAGGGAGGTTTCGACTTATTTTTCAAGAAACTAAATGATGCTGAAGATGAAATTCATCAATTCCCTGAACCCATTAACACTGCTAATGACGATTTTGCAATGAACTTACCCGAGAATGTCGAGTTTGGCTATCTGACTTCCAATCGTCCTGGAACAGGAAGCGATGATATTTACAAACTCAGCTTCGATAAATACATCTCTTATTTACTGGAAATATTTGTGATGGATGCTAAAACATTGAAACCTATATCAAAGGCTCATGTTGATTTCTGCAAGAAAAATAGTGGAGAAACAGACGGCAACGGTAAAGTATCATATTTAATAGAGAAGAACTCGGTTTGTAATGTTACTGCCTCTGCCCTTGGATATAAAGAAAATAGTAAGGTAATTCATATTGGCAAACCCATTCAGGGAAGCATTTTGAAAGATACAATATATCTTGAAATGATTGTAAATGAAAAGATTGTATTGCGAAATATTTATTACGACTACGATAACTGGAATATCCTGCCGGAAGCAGCTAATGAGCTTGATCGTCTGGTGGAACTGATGAATGAAAACCCTGAAATGAAAGTTGAATTAAGTGCACATACCGATGAACGTGGAACAATTAAGTACAACCTTAAATTGTCTCAATTGCGTGCGAAGGCTGCAGTTGATTATGTGGTGTCAAAGGGGATCAATCAAACCAGGATTACAAGCACTGGGTATGGTAAATCGCAGTTAATCAATAAGTGCAACGGAAAATGTACGCCAGCTCAGCATCGCGAAAACAGAAGAACGGAAATTTTTATTCCCGGATTTTTAAAGGGAGAGCCAGTCCCGCAAAAAGCTGGTGATTTTTCGGATGGAAAGCCAGATCATAAACGAGGCAACAGTTCTGATAAATAGTTTGGATCGTAAAAAGGTGTAAATTTATTAAATGGGAATAAGTGAGGTAATTTCTCACTTATTCCCATTTATAGTTAATACAAAAGCCTCAAAACCTGATTTTGCCTTAAATTAGATGGCTGTAAAGTTATAATTCATGGCTTATGCTGATTTGTCGAACCAGAAATTTGATTAGAAGTTCCCGAAAATTCCTGGTATGCATTTGAAATGTGAGGACACAATTCAGACAGGTATTAATAATCAGTTTGTCTGAGACCTGATATAGAGAGGATAGAGAAGTATTTGAGAACTAAATAAGTAGGTTTATTCTTCGAACACAGTCTCTGAATTGTTCCTTCTTGAATGCCAAATGCTTACATTTAATTCAAATCCAATCAATAGAATAAAAGCATTGAAATAGAATGAAAGCATTACAACAACCAATGTTCCGATAGATCCATATAAGGTATTATATTTTCCGAAATTGTTAATGTAATAGGAAAATCCAATGGTTGTGATGATTGTGAGGATGGTAGCCAAGGTTCCTCCTGCTGAAATGAATCGGAATTTTGTTTTTCTTGCTGGTGCCAGGTAAAAGAGAAATGCGTATGCGAAAAAGATTAAGGCGCAAATAACCAACCATTTGCCACCCAGAAGAAGATAGTAAGTTAAATTGATTTGTAAATAACCGTTTTCAATCATGTAGTTCATAATTGTCTGGCTAACAGTAATAAGGGCTATGCTAATCGTCATCAGAAGTGTTAAAATAATGGCCAGAATTAAGGCGACAAAGCGCTGATTGATCCAGCTTCTTGTTTCGATCGCATGAATGGTACCATTAAATGCTGCGATAACAGAGACAATTCCATTTGTGGCAAAAATAAAAGCAGCAAGAAATCCAAACGAAAGTATATCTCCGCGTTTCGTCATTAAAATATCTTGAATGGTTGTTTGAATAGCAGCAAACGCATTCTGTGGGAGAATACTTTGCAGTAAATTAAATAGTTGCTGCTGAAAATTGTCGATTGGAATGTATGGAATCAGTGTGAAGAGAAAGATGATTGCCGGAAATATGGCTAAAATAAAATTGAAAGCAATTGCGGATGCTCTGGTTGAGATGGCGCCATCAACCATACTTTTCCAGAAAAATACAGTTACATCGTAAAGTGGTTCTCCGTCAAAAAAAGGAAGTTTTATTAATCTTGCCTTCTGCCCGAAAGCTTCGGCACGATCAACTATTCTTTGCCTTAAAACATTCCATATCGACATTAAAAATATTTTACCGGTTAAAAACTAGTCTTTATCAATTCTGAATTGTACAATTTGTGCTTTTCCAGCTTTTGATTTCAGCGTAAGATAGATTCTGAAATTACCATTTCCAGTTTGCATTTTGCCAATCGCATAGGATGAATCTTCACCTCCCTGATGCGTAATTTTGAAATCGAGAGGCTTATTACGCGTATAAAAATCTTTTAGGATCTGTTCTCCCTGAGCCTGAGAGCATACTAATTCTCTGTCAATTACAACTAATTCGATATTTTCATTAAAATAAGAAGCTACAATTTTTGCATCACCTGCTTTCAGTCCTGCAATAATCTGTTCCGGAATTTGACCGAAAGAAATTAACGGATTCACAATAAGACAAAGCATAAAAAACAACACAAATCTCGATTTCTTTTTCATCACCATTATATTATTTTGAATTTATCAACAAGAACCATGCAAATTCAATAGAACTTTTCTAGGGTAGCTTTACGATCGTATTTAATTTAATCATAAAGATACACTTTTTAATCGTTATTAACCTATATTGTTTGAATGTTTTGCCGATACAATATTATTTAAATTAGGAATGATTAAAAAATTGTACCGAAATAATTGGATGCCAATTTTATCTATCTTAATATTGTATCTGTGAAAATACTTTTACTGACAATTGGGAATACTGATAAAAAGTACATGCGAGAGGGTATTGACAACTATGTAAAGCGACTCACTTTTTATATACCTTTCGAAATGAAGGTAATTCCGGATATTAAAAACCGAAGTTCACTTTCAACAGAACTTCAGAAAGAGAAGGAAGGACAATTGATTCTTAACCAGGTCTCATCGGGTGACTTTCTGATTTTGCTTGATGAACACGGAACGGAGTTTTCATCTGTTGCGTTTTCGAAGTGGATCGAAAAGAAAATGATTGCCGGTACCCGGCAACTGATCTTTGTAATTGGCGGTCCGTATGGGTTCTCAAATATTGTTTATCAACGGTCGGATATTAAGATATCTATGTCGAAGCTAACCTTCTCGCATCAGATGGCGCGTATGATTTTTGTAGAACAGATTTACCGCGCTATGACAATTATTAAAAATGAACCATATCATCACGAGTAATGGTTGTGAAAAGAGTCCTTTTCGACCGGGACAATTTCTTTCTGGCCATTAAAAGATAAATTTTTCACAGATGAAACGATTCGCTGGTAGAAATATTTTTATTCTGATTGCCATTCCAATATTATTGGTTTTACTTCTCAGCGAGTTGGTGTTTTTTGAAGAAAACGATCAAACTCAGGAATCAAGTCGGATTTATAAAGTTTTTGAAAAGAAAGAAAAGCACCTCGAGACTATTGTTGATACGATTGTTTCCAGGGTGTCCGTTGATCCTGCTGTGCTGTCAGACTGGTCGCTGCTTAATCTGATAAATACTGAAAAAGAAGAATTTGCTGTAGTCGTTACAAATGAAAACGCTTTGTTGTTTTGGTCTTCTTCTTTAGTTGCATTTCCTGCGGACGATAGTAATTTAAAGAAATCTGAAGGTTTAGTTCATTTACCAACTGGCTGGTATTACCAAATTTCGCGTAAAACAGGAGCGTATGTAATTAAAGGATTTCTACTTATGAAACGGGAGTTTCCTTATCGTAACCGGTTTATTAAGAGTACTTTTAATGCAGATTTTAAACTTTCTGACGAATATTCTGTAAGATTGGCACCTCAGGCTGGGGCAATAAATATTTATAAACCTGACGGGACATATCTTTTCTCAGTGAACACTTCCAATGATCATGTTCGTCCGGCAAACAAGTCGAATTTATCGGCGCTACTTTATTTTGCTTTTATTTTGATGATGTTGGCCCATCTAAATGTATGGCTCAGGAGGAATAAACGACTTTCTCCAGGTCATAAATTATTCATATCGCTGGGAATTCCTATTGTTATATATTTATTAATTAACGGTTTTAAATTTCCGGCTTCACTGTATCAGACAGATTTATTTTCCCCACTTAGTTTTTCTTATAGCGAATGGCTTGCTTCGCTGGGCGAATTTATTCTTTTGTCCATCCTGATGTTTCACGGAGCGCAGGCATTTTATTTATTGACTGATGCTGAAAAAGAACAAAAAAAGCATGGAATCCGGATGGTCTTCTCTTTTCTGTTTGTCGCTTTTTTCTTCACGCTTTCTATTGCATTGATGAAGATCCTGTTACTTAATTCAAGTATATCGTTGGAGTTTTTCAGCGATTTGAAATTTTCAGCGATCAATTTGTATGCTTTTTTTGGTATTTCGCTTCACGTAATTGGTTTTATTATTGTTGTGTTGCGTTTACGGTCCGATTATTTTAAGAGTTTTGGATTCTATAAATTTGTTTTGGCACTAATTATTTCCGGCGCAGTTGCAGGGACGATTATTTCCGCGTTTTGTTTCGAGATCGATTGGGCTCCTTATATTTATTATGGTTTTGTTGTTGTTATAATTGCATTGTTTGAAGCTGCCAAAATCAAGGAATATAAATATACATTCCTTTTAATCATGTCGATAGTGGCAGCAAGCTTTGTAAATCTGTACGCACAGGATTTGATTGTGGGGAAAAAGAACAAGGTTTTGGACCTGATGGCAGTAAAACTAAGTTCTGAAAGAGATCCGGGGGCGGAAATTTTTCTTTCAGAACTTGACAACAAACTCCGAAAGGATACAATTATTAAATATCATTTATTGCCTCCTTACAAATCACTTGAAGCCTATTTTTCAAATAATTATTTTACAGGCTTTTGGCGAAATTATGATATGCAAATAACGGTTTGCAGTCCTAACGACAGTGTTTTTATTAAGGATGAAAACCGGCATTATCCTTGCTTTGCGTTTTTTAATAATTTGAGGAAAACCAAGGGTATGCTGGTTTCGGGCAGTAATTTTTATTTCATGGATCGCCTCAATGGCCGCATTTCCTATTTGGGCCAACTCGATTTTGTAAATTCATTTGGCGTTCCGGTTGAAGTATACATTGACCTGAACTCTAAAATCATACCAGAGGGGAAAGGATACCCTGAACTATTGCTCGATGAGCGTGCTTCGCGCGAAAGCCAGGACGGGGATTTAAGTTACGCCAAATACTTCGATGGCAAACTAATTGATCGTGGCGGCGATTATCAGTACGGGATGAAATTGCCTGACGATGTTTCAATTAAAGATGAATATACTCGCTATACGAGAAACGGCTATCGGCATTGCGCTTATAATCGTAACGGGAATAATTATGTGATAGCAAGTTATCCTGAAATGCCTTTTTACGAACGGATCAGTACATTCCCTTATTTATTTTTGTTGTTTTACCTGATTGGAGCAACAGTTTTAATTTTTAACGACAGAAACATTCGACTAAGAAATAAAAAATTCGATTTTAGAGAAAAGATACAACTCACACTGGTTCTTTCACTGTTCGGAATATTAACCGTTATTGGGTTGGGTTTAATGCTTTACAATTCTAATAAACTACTTAATTCGCTTCAGGATAACCTTAATGAGAAATTGAGGTCTGTTTCATTCGAATTAAGTATGCGTATCGGTCAGGAAACAGAACTAAATGCTCCAATGCGCGATTTTTTGAACGACCAACTGGTCGTTTTATCCGATATTATTTGGGCAGACATCAACCTGTACGATCTAAAAGGGAGATTGTTTGCCACATCGCGAAGTGAAATTTATGATCGTGGCCTGCTGTCACGTCGAATCAATCCAATTGCTTACAAATCGCTCGCTGTCGAGGATCGAACCATTTTTCTTCACGATGAAAACCTGGGAGCGATGAAATTTCTCTCTGCTTATTCGCCCGTTTATAATCAAAACAACCAGCTGATAGGTTACCTGAACCTCCCTTATTTTACACGGCAGGATGATTTTAAGAAACAGGTTTCCGATTTTATTGTTGCATTTTCGAATCTGTATATTTTACTGATCATGTTCAGTCTGATTGTTGCAGTGATTATAAGCCGCAAATTAACAGCCCCATTGCTGCAGATTGAAAATAACCTGAAAGGAATACAATTGGGTAAGTCGAATGCAAAGATCGAATACTCTGGTGAGGACGAGATCGGCCGGCTTGCCAAAGAATACAACAAAAAGGTTGATGAGCTTGCGGAAAGCGCTGAATTACTTGCACGTTCGGAAAGAGAATCGGCATGGCAGGAGATGGCTCGCCAGGTGGCCCATGAAATTAACAATCCGCTTACACCAATGAAACTGAGTATTCAATATTTACAGCGGATAAAAGAAAAGGATTCTGAAAATTTTGATGATTATTTTAACCGGGTAAGTCGTACGCTGGTTGAACAGATTGATGCACTTTCACTGATTGCTTCTTCATTTTCCGATTTTGCAAGGATGCCTGGGATGAGGGACGAGTTGATAGATTTAGAAGCAAAAATTAGGGAAGTAGTACTTCTTTTTGAAAACACAAATAATGTTTCAGTAACGTTCTCAAAGACGCATGAAGGAATTATCCGGGTTTTCGCAGACAATGATCAATTGGGACGTGCAATTATTAATTTGATAAAGAATGGGATACAAGCCATTCCACGTGACCGGAATGGCCTTCTCAAAGTAACATTGTATAATGATGATGAGTACGCGTATGTTTCTATAAATGATAATGGTATCGGAATTCCTATGGAATTGCAGGATAAATTATTCGAGCCAAGCTTTACGACTAAATCGAGTGGAATGGGATTAGGTCTTGCCATCAGTAAAAAGATTATCGAGAATTTCAGGGGAGATATTTGGTTTCAGTCAAACGATGGTGAGGGAACTACCTTTTTCATAAAACTGCCATTATCTGCTATCATTACATAAGCATCAACCGTTTTTCATCCCCGGTTAATTTGGCGGTCAGAAAGTTAAGCCAGGCATAGCCCTTATTAACCCGGACAACAAGAAACTATACTCGGGCAGTTAAAATTCGTATTTCATGATAATTAACCTTCGAAGATATGCGACACACTTGATGCACGCTCTCTTATGATACACTAACTCATCGAAATTAATGAACTGAGAGATACAAATGATAAACTTACATCCTTGAATGATGAACTTATATCCTTGAATGATCGCCTTACGTCCTTGAATGATGAACTTATATCCTTGAATGATCGCCTTACGTCCTTGAATGATGAACTTACATCCTTGAATGATGAACTTACATCCTTGAATGATCGCCTTACATCCTTGAATGACGAACTTACATCCTTGAATGATGAACTTACATCCTTGAATGACCACCTTACACTCTTTAATAGCAACCTGCGAGATTTGAATGATCACCTTACACTCTTTAATAGCAACCTGCGAGATTTGAATGATCACCTTACACTTATGTGTATTTAATGGTTATACAGGTGATTCCGGAAAGCAGACCTAGTTTCCCATCTCAGCCAGGAATTTTATTCTTATCATCCTGATCTCTTCAACTTCGTAGTCATCACCAAATTCGGCGATTGCTTCTTCCATCGAGTCGGAACCTGCGTCTTCCCTGAAATACTTAAAAATATCATCAACCTGATCCTCATCCATCACATCATCGATGTAATAATCGATATTTATTTTTGTGCCAGAATTGACAATTGCTTCAAGTTCAGTGAGTAATTCGTCCATGCTCATTCCTTTGGCATCGGCGATTTCGTTAAGAGCCAGTTTACGATCGATATTTTGGATAATATAAACCTTGTTTTTTGATTTATTGGCAACTGAACGAACCACCATGTCCTGTGCCCTTTCAATCCCTTTTTCTTCAACATATGCCTTGATCACTTCCACAAACGCTTTTCCGTAGCGCTGGGCTTTTCCCTGGCCAACCCCAATGATATTCTGAAGTTCCTCAAGTGATGTTGGATATTGTATCGACATGTCAGCCAGTGATGGATCCTGGAATATAACAAATGGTGGCAGTTTTTGCTTGAGCGCAACTTTTTTCCGAAGATCTTTCAGAATTGCAAATAGTTCCGGATCACCTGCTGCTGCACCACCTTGCGGAACTTCATCGCCCTCTTCCTCCGACTCGTAGTCATGATTTTTAACAATCATAAATGACTTGGGATGGGCAAGGAAAGCTTTTCCGGCTTCTGTCAGTTTTAAAACACCATAATTTTCGATGTCTTTATGAAGGAACCCTGCAATAATGCTTTGTCTGAAGACGGCATTCCATATTTTGTCATCATATTCATCACCCTCTCCGAATATGTCAAGTGTATCGTGTGAGAATGATTTAACGGTAGCATTTTCTGTTCCAAGTAATATATTGACTAGGTGTTCAGCTTTGCATTGCTCCTTAACTTCGATTACTGCTTTTAATGCTGTTATTATGAGTTCTTTCCCTTCTATTTGCTCTTTTGGATTCAAACAGTTATCGCAGAAGCCACAATTTTCTGTTTCGTATTTTTCTCCGAAATAATGCAGAAGTATGGTTCGCCGGCAAAGCGATGATTCAGCAAACGCCACTGTATCGAGTAAAAGTTGCTGGCCGATCTCCTGTTCAGCGACAGGCTTTCCCTGCATGAATTTTTCGAGTTTCTGTATGTCCTTATAACTATAAAAGGTAATGCATTTTCCTTCGCCTCCGTCGCGTCCGGCCCGTCCTGTTTCCTGGTAGTAACCTTCCAGCGACTTGGGAATGTCATAATGGATTACGAAGCGAACATCTGGCTTATCGATTCCCATGCCAAATGCAATGGTGGCAACGATTACGTCCGATTCTTCCATCAGGAATTTATCCTGGTTGGCCGAACGTGTGGCAGAATCCATCCCTGCATGGTAGGCAAGTGCCTTTATCCCATTCACCTGCAGTAATTCGGCAATCTCTTCAACCTTTTTACGGCTTAAACAATAAATAATCCCTGATTTGCCGGGATTACTTTTTATCATTCTGATTATTTGGTCTTTGGCTTTATTCTTTGGGCGTATTTCGTAGTAGAGGTTTGGTCTGTTAAAAGACGATTTGAATACTTTGGCATTCTGCATTCCGAGGTTTTTCTGAATGTCGTGCTGAACCTTTGGAGTGGCAGTAGCTGTTAGCGCCATAATTGGCGCCTGCCCAATTTCATTGACGATTGGCCGTATCCTTCTGTACTCAGGACGGAAATCGTGCCCCCACTCAGATATGCAGTGGGCTTCGTCAATTGCATAGAATGAAATCTTAATTCCTTTCAGAAATTCTATGTTTTCCTGCTTTGTCAGCGATTCGGGCGCAACGTAGAGTAGTTTGGTATGTCCTCTTGAGATATCCTCTTTGACCTTTTGAATGGCCGTTTTTGTAAGCGATGAATTAAGAAAATGGGCAACTCCGTCTTCGGTACTGAAACTTCTTATAGCGTCAACCTGATTTTTCATCAATGCAATAAGCGGAGATATCACAATTGCTGTACCTTCCTGCATAAGAGCCGGTAACTGGTAACAAAGGGACTTACCTCCTCCCGTGGGCATCAGGACAAAAGTATCATTCCCATCTAATATACTGTTAATTACCTCTTCCTGTTGTCCTTTGAACCGATCAAAGCCAAAGTACTTTTGAAGCTGGGTATTTAGTGAAGTTCTATCCCTCATAATTGCTCGTCAATGTAGATTCTTATCAATTTGTTTTGCTACGACTAAGTTATCAAATATATCGCATGCGACAAGAACTTAATTCGATATCACAAAAATTTAACATTGGATGGTTTTCGCGGGCTTTTTTCCTGAATTTAATGGGGCAAAGAATTGTATATTTGCCGTTGAAATAATTATATAAATCTGTTTAGTCAAAATCTTTAAATTACGGTAAATGTCCATAAAAGGAATACTTACGGGGAAAGAACAAAAAAAATTAAAGGCACCCAAAAACAACGAAGAGATGTCTTTTCTGGAGCATCTCGAAGAGTTGCGATGGCATCTTGTTCGCGCTTCAGCAGCAATTGTAATAGGTGCCGTTTTTTGTTTTATCAAAGCAGAATTTATTCTCGACAATGTACTTTTCGCGCCTAAAAACCCCGGTTTCATTACCAACAGGGCGTTTGCGTGGGTAGCCCTGAAATTTAATTCTCCTGATCTGGCCATTAATAATCTGCCTTTTAATGTTATCAACACCGAAATGGCTGGTCAGTTTACAACCAATTTAACAATAGCTATGATTGGTGGAATTATTATTGCAATACCTTATATTTTTTGGGAGTTCTGGCGTTTTATTAAACCGGCTTTGTACGAAAAGGAGCGCAAACATGCCACAGGCGCAGTTTTTTATAGTACACTATTATTTTTGCTTGGAGTCTTTTTTGGTTATTACTTGATTGTTCCGCTGTCAACTCATTTCTTTGGTTCTTATCGCGTAAGTACTGAAGTTCCGAATTTAATCAACCTGAACTCATATATTAGTGCGGTCACAACTGTAATGCTGGGAAGTGGGATCGTATTTGAACTTCCGATTATCATCTACTTTTTAAGTAAGGTTGGATTAATCAGTTCGAAATTTTTGATGACCTACCGAAAACATGCCTATGTGCTGCTGCTTCTATTGGCCGCAATTATAACACCTCCCGATGTTTTTAGTATGTTATTGGTGTCGGGTCCCCTGATTTTACTTTATGAACTGGGTGTTTTCCTTTCGAAACGCATCGAAAAGAAGAAGGTTAACGAGGAACTTCTTGAAGCTTAATAAGTTAAAATTTTAATTTAAAATGAAGTTAAGAGCTGAACATTTAGTCAAAAAATATGGGAGCAGAACTGTCGTAAAGGATGTTTCGCTCGAATTGGAACAAGGTGAGATAGTAGGTTTATTGGGACCGAATGGAGCCGGTAAGACTACATCCTTTTATATGATCGTAGGACTGATAAAGACAAATGGTGGTAGTATTTTTCTCGACGATACCGATATCACTTCTTTCCCTGTCTATAAGAGAGCTCAATTGGGGATCGGTTACCTTGCTCAGGAAGCTTCAATTTTCAGGGGAATGAGTGTTGAAGACAATATCCGTTCAATTTTAGAGATGACCAAATTTACAAAGGAGTATCAACGCGAAAAACTCGAATCGTTGCTCGATGAGTTCGGGCTTCAGCGTGTGCGAAAAAGCACAGGAATTCAGTTGTCGGGTGGTGAACGTCGGCGTACAGAAATTGCCCGATGTCTGGCCATCAATCCTGCATTTATTCTTCTCGACGAACCATTTGCAGGCGTTGATCCGATTGCCGTGGAGGATATTCAACAAATTGTATTCCGTTTAAAGGACAAAAATATTGGGATTCTCATCACAGATCATAACGTTCACGAGACACTTTCAATCACCGACCGTTCATATTTGTTGTATGACGGAAGGATTTTGAACAGCGGAACTGCAGAGGAACTCGCTGCAGATGAAGAAGTAAGACGGTTGTACCTGGGACAGAATTTCGAGCTTCGCCGACCTTTGGTTCAGAAGCAGGAGGCCCCCGATGAACCGGTCATTGATTAATTTTTGTTTAATTTTTTTGCGGGACATCCGGATTAAAAAAATAACTATATTTGCAACTCTTAAAAATGCGGATGTGGCGTAATTGGTAGCCGCGCCAGACTTAGGATCTGGTGCCGAGAGGCGTGGGGGTTCGAGTCCCTTCATCCGCACAGAAAACCATTAAACCGTCTTTTTCCCTTAATGGAAATAGGGCGGTTTTTTTTAATTAATTCCCGGTAAGGCCTTCGTTCTACCTGAAGGCAATTTAGGATCATAAAGGAGAAAATTATGAAAATTTCGAAGACAAGTATTGATGATTTGAATCTCGTTGTCAAAGTTATTATTGAAAAACAAGACTACGAGGCAACAGTAAATGAGACATTGAAAGAGTACCGCAAAAAGGCCAATATGCCTGGCTTCCGAAAAGGAATGGTACCTGCCGGTCTAATCAAAAAAATGCATGGAAAGGCTGCTCTGGCTGAGGAAGTAAACAAATTACTTAGCCATGAACTCACCAAATATATTGCGGATGAGAAACTTGAAATTCTTGGAGAACCGCTTCCTTCTTTAACAGAGAAAGCAATCGTTAATTTCGATAGTGATGCAGATTTTGAATTTGCATTTGATTTGGGGTTAAGTCCTGTGATTAATATCGATTTTGAGAAAATCGGCAAATTGCCCTACTATGAAATCACAGTTGATGATCAATTAATCGACAACCAAATAGACGGTTATGCCAATCGTTTCGGCGAGAATATTCCCGCTGAAGTTGTTGGTGAAAAAGAAACTATTCTTGGTGATTTTGCCCAGCTGAATGCTGAAGGTATTGTCATTGAAGATGGTATCTCTTCTAAAAACGTGCAGGTTGCTGTTCAGCTTATCAAAGACGAAGCAATTCAAAAACTCTTCATTGGTGCCAAGGTTGGCGATGTTCTGAAGTTTAATCCAAGAGTTGCATTGGCGAACGATCATGAAGTTACTCATTTATTGAAAGTGAAGGATACTGAGATTGAATCTGTTGATTGTAAATTCAACTTTACTGTCAATACAATCAATACTTTTATTGCTGCTACAATTGATGAAGTGTTAATCAAAAAAGTATATGGTGAAGAAACGGAAGTGAAGACCATTGCGGATATGCGTGAAAGAATTCACACTGAGTTAAAATCAAATCTTTTATATTCAAGCAATTATAAATTTCTACTTGATGCAAAAGAAGCATTGACCAATGCTGCGGCTCTTAGATTACCTGAGGAGTTTCTGAAGAGATGGCTTGTCGAAACAAATGATAAAGTGACGGCAGAGCAAATTGAAGAGGAATTTAGTACTTTCCGCAAAGATCTCGATTGGACATTGATTAAAACAAAACTGGCGAAGGAGAATGAAATAAGGGTGGAGGAATCGGATATTGCGGCGATGGCACGCGAAATGGCTCAAATGCAATTCCTTCAATATGGAATGTCGAATGTTCCTGAAGAATACCTCGATAACTATGCCAACTCAATACTTCAGAACAAGGAACAGAAGCAGAAGATGGCTGAGAAAAAAATAGAAGATAAGGTTCTCGAGCTTATTAAGGAAAAATCAGGTCTTGTTTTTAAGCAGGTTTCTCAAAAGGAATTTGATGATTTATTTGAAAAATAATCTCAGATCATAGTAATAGCAGTATTTTTATAACTTTGTGGGACAATTCGTTTATCGGGAAGTTGAATACCCTGATGGCCGAATTGTTCTTGCAAAGTTTTTCATTTTTAAAGGATTTTATTATGAACGCGCAAAATGATGAATTCCGCAAATATGCGACGAAGCATTTAGACATCAGCAGTCTGAGTCTGCACAAATATGAGTCTGTCTATGCAAATGCTTATATTTCACCAACTATTATAGAAGAGCGGCAGATGAATGTTGCCCAGATGGATGTCTTTTCACGTTTGATGATGGATCGGATTATCTTCCTGGGTATAGCAATTGATGACTATGTTGCCAATATTATTCAGGCCCAGTTATTGTTTCTCGAATCAGCTGATCCGGGTAAAGACATACAGATCTATTTTAATTCTCCGGGCGGTTCTGTACACGCAGGACTTGGAATCTATGATACAATGCAATATATCAATTGCGATGTTGCCACGATCTGCACAGGTATGGCTGCTTCTATGGCAGCAGTACTGATGACCGCAGGTACCAAAGGGAAGCGATCAGCTTTGAAGCACTCGAGGATAATGATTCACCAGCCAATGGGTGGCGCTCAAGGACAGGCTTCTGATATTCAGATTGTAGCAAAGGAAATTGCGAAATTGAAAACTGAGTTATACCAGATTATCGCAACCCATTCGGGACAATCAATCGAAAAGGTTGAATTGGATTCGGATCGCGATTACTGGATGACATCTCAGGAAGCAAAGGATTACGGAATGATTGATGATATCCTGATCCGTGTAAAGAAGTAAATTGGGAATTTTGTTCCCGCTCAGTAACCCTTATTTTGTATAATGAAGAAAATGGATAAATGTTCGTTTTGTGGCAGGGATAAGAAGGATGTTCAAATCCTGATTGCCGGTATGGAAGGTCACATTTGTGAAAACTGTATCGAGCAGGCTCATGCTATAATCGACGAGGAATTTAAGAAAAATAAAAATTTCGATCTTGCCGGTGTTGAGTTAAAGAAACCTAAAGAAATTAAGGCATTTCTCGACCAATATGTAATTGGTCAGGACGACGCAAAGAAAGTTTTATCTGTAGCCGTTTACAACCATTACAAGCGGTTGAATCAGCACGCAGATGATGAAGGGACTGAGATTGAGAAATCAAATATTATACTTGTAGGCCCGACTGGAACTGGCAAAACATTATTAGCTAAGACAATAGCCAAAATGTTGCATGTGCCTTTCACAATTGTAGATGCAACTGTTTTGACAGAAGCTGGTTATGTTGGCGAAGATATTGAGAGTTTGCTCACTCGACTTCTACAAGTCGCTGATTATAACGTTGAAGCGGCCGAACGTGGTATTGTATTTATCGATGAGATTGATAAAATTGCAAGGAAAGGGGATAACCCATCCATTACCCGCGATGTTTCAGGTGAAGGTGTTCAGCAAGGGTTACTAAAGCTTCTTGAAGGTTCTGTTGTAAATGTTCCACCTCAGGGTGGACGTAAACATCCTGAACAGAAAATGATTCCTGTTGATACTAAGAATATCCTGTTCATATGCGGTGGAGCTTTTGAAGGAATTGACCGGAAGATTGGCCAGCGACTGAATACAAAAGTCGTTGGATACAAAGCCAGCCTTGACAGTGGAATGGTAGACCGCAATAATTTACTTCAGTATGTGTCTCCACAAGATCTTCGTGCTTTTGGGCTTATTCCTGAGATTGTCGGACGTTTACCAGTCCTCACTTACCTTGTCCCGCTTGAAAGAGATGCATTAAGACGGATTCTGACAGAGCCAAAAAATTCAATTATCAAGCAATATCAGAAATTGTTTAAAATGGATGGAATTAAAATTACCTTCCTCGAAGAAGCACTTTTTCTTATTGTGGATAAGGCAATTGAGTTTAAACTCGGTGCTCGTGGTCTTCGGGCTATCTGCGAAACAGTAATCATGGATGTGATGTTCGAAATGCCTTCGGGTACTAATACTGAAGTCGTAATCACTCCTGAATTTGCGTTGGAAAAGATTGATAAGTTGAGTGCAATAAGGTTGCAGGCGAGCTAAATCTGAATTATTTTCCATAAAAAAAGGTCGTTTTGCATTTGCAAAACGACCTTTTTTTGAGATTGTTACTTTATTCTGGCATTTTATAAACAATTGAATTAATTGTCATCCCTGCACCAACAGAAGTAAGAATGATGACATCGCCTTTGGCAATTTGATGGTCCTTCATCTTGTCCTTCAAAATCAGATCAAGAAGTGTTGGAACAGTTGCTGTTGAAGAGTTTCCAAACCTGCGGATGGTCATAGGCATCACACTCTTATCATATTCGCGCTTGCCATAGAGACGGAACACACGACTCAGGATCGCTTCATCCATTTTTTCGTTTGCCTGATGAATCAAGACCTTGCTAACATCATCAAGATGAAGACCAGCTTTGTCAAGACTATCCTTAACAACTCCCGGAACTGTGCTTAAAGCATAAGCATATACTTTGGACCCAAGCATCCTTAGATAATGGTGATCTTTCGGGATAGCAGGATTCAGTGAGAATCCCATGTTGAGCATATCGTGATCAAAATCGGAACGGCTTGAATGTGACAAAATTCCGACAGGTACGTCGCTTTCGACTGCTTCTACAATTACGGCACCGGCTCCATCAGAAAAAATCATCCGGTCGCGATCATAAGGATCGGCCACTCTTGAAAGAACATCGGCTCCAATTACCAGTCCACGTTTAAATGTACCGCTTTTAATATACGCATCGGCAATGATCATAGCTGTGGTCCAGCCAGGGCAACCGGAAGTAACATCGTTCGTCAAAATCGATGGATTCTTAATTCCAAGTTTTGTCTTTAGCCGGTTGGCCAATGCAGGTGTAAGATCGGTTTGCAAAATTCCGTGAACCATGTCGCCGAAATTATGCGCAAAAAGAATAAACTCGAATGTTTCCGGATCAATTCCAGAAGTTTCGATCGCTTCTCGCGCTGCGAATGATGCCAGATCGCTGGTTACCTGATCGTCTTCAGCATATCTGCGCTCCTCGATATTTGTAATTTCAAAAAATTTGCGGATGATCTCCGAATTTGGGATCTCAAACTTTACATTAGAAGCTGGATCGTAGAACTCAGCATTCAGAAAAAAATCGTTTGTGATTATTTTGCCCGGGATATAAGATCCGGTGCCAACAATGACAGTATAAACTTTTTTATTCATATCTATTAATTACTTTTCGTAAGCGTTTCATTTATAATTTTTTCCAACCGAAATGTATTCCCGTCATAAACTCCATATGTACTTCCTTTAAACCAGTCACCCAAAATGATTATCTTACTGTTTTCCGTTAATTGAAAATCGAGTGCAATATGGCGGTGTCCCAGTACGAAATAATCAAAATGCTTCTCTTTCAATTTTTTAAGAGCGAATATAATCTGATGTTCACGTTCCTCACCTAAAAAGCCTGCACCCTCGACTCCTCTGGCTAACCTGCTGTTTTTCGACCAGTAGTGCGCCAGACGGAAAGATAAATCGGGATGGACTTTGGCAAAAGCCCACTGAGCAAGCTTGTTGTGAAAGAATCTTGTCAGAATCTGATATTTAAGGTCTGTTTTTCCAAGATCATCTCCATGTGCGAGAAAGAATTTTTTTCCAAAGAGCTCAGTCTCCATTGGTTCGCGATGAATAATCATTCCAGTTTCACGGGGAAGATAATCGAAAACCCATATGTCATGATTCCCAGTAAAAAAGTGAACAGGGATTCCACTATCGCAAATCTCGGCAAGAGTCCCAAGCACACGAACAAAACCCTGCGGTGCTACCTTGCGGTATTCAAACCAGAAATCGAAAATGTCGCCAAGGAGAAATATTATTGCTGCATCTTTTTTGATCTGGTGTAACCAGCTCACAAACAGCAATTCTCTTTCGCGATTATGCTTCAGAGCCGGAGATCCTAGATGAACATCAGAAGCAAAATATATTTTTTTCGACAGGTTCAAACCTTTTTATTAACTAAATGATAATCGTTCTTTAATTATCGGCAAAGATAGACCTAAAAAGCAATTTTTCAAGATTCTGAATAGTTTGTGCGCTTTTTTTGAAAGTGACCACCGAATCAATATTCGACAACCCAATACATTCAAATTGCAAGGCATTAACACTTAATTATTTAAAAATCTTACTCAATGCTTGATTTAACGCCGGTCCTTTCAGATTTCTTGCAATAATGTTGCCCTCCTTGTCTAACAGATAATTAAATGGTAATTCCTGAATATTATAGTTGGTTACTGCCTGAAAACTACCTTTCATGTCGCCAACATTAATGCAGCTTAAATTATCATTTGCAATGGCTTCCATCCACGCAGCCCTGTCGTTGTCAACACTAACCATGAATATCTCGAATCCACGGTTTTTGAATTTATTATAGATCTCTGATAATACAGGATTTACGATTCGGGAAGCTCTATCCTTGGCTGACCAAAAATGAACTAACACATATTTGCCATGAAGTGACCATAGGCTTTTCTCTCGACCATCTGCATCAGGCAGAACAATATTGGGGGTATTTACCGCGTTCTCTTGCAATACAGATGCAAGTTTCTTATTCTGTTCTTCTTTAACAAATTGTAGGGTATTGTTGTAGAGCGCGATAACCTGTTCATTTTTAGGGTATACCGAATATAAAGCGGATGCGGCTGTTTTCATTGTTTGTAAGTCGTTAACTACAAAGCTATTATCATCCCATTTTTGGTAGAGTGCATAAACTGATGCCAATGAAAAAGGATTTCTCTTAATAAATGAAGTGACATAATTGGAATGATCGGTTTTTACAACCGTGTAATATGCATCCCATTCTTCAATTTTTGAACTGAAAAGCGGATCATTTTTATGCATATCATAAAGCTTTCGGATGGAATCAATCTGCATTTTTGCTGAAGAGAACCGATTGTCCAGATCGAGCAATTTCTCAGAGCCAATTGATCCTTTAATTCTATAGTCACTTGTGAAGTTTTTAAATGATCCTTTGATATTTGCATTTTCCGCGGAGTCGACGAGTAAAGTTACAAAACTACTTTTCGAAAGTTTCAATAAATAAAATGCTGGAGTTGAGGTGCTTCCTTTGAATTCAAATTTCCCATCTTTGTCAAGTTTAACCGAATCTGGTGGTAACTGATTGCTAATTAATATTTTATTAAAGTAGATCATTTTCCCCGCGCCACCATCTAATTGTCCTGAAATTATGAAGTTTGTTTTCTTTCCACAAGAGAACATGGCAATAAGAACAATTAATAAATAAAATGCATTTTTCATCGAAGATTTGATATTAGTCTAAGTTCTAATTGATAATCAATAGTATAACGTTTGATACTTTGAAGCAATGCTTGATTCAAAATTTTAATTTATTGGAAACAAAAGTATAAATTCTTAGGTAAAATCAATGAGGTGATTAAGTTTTGCTTCTCTTTTATTGATCATTAAAAGGAGATGGTGGCTTTCATCAATGTTATTTTGACTACTTTTACGACCTGAAAATTTGGTAGCGTGCGTATTTATTACAATTTAGACAATTTTGTAGCTGTAAATCCGGTGGTCACCATTGGAACATTTGATGGGGTTCATCTGGGACATCGTGAAGTTATCTCTGCACTAAAACGGATCAGTTTTCTTTCAGGAGGAGATTCGGTTGTATTTACCTTTGAACCGCATCCCCGAATTGTTATATCGCCAGGGGAAGATACACTCAGACTGTTATCCACAAAAGATGAAAAAATTAAATTGATGGAGGAAATTGGTATTGATCATTTGGTGATTTATCCCTTCACAATTGAATTTTCTAAACTGCCGTATAATGAATTTGTTACAAAAATTCTTGTCGGAAAAATGAAAATATCAAGCCTGGTTGTCGGTTATGATCATCGGTTTGGACAAGGGCGTCAAGGCGATTTCAGTTCTCTTGAATTACTTTCGAATGAGATGAATTTTAAGGTAGAGCAGCTTTCGGAATTACTTGTTGACAGCAAGGTTGTTAGTTCAACAAAAATACGCCTGGCGCTTGAGGCAGGTGATATTTCAAAAGCAAACCATTACCTTGGATACCGCTACTCGTTATCGGGAAAGGTGATTGAAGGAAAGCAATTGGGTCGTAAACTGGGGTTTCCCACTGCTAATATTGAAACTTCTGACAACCACAAACTTGTTCCAGGTGATGGTGTTTATGCAGTTTTTGTTCAAACAGGAGGGGAGCTTTTTAAAGGAATGTTAAATGTAGGTTTCAGACCCACAGTGAATTATAATGCCGATCATAAAAGTATAGAAGTTCATATTTTTGACTTTGAATCTGATATCTACAACTCTGATATTACCATTTATTTTGTGATGAAGATTCGTGATGAACAAAAATTTGGAGGTATTGTTGAGTTGCAGGAGCAGCTTGTCAAAGACCGCATTACGGCGATAAGTATTCTTTCAAAAGAAGATTTGGAGCAAATTTAATTTTCAAATATTTAGTATACTATAATTTAATAAGGAACATGATGATTTCTAAGAGTGAAAATTTCAAGGTAAAAGACATCTCTTTGGCTGCATTTGGCAGGAAAGAGATTGAAATTGCAGAAAAAGAAATGCCGGGCTTGATGTCTTTACGCAAAAAATACGGAGAAAAAAAGCCGTTAAAAGGCGCAAGGATAATGGGATCGTTGCACATGACAATCCAAACTGCGGTTTTAATTGAGACATTGGTTGAGTTGGGTGCAGATGTGAGATGGTGTAGTTGTAATATTTTCTCAACCCAGGATCATGCTGCAGCTGCAATTGCCGAGGCTGGCGTTCCTGTTTTTGCATGGAAAGGGGAGACATTGGCCGAATATTGGTGGTGTACTGAACGGGCACTTGATTTTGGAAATGGTTTCGGTCCAATGTTGATTGTTGATGATGGCGGTGACGCAACTATGATGATTCATCGTGGATTTGAAGCTGAAGACAATGCCGGAATTCTTGACGCACCTGTCAGCGCAGAAGATGAAATTGAACTGAATAAAGTATTAAAGCAAGTGCTTGTTGCTGACTCAAAACGTTGGCATCGTCAGGCTAAGGAAATCAAAGGCGTCTCGGAAGAGACAACAACCGGGGTTCACAGGCTTTACCAAATGGTTGAACAAGGGAAATTATTGTTTCCTGCATTTAATGTAAACGATTCTGTTACCAAATCTAAATTTGATAACCTTTACGGATGTCGGGAATCACTGGCAGATGGCATCAAACGGGCCACAGATGTTATGATTGCCGGGAAAGTGGCAGTAATTGCCGGTTACGGTGATGTGGGCAAAGGATGTGCCCATTCGATGAGATCTTATGGTGCAAGGGTGATTATTACTGAAATTGATCCTATTTGTGCCTTACAGGCAGCAATGGAGGGTTTCGAAGTGAAGACCATGGACGAAGCAGTTACAGAAGGAAATATCTTCGTAACAACAACCGGAAATTTGGATATCATTACTGGTGAGCATATGGCCGCCATGAAGGATCAGTCGATTGTTTGTAATATCGGTCACTTTGATAACGAAATACAGGTTTCCCGTCTTGAAAAATGGACAGGAATAAAGAAGATCAATATCAAGCCACAGGTTGATAAGTATATTTATGCTGATGGTCACTCGATTTTCTTGCTTGCTGAAGGACGCCTCGTTAATTTGGGTTGTGCTACAGGGCATCCTTCTTTTGTGATGAGCAACTCTTTTACAAACCAGACTTTGGCCCAGCTTGAGTTATGGAATAAAAAATATGAAATAGGGGTCTATCGTTTACCAAAACATCTTGATGAAGAGGTTGCCAGACTTCACCTTGAGCAACTTGGAGTCAAACTTACTGTTTTGACGCTGGAACAGGCTGGTTACCTTGGTATATCACCAAATGGTCCATACAAACCAGACCATTACCGGTACTAATATATTCCTTCAAAGTAATAGCGGTAAGAAGTGCGTTAAAGACATTTTCTTACCGCTTTTATATTATAACCATTTATCTGCCAAGCTTCATCCTGTGATAAGAATTGTTTTGGATGCTCTCTGCCAAAACTAATTTGAAACTGTAATGGATCCCATTCCACTACTAATGTTATACCTTTGAAGAAAATGATTTGCTGGTCCTTCAATAGGTTGTCCTCCTGAAATTAAGTTGAATTTAGAGCCACATTTGTTGCATATTCCTAAAAAATCACTGCTGTAAATTGTTCCTGGCTGAGAGGGGAGGTTTGCGATCGGTTGAATCGTAACTATTCCAGAATAATCTTTCTCGTAAGGGCAGCAGGCGTCGAAAGCATAATACGCGTTTGAACCAGGATCAACGCATACAACGATTATGCCTCTGTATCCTTCATGCTGGAATAAAACAGAATTTGTCGGGATCGTTAAGTGGTTATATGTTGCTAAAGGAATATACAAGTTGACCCTTACATACGGTAAAAAAGTGTTCTGATCCTTTGAGCAATTTACTGCGAACAGAATTATTATTAAGGGTATTGCAATTTTGGGGACCTGATTACGTATTATCTTGAACATTTTATTATTTTTATGGAATGCTAATATAGGTAAAATGAATATAAATTCAATAATATTTCAATCGGCAGCTATCGGTGATTATTTATTTCTGATCATGATTGTTGTGGCATCAATTGTTCAGGCAATCACTCAAAACAAAAAAAAGAAAGCATTACAGGAGATGACGCAGAAAAAAGATTTCCAGACAAGCACATTAACGCCAGAAGTTCTTGAAACCATACCTGAGAAGATGAAGGGCTATGATTTACCAATTGATAGTATCTTTGATTCGATTCAAAAAATGCTTGTTCCTGAATTTGAAGAGGAAAAACATACCTGGGGGATGATTATCCCGAACCAAAGGCGGCGAAAATAATTGATAACGCAGATAAAAGCTTAAATGATCCGGATGCAAAATTAATGCGTGACAACGAAGAAAGGCATATGGAACTCATTACATCTAAACCTGTAACAGAAATGAAGGCAATAAGATATAAATCCAGAATCAGGGAAGGGTTTAACCTGAGGAAAGCAGTAGTCTATTCTGAAATATTGAATAGAAAGTATACCTAAATCAGCAATTCAAATATTTTTCAAGTGCAAAAATGTATTTTTCTTGAAGAATATTTTTAAATTTGTATTTAATCAGATCGGGAAGAGTTCCGGCATGCCGGAGTTCTTCTTATTTTTTATGTATTATCAGCAAAACTTTTTACCGATGGGCAAAATTACTTATATCTCTGCCGAAGGTTTGAAAAAACTTAAAGCAGACCTTGACCAAATGATCAATGTTGAAAGGCCGGCGATATCCAAAAATATAGGCGAAGCTATAGAAAAAGGGGATATTTCTGAAAATGCGGAGTATGACGCAGCCAAAGATGCCCAGGGAATGCTCGAGGCCAAAATTTCTATGTTACAGGCTCAGTTGGCTGGTGCCCGGATTATCGACCAATCCAAAATTGAGACGGATGTTGTTCAGATTATGAACAAGGTAACGATAAAGAATACGAAAAATAACTCCACCATGGCATATACGATCGTTTCGGAACACGAAGCAGATCTGAAACAAGGAAAAATTAGCGTAAATACGCCTATTGCCCAAGGGCTTATGGGTAAGAAAATTGGAGACGCTGTCGAGATTAAAGTCCCTTCTGGTGTCATCCCATTTGAAATAATCAATATTGAACTTGGAATGTAAATGGCTTAAATAGTGGGCATCATGGCAAGTATTTTTTCAAAAATAGTAAACGGCGAAATCCCATGCTATAAAGTTGCAGAAGACGAGAACTATCTCGCCTTTTTAGATATATTTCCACTGGCAATTGGACATGTTTTGGTGATCCCGAAAGTGGAGGTTGATTATTTATTCGATCTTAACGATCAGAAATATACCGGATTAATGCTTTTTGCGAAACGAGTCGCGCTTGCACTAAAAAAGACGATTCCCTGTAAAAAAGTGGGTGTTGTGGTGCTCGGGCTCGAAGTCCCTCATGCGCATATTCATCTTGTCCCATTGAATAATGAGAGTGATATCAATTTTTCGAAATCCAAATTAAAACTTTCTTCTGAGGAGTTTAATGAAACTGCGACCAAAATAGCCGTTAATTTTGTATAAATGCCAGATATTGAGTATAGAAAGTCAATACTATTTCACCCTATCCGGATTTTGCCGGATAAATGCTTCCCAATTCTTACATGAGCCGTCGCCTACAGGATTTTTCAACTGCAGAAAATGACATACAGCAGTTGCCAGTCCATCAGTGGCATCAAGATCATTTGGCATAATTTCAAGATTAAACATTTGCTTCAGGAAATAAGCAACTTGCTCCTTAGTGGCAGAGCCGTTTCCCGTTATAGCTTGTTTAATTCGCAGAGGGGCATATTCAAAGATCGGAATACCTCTGTATAAAGATGCTGCCATCGCCACACCCTGGGCTCTTCCAAGTTTTAACATCGATTGAACATTCTTCCCGAAAAATGGAGCTTCCAGCGCAGTTTCGTCTGGTTTGTACTCGTCTACAAGGTAAAGCGTGCGGTCAAAAATGTGACTGAGCTTTTGATAATGACCTGAAAATCCGGCTGTTTTAACAACCCCAAGTGTAACTATATGGGCCTTATTCTTAACAATTTTAAGAACTCCATATCCCATGATGTTCGATCCCGGGTCAATCCCAAGTATGGTTTTGTTAATTTCCAACGTTTCTTTTTTTTCAAACTTAGTTGAAATTAGTTATAGCACCAAGCGATTTATTCATTGACCAGGTAAAAATGTAAAATCTTCACCAATTTACCTTTTTTCTAAAGTCAATTATTGATTAATTAACCTTCCTTTTTAAGCTGCAAGAAAAAAGTGGGAAAAATATTAAAAATAGTGGATGAAAAATTTACATTGTGTAATATATATTGTTTGAGTGATTAAATATATTTGCTATTATCTAAATAGAGCGACCTTTTTATTGTAAATTTGACACAATTTAAAGATGTCCGTCAGAATATTGTAAAAGTATTTTAGTGCGATTTATTCTTTCGGGTATTATAATACCGAAAACAGAATTGGTGCTTTCATTCTCAGTGTAATAGTTTATTCAAGAAGTTGATTTCTATGTGGCGTAGGATTATTTATATAATTTGGGGTTTGTTCCTTTGTTTTGTAAATTCTGTTTATTCGCAGGATCCACATTTTTCACAATTTTATTCTGCCCCTAATATTTTAAGTCCGTCATTGGCTGGATCATCCGGAGGTACCCGTTTTGTTGTTAATTACCGGAATCAGTGGCCAGGCATATCCAAGACTTACCAGACTTATGCTTTTTCTGCCGATGCGTATCTAAATACTTACAAAAGTGGAGTGGGCGTGGTTTTTGTTACAGATAAGGCTGGAACTGCAAGCCTGAATACAACTTATTTGGGATTGCAATATTCTTATCGAGTGAAACTTGGCGATTACTGGCAATTTGTTCCGGGTGTGCAATTTACTTTCGGACAAAAAAGCCTTGACAGAAGTAAACTAATTTTCCCGGATGGAAGTGGTGCGGGTTCGAATAATGGAAATCTTGATTATTTCTCTGACACAAGAGCCAATTACATTGACCTGGTTTCATCGCTGTTTTTATTTTCGCCAAAATTATGGATAGGTCTTACGGCTGACCATCTGTTGCGTCCAAGCTATTCATTTATCGGTGAGCGATCGTTTATGCCTTTGAAAATTGTCAATTTTGGAGGCATTAATTTTTGGAGTGAGCGTTCGCGTATTGTTGAAGAGTCACGTACCGCGTCGTTGTGTTACCGGTTCGAATACCAAAATGGATTTAAACAACTCGATATTGGTGCCTATTGGTACAGCAGGTTCCTCGAATTCGGTGTTTGGTACCGAGGATTTCCGGTCTTTAAAAACCGAATGATTGACAGCCAGTTTCTTGATAGTGATGCTATTGTGTTGATGGTTGGTGTTGAACGCGGATCATTTAGGATATCATATAGTTACGATATGCAGTTGTCTTCATTGGCCGGGTATGGCTCGGGAGCCCACGAAATATCATTGATGTTCGAAATGGGCGAGATTTTTGGATGCGGTGCCAAATATTTCGATTGCTTTGCAAAGCGTACCGGATTAAGATTTAACAAAGACCAGCCTCGTGACCTCCGGATATTCTAACTGTAAAATAATATTCAACACTTATTGCGTTCCGTTCATTATATCTATCGTTCCGGAGAATTAAGCCGGTATCACGGGATGTTATTTATTTTAATTCAAAAACTTAAGCATCTAATACTTTGATGTCATTCAGCCGCCTGAAGAATGATGTTTATACTATGTTGTTCTTAAGTCTCTTCTATGCTTCGCAAAGATATATTCCATTGTATAGGATTATCTTCTAATAATCAATATCCTTCTCTGTATTTTATAACGTGCTTAATGCTAGTACTGTAATCTGATTGCGTTTTGTATTGGATTGGGCTGCTGTATACCTTTTTTTAATATTGTCATTAATTAATGCAAAATTAAATTGAAATGTAAATATAATTTACGCAGATTATAAATAAATGTACTGTGGAAGGTATGTTTACATCAAATGAATAACTACATTTGATGTGTAAAAGAATAATTTACAAATTAGGTTTATATATTGAATTAAAGTTAGTAGCAAAAAGATGAAGGCAAGCTCTTACATAGATGAATTCTCCTTAATCGTAAGATATACTTTTGTCTGTTTAGCTTTAGCGCTCGTTTCTTCTTATCAGGCAATAGGGCAGAACCCACTTCTTGAAGATGCCGATAAAACCACCCCCTTTGGCAATTGCGACCTCGTACCAACAAAACTTAATCCCGATTATAATTTAGTAGTCAATAATATCTCTGAAGAAAAATCTTTGATTGCCTCATACAAAATCAACTGGGGTGATAATTCTCCTGAGGAAATCATTTCAGGAGACTTTTCTTCAAAAGGCCATACCTATCACAGTTTAGGATTATTCAATTTGGTTTTTACTGCTGTCGGAATTAACGGAGTCACCAAACCAAAAACTTATTCCGTTTCAAATCAGAGTAATCCTGCAATAGCAATTAGCAATAACGGAGGTAGCACGATAGGATGCAGTCCTTTGGTCCTTAGTTTTACCATTGGTGGGGCTGCTGAAAATGCCCCGGGAACTTATTATGAGATTGATTATGGCGATGGATCGCCTAAAGTGGTTAAAACACTTGATGAAATCCTGTCTAATAACCTTATAGAGCACACCTACATTAAAAGTTCATGTGACGCACCTGGTGTAAACGGACAGTTTACCTTAGAAGTTAAAGCAATAAATAGTTGTACTGCCTCACCTGTTAAATTGGGCTCAATAATTGTCTATAAGTCCCCGATTCCTAAATTCTCAACTTCTGTGAATGACAATGGTTGTATAAACACTTCAATTTCATTCAACAACCAGACGATATCCGGATCAGGATACAATTGCAGTTCTGGTTCTGATATTTATCTTTGGAATTTCGGTGATGGCAAAACATCGGCTGATAAAAATCCGACGCACGCATACACAATAACTGGTAATTATTCTGTGTCTCTGACCTCGAGCAATGGCCAATGCGTATCAGTAAAAACAACTGCACCCTATCCTATTTGTATCAATCCGCAGCCTACTGCATCATTTACACTGAGTGAGGATGAAGTTTGTAAAGGAATCGCAGTTTCAGTATCGAATACTTCAATTACGGAAAATACTTGCGGCAATCTATTGTATACATGGACGGTGGATGGTTATATCGGATCGAATGAATGTTTGCCGAATGCAAGTTTATGGCATTTTGAAACGGGTTCAAACAAAAATTCCGTAAATCCTTCGTTTGTATTTGATAATGCCGGTACCTACCGGGTTAATCTGGTGGTTTCGAATGGATGCGGAAGTAAAACGATATTTAAAGAAATTACGGTCAAGCAAATTCCGACTGTTACGATTAACCCGGTAAGCGCGATTTGTGTAAACCAAACAATCACACCAACAGCGCTGTTCAATAATTGTTTCGGTGAGAAGGAAAGCACTTACAGCTGGCAATTTGCCGGAGGCTATCCTTCTGCTTCCGCTTCAAAGAACCCGGTATCGATAACCTATAATGAAGCAGGCGATTACCAGATATTGCTCTCCGCCACAAATGAGTGTGGCATATCAACTGCGCTACCAGTAAAATTAAAGGTAAATGATTATCCAGTTCCGGTGATAAGGGGGCCTATAGTTGTTTGTGCCAATTCAAAAGGCAATATTTATACTACAGCACCCGGAATGACGAATTATCTATGGTCGGTGTCTGCCGGTGGCGTCATTACTTCAGCGAATATATCAACTTCCAATTCAATTACAGTCGATTGGAATACAGCCGATAATCAAACAATAAGCCTGAATTATACTGAAAACGGATGTCCCGCTTTGTCTCCTTCAGTATTAAAAATAAAGGTCAATCCATTGCTTGATGCATTTGCAGGTATTCCGGTTGCTGTTTGCAGCGGAGAAGCAGTTCAGATAGGAGGGCCGGCTAAATCTGGAAGTTCTTACAGATGGGTTTCAATTCCAGCAGGATTTGTTTCAACAGAATCGGCTCCAACGGTTAACCCGTTGGTAACAACTGAATATTTTTTAACTGAAACGGTCATTTTAACAGGATGTTCCGCCAGTCATTCGGTTATTATAACAGCAAACCCGTTGCCGGTTCCTGCAATGAATGGACCCGCTGCCGTTTGCATGGGTTCGGAGGATGTGATTTATACAGCGAATGCTGGTATGACAAATTACCAATGGGCTGTTTCTGCCGGTGGAATTATTAAAGCAGGAGGAACTTCTACATCAAATACGATTTCGGCAACCTGGAACGGAATTGGTAATCAGTCAATTTCGTTGAATTATACAAATGAAAAGGGGTGTACTGCAAAAATTCCGTTGGTTTATCCTGTGTCGGTAAATACATCGCAGACGGTTTTACTTGATGGACCTAAAAGTGTTTGTGAACAATCATCCGGTATCATTTACATCGCATTACCGGGAATGACAAATTATACATGGAATATTTCATCAGGTGGTAATTTGATTTCGGGCGGAGACGCAACCACCAATACCGCGGAAATAAAATGGAATAATCCCGGTTCACAGTCGGTAAGTGTTAACTATACCCAACCCGGCTGTCAGACTGCGACTCCTAAGGTTATTGATGTCACCATAAACGCTCGTTCATTGCCCGCAATTACGGGAGTCGCTAGTATATGTGCCGGATCAAAAAGTGTAATTTACAAGACTGACCCGGGAATGACAAATTACGCATGGGAAATATCACCGGGTGGAATCATCACTGCAGGGGCTGAAGGAAATGAAATTCATGTGAACTGGAATGCTTCCGGCGATCAATTTGTGAAAGTAAACTATGCAGGAACTTCAAATTGTCCTTCTTTAGTTCCTGCAATTTTGAAGGTCACAGTAAATCAATTACAGATTCCTACGATCAAGGGCGAATTGACAACCTGCCAAGGATTGAATGCCGTCGAATACGAAACAGAATCCGGAATGTCGGCCTATTTGTGGAGGGTATCAGCGGGCGGAACCATTTCATCCGGAACCGGAACCAATCGTATTCTGGTTGTGTGGAATACATCCGGTGCTCAAAATGTAAGCGTAAGTTATTTAAACAATTCAGGATGCTCATCTGCCGAAGAAGTTCGGATTCCTGTCACTGTAAATCCATCACCTGTTGTAACGGTTTTTCCGGTAACTCAGGAAATTTGCTCTGGTTCACTTGCAAGTATAAAGCTTACGCCTTCAAATGGAACAGTAACTTATAACTGGAGCGCAGAAACAATATCAGGTACAGTTAATGGTGCGATGAGCGGGAATGGCTCAACTATTACTCAACAACTTATTAATACGGCCACAACTGTCGCAACGGTTCGTTATACAATTCAATCATCGAACGGAACATGCGCAGGTGCACCGGTTTATGCAGAAGTAAAGGTCCGTAACCTGAGTCCTACGATAACGGGATTAAGTAATAGTTGTGCAAAAACCAAAGGAGTTACTTATACAACTGAAGCGGGAATGGCTGATTATAGCTGGGGCGTTTCATCGGGAGGGATGGTTACAAGTGGCATCGGAACAAATTCAATTACAGTTGACTGGAATATTGTCGGAAATCAAACTGTCAGTATCAGTTATAGTAATAAATCCGGTTGTACGGGAAATTCTGTAGCTGTTTACAGTGTAAGAGTTAATTCGTTACCTGCCATTACGATTGCAAGTCCTACCGTCGTTTGTGCAGGTTCACCGGTAACCTTTACGACTGAAGCCGGACAGTCAAGTTATCAATGGCATGCCGAAGAAGGTATTCTGGTTGCAGACGGAACAACCACCTCCAATTCAGTAACTGTATTGTGGAATAACCCGGGCGCTTACCTACTTACCTTAAATTATGAAAATAGTAACGGCTGTTCTGCCGGCTCTCCGCTTATCAGTGAAATTATTGTTTTACCAGTTCCTCTGCCCGTTATTTCCGGGCCACAGAGCGTTTGTGCAAACAGTGGCAGTATTCTATATATGACCCAGCCTGGGAAAGTAAACTACACCTGGATGATCTCGGGAGGACAAATTACCTTAGGGGGGAAATCGGCTTCCAGTTCTGCAACAGTGGTTTGGGACAACAGCGGTGATCATTTTATCGGTGTTAATTATTCCAATGGCGAATGCATGGCACCTGATCCTACAATTCTTAAGGTAAATGTCAATGCAGCACCGACTTTTACCGTTTCTGAAGTAACCGGATGTACTCCGATGACAGTGATATTAAAAAATACATCTTCTTCTGGTGCTGAAGATTATACCTGGGATTTTAATGATGGAACGAAATATACTAGTACCAAAGCTGATGAAACGGTAACCCATACTTTTATTAATGAATTGGCAGGGACGAAATCTTATGTTATAAAGCTGACGAGTAGCAGCGAATCTGGATGTACACTGACCAGCCAACAGACCATTAAGGTCGAACCTGAATACAGTGCCGGATATCCGGTTTCTCAAAGGGGTTGCACTCCTTATGAAGCGACGTTTGACAATGCCCGGCCAGGTTCAAAATCATACAGCTGGCAGGCAGAAGACGGCACCGTTTTAAGTACAGAAAGTAACCCGACGCTGATATTTAATGCAAAAGATGGTAAAGAAACAACTTATGTGGTGCGCTTGATTGGCGAATCATTCAGCGGATGCATATCAACGGTGATTAATACGATTACCGTCTTGCCGCTGCCGAAAGCGGCTTTCACACAATCTGCCACTGAAGGATGTTCTCCGATAACGGTGAAGTTCACCAATATTTCTTCTGAAGGGGCAAAAACCTATTATTGGGAATTCGGCGACGGAAGTGTTCCTGTTTCACTGGCAAATCCTGTCTATACATTTATTTCTCCGGAAGGTAAAGCAGAAATCTATCCTGTTAATCTGATCGCCCGCAATGATTTCGGTTGTGTCGATACCTTTAAGTCGGTTGTTAAGGTTCTTCCAACCCCGCAAGCTGATTTCAGCGTTAATCCTTTGGAACAAACATTACCAGGGGGGAAGATTATTTTAACAAACCTAACACAGTTTGGACCGTGGAATTATATCTGGCAATTTGGCGATCAAACGGTGGCCAAAACCGGAAATATTTCGGAACATGAATACTCAAAAGCGGGGTTTTATACCATCTCATTAACAGCGAAAGGGGATATTTGTGCTTCGACAAAAAAGATCGGCGTCACGATCAATGAAGGGATTCCCGGTACCGCTTTCGATTGTGATACAGAAGGGTGCGCACCGTTTAGTGTGAAATTCAATAACCAATCGGTTAACGGCTTCAAGTTCTTATGGGATTTTGGGAATGGAAATCATTCGACAGAATTTGAACCTAAAATCACCTATTTCGAAGGTGGAACTTATAAAGTCCGTCTCGAGGTTTATAATAATCTTGGGGAGATGACTTTTTCCGAAAAGGTAATTACCGTTCATGATCAGGCGAGCGCTTTTTTCAGGGTATCAGCCAACAGGGTTCGGATTCCTGGCAACAGTGTCTATTTTGTGAACCTTTCGGAGAATGCATTTACGCTGCTTTGGGATTTCGGAGACGGTACAACATCGACCGATTTTGAACCAGTGCATGAATATTCAAAAACCGGATTTTTTAAAGCAACCCTCAGGATAACAACTGCTTTTAAATGTACCGATGAATATGTGCTTTCTCCGGATATTGAAATATACAGTGATGAATTAAAAGTGGCAAATGCATTTATCCCTGCCAAAGAGGGACCGTCAGGCGGCATATATATTACGGGAGATCCGCGAAACCATATCTTTCACCCGAATCTAGTTAGTGGCGATATCGTTGAATATGAATTACAGATATTCAACCGCTGGGGGAATCTGTTCTTTCAATCAAATGAAGTTGAACGGGGCTGGGATGGATATTATAACGGGAAGCTTTGTCCGCAGGATGTTTATGTCTGGAAAATCAGGTGCAAGTTTGCCAATGGGGAACTCGTTACCAAAGTAGGCGACGTTACTTTAATCCAGTAATTTTCAAGTTCGGAAAATGCAATAGAGGAGGTTCCGTAAATTTCCCCTTAGGAAAATCTATTAGGACTAAAACTTCAATTATTAAGACTGGTACTTTGATTATTAATACTGATACCTGGAACATTAGTACTGATCATTGAAACATTAGTGCTAAAGATTGGAACATTAGTACTAATACTTGAACTATGTAGACTAATAATTGGGATATTAAGCCTTATAAAAGATTTAGATATTTAAATAGAAGGTTGATATTCTGTTATTAATCTGCAATATTGTGACTTGAGTCGTTATTTCAGGTCAATAACGGTTAATTTTGGATAAAACCGCTGAAAAGAGAATTTTAGGTATATCAGAACGGAAGATTTCCCAGGTCGACATTTCCACCTGAAAGAATGATTCCGATGCGCTGATTGCGGAAAGTCTCCTTGTTTTCAAGAAGTGCAGCCAATGGAACTGCGGAAGAGGGTTCGATGATCAGCTTCATCCTTTCCCAAACGAGGCGCATTGCTTTTACAATCGATTCTTCAGAAACAGTAATAATATCATCAACGTTTTGGCTGATAATGGCAAAATTAATTTCCCCCAATGAAGTAAGCAGACCGTCAGCAATTGTTTTGGGATGAACAGAAGGAATGATATATCCTGCTTTAAAGGATCGAAAGGCATCATCAGCGCCTGATGGTTCTGCTGCAATGACTTTGGTTGAAGGTGAAAGCGCTTTTACTGATAGTGACGTTCCGGAAAGCAATCCGCCACCACCAACGGGGCACATTACCAGATCGAGGTGTGGTACCGACTCAAGGAGTTCTTTGGCAGCTGTTCCCTGACCAGCGATTACTTTAAAATTATTGTAGGGGTGAATGATCTCAATGCCTGTATTTTGGGCGATCCTTTGCAAGGTTGTTTCCCGGGCCTGTAATGTTGGCTCACAAAAGGTGATGATACCGCCATATCCGGCAACTGCTTTTTTCTTTATTTCGGGTGAATTCGATGGCATCACAATCTGAGCCTGAATTCCTCTCATCCGGGCAGCAAGTGCCAGTGCGGCGGCATGATTTCCGGATGAATGTGTTCCGACTCCACGCGCAGCCTGTTCATCCGTTAGTGAAAACACGGCGTTACAGGCACCACGGAATTTAAACGCTCCTGTCTTCTGAAGGTTTTCGCATTTGAAAAAGATTTCTGCACCGGTAATCAGGTTAATAGCGGAACTGGTCAGAACCGGGGTACAGTGAATAAAACCGCTGATCAATTGATGGGCATCAACGACATCTTCAAAAACAGGAATTTTCATTTTGTGCAGTTATTTACCAGTCGGTTTTTTTTCAACATATTCTATCATCAGCTCCCGGATGCGCTTTTCGACATCGTAACTATTGGCATTGACTGGTAACCCGTTAAATGCATTACAGTACAGCTGGAAATCCTCTAAAGCGGTGCCGGTAAAACCGGAAATTCTTTGAATGACCTCTTTGGTGTAGACCAATGAAAGAATCTGCCAGTCGCGTTCTGAACGGATAGCGGCAAGTGTGGCCCGTTTTTCTTTCTCGCTCTTGCTAAGATGATATGACAGGTATGAAAAAGGTCTGAAGATGGCGGTGAGCGTTGATGGTCTGGTTGCAAAATAGTCACTTCTCAATTCAACAGGAACGGCAACCGACTTTCCGACCGGAATTCCGGCCATATTGACTTTGGGACCGGTTCCTTGCACTTCGACCTCTCCAAGAAGTACCCTTATCGGCGAAAGCATGATTTTGGCTATTTCATTTCCGGTGCCGATTATTTCGCGTACCGGAACTCTTTTGTCTTTATAGCTTAGCGATTTAAAGGTAAGTGTATCTGAAGGATCAGCCTGAATCGAAAAATTTCCAAGTGCATCGGCCATCGTACCACCGCGGACCCTCATATTGAGAATTTGTGCGTATCCGACACCTTCCTTCGTAATGGCATTTATCAATTGCCCTTTAACGTTGATCATGTCTTCGGCGAAATACAGCTGACAATGTGCTTTGATCTGAATTCCAAAAGAGAGAACCAGAATTATTGCAGCGATTTTAAAGAATTTTAATGACATTTTAGGAGCTTTGAATGATTTAAAACGAAGGGAATGAATGTCAGATAATTTGAATTCAATCCGTGTGTTCTAACTGTGTTTAAGATGCAAATTTTCCGGCGTTGGTTGTTTAATAGGTCAGATTTTTGATTCTATCCATCGCTTTAACAACGTTTTCACGATCAGCAAAAGCAGAGAAACGGAAATAACCTTCGCCCGAAGGACCGAAACCCGATCCGGGCGTACCAACTACGTTTGCGTCGTCGAGTAGTTTATCGAAAAATTTCCATGATGTAAGATTGTTCTTCGTTTTCACCCAAACATAGGGTGCATTAACCCCGCCAAAAACGGTATAACCTAATGCCGAAAGACTTTCTCTGATAATTCTTGCATTTTCAAGATAATAGGCAATGAGTCCTTTGACCTCTTTCTTACCCTGTTCCGAATAAACGGCTGCTGCTGCTTTTTGTACGGGATACGAAACGCCATTGAATTTTGTAGTATGTCTGCGCATCCAGAGCGGTTTTACGGCAACCGGATTTCCTTTACTGTCGTAAGCAAACAGTTCATTTGGAATGACAGTAAATGCACAACGGGTTCCTGTGAAACCGGCTGTTTTTGAAAAACTCCGGAATTCAATGGCAACACTTTTTGCTCCTTCGATTTCGAAAATAGAATGAGGAATCGTGTCTTCGGTAATGTATGCTTCATAGGCAGCGTCATAAAGGATGATGCTCTTGTTTTTGATGGCATAATCGACCCATTGCTTTAACACCTCTTTCGTGGCAACAGTTCCTGTGGGATTGTTTGGAAAGCAAAGGAAAATCAGATCGGGTCTTGAGGAAGGTAGTTCCGGAATAAAACCGTTTGCTTCGTTGCAGGGCATATATACAATGTTGTCGAAATATCCGTTTGACTGACAAACACCTGTTTTGCCTGACATAACAGTTGTGTCGGCGTAAACCGGGTATACCGGATCGCAAATAGCAATGATATTGTCGTTGCCGAATATTTCCTGGATGTTTCCTGTATCACATTTCGAACCGTCAGACACGAAAATTTCGTCTGCCGAGATATTTACGCCACGAAGATTGTAATCATTTTCTGCAATGGCTTCGCGCAGAAAATCGTAACCTTGTTCCGGACCGTATCCTTTAAAGGTGTCTTTGTGTCCCATCTCTTCAACTCCGTCGTGAAAGGCTTTGAGGATAGCCGGTGTAAGTGGTTGTGTCACATCACCGATTCCCATTCTGATGATATCTTTACCGGGGTTTGCTGCTGCAAATTCTCTTACCCTTCTGCCAATTTCGGGAAATAAATACCCTGCTTTTAACTTCAGGTAGTTCTCGTTTATGAATGCCATATAATTATTTGTAATATAGATATTTGAGTTTCAATATTCATCTTTTAAAGTCAACAAAGATACGAAATATATTTTTGGGTTTCCCGGATTGCAAATGAACTGTGCTTTGATATGTTCAGTCAATTATCAGTAAGATATTGTAACCAATCATTGATAAAACTTCCTGATTTTTATTCTGTGCTTCATGTATTTCTCACTTGCTTTTAATAGTTTTAGCATTTTAAACCTGATCTTATTAGAATTTATAAATCATTATAAATGAAGGTATTCAAATTTGGTGGCGCTTCTGTAAAAGATGCAGAAGGAGTAAGAAATCTGGCCTCAATTGTGCAACGCTATCCCGATGACCTGGTCATTGTAGTTTCGGCAATGGGAAAAACGACCAACGCGCTTGAATTATTAACGAAGAATTACTTTAACGGTAACTCTGATGGCAGATTACAAAACATAGTCACTTTAAAAGAGTTTCATTTCGGAATCGTTGAAATGCTTTTTGGCGATCTCTCAAGTGATATCAGTCATCAGATTACGTCTGCTTTTAAAATGCTTGAAAAGCGTTTGAAGCATTCTCCTTCGCTTGATTATGATTTTGAATACGATCAGATTGTTTCATTTGGTGAGCTGCTTTCCACCATTATCACAAGTGCTTACCTTAATTTTGCCGGTATTGCCAATAAATTGATGGATATCCGGCACTGTTTGAGAACCGATGCCACCTGGCGGGAAGGGAATATCGACTGGGAATTGTCTTCGGAATTATTTCAGGCACAATTTAACTTTGCTGAAAACCGGGTTTATGTGACACAAGGGTTTATCGGGGCCACTGTTACCGATCAAACCACGACTTTAGGGCGCGAAGGATCCGACTTTACTGCAGCCATCATTGCGAATATTCTGAATGCTGAAAGTGTAACAATATGGAAGGATGTTCCGGGCATTATGAATGCCGATCCCAATAAATTCGATACCACACAAAAACTGGATATGCTTTCGTATCGCGAAGCGGTTGAAATGACTTACTATGGAGCAAAGGTGATTCATCCAAAGACGATGAAGCCTTTAGTCGAGAAGAATATACCGCTTTATGTACGCTCATTTATGGCGCCTGAAGAACAAGGTTCAGTGATTTGCAGCATCGATCATGTGATGAACTATGTTCCGGTTTTCATTGTAAAAGAAGATCTTATATTGATTACGATCTCGCCCCTCGATTTTTCATTTATGGCGGAAGAGAGCATGAGTGAAATATACAAGCTTTTTGCACAATACAGGATGAAGGTGAACCTGGTTCAGCAGTCAGCTATGAATTTTTCGGTGGCTATTGACAGGCCGGAAAGGGGATTTGATAAAATTATTGCCGATTTGAAGAAGAAATTTATTGTTCGTTACAATGAAGGTCTTGAATTGCTTACGATCAGATATTATAATGAAGATGTTATCCAAAAGATGACAAAGGACAGGTCCGTTTTTGTGGCACAAAGAACAAGGACAACGGCCCGGTTTTTAATTAAATCAGTAGAAGCCCTTACCTGAATTTAAGTTTGAAAATTGGTTTCTGGCCTCTTGATTTTCCCTCATTGTCGAAAACTTCGTAGGCGATGGTCATTGAGATCACTTGTTTTAACATTTCATTTTTTTGCTCATCCCATACCCATTGTTCCTCGAATTGGACTTTACTGATATTCTTGCGAGAGAACACATTGTCTGTTTCCATTTTCCGAATCTGGTTAGGAGTGATTTTTTCGCCCGTAAAATAGTCGTATGGAGTGATCTTCCCATCGAATACCGAGGTAAATACTTTATCAATTAACTTTTTACGGTTGAAATTTGACAAACATTCATCACCCCACGAATCAGTCGAATCGCGGTTAATTACATAGGTATCGTAGATGATTTTTCCAAATGATTCGCCTGGTGGCGTATTATCCCTGCCGGGGTTATGACAGGCCCCGGCAAGGATAATAGTCAACAGCAGAATACATCGGCTAAGAATGGTTCCGGTTAAAAGCGAGTCTTTCTCCCTTAATCCCTTCATGAAAGATTCCTTTTGAATTTGGATTGTTGTTTTCATAAACGAGGTTTCCGTTTACAAAAGTCTGACTTACAAAATAGTAAAATGATTCACCTTCGAAAGGAGACCAACCGCATTTTGCAAGGATATTCTCTTTCGAAACAGTCCAGCGTACAGTATCAACGAGAACAAGATCTGCCTTATAGCCTTTACGGATATACCCACGCTTCTCAATTCCGAACAAATCAGCCGGAGCATGACACATCTTTTCGACAACTTTTTCAATTGATATTTTGCCTTTACGACTCATTTCGAGCATTGCAACAAGCGAGTGCTGTACAAGCGGTCCCCCTGATGGAGATTTGAAGTAAGTCTGATCTTTTTCTTCGAGTGTATGGGGCGCGTGATCTGTGGCAATCACATCAATTCGGTTTTCATTAACTCCTTTAATTAATGCCTGGCGGTCATTTGCCGATTTGATGGAAGGATTCCATTTAATATGGGAGCCGTGTTTTTCGTAATCAGATTCTGTGAACCATAAATGGTGAACGCAAACTTCGTTCGTTATTTTTTTGTTTTTGACGGGACCTGCATCAAATAATGCAATTTCTCCCGCTGTTGAAAGATGTAAAACATGCAGCCTGGTACCAAATTTTTTAGCTAACTCAACTGCTTTTGACGTAGATTTAAAGCAGGCATTGGTGTCTCTGATTTTCGAATGCTCGCTCATAGGCACTTCTTCACCAAATTTTTCACGAGCTGATGCAATGTTTGTCTGAATGATTTGTTCGTCTTCGCAATGCGTTGCAACCAGCATTTTTGATTTTGAGAATAGGGCAGAAAGCGTTTCCGGATTATCAACCAGCATATTGCCTGTCGAGGATCCCATAAAGACTTTTACGCCACAAACTTTAGTCGGATCAGTTTTTAACAACTCTTCCAGGTTATCATTGGTTGCACCTATATAAAAGGAGTAATTGGCCAGCGATACTTCGGACGCGCGGTGGTATTTTTGCTCGAGTAATTCCTGAGTAACTGCTTGTGGTATTGTGTTGGGCATCTCCATAAATGAAGTAATACCTCCGGCAACGGCTGCTTTTGATTCCGATTCGATGTCTCCTTTGTGAGTGAGTCCTGGCTCCCGGAAGTGAACCTGATCATCAATGATACCTGGCAGAAGAAATTTGCCGGATGCATCAATTACATCGGCTTGTGCCAGAATGTTGGCTGGAACTTCGTCCCTGAATATTTTTTCAATGATGCCGTTACGAATAAGGATGCTGGTGTCTCTCAGTATTTTACCTTCATTTACAACTCTCGCGTCTTTGATGACGATGTCTCTCATGATTGATTAAAAATTGTTTAGCATTAATAGTTTATAGTGTAGGCTGCCCTTTGGGAAGTGAAATTAAATAAAAATATCGAATCATTCTGATTTTAACGGATTTTTTGTTTTTAAAAGGGATTCATGCCGATATGTGTTTTTAATTTAATTTATTACCAGGTTCGCTGGTCGCTTGCATTTTATAAGATTTAAACCAGCTGGCTATTTTCATCTTAATGACTCCTTTGAAAGCTTCCCCAAATATGCCGCCACTCATTTTGGAGATTCCTTCTTTTCGGTCGGTAAAGATAATGGGTACTTCTATGATCTTAAACCCATGTTTCCATGCTTTAAATTTCATCTCAATCTGAAAACCGTACCCTTTCATTTTTATTTTGTCTATTTCGATGGTTTCGAGGACTGTATGCCTGTAACATTTGAAACCGGCAGTGGTGTCCATGATCGGCATTCCTGTAACTTTACGTACATAAACCGATGCAAAATAGGACATCAGGACTCGTTTTAGCGGCCAGTTAATGACATTGATGCCTGATTTATAGCGCGATCCAATTGCAAGATCAGCACCTTGATTATGGCAGGCATCATATAGTTTTAAAAGATCGTTTGGGTCATGCGAGAAATCGGCATCCATTTCGAAGATGTATTCATAATGGTGTTCCAGTGCCCAATTGAATCCTGCGATATAAGCGGTCCCAAGACCTAATTTGCCGGTTCGTTCTATTAAAAACAGTCTGGTCTGAAATTCAACGGAGAGTTCCTTTACTATTGATGCGGTCCCATCGGGAGAGTTGTCATCTATTATAAGGATGTTGAAGTCTCCATCGAGAGAGATGACTTTGCGGATAATCCGTGCGATATTCTCTTTTTCGTTGTAAGTAGGAATGATTACGATGCTATCGGACACTTTGATTGTATTATTATAAGGTGTAAAAATAGCATATTTGATAAATAAAACGTGATTTTATTGGTTTCTGAATTACTTTTATGATTTTCATTTCGATTCCGGGGAGTTATTACCACCGGTTTTTTTGATCTTTCAGGCACTTATTGCAGTCCATCTGACGTGATTTTGAAAAGGATTCGATGGAGAAGAAATATATTTTGTCTTTTTATGTTAAAATTTGATTGGGTAAAGCATAATTAAACAGTTGATTATGGCGTATTGATTTTTTATTGATTTTTTTTGTCTTCAACTGTTGAAATGTAATAAAAGCGTCTACATTTGCACCACGATTTGAGGGAATTGGAAACAGGGACTTTAATCGGCGTTCAGGGCAAGTTTGAGGGGATGAAAAGGGAGGAAAAGGGGTTTTAAAAAAACGAAAAAAAGTTTTGGAGAAACAAAATATTGGATTACCTTTGCCGAACTTTCACCAGAAAAAACGGGTGATGAGCGAACAAAAGATTGAGCATACGAACAGAGAAGTTCATTGAAGATATTTGAGAAGGAAAGAAGACAAACTACGAAAGAAATAA